>Ga0315274_10008078_pt1 | contig 15228 bp, 5 predicted proteins | sample YL17G02_20_MG_FD_203700 | JGI IMG/M metagenome (GOLD analysis project Ga0315274, IMG submission 203700) | Sediment microbial communities from Yellowstone Lake, YNP, Wyoming, USA - YL17G02_20 | ecosystem: Environmental > Aquatic > Freshwater > Lake > Sediment | place: USA: Wyoming | collected... | reverse complement strand
GTAACTTCCGGACAACCTCAAACATTATGTCGAACGGGCCTGCCGGAGGGTGGATCTGGGGACCTTCCATAAGTTGGGCATCGACGAGTCCGCGATTGGTAAGGGCCACGTCTACATGACCTCATTCGGCGATCAGGATGCGTCGAGGTGACCCTATAGAAATTTGTTTTTTTGCGAACTGCGCCAATATCCCTTTCGCTAAGCTTGGAATCGGTTCCGCCCTTCACGTAAAAAGGATAATCCCGGCCATGGGTCGATGTCAACAACGCGAAAATGGCCGCGAAGGAGGTCGTCCGGCCAAATCATCGTTCCGGATGACCGCGAAATCTCTCAAAAAACGATAAACTTCCCCTCCCTCTCGAAATCGCCTGTCATGAAAAATACTCCGCTGGCTCTTCGGCCGCCAAGGTCATCCTCAAGATGGCCGCCCAGGCGGGTCTGGGTCAACCCAGCCTCTATCTCACGGTCGCATAGGCGGGTTCGCCTTCGCGGCCTTCGCGGGAAGGAATTTCGGGATCCTAAGGATTTAACTTCCCCTCCGTGGGCGGACCGATGGCGATCGTCACGCGCTTTGAAATCGATCCGTCCCGAATGAAAACGAGGTCGTACGTTCCGATGAATCCCGGCCCCGACTGCCACCTGAAGACGCCCGCCGAAGAATCCAGCGACGATCCGATCGGCAGCGGCCGAAGCTCCGTTCCGACGAGCAGGAATCCGGACCAGCTCGATCCGGATTCGGCCGCCGGGTTTAAATCGATTTCGATCCGCCCCAACTCCGGCAAGGCCGCCCGGATCGTCCCGTTCCGGCCGGGATAAACAAACTCCGGAAGCCTGGACGGCGAGAATCCCGTCTTGAGACCGACGGGCGAGAAGTCATTCGCGACGCGCGTCTCTTCGAGGAGGCGGGACCGGCTTGGCCCGGAGCGAGCTCCCAACGCCTTGGCGATCATCCGTTCAACCTTCGACATCGGCCGCGCCTGCGTCGAGGAGTCTCCCGAGGAATTCAGGATCGTAAAATACCGCGAACCCAGCCCGCTCACGTTCCCCGCGTTGTCTTCGACGCTCCAGGCGATCGTGTGCACCCCGTCGGCATAGCCCGTCGTATCCAGCATCCAATATCCCACCGCTCCGTTCGTATTGGCGTATCCGGGGAAGAGGGCCGCGATGTCCGACCGGAAGTGCCCGTAGACCGGATGTCCCAGCGGCACGCCGTCCACCCAGACCCAGATCGTCGACCCGTCCGCCGGAATCGCGTTCGGAGCCGGCGTCAGCGCCCATCCGAAGTTGAGATAAGCCGATCCGAAGGCGGATCCTCCCTGGATCGGCGTGTCGATCGTCCCGAACGGCCTCACCGCCCCGGCATTGTCACAGAAGATCGTTTTCTTCCCGATTTCGACAACGCGGCCTTCCGCGTCGGTCGCCCGGGCGTGGATCACGAACGTCCCGTTGCCCCGATTGGGCAGGCCGTTCGTCAACATCATATATCCCCAACCGGCCCGGCGGTTGTTGGGATAAAGAGGATATACCTTTTCTACGTCGGGCCGGGCGTCTTCGACGAAAACCGCCTCGCCGATATAGACGAGCCCGCTCCCTTCGTCCGCCGCCGCGGCGCGCCAAATTTCGACTTTCGCGACCTGAATGTCGTCAAGGGCCCACCCGGTCACCGGCACGCTTCCCTCCTGGGCCGCACCGTCCGCCGGCGTGTCGAAGGAGCCGAACGGCGATCCGGACGGACCCGGACCGACGCCGCCGCTTCCTCCATAAATCGTGAGATATACCTCGACCGTCGAGGACGAATTCGCCGCCTGCGGATCCTCCACCATGACCGATCCGGTGTATTTGCCGGGCGCTAGGCTCTGCGGATCGACCGAAACCCGGACCGTCCCGCCGTTCGTGCCGCCCGACGGGGAGACCCGGATCCAGGACCGATCGGCTCCGGCCGTCCATTGGAGAATCCCGTCCCCCGCATTGGCGACGCTGAATTTCTGCGCCTGCGTCGGCGGCGTTCCCGCCGACGCCCCAAAATTCAACCGCGTCCGGTTCACCGCCAGCCAGGGAAGATCCTCTCGAAGCGAAAAAACCCCATTCACATGGGGACCGGCAAGATAAACCATATTCGAGTCCGAAGGATCGATCGCGATTTTATTGAAATAGAGCGAACTCAGTCCCCGGTCGAGGTCCTCCCAGTGGGCTCCGCCGTCCCTGCTCCGAAAAACGATTTTTCCGTAAAGCGCGTATACGACCGAAGAGCCCGAAGAAGCAACCGTAATCGCCTCAACTCTTTGACCGCTCGGGCTCGGGAGAACCAGCGTCCATGTCCCTCCCCCATCCGTGCTTTTATAGATCCCGTAACATGTCCCCGCGTAGAGCGTTCGCGGATCAGCGGGATCGAGCGCCAGGCTGATCACGGACATATTCGTCGGCGTCTTGTCGACGATCGGCATCTTCGTCCAGGTCGATCCTCCGTCGGTGCTTTTATGGACGGAAACATCCGCCGCTTGCGTGTAGTGATATCGGAGGCCGGCGTAAAGGACGGCCGGATTCGCGGGATCGATCACGAGACTTACGAACGAATTGGGGACGTTCAAGGTCGTCCAATGCGCTCCGCCGTCGATGGTTTTGAAGACAGGGCTCTCCTCGGCGGCGGCGTAAACGGTATCCGGGTGAACGGGATCGATGACCAGAGCCGTCCGATCGTAGAGGCCGATTCGCCACTCCTGGAGGAGGTTCCAACTCCTTCCGCCATCCAGGCTTTTTGAGATTCCGTTAGTCCGGAAGGCATAGAGAATCGAAGCATCGCTCGGATGGACGGCCAGGGCGAGGATCGTATGGTTGCTACTCCAAAGCCAGTCCCAGGTCTCCCCTCGACTCGCGCCTTTGTAGAGGCCGCCGAAGGTCGAGACGTAAAGAGTCGAGGGCGGACCCGGAACCGCGGCCATCGCCCAGCCTTCGGATTGCGAACCGCGCAATCCCCGGGACGAAAAGACCCAGGACGCTCCGCCGTCGGTTGTTTTGAACATCCCGGTCCAGCCGGCGTTGACGAGGACGACGGAGGCGAACCGCGGATCCGGCTTGATCCCGAAAATGGGCATCTCCGGAAGACCGTTCCAGACGCTCGCCCAGGTCGTCCCGCCGTCGGCGCTCCGGAAAAATCCGGCCGATCCGCCCGCATAAATATATCCGGAACCGGCGGGGCCGAAAGCCATGTTTAAAACCGTCTCCGCGTCCGAGGACCCGCCCCGCAATTTTCGCCACGTGGCGGCGCCGTCCCGGCTGACAAACAAGCTTCTCCCGGCGATCGCGAAAAGCGCGCCCGGATCGCCGGGATCGAATTTCAAGTCCAAGTCCCAAGAATAATAATCCGTGCACGGAGTCGGAGGCGGGAGCTCCGTCCAAGTCGACCCTCCATCCGCGGATTTTTCGATCCAATCGTCGATCCGGGTATCGTCCCGATCATGAAACGAAATCTTCACCCCCAAATAAAGGGTTCCCGGCCGCGCGGGATCGCTTCCCAGATATCGGCAAATCACGCTGTCGTATCCGGCGGGCAATGGGACATGACGGATCGTGACCCAGGAAAGGCCGCCGTCCGTGCTCCGAAAGACGGACGCATTGCCGGACGCGTAGAGAACACCCGGCCGAAGAGGATCCGCTGTGACCGCTTCGGCGGAGATCGGAGGCTGGTTCGGAAGAACCAGCCAATGAGCTCCGCCATCCGGACTCTGATAGATTCGGGTGGTTGCGGCTTGATTGGAGCGGATCAAGGCATAAAGAACGGACGGATCGCCCGCATCCGGGGAAACACTGAAGATCCGATCGTTCGGATCGGATCTTCGATAGACCGTCGTCCAGTGATCGCCGCCGTCGATGGTCTTGAGGAGTGAATGATCGTAGGGTTCGGCATAAAGGACGTCGGGATTCCGGGGATCGGAGACGATCCGCCGGATGAAACCCCCGTCGGGGCCGATCCTTTGAAATGTCGTCGCCAAAGCCGAAGATGAAAACGCGGCAAAGATACTATAAAGTCCGATGGCGATATTTCTGATTTTCGTCATTTTCCTCTATCTCACGGTCACATAGGCGGGCTCGCCTTCGCGGCCTTCGTTGTTGACCGCCACGAGAGCATAAGTCGAAGTCATATCCGCGGAGACGTTCCTGTCGCGGAATTCAATGGTGCCCGCCAGAACCTCGGCCAACATTTTCGTCCACGTTTCCCCTTCGACGGAATAAATCCGGTAGGAAACGATGCCTTCGTTCTTCGGATTCGGCGTCCATTTGAGCACGTTGATGGTTTCCCCTCGAAAGAGCGAGCGGTTGAGCACTTTCGTCCCCGAGAAATTCAACGGGGAGAAAATCCTCGGGAGGACGATCGTCCGCCTGTTAAGGCCGCCTGGCGTGGCGACATAAAGCCTCTGATCCGCGGCGACAAAGTCCACGGCGTTGGTCCGGATCGCGACAAGGCCGGAGTTCATATCTGACCAAGTTTCTCCTCCGTCGCTGCTGCGGTAGATCCCGGCGCTGCCTCCGGCGTAGACCTCATTGGGACTCAAGGGGTGGACGGCAATCCCATTCACGGGAAACGAAGCCGTTTTGGTCCAGGTCGTACCGCGGTTTTCGCTCCGATAGAACCCGGCCTCGGTGCCGACATGGATCCGACTGCCGGATCGGGGATCGACGCCGATGGCTTCAACTGGTCTGGAGCCGAAATCCGCGGCGCCGATCTCGGTCCACTTCGCCCCGCCGTCGAGGCTCATGAACAGAGCTCCAGCCCCTCCTTTTTCTCCTCCGACATAGATGACGTTCTCGTCGCGTAAATCGACCGCTATCACCGACGCGCTGCTCTTCGTCGTCGTGACCGGGATATAGGTCCAGCTCATCCCTCCGTCGGCGGAACGTCCGAAATCCGCGGTGAAAAAGTGGCTTTGGTGGTCGAGAGCCTTTCCGCAGACGAAAAGGTGGTCCGGGCTTTTTTGCCCGACCGCCATGTCCGTCAGGGGGTCGATGACGGGGCGCGCCGTGAGCCATCTCCATGTCGCTCCGCCGTCGGTGGATTTCCAGAGGTCCCGCGCCACGACCCAGAGCGTCTCGGCGTCCAAGGGGTTGACGACAATCCTGGAGTCGCTTTGAACGCTGAAATTGGGTTCAGGCAGCCTCTTCCAGTTCAATCCGCCGTCGACGGTTTTAAACAAGATACAGGATCCCGGATAAATCTCGGCTGCGGCATAGACCGTCCTCGGGGATGACGGGGAAGCGGCGAAGGCGGGGACGTTCCACGCGTTCATCCCAGAAATACTCGCGCTCCAGGCGTTCCCTCCATCCTCACTCCGGAAGACACCGGTGTTCGAGCCGAACAGGACCTTCGCCCCCGAAACGAGCAAGCTCGTGCAGGAACCCTCGATACCAATGGGGATTTTCGTCCAGTCCGCTCCGGCATTGACGCTGCGATAAACCGCGGCGGAGGACCCGCCATAAACAATCTGGGGATTCTCGGGGTCGACGGCGAGTCTCCGGGCGGCGGCCTCTCCGTTGTTCTTCGTCCAGGTTTGCCCGCCGTCAGAACTTCTATAGATCCCGCCGCTCATCCCGATGTAGATCCGGGAGGGATTGGCGGGATCGATCGCGACCGCTTGAGGCGCGGTCCCGCCGAAAACGATCCGCCAAGAATCGCCTCCATCGGTTGTCTTATAGAGGTTGCTGATATAAGGCCCGTCCAATCCCCCGGTGCTATACGAGGCGCTCGCGTATACCACCTGCGCGTTGAAGGGATCGACGGCGATGAACGAACAACTCGCGTACGTCGCGCAGGCGAGTGTTTTAGGAGTCCAGGTTACCCCGCCGTTGTCGGATTTCAAGAGTGCCGCGCATCCGCCGAAGCTTCCCGCGACCAGGATTCGATCGGGGTCGAGGGGATTGACCCAGATGTTCCCGGTACTCGTGCAGCGATCGGGGAACGGAGCCTCGGTCCAGTGCGCGCCGCGGTCGACCGACTTGAATACGCCGCGATAAGAGGTCACATAGAGGATCTTGGGATCGGACGGACTGAGGGCCAGGTCATAGACGGAATAGGCACCGACATCGATCACAGCAACCAGTGTCCAGCTCCGTCCCCCATCCGGTGAACGGCAAACTTGTCCTTTCACAGCCGCGGCGAAGATTTCGTTCGGATCGGACGGATTCGCTTTGAGGCTTTGGATATTGCCGCCGTAGGGCCCGATCGATTCCCAAAGGGATCCGGCGGCGGCCGCGGCGATGTGCGCCGACGCCTGCTGTCCCGAATCCTGGACGGACAAGACAAGGATGAGGACCGGGAGGAAGAAAACGATGGGAAATTTCTTCATCGGCACGATTTTACCACGCTATTCGATTTTGATATACGTGGATGGCCTTAGCCTGGCAATTCATTATATTCATATCTTATTATCCACGAATGCGGATCTTCCGGGATTCGTCCTCAGTGATCTCCCAGCTCTCGAAGTTAGGCGCAAAACAGGGCATTCGCTGGGCTGGTAAAAAAAGGCGTGACTAACAGACTGCCAAGAATCAAAGCGGCTGTTCCGGAATAGAACTAGAGACCCTTCGACTTAGTCAGGGGAAGATTCTGTCCGAAGGCTGGGCGATCCATCCAAAATAGGAAAACCAGATAAAGCGCCAAGTAGAGTACGCGGACTGATTGTGAGATACTCCTCTGTCACCCTGTCATGATCCGGCCTCTACAATCTTGATCTCCTCGGGTGTGAGGCCGTATATAGTGTATACGTGCTTGTCTATTTCCCGCTCCAGCCCCGTCGTGTCCGCTTCTGAATCACGCCGCTTTCTCCCAAGAATTATATCAACTAGACTCGAGATTTTTGTGCTCTCTTTTTCAGATATATCGACAACTGGAAGCTGCTCAAGAAAACTCGTTCTATAGCGGAGATATCCTCCGCCCATATGCATGCCGCTAAAGAGGATCCTGTAGATTACCGAAAGCAAGTTGGAGTTCAGCAATCCTAACAAGACCTTAGGGTTCATTTTAGTCGTCGTCATAGTACCGAAATATACGCCTCCTTGAGGAATGTAATTTTCCTGATCGATTGTAGCCGTGATGAATAACGCATCTTCGGCGATCAAAATCTTCGGCTTCATAATCTTACAATATCTATGCGAATTCTCAGAAACAACGCTTTGAAGGTTATGCGCCGAAATGAATACGCCCCGTCTTATGGTCGTCCATTTCTCAAACTGGTACTGCTTTACTATTCCGAAATCTGATTTCGCCTCTTCTTCATACCTCACGGGAATGCGCAGTCCTTCCGAAATACTAAAAAAATCACCTAAACGCGGCCATTTCTCAAGCAAACCGAGAACGAAATCTATTTTCTTCTGGCCTACATTTATCGGTATTACTTTTTCCGGGAGCTTATAGAACTGGTCGTGTCGTAAAGCATAGGAAGCGTCGGTTGAATCCCTGAGGCGGGCAAGGGCTAAGGCCTCTCGCACAACAACGCGGGTTGCTGGTTGGCACTTCTGAAGCACCGATATCACCGGATAGTTTGCGACCTGCTCGAACACACCCAGTTTTGAAGTGCTTACTATCTCACAACGCTTCATAGTTGATAGGATGATCTCTCGTAACACCATAGCAGACGAGGCTGCGCAATACTTATTTGGAGTTATAAACACCAAAACTCCTGCCGACCGCAAAAGTTGAATAGACCTTTCGACAAAAAGATAATAGAGATCGAATTTCCCGACAGCTGACCGGAACTGCTTCTTGAACACCTTTTTCTGTGCAATAGAAATTTCGTCCACCCTAACATACGGGGGATTGGCAATAATTATGTCAAAGCCATTTCTGCTGTGGAACAGTTCAGAGAAGTATATCTCGAAGTCGAATGTCTCGCGACCATTAGTCAACTCGCGGATGAGATCTTCGATCTGCTCCTTGAGTTGCGCCTTTAGTTTTCGATTCGTCTCGTCGAAGAATTTCGGCTTAAGGGCTTCAAGCCGTTTATATTGCTCGTTGTTGAACAAGTTTTTATCCACGCCCAGAAGTGAGTTTCCCACGACAATCTTGTACTCAAGGTTAGGCAAGGGTTTTACATGCTTGACATCCTCTTCGTCCACGATTAGCGAGAGCCAGAGCCTTAACTTGGCGATTTCGACTGCGCCGGAGTCAATGTCCACGCCGTAGAGACAATTCTGAATGGCATGGCGTTTGAAGTGGTATGGGTTACGTTCCCCAATATCGCCGAGATGTGGTGTGAGCGCGGCGCGGGCTCGGACGATCTCGGTCATCATACCGACCGGAAACGCGCCTGAACCGACCGCGGGGTCGCAGACGGTGATTGAGGCGAGGGCGCTATCGAGGGCCTGCGCATGCTTCTCGATGCTCTTAGGCATCTTGATATCGTACTTCGCTTCCACGGTCTCGTATTGGGAAATCTGTTCACCCAAAAGGACCAAAGTTACGATGTCGGCACGCGGCACCAGTTCACGGCGTATAGTTGTTTTCAGCGCGATCTGTTCCGCTTCGGGTTCACCAAACAGCTTCGTCTGTTTCGGTTTCTGCGGGACCAACGGTTCTTCGGCCGTGTTGACGGCGGTATCAAGGTAGTTGATGAGACTTTCCTCGCACATGTAATGAACAATTTCGCGCGGAGTATAAAATGCGCCGAGGCCTTTACGCCGGTTTTCTTCAATAAGGTTTTCGAAGACCTTGCCGAGCATTTCCGGATCAATGGCGACTTCCTTTTCCAGCGGTTCGGCTTCGTTGACCGTGAAGTTGTAACGGTCGAACACGTCTAGGATGCCCGTGCCGAAAATGCCTTCCTCGACATACTCGGCATTTGTAAAAAGTTGGTTCGGTAGAATGATGTCGGTCTTCTTCCAGTCGTAATCGCCGAGCGGTTCGAACAGGCCGCCGTTTAGAAATGGGATGCGGCATTTGAACCGGGCGCACCAGGCTTCATGTCCACGATCGTTGGCTAGGGTGTCGTAAAACAATGGTTCGAGAATGTCGTTGAAGAAGTTGTTGTATTCGCCATAGCCTTCCCTGGCCAGTCTTCGCAGGAAGTTGCGCGGGCCGGTACCCCAGTCATTTCCTTTCTCAACGCCGAGCCAGCCTTTCTTCTGCAGGAAATACAAAAATACGATCTGGCCCATGAGTTTCTTCGCAAAATCCACGGTATTGACGCCTTTAGCATTGAATTCATTGAGGAGCTTCTTGTCCTTAACGACGAGCTTTTCCAGTGCCTCGTTGATTCCCTCAAACAATTCTGCGTACTTGGTGAAGAATTCTTTGGTGACCGCCTCCACGCTGAAGGCTTCCTCGATTTGCTCCAGCGTGGGATCGGTGGTCGTGTCCTGGAGGAGGTCAAGAAACCGAGTCTGGGCGGTGTGACAGCTTTCGTCCTCGCCGACCAGATAGGAAAAACGGCGGGCGGGCGTTAAACGGGTTTTGACACCGATCTTACCCGACTCCTTCTCGACAGTACCGTACTCCATCTTGACGTATGAAGCACGCCATTGCTTTTCGGTGGGTGACACGAAAGCGACAAGCGCGGCATCCTTTTCGTCGCGGATCTTGAGATGGTCGGCTACGAAGTTGCGGATAGCCGTCCGGGCGCGTTCCAACTTGGATTCAACGGTCAGATGGACGATTAGCACATCTACCTTCTCGCCATCCGGACTTGTGTAGGTGCCCAGGCGCTCGAACCGATGGACGTGGGCGCGGAAGGCCTCCTTGATGTACGGACTGTTTCGCGCGAAAACTTTTCCCTCATCCACATGATTGAGCAGGTTGATAGCGAAGGTACGGAACCGGGTCTTATCGAAGGCCTGCGTGAAGGTGTCCTTGATGAGCTGGCGGGCCAGGGCGGGGTTCATGTTAATATCTCCGCATATTTTAGTTGGCGAGTCGGGATCCCCGCAAGCTCCTTGGATTTTTTAAGAGCCGTTTCGATTGCCCCTTTGGCCGATATATGGCCCGATTCCAAAAATAACCATAGGATTCGACCGGAGGCCAGGGCTAATGTCGGGTTTGTCGGGTTTATGTCGGGTTTCTTGTTCGCGATATTCATGTCGGGTTTGTCGGGATTATGTCGGGTTTTTGCGCAATCGATAATAGGTGCCGCGCCCGGTTGTTCCAATCTTCTCGACTATACCGTTGTCTATGAGTTCGCGCAAATCGCGAAGGGCGGTCTGGCCGATCGCGCCCGTCAGTTCCTGATATTCGCGATTATTGATTTGGCCATTGATTTTTAAGTGGGCAATCGCTTTCTTTTGACGATTATTGAAATTGTACGAAGCCATCACCGTCTCAGTCAGCCAATCTCTCCACAGCGTAACCACGAAATGCGGACCGCATTGCCTGAAGTCGGGCTCGGGCAGACCGGCCGCTCGGCATTCCGCGATCATATCCGTGGTGCCGGTGCCTGCCTTCTCGACATACTTCACCCGGAAGAGGGGTTCGGCAATCAAAGGATTTCGCGGGATGGGACCGTGGGGCTGTCGCAACAACTCGGGAGTCAGGCCGGGCGGCAATTCGCCGGGATTCCACACTTCGACGCGATCGGCAAAAACGATGACCTGGACGAATCCGTTGTGGCGGTAGTTCCGGTGGGCGACCGCATTGACAATAGCCTCTGCGATGACCGGACGGGGGATCTCGAACTCGACCGGGGCTTGTACGCTCTTCGCCCGTGTGCCGACACGGCGGTCGAGTTTGCCGAGGACAAACTCCACGGCTTGATCAATCACCTCGAACAGCCGTCCGTCATAAGGCTGCTGAGATTGGATGGGTTTCCGTTTCTCGGTTCCATGGAAGTGGAAACAATGAACCTGGGCGTTGTTGAAAAACCGGCGAGGGTTCTTCCCGAAGAGCAACATGGCGGCGTTAGTGGGTTTGTCATCCCGCAGCAGGTTGAAGTTTCGCAGCACCGCCTTCGGAGCGCGAGAACCCTTGAGGGCCAGCCGCCCCTTGGCCTCGGCGGTCTCTACGAAGGATGTTACTTGTTTGTTGTCGATATCCCGCAGTATCGCCCCGTCGCAAACGCTGTCGTCGAATGGCTTGGTCATGAGGGCGCCGCGATTTTCCAGGGAATCAACGAAGCTTGCATAAACCTCGCGGATTAGGCTGGGAATGTCCGAGAATCGCCGACGAGTGACCTGGCGGCCCGCCTTGCCGATTAGCTTTACCATATCCGGATCACGAGCTTTGTCATCGTCACCCTTCACGAAGACCAGCCGTTCGCGATGCATTCGGGTGGCCTGGTCGAATTCCAGTTCCGTCGGCGACTTGCCCTCCGCGTTTTTCCATCCATACCGGTTGCCCAGAATCGCCAGATAGATATCGCGTTCTTCCACCTCGCTCAGATAGATATCATCCGGTTGGCGGTCACAGGCGGGAATATCTTCAAAGAGGAACACGTCTCCGATAAAGCGGCTTAACAAAGGATCATGCCGAATGAAATCTTTAACCTCACGGCGCTCCGCCGCCAGTTCCTTCTGCACAGAGCTGATGAACACCCGGAGCATCAAGCGCCTCCATCCTTCTCCCGGGTCTCGGCAGCCACCCAGGACGACAGAATCACCTCGCGCGGCATGAGAACATGATGCATCATTTGGGCCCGCGTCGACTGGAAGAATAACGGGGAAATATCCCTGCGTAGAATTCCAAGGACTTTCAGCGGCTCGATTTCCTTTTTCAATGCTTCTGCGACCTTTTTTGATGGCGGCTTGGGAAGAGCACCATCGGTCAGAAGCTGGATCACGTTTCGGATATACTCTTCATCATCATCCGTGAATCCGTGGTATCGGCGAATTTCCCTCGCTTTGAGACGTTTCAAAATGTACGCGTCGTTGGCACTGCCCTTGTAGTGTGGGATCGCATCGTCGTTTTCCGGGCTGGTGGCCGTGGCAAAAGCGCCCTTGTTTCGATCCAACAGCGCATAGAAATCAGGCGGAATCGCTTGTCGCTTCTCCATCGGGTCAGACGGCCTCAAGACTTTGACGGCGGTGAGAAAGTCGAGTTCAGCCGGGACAGCCGCGCCTTGGGCGGCAAGGTAGAACTTGTCGAGTCGGCCTTGTCGGAAGTAGGTCAGCAACGATGGGAAATGCTGCACAACGCCATCCTGCGCGGCCGGCAAGATGCGCGTGGAACGAGCCTTCTTCGGCAGTTGTTTGATGCGGGCGAATAGTTCAGGTTGTTTGTCACGTAATGTCCGGATTTCCGTCAGATATTCGAGCTCGCTTTCCTCGTCTTCGTCCTCGCCGGTGATGGTCTTCTTGCTGGTGAGTTTTGCGAACAGGTCGAACGATTTAATCTCCTCGCCCTCGGTCAGCAATCGGGCATCCGCACCGAGCATTTCGATAAACGCGTGAATTTTAGCTTCCGCGGCCTCCCGCAGCTTAATGGCATCGTTGCCTTCTTCCGTGGGGAAGAAGTTATAGGTGTGAATGGTATCGAACTTCGTGTCCACGCGATTGACTCGCCCGACGCGTTGAATTAGGCGGGTTGGGTTCCAAGGAATGTCGTAATTGATGACCATGTTTGCGCGATGGAGGTTCACTCCCTCGGATAGAATTTCCGTGCTGACCAGAACGCGATATTCATCGGATGGCTTGAAGGCGTTGGCGTCGAAGTTGGCGATTGCTTCCCTGTGTTCCGCCTCGCTAGACTTGCCGGAGAACAAGAGAGTTTGCGACTCGACATCATCGCGGATACGAGCGGCGAGGTACTCGGCTGTCTCCTGCGACTCGGAGAAAATGATGAGTTTGCCTTTCTTGAGATTCTGATCTGAGCGTAAAACATCCCGGAAGGCAAGCCACTTGGGATCCCGCCGGACGTCGGCCCACATCTTTTTGATGCGGCGCAAGGTGCGGAGGTCCGCCTTGAGGTGTAGGATGAAATCGGCAGAGAAGTCTTTGGCACTGAGCCGCTCCGCTTTATCCTGTTCCAAAAGATTCTCAATCCCCTCCTGGTCATCCAGTTCGAGGAGGTCGAAGATTTTTCCGATGTGTTTTTTGCTGATGTAGACGTTGCCCTTCTTGAACTCGGCAATTACGCGGGCGTATGAATGCGTAAACCGGTCCAAGGTCAGTCGGAAGGCGTGGAAACTGCTTTCCAGCCGCTTGACCATCAAGATCTTCATGAATTTGGCAAGGTTGCGCTGGCCTTGCCGCTCGCGTTCATCCATCTTGCCTTGGTAGTACAGCAACGGCGTGTAGCGGGCATATGTGAACTCAGCCGTGAGCAGTTTCAGCGTTTCGTCGAAGATTTCGTTCTCCTGCTTGTTGAACTTGTAAAACAGCGGGACCGGATCTTCGACCTCAGGGAACTTCAACCCCTGCCGATGCATGTCGTCGCCGTAGTATTTCTCGATCTCAGTACGAGTACGCCGAACCATGAGGAACTTGAGAACCTTTTCCCGAGTTTCCTTCGCATTCGCTTGAACGGTCTGGAAGAAAAGTTCGCGGTCGGCTTGTCGATCAAGCCCTTTGAGTTTGGCCTCCAAACCGGTGAAGAACGCCTCAAGATTACGAAGGTTTGGGATGTTACTGGCCTTTCCCGCCTGGAACAGTTTGACTTGGCTGAGGATGTCGCGCGGCGTGTTGTTCAAAGGCGTGGCGGAAACAAGGATGACTCTCTTGCCTCGACAGATTTGGGCCAGCATTTCATAGCTTTGGGTCGTTTCCGTACGGAACCGATGTGACTCATCAATGAAGATGTTCGTATACTTGGAAATGTCGCGCCCCAGCAGGTCGTCCAGCTTGCCGATCGACTCGAAATCCGTTTGTCGGACTTGAAAGTCGCTAAAGACATTCGGCCAGGAACCCCGCTTCTCGCGGTCAAGCAAACGAGGGGGGGCAATGACGAGGTGCCGCCCGTCAAGTTGTTGGGCCAGCAATGCGGCCATGTAGGTTTTCCCGAGTCCGACGACATCGGAAAGGAATACCCCACCATACTCATCCAGCACCTTGCGGGCATTCAAAACCGCCTCTTCCTGATATTTCAACTTCTTGAATCCTACAGGGACAAACATGTCTTCAAGTTCGGAGGGGCGGTTCAGCTCGCTCCTGAAGTACTCGTAAAGAAACTTTAGATAAAGCTCATAGGGCGTGAAGCCGGCAAAGGGCGATTTGTTAACGACCGTTTCTTCGTATGGCTTCGATACGTCCACGGCCGTTGCCCACAGTTCGATGAACTTCGCGATGGCGAAGTCGTAATCACTGCGATTCTTCAATTCAACATTGAACTCAAGATTGTCCTGAAGCCCGGCTTGAGTGAGGTTACTTGATCCGGTAATGACGCGTCCTTTGTCCCTGTCTCCTTCGGCGAAAGTCATGATATAGACCTTCGCGTGCAGGTTTTCGGTCGGGTAGGCTTTTATTTCCAACTTGCCAGATCGAATCCATTCGATGAACTTATGAACGCCGGTCTCGATTTCTACGCTGTCGGCGGATTTTTCCAGTTCGCTGAGAACGTTTTTGGCAACCTTCTCTTTCGCAGAGGCATGTGACTGAAGCGCCAGTTCGCCCTGTTCTTTGGCTCGTTGAAGAAGGTCGTATGCCGTGCGGTCGGTCTGAAGTCCGACGAGAAGGCGAATCCTTTCAACGTTTTCCAGGGCGGGATAGAGCCTGTAAAAACCACTGATGAAGAAGTACCCAACGAGGCAGTCGAAAAAGCGCGTGTCTTTGCCGAGCAAAGCCGTAAAGCGATCGCGCAATGACCGACCGGGTTCGTTCGTGATAAATGTCAGGTCTAATGAGACTTGTTCTGTATTCGAATTTTCAATCATGAAATATCAAGCTCCACTTATGAATATTTTGATTACTCGCTCTTTTGGTATAAGGAATTGCTTTTCCCGCTCCGAGATTTTCCTTCCTAAAAAGCTCGGAAACGAAGCCTCCCATCGCGAAATGAGGATAATCCCGTTCGCGGATCAATGTCAACAACACGAAGATGGCCGCGCGCGATCGAGTTCGAAATCCGAAGGAGTCTAAGCGGCCGGGCCGGAGGGCGGCCCGAGCCTCCCTGCCGATCCGCTTGACTTCACCCCAACTCAAGAATACGATTTCGAGTATAGGTGTCCGGGGATGCTCCGGCGAGGACAACCTTAATACGTTCGACGGCGCTAAACCCCGATTTTTAAATCGGGGAAAAAAGCGCCGCTCAGTATTAACCCTGAGCATACCCCGGCCCCGGCCTTGCCAGGACCGGGACTGGGAAGCCCGGCCCCGGCCTTG
>Ga0315274_10008077_pt1 | contig 15230 bp, 19 predicted proteins | sample YL17G02_20_MG_FD_203700 | JGI IMG/M metagenome (GOLD analysis project Ga0315274, IMG submission 203700) | Sediment microbial communities from Yellowstone Lake, YNP, Wyoming, USA - YL17G02_20 | ecosystem: Environmental > Aquatic > Freshwater > Lake > Sediment | place: USA: Wyoming | collected... | reverse complement strand
AGGCTTGACCTGTAACGGCGTCGATGCGGCGGGAGATGCGGCCCTGCAGCCTTGGCAACGCTTATCATGGTGGATGGTGGATTCTCTCCTGAGACTGAGATCATGACACAAGCTGAGATATTTCACGGGGTGCCGGGCATCCTGCGCCCGTTCAAGGAATACCTTGAGGCAAAGGGATTGAAAAAAGGCGACCAGATCGTGTACTACGGTGTCCCGGGCACCTGCACGCCGTTTGTCGAGCTGCTCGGGTTTGCGATCCGGTCGATCGACGCGGAGCAGGTCTTTGTCCCGATGGTGGACGAGACGAAAGCAAAGAAGATCCACCCGGTGCCCGATGTCGGCATGCAGGTGGGCAGTGGACCTGCCACGCTGAAACCCAAAGTGATCGTGGTCATGGGCGGGCTCTCGATGCCCAACGTGCCGGTGGAAGCAGAACAGGCACGGGCGGTCATCAACCGGCACCCCGGCGCGATTGTGATCGGCGTCTGCTTCATGAACATGTTTGCAAAGGCGGGGTGGCTGGACACAGTCAGGTTTGACATGGTGATCGATGCGACGATCGATCCGGTCACGGTCACAAAGGCGTAACGGCAACGGTATTTTTTGTGCGGCACGCGGCGGGACCGAACGCTTCAGCTCGTCAAAAAAACGGTTTTTTCAAATCCTTTTTTTTTCTTTTTGGATTTGGCGGGAAGTATCGGTTCAACCTGAATAGCTGGTGCACTTCAAACCTTAAACAGTCCTCCGGCATTGGTTTTTCCTCGTTTCCCGTGAGTCATGAATTCGGGAGCTGTCTTTTTTAAATCCATCGGGTTTCATACCTTTTTACCCTGGTTTTATGACTGGCGCCTCTCCCAATCGATTTCGCTGACCAATCCGGTAACCTATGCAGGAAGATGCATTAATCGCCGCAGGGGCAATCCCGGTAATTACGGATAAACTCGCTGAAAAGACAGTCAGTCAGGGCGCAACTGCCGCACCCGTGCGCGGGACATCCTGTCCCGTACCGCTGAAATCCGGTCGCTTTAACCCCGTGGAAATTGCCGTGCACATTCCGGTACTTTTCCCAGATACGGCTGACATCCTTCCCGGTCAAAAAGGGTCTGGTGGAATTTTCAAAGGCCGGAATTGCCGTTACCTGTTTTTTGGTTTTAGACTGGCAATGTATAGGATCTTTGCCAAAAAACAAATATTGAAACAAATTTTGAAACGATACGAATCCTGATGAAAAAGTGCCATTCACGTTTTTATGGGTGATCAGGTACTGTCAGGAACCGGTTTTTTCAAGGTTCAGTTCCAGGACTCCATCCAGAAACCGCTTTTTGAACAACCTTGCTTCGCAGGGAATTGTGATCACTTTATTATACTGTTTTCCGGCATCAGACGCAAAGATAGTTACCGTGGTTTTTTCAAGATCGATCCTGATTTTTCCCTCAGGTATTCCTGGCAGTTCTGCAATGATGCGCAGGTGTTTTCCTTCATCGATAAGACTGGTTTCCGGTTCCATTGTTTGTATCGGAGTCTTCTTTGATTTTCCTTTTCGCATCGTCCCTGCAGCTCCTATCAGTTTTCGAACAATACAGGCTGTTCCTCCTTCCTGACATACCGGTCGCCTGGATCCCGGTATTTCACCAGCCATGCACAATAAAAATATGATCGGTTGGTGAACGGGAACCGATCGATAGCTGGCTGACAGTTCAGGTCACCGGGTGCTGTTTCTTGCATGATCGGTGAACCTGACTGCCCTTGCTGTACTAAGGCATTGTTTTCCCTGAGGGGCTTTTTTTGTAAAATTCAATAGTCTGGATGAACCCCTCCATGCAGAAGACCTGCGACACCGGATCCGTAAAACCCCCCCGGGTCAGGATTCCCGGTGCCGATCCTCACAAGGTCAGATGAGGTGTGTATCCTCCCGACTATTTCCTTTTACCTTTCGTGTGGGATGAGAACACCCACAAAACCTGTGTTTCCGTTCACAGGTAAAAAACGTATCCGGATTTTTCAATTGTTGTTTCAATTTTTGGAAATAATGCTTTCACATCCTAAAAAAAATATCCCTGATACGGTGTGAAGTTCAAAAAAAAAAAGAGATGCCAGCCCCGTTCTTTTATGCAACATCAGCCATGGCCTTTCAATATGTCCTTATTTTTTCATATGGGTATGCTTAGGTTCATTGATGCCTCCGCCTACGATGTGCTGGAACACCAGTTTGAAATCATTGAGTTTCTGATCAATGTATTTTCTGCCTTTTTCTGTGGGGCAGTACAATTTGGATTTCCCTGACATCCTGATCTCCAGGTATCCGTTCTGCTGAAGATCATACAGGAGCGTGTACACCCTTGCCTGCGGGACCAGTACTTTATACCGGTTGTGGATCTCATGAACGATGTCATAGCCTGAAACCGGTTTTTCCAGAAGGGAGAGGACCACCGGTTCAAGTGACTTTTTTACGACATCGTCAATGGTTGACTGGGGGACAACCGAGACTGATTCGGCAGGAAATGTATGATGGGCAAACGAGAGTATCGTTCCTTTTCCTGTTGACACGATGACCTGTGGAATGCCCTCAGCGAGGGATTGTATCAGGGTGTGATCGATCGTTCCGATATTCACCGCGATGATTCCTGAAACGGGAATCCCGTGTTCCTTTTTTGAGAGGATTAATTGCCGGATGGCAAGAATGTCATCAAACTCCCCGGTCTCAGAAAAATCAAGGAGGATCTGCAGTGGTCTCCATGTGCCCGCGTCCTGCAACGATCCGGTGCATTTCTCCAGGACTGGAAGCAGGGCACCTACGTCATCTCTCTTTATCTTGTGGGTGAAAAGTTCTTCTTTATGGATCTCTTTTAAGAAGTGTTTCTGGACAGTTGAAGAGGAAAAGGCAAACAGGTTGCGCCCTCCCTTTTTTATGCCCTCTTCCAGTACAAATTTGAACAACGGTTCTTTTGCAACATGATCTGTATAGAGGAAGAGGACGATATCGGTGAAAATATCTTTTAAAAGAACGGTTTTTATTTCCGGCAGATCAAGATAGGCAAGGTCTTCTTGTGCCACGCCGCCGGTCTTCATTTTCGAAGAAATTTTTTTCTTAACGGGTATTTTATGTTCCTGCTCCTGCCGCTCGGTCAGTTTACGGAACAGTCCCACTTCGATAGCGGCTTTGATTTCCAGTTCATTGAAGGGTTTGACAATATAGCCATAGGGCCGTACGCTTTTTGCTTTTTCAATGATTGTATCATCGGCATACGATGTGACAAAAACTACCGGGATATCCAGTTCTTCAGTGATTATTTTTGCCGCTTCGATACCATTCAGCCTGCCCGGCATCACGATATCCATCAGTACAAGGTCAGGCCGGATCCGCCGGGCCTTGTCGACGGCTTCTTCGCCGGAAGCAGCCATGCCTGAAACAGTATATCCCATCGCTGTCAGGCGTTCTTCCAGCTGCATTGAAATGATGGCTTCATCATCCACCACAAGTATGTCTGACACGGCTTTCACGTCCCCGCCCTGTTCATGGGAAATTCGACGATAATTTCAGTGCCATTCCGGCTGTTCATCATGAGCGATCCCTTCAACTGGAACTGTACAAGGGTCCTGATCAGCTTGATGCCGAGGGTGTTGGTACGGCTGATATCAAGATCTGCCGGCATCCCGATACCATCATCGCGGACGGTGATGCGGACCTGCCCGTTCTCCTGCCGGACAGAGATCTCAATAGTGCCATGCTGACGCCCTTTGAAGGCATGTTTATAGGCGTTCGAGAGGATCTCATTTACGACAAGGGCGCAGGGAATTGCCTGGTCTACCGTAAGATATAGCTCCACAGAATTAATCTCGCAGGTAATTTTGTGTCCCTTTTGGGAATACATATCTGATAATGCCGCTATCTGGTCCCGGATCTGGTCCCCCAAACTGATTTTGCCAAACTGTTTGCTTTCATACAGCCGGGTGTGGATCTGGGCCATGGTCAGAATTTTTTGCATCAAATCGGTCAGTATGCTGTTTGTCGATTCGTCCGGGGTCCTGATCCGGGTCAGATCAAGCAGGCCGGATATCAGCTGGAGATTGTTTTTGACACGGTGATGGATCTCGTGGAGCAGCACTTCCTTCTCCTGTAAGGATGCAACGAGTTTCTCCTCGGCACGTTTGCGATCGGTAACGTCACGGAAACTCCAGACTCTCCCGACAACGGCATCCCCGATCTTCTGGGGCTTTGAGTACCGTTCGAAGATCCTTCCGTCCCTGAATTCAATCATGTCATAGCTCTCCCTTCCAGGATGTGCACGGAGCTCCCTGATACTGGCCAAAAAACCCTCAGGATCCCTGACGAGCGGCAGGACATTGTTCATTGTCATTTTGTTGTCCCCTGGTTCCAGCAAACCCGGGGGGATATTCCACATGTTCGCAAAATTCTGGTTATAACTGGTGATCTTTCCCGCCGTGTCTACAACAAGTATCCCGTCAGCGGTTGATTCAAGGGATGCATTCAGCAGTGACAATGTTTTTCTGAGCGCCTCCTCTGCCTGTCTGCGTTCTGTAATATCTTCCAGTGTTTCGATCGCACCGATCAGTGTGCCCTTTGAATCCCGGATCGGAGCTGCGGTGAAATGCAGCCATACTCCGCCCGTTCCCATATTTTTGAAAAAGTCTGTGGCCTCAAAGGCACCATCAACATACTTTGACCGGCTATACTTTCCGGCATACCATTCCGGGATCTTATCAACAGAACCATCGATGAGCAGGTCTGCCATGACCGGGCGTTCTTTCTCATAGAACGCTTTCCACGCAGACCTTGTGCCAAGCATCTCATCGGCCTTTATCCGGCTGTATTCCTCAAGCGCCCGGTTCCAGCTTATAATGCGATGATCCTTATCGATCACAAACTGTGGAACGGGTGAACCATGAACAATTTCCTGTAATTTCCTCTCATTCTCCCGCAGCGCCTCGTCTGCACGTCGGCGTCCGGTGACATCCCTTGATATTGACAGGAGTCTGACGACTTCGCCATCCTGATCCTTCATGGGAGTGATGACAACATCCCACCACCTGGGTGCCCCCTTTTCTGTCGGGCAATAACCCGTGAATCTTCCGACACCCCCTTCTGCAGCCAGAACAACCGCTTTTTCTGCTGCAGTATGGTCTTCACCGGTCCAGAAATCAATCCATGATGTACCGATATACTGGGTAATATCGCGTATCTCCAGTAATTTCTGGCCGCTCTCGCTCATGGACAGCAGATTCCCGGAAGTGTCAAGAATTTTTATGCTGTCCAGGCTGTTTTTTATGATGCTTTTGTTAATCTCCTCGCTCTCCCGAAGCGCCTCCTCCGCCCGCTTGCGCTCGGTGATGTCATCTGTGATAACAACCACCTTCCAGTCCGGCAAGGCAACAGGAACAGCGCTCACATCTGTCCAGATAACCTTACCGTCCTCCAGCGTTATGCCGGTCTCGATATTGTGGATCGTCTTTTTCTCCCTTGTCGCCCGTATACTGGCATACTCTTCGGGGGGCATGATTGTTCCATCCGGTCTGATATACGTTCGTGCCTTGTAATTTCCCCGTTTCAGGCCTTCCGGAGTCATCTGTACGATCTTTCGCAGGGCCGGATTCTCGTACACGATCCTGCGTTCTGCGTCGAGCACAGAGATCCCCACCGGCAATATATCGATAATGGTCCTGAGTTTTATTTCGCTCTCCCGCAGCGCCTCCTCGGCCTGCGTCTCAATCCCGGGCTGGTGCACATGGTGTTCGTGGGTATGTTCTTTTTCGGTCGGGCCTTTAATTTTGGGGGAATCTTTGTTTTGGGCAGTCTTTGTATCCGGGCGTGGGCCCGGTTTTGTCTTTTTCATAGTATCACCGGTTATTCGTAATTTCAGGCGGCATTCTCCAGTTCCGGCATCCTGCATACTGCAGCCGGCTCACGGCACCGGCATGTACATCAAGGTGTTCATTGCCGCGGGCATGATCACCGGATGATATGTCACGCATCATGGTGGTGCCGGGATGATCCGGTTATCGTATCAGATGATTCCTATAAAAGATGGAGGGCAGTATGCAATCTTAATAGTTATGAAGCGGGTGGGTGGTGATCTCATCATGCATGGCACAATAGTTCCAAATCCTGTTTCATTTTTTGTAAACCGGGCAAAGCATTATGATTTCCCGATTGGAATGCACACCCGTCCGGTGAGCCGGACAAAGAGAGGTGTTGAATAACCATGATGCATGAACAGGGCAAGGGCTCCGGCATGGGCATGGTGCAGTGGCAGGATATGCTCATGATGGAAATGTGGAATTCCATGAGTGACGACCAGAAAAAAACGCTCATGAAACGCATGATTGATGGAAAGATCATGGTGAAAGAGGGTATGATCAAACACTTCCAGTTCAAGATTGAGACCATGAAATTGGCCAGGAAGATGCTGGACGAGGGTTAAGCAGGTCAATCGGCTTCCCACAGTGGTTACCAGAGATGGTCGACAGCATCATTTATCAACGAAGTACGTGAAGTGCATCTCAAAAACCGGCAGGAGATGCGAAGGGAACGATCACCACCGGCTGAATTTTTGATCCTGCCGGATACCCGGATCATCCGTACACCCGCGTGACCCGGGAAAAAAGGAGGGATTTAAAAAAATAAGACCATCCGTCACTCATATGGCAGATGTATCTGCCAGACATGGTAGCGACAGTTGAACACGTCTGATGTCTTGGAGGAAAAATACCATGGATAAATTTGAACAGATGATGCAGGCGGTGAAAGGAATTTCACCGGCAGAGATGGCGAAGGGAGCTGAGAAATACAAGGCTGTGTGTACCTGCCCGACCTGCCCGACGTACAACACATGTGCAAAGAATGCCAAAGAACTGCTCTTTTGTGCAACGGGGAAGAGTTTCATGTGCATCTCCGAAGAGAAAGGATGCATCTGCCCGAACTGTCCCGTCACACCAGAGTGGGGATTGAACCACAAATTCTTCTGCACAAGGGGTGCAGAGAAAGCCCAGCGTTTCGAACATGCGATATGGGGAACAAAGATGGTTTAATTTTTTTCACCGTTACCGGATGAATGAAACAATGAAAGGTACGAGTGATAGGACATGATCATGGTAAAAAAACCGGATGGACGAAAAGAATCCTTTGTTCCTGAAAAGATTGTTGTGAGTGCCATAAAATCCGGTTCACCTCCTGAGTATGCGTGAACGATTGCACAGGACATTGAGCGGATGGCAATAGAGGGTATCACCACGCAGGAGATCAAGGGAAAAGTGCTCGCAATGCTCAAATCAAAAAACCCGGAATGGGAAAGAAACTGGGTGGTCTATGACACCGCGGTAAAAAAACGGGCAGGGTAACCATACCTGGAGAATTCATGCGAAGGGCAGTTGTATGCACCACGGAAGGAGGAGTCCCCGGTTGAATCCATCAGGAGACCGTATATTTGTCCCGAACGGTCATATGGGGAGGCACGCAGTTGCAACGCTTCCTTATAGAGCAGATCCCCCTGCTGCTGACCGGCTTTGCGGGTGCACGTAAAGCTTCGGACCGGCTGTCATGACGGGAGCAGCACCTGCACTCACTGCCATTTGGGACCAGATGAATGTTTCAGGATCTATAAAAAAAGCAACCCGTCACGAAAATAAATATGTGCAAAAAGATTGCACAGGCAGTCACAGGAAACAAGAAGGGGGGAAAAGCAGACAGGGGAATGTTTCATGGGTGTGAAGTTCTTTTCCCTCCGGGGTATCCGGAGTGTTTCAAAAATTGTTTCAAAATCTGAGGTATGGGCAATAGTCTATAAAACTTCATTTTCAATATGCAGCCATCAGACGGGAGATCCCGTCTTTGTATGGTGTTAAAAAAGACGAATTTGAGGTAGTGAAGTATGGAACCAGTCAAGTTGTATTCGTTACCGAAACTGCCTTTTGAGTATACCGCGCTGGCGCCGTATATTTCAGAAGAACAATTAAAACTGCACCACCTGAAACATCACCAGGCATACGTCAACGGTGCAAATGCGATCCTTGAAAAACTGGACAAAGCACGAAAGGACAATGCCGACCTTGATTTCAAGGCGACCTTAAAGGAGTTGTCGTTCCACCTCGGCGGTTTCCGGCTCCACAACCGGTTCTGGGAGAACCTTGCGCCTGCGGGGAAGGGCGGTGGCGGGGCACCCGCCGGAGAACTGGCCAAAGCGATCGATGGGGAGTTTGGGAAGTTTGACCGGTTCAAAAAGGAGTTTACCCAGACCGCGACCAGTGTCGAGGGTTCCGGGTGGGCCCTTCTGACCTTCTGCACAAAGACGCAGAGGCCGCTCATCCTGCAGGCAGAGAAACACAACGTCAACATTATTCCCGGTTTTGATATTCTCATGGTGCTTGACGTATGGGAGCACGCGTATTACCTGGATTACAAAAATGACCGTGCAAAATTTGTGGAGGCATTCTGGAATATCGTGAACTGGGATATGGTGAGCAGACGGTTTGCAATGCTGAAGAAATGACCGTGGAACGGCCGTAATTACCGGTATGTTCTTTGATCGCCCGCGTACAGAACCACGAGCTCCAGGGGCTTTTGGACCTGAATCAAAAAAAGGGTACGGTTGTCCGGCTAGTACCCGCCACCACCGTCACCGCCGGAGGGGATCGTGGTGCGGACTGTCGTGGGCATGGTCGTGGGTAGTGTCGTGGGCAGAGGTGTGGGCGGAGTTGTTACAACGGGGGTACTACCGGAGACATTGGCGACATACCACGCGTTATTGAACCCCTGCCCCTTCACATCGCCCGGCTTTGCATCATCGGCAAAGGAGTAGAGGGGCCTGCCCATGAATGCGGTCTGTTTCACGCCGTCTGCCCTTGACAGGGAACTGAAGTCTGCAGGTTTCAGGAGCGACGGGGCTGATAGTGGATCTGCACTGAAGGCCGGCCATTTTGCGAGGCAGGCACCGGTACAGGCACTTGCCCCGGCAGTATCCTTTGTGAAGTAGTAGAGCGTTTTTCCGGTCCGGTCGGTCAGGAACGAGCCAATGCTTCCCTGACTGGCGACCATGACCGTTTCGTCCGGCCTGACCACAAACCGGGCCTTGTTCACGTTCTCGCCATGTATATCCCCTGCTTTTGTGTCCGGGTATACTGAGCGGGTGACGACTCTCTCCCGTACATGGGAATGATCCGGGTTGATTCCATTCCCGGGATCTTTTTTTAATAATGTACCGTTGATTGTGTGTTTGTGTTTTTTTGTCTATTCATCTGACCGCCCCGTTCAGCCCATCAAATGCCAGTTCCATCCCCGACAGATACCCCCACCCTGAATGGCAGTGTGAAAACCGGTTCAGACAGCAAATGGAATCATTGAAAAACAATCGCATCTGCTAACAGGAGAACGCTGATTTTGTTACCCTGTTTTTTTAAATTTTGGGCGTATCCCTATCCCTGCATCTTTTTGGCGATGTGTTTTTAATCCGGGATACCGAACCGCTCAAAATAACATTCGCCAGACGTCAGTTTTTCCCCGGGCCTGAGGGCAAGAAGGAAGTTATCGGCATGGTCCAGGCACACATATGCAGAACAGCACCCGAACCCCTGATATCCTATAGCGTCCTTTTCACAGTACTCGCATTTCATTTTTTCAACCATGATAATCTCCTCTGTTCCTCTTTTCATAGATACTTTTTTTATGGTTTGCCGTTTTTTTTAAAATAAATGTGCACGGTTCATCCCGCCTTCACCCTCCCAACCCTTTTTATGGGGGGGTTCCATTATTTTGTGGAGGAATTTTTCTGGCCATCCGCATCGCATATTTTTCATGGAAAGGGCACACGCAGAAGGTTGCGACTGCCCTTGCCAAAGTATTGAATGCAGAGCTTGTGAGGATCGAACCGGTACAGGAATCCGGCATGGCGATGAAAGCGATGAAAGCATTCCTCTCGATGAGATCGCCGATCAGGCCATGTACAACTGACCTTGCCGGGATCGATTTGCTGATCATTGCCACCCCGGTCTGGGCAGGCAAGGTGCCGCCGTACGTGAACGAGTACCTTTCAGCCGTGACCGGCGGTGAGGGGAAACCATTCCACGTGATCGCGGAGATGGGAGGACGGGGGTCAGAAGGCGCGATTGCTGCCGTCAAAAAACAGCTTGAAAAAAAAGGGATGCATTTTGGCTCTTCTGCAGCAACGGTCGAACGTGATGTTGACAGCGGTGCATATACAGCAACCGTCGAAACGTTTGCTGCCGGGATAAAAAAGACGTGACGGGGAACGGTACCCGGTCGTATGCCCGGTTCTCCGGCCGGAGTACCCTTACCATTTCATCAGGGTTTTTTTGTTCCCTCTCTCGCAACCCTTCTCCCCTTTTCTCCTCTGCCTGGTATGGACAACCTGCCGGATCGGGAGGTGCCTGTGCCGGGGAACGGGGGGAATACCTGATCGGGGCAGCACAAGGGAACCGGTGCTATGAGCTGGTACTACCAGTCAAATGAACGGGTTCAACCAGCCCTGTGAGCGGGTAGTGCAGCAGGTATCTCTTTTTTTTAGAATTCCGTACGGGCAGCTACCGGCACCGAACACTGGTTTTTTGTAAAATCTCAATAAAAAAAGGTCGTTGATTAATACACCCTCTTGTGCGGGATCACGCCCCGTATCCCGCCGCGGGGAGCATCCACGTCCCCGGCATAGCGGGGGATGACATGGATATGGCAGTGCATCACGCTCTGGCCTGCCGGGTAGCCGATGTTGGCGCCGATGTTGTACCCGTCCGGGGCGTAGCGCTCGTCGATCACTGCCCTGCACCCGTCGAGCAGTTCAAAGAGCGTGGACCGTTCCCCGTCGTTTATCCCAAAGCAGTCCTGCACGTGCCGGAACGGGATGACGAGCATGTGCCCTTTGCTGACCGGGTACTTGTCGTGCCGGGCGTACCAGAACCGGTTTTCAAGGACGATCTCTCCAGCCGGCGGTGAACAGAAGGGACAGTTTCTTTGTTCTTCCCCGTCTTTGCTCAAGGCACCTTCCCCCCTCTCGTACATCTGTCCGGATATTGTCTGAAGAATTTTTTTACCAGGCGCTTTTTTGCGTTGATGCAGGTACCCGGGCTGTTGCGGGTTCCGGCATGCGATGCACACACCCGGTCAGGTACGACATTCCCCTACTATCTCCTCACTCCAGCTGCACCGCGCACCGGGGCGGGCCGGTTTTTTTTCTGGTTTCCCTGCCCCTCACCGTTCGAGGTCTTCTGGTGTCAGCAGGTGCAGGAGCGCTTCAATGCTCGCGATCTCCCGTTTCAGTACCTCTTCGTGAAAGTACTGCCGCAGTTTTGATTCGAACTTTGTCTTGTACTCCATGTTCAGGTTCCGGTGCTCATCGAACTGGTGTGCAAGGTACAACTGCAGTTCTTCTAAGTCCTGCCGGGTCAGCCTTTCGATAAACACCGCCCGGTACTTGCTGACCAGTTCCGACCTCAGCTCACCGGGCATGCGTCCCTTTTCATTATCGTGCGGGTCCCCGCTGTTCCCTGCCACTGCCACCACCGCACATGTGTGCTCACGGCAATGTACAGGATATCACGGTACCATATCAATCATTGTCTTCCTGGTATGGCCGGGTGCGTTCCTGCAGGCAGCGCTGTTATAAAAAATGGAATGTTCCGCAATTGTTAAGTCATATCGGCAACAGGGGTGATCTAATCGGATCCGGCGGCTCCATGGATGGTGCATGCCGGCCGCGTGGGAAAAAAGACGGGGGTTTTGGCGATGGATAGTCTGCAAGACAGGGTTCTTGAGCTTGTGAAGGAACTTTCGAACAAGAACGAGGATGTCCGGTGGGCGGCTGCCTGCGCACTCGCGAAAGTCGGGGAACCGGCAGTCGGACCGCTTATCCAGGCGCTTGATGACCGGGACAGCGTGGTCCGGCTGCGGGCTGCATGGGCGCTTGGCCAGATCGGCGACATGCGCCCGGTCGACCGGCTGATCGCGACGCTGCGTGACGGCGACTGGTCAGTGCGGCTGCGGGCGGCAGAAGCGCTTGGGAAACTGCGGGCATACCGTTCGCGCGATGCCCTGCTCCTCGCACTGCGGGACGAGAACACGGACGTGCGCAGGCACGTGGTCAGGGCGCTCATCAGGATCGCCGATCCCGGGTCTGCCGACCGGCTCGGGGATGTGCTGAAGGACCCGGACTGGCGGGTGCGTATGGGGGCTGCCCTTGCTCTCTCTGCCATCGGCGATGCAAAGAGCCGTGAGTACCTTGTGGCTGCGGCCAAAGACGAGAACGAGTACGTCCGGAAGATCGCAGAAGCGGTCATGAAGAAAAAGGGGTGACGGATAGCGGCAGGGACCGCCTCACCACCGTTCTCTCGTGGCCTCTGGTGGCGGGGGTTCCCGCACGCTCGTTTCTGTACGTAATCCTTGCCGGCGGCGCATTTTTTCCTGCCGCATATCGCTATGGCGGGTGCTCTTTCACGCACCAGCTCTAACGCAACAGCATTACCGCACTAGGACAACGGGCAATGAGGGATCAGCAGCAGCCTGGATCAGCCGCAGCTGGGTTCGCACCCTTCCGCGAGCCCCTGATCGTACTCTTCCATGTCCTCGAGGACCCGGTCGAGCGCCTTTTCCACAAAGTCGTCGAAGGTCTCCATCGCCCCCCACTGCTCGACGATGAAGTTTGAATTGATCTCCGGGTTCACAAGGATGAGGACGTTGCCTTCCTGGTCACGCCCGGAGATGTATTGCTTCACCCGGTGCGTGTGGTGGACCTCCTGCCCCTTCTTTGGCGGCCGTGCAGTAATCATCCAGTAGGACTTTGCGTCCTGTGCATCAACGAAGACTTCGTGCTCCCGCTGGAATTTTTTCAAAATATCCTGTGTTTTCTTGAGCATCCCACACCCCCTCTATCATGGGATGATTGGTGGATTGGGAACGCCGGGATATTAAGGTATGGACATGTTCCAGAATATGAAAGACGCATCGTTGATCGGGTGTGAACGTTCTTTAAAAAAAGTGCCGCAGGTTCTCAATGTTTTTTTGGGGAAGCGCATCACGTTCCTGCCCAATGCCATCATGACAGACCTGCCCGGCGCTACGTTTTCCGGTAACCGGCCCGGGCGCATGCGTGGTTTTCGATGTTGAGGAGGTCGTGGGGCGAAAGGATACTCATGGGTCAATGATATGAGACGTATCCTGTACTTTTCTCACCGCAGGTCATCCAGGAACGCGTGGCAGTCCGGGCACCACCACCCGATTGGGATAGAGCGCTGCCTGCGGTTGGCATCGTAGACCCGGACATAGGTCCTCAACATATGCCGGCGTTTTGTCATCGCATTCCGTGCGACAGTCCGGCAGTCATTCGCGCAGGGAGGGCTTGTGCACATACGATCAGATCCCTGGGGTACCGGCAGGATAAACGTTTGGGCTGGTGTGCAGTACTGTGGCAGGGGCGGGAGGTTATCCTTGCGTGATCCCTATTCCCCGGAATCACGCCCCGCACCCCGGCTGCAGGACCTTTTGTATCCGCCTGCCTACAAAATCCGTTTTCCGGCAGACTCAGGACCCGGAGTCTGGTCATAAACTTCCCCGACGGTAAAAACTACGGCAGCCAGTTTTTCCCTGCGGGCTAAAAAATCCATTCCATGCCCGGCCCGCACACGTTCATCGAGCTGGGCTGCGATCACATCATTTTCATGAATTGTTACCCTCCCGTCCACTTTGTATGCCGTAAACGGGGGGCTTCTTTGCCAGACACAGATTGATGCACGGGGATTTTGTTTGAGATTTTCATAGGTCTGCATAAAATAGAGTTCCCCCCAGACTATTGTTTCAGGGTCCCTGACCATGACCGATTTGCCGGCAACATTGGGATTTCCATCCGGTCCAACGGTTGCTACCGGAACCGTATGCCATTCCCGCAGCATCGTTATCAGTTCTTCTGGCATCGTAACCATGCAGTATCACATCTCAGAGAGAGATGCATATCAGCCGTTATAAGATAGTGTGGCGTCTCCTGATGGGAGAGTTGTGGTGGTGCCCGGAGTGCGGGATAGTGATCCGGTTGTTTTTTAAGTTGTGCTGACAGGCTCTGGTCATCGAAATCCTCTCCCAAAAGGGCGTGGTGGCTGACGGCAGATCATGCCGGTACCTACCATCCCATGATCTCCCCGTTTTTCTCGTAAAAAAAACGGATAAAACTACCGTGTCTCCGGCTGATTTCCGATCATCCTGCTTTATTACGGTACAAGTCCCCGGAGAATATACCCCGGGAGGAGAATAAAAAGGATGATCATCGATACACGGGTGAGGCCCCCGTTTAAAAGTCTTAAGGACGTGCTTGCACCTGCACCCGGAGCACGGCCATCGGCCAGACGCAGCCCGCTCGTGAGCGGGTACGAACGCCCGCAATCCATGGTACAGAAATCGGTTGAGCTGTTCCTGCAGGAAATGGATGAAGCCGGCGTTGACAGGGGAATACTGGTGGGAAGGCAGGCAGGACACCGTCTTGTCTCCAATGATGACATCGCTGAACTCCGTGACCAGTACCCCGGCAGGTTTCCGCTGGCCATTGCGGGCATCAACGGGGCCGATGTGCCAGCTGCCGTCCGTGAGGTTGAACGTACCATAACGGACATGGGATTCAACGGCATTGCGGTGGACCCCGGCTGGTGGGTCCCCCCGATGTACGTGGATGATCCCCGCATATATCCGATCTATGCAGCATGCGCAGAACTCGGTGGCGTGGTGTATCTCACCTGCAGCCTGATGCAGGGGCCGGATATTTCGTACGCTGAGCCGTGGCGCATCCAGCGCGTGGCAAATGATTTCCCGGCCCTGCAGATCGTAGTTGTGCACGGGGCATTTCCCTACACCAGCGAAATGCTCGGGGTCATGATCGCCAATGCACCTCTGGGGAACCTGTGGGTGCTTCCGGATTTCTTCCAGTTCATCCCCGGTTTTCCGGGAGCTCAGGACTGGGTGGAGGCTGCCAACCACTACTTAGGGGACCGGATCCTCTATGGCTCATCGTACCCGGTACGGCCCCTGCAACAGAGCCTTGAAGAATTCCGGCGGTTCTCGTACAAACCCGGGGTGCTGGAGAACCTCCTTTGTAAGAATGCAGCGGACCTGTTCGGGATAAAAATATAATATGCAGGTTTAACAAAAGGACAAAAAATCCCGGGACCGTGATTATGCCATCGGGAAGACTGACACACGGCAAAGGTGTGATGCGGTGGACACGATTGTG
>Ga0315274_10008076_pt1 | contig 15230 bp, 14 predicted proteins | sample YL17G02_20_MG_FD_203700 | JGI IMG/M metagenome (GOLD analysis project Ga0315274, IMG submission 203700) | Sediment microbial communities from Yellowstone Lake, YNP, Wyoming, USA - YL17G02_20 | ecosystem: Environmental > Aquatic > Freshwater > Lake > Sediment | place: USA: Wyoming | collected... | reverse complement strand
CGTACGCCATCGTCAGCAGCAAGCGACTGCCGCTCATTCCGACCGGATGACCGAGCGAGACGCCGCCGCCATTCACATTCAGTTTCTCCGGGTCGAGATTCAGTTCGCGGATCGTCGTAACGATCATTACGGCGAACGCCTCGTTCACTTCGAACAGCGCGATCTCTTTTTGTTCGAGTCCGGCTTTTTTCAGCGCGGCGGGAATCGCGACAACCGGCGCGTAGCCGGTGACTTCCGGATCCACCCCGACGACTGCCCACGCGACGATTTTGGCAAGCGGCGGGATGCCCAGCGCGTTCGCCTTCTCGCGCGAGGCGACAACGACGGCGCACGCGCCGTCGTTCAGCGTGGACGCGTTGCCGGGCGTGATCGTGCCGTCCCACTGCCACTTGGGTTCGAGCCGCGCGAGTTTCTCCAGCGACGTGTCCGCGCGCGGACCTTCGTCCTTGTCCATCACGCGCGTTCCTTTGCGCTCCGAAATTTCAAGCGGCACGATTTCTTCGCGCAGTCGTCCCGACGCGGTGGCGGCGACCGCGCGCTGATGCGAGATGAGCGACCACTTGTCCTGCTCCTCGCGCGCGACCTTGAATTTCGCCGCCATGTTCTCCGCCCAAATCCACATTCCGCCTGCGCTCGGATCGTCGTACAGTTCCGCCATTCCGTCAATCAGGAATTGCGGACCCATCTTGACACCCCAGCGCATCCCGCGAACGTGGTACGGCACGGTGCTCATTGATTCGACGCCGCCGGTCAACACGAGGCGCGCATCGCCGGTCAAGATGCTTTTCGCGCCCCAGACCGCGGCTTCCAAGCCGCTCGCGCATTGCCGATTGAGCGTGAGCCCGGGAATTTCTTTCGGGATGCCGACGCGCAACGAGCAAAAGCGCGCAATGTCCGGCGCATCGCTCCCTTGAAACACCTGACCCACAATCGTCTCGTCAATTTCTTGCGGAGCGATTTTCGTTTTGGCGAGCGCGGCGCGGAACGCGTGCTCGAGCAGCGTCGGCGCGTTGGTCTCGCGCAGACTCCCGCCGAACACGCCAATCGGCGTGCGCGCGCCGTCGAGGACAACAACTTCGGTCATCGTGCTCCTTGCAGGCAGTGAGTCAATCAGTCAATCGGGCGACCTGGCAACCAGTTGACTGATTACCGATTGACCGATTGCCTAGTTGCCTACTTGACGTACTGCAGAATTGCGTTTTCGAGCGTCTTGGTGTCCTTGGCGTCGAGCGCTTCGGCAGCGTAGGCGACATTGCCGTTGATGTCAACGACGACGATGGCGACCGGGTTCTCGACGCCGTACAGCTTGTAGAGATTTTGCGCGGGATCGTACAACGCGGGAAATTTCGCGCCCATTTGCGCCATAAACGATTTCGCCATCGAGACGCTGGGGAGTTTGAACGAGATGGTGATGATCTCGACTTTTTCGCGGTACTTTTTCCACAAGTCGCGTACCGCGCCGATTTGCGCGGGATCCACGCGCGTGCTGGAGAACATCAAGACGACCGGTTTCTTGCCCTTGTAGTTTTCCAGATTGATTTCTGGTCCCGTCAAGTTCATGCTTTTGAACATCGGGGCGGGCGTGCCGGGGGCTAGTAGTGCCATGTTTCCTCCTTGGATTTTCGATCCTTCGCTTGCTCCCTCGACTTCGCTCAGGGCGTGGCGCAGGACCGGTTTATGATTTGCGATTTTCGATTTGCCGCTTCCACCGCTAATCGAAAATCGAAAATCCGAAACTCATTTTTTCACTCGCGTCAAACCGCCGATCACCACCTCGGAAAAAATCGCGGCGATTTGTCGAGGGGTCAGGCGCCCATCGGGGGCGTACCACTGATAGAGCCAGTTGCACATACCCAGGATCGCGAGGGCGACCATCTTGGTATCCATCACGCGAAAATCTCTGCGCGCGATCCCCTCTTGGAGAATTTGCTCGATCAGGCGCGCGTGCTTTTCGCCTTCGGCGCGCACCTTGGCGTGGTAACGATCAGTGAGCGCGCGGCGTTCCGACAGATAGACGGTATAAATGTCGAGTTGATCGCACAGCGCGATGAGGTGTGATTCAATCGCGCGGCGGAGTTTGTCAGGCGGGGAATCGCGCGAGGCGCTGATCGCCTCGAGTTGTTGCGTCAGCGCGCCGCTACTGCGCTCGAAAATTTTGAAGAGGAGCGCCTCTTTACTGGGGATGTAATGGTAGAGACTGGCTTTCTGCAAGCCGACCGCGTCGGCGATGTTGCGCATCGAGGTCGCGTGGTACCCTTTCTCGCGAAAAATGCGTACCGCTTCGGCGAAGATTTGCTCGTGTTTGTTTGCCGCGTCCACCGCGACGCTCTTGCGCATCCCTTTCTTCTCCCGTTCGACCCTGAATGGGTAGTCGGCGCAATCTACCGACCGTTTGGTAGATTCATTATAGCACGAGTCTGTGAAACTGTCAATTTGAATTGCGCGGCACACCCACCAGACGTATGCCTGCGCCGCGCACCTTGTAGCGGATGTTCACCGCGATCAGCACTGCTGTCAACGCTTCAACCGCGATGGCGTTTGCCAGCGCGCCGCCGTCGAACGCGTCAACGCCAATACGCCGAATCAATTCAATCACCGTCGCACGCGCGTCCTTGTCGTTGCCGCAGACGATCACGTCCGTATCAATTTTCTCTTCGACCGATTCCAGCTTCTCGGGCGCAACGTTTTGGAACGCGCAGACGACTCTCGCCGCATCGCCGAAAAATTGCTGGACTTCGGCCGTGACCGATCCGGCAGCGGGCGGTTTCGCGCGGCTCTTCTTTTCTGGATCGAGCGACGACACGACGCTGATGACGATTTTGCCCTGCACCGCGTCACGCAGGTCTTCGAGAATCGGACGCATCCCATCGTACGGCACCGCGAGCAAAGTGATGTCGGCTTTTGCTGCCGCGTCGCGATTCGAATAACCCTCGACGTTCGACGCGTCGATCCGCGCGTTCAATTCGTTCGCCGCGTTCTGCGCCTTCATCTCATCGCGTGATCCAATCAACACGCGCACGCCGGCTCTCGCAAACCGCGCGGCGATGGCATTTCCTTCTTTTCCGGTACCACCGATGATCGCAAGAATTGGTGATTGGGTGATTGGGTGATTGGGTGACTCGGCAATTGGACGATCAAGCATTTTTCTTTGGATCCTTCTTGCTTTTGACGTAGGCATTCAGTTTTGGCGCAAGTGGGTGTAGGTCTTTCAGCATTTCGTTGAACTCGCGTCTGTTATCAATTTGCGTTTTCTCGCGCGGCGTGTAAAGAATTTGGACTCGTACAACGAGCCACGCGAATAGTACAGCAGATTGATCTTTTCGCCATAGTGATAACGCCCATAACTCTCCGCGATGTTCGCGCGAATGGAATCCACTGCGCGAATCAATTGTTTGCCGACTGTGTCTTGGGCAAATGGTGTCCACCGACTCACAATCTCCCACCATTTGTCTGCAATCTCGTCTGCCATCACGTACACTTTGATCTCTTCGAGTGACTGCACTGGCATTGTCTCATCTCCTCATTGGGAATATGACCAACCACCTATTCACCTAATCACCGCATTTCTTGCACCCGCTTCCACACTTTCTTCGCCGCCTCTTTCGCGCGCGCGGCAATCGCCTCTTCGTCCAGCGTGAGCAGTTTGCGATCTTGCATCAGCACCTTGCCCGCGCAAATCGTGTGGGTGACGTGCGTGCCGTCAATGCCAAAGATGAGTTGCCAGGGGAAATTGCCCGCGGTCAGCGGCGTGTATGGAATGTAATCGAGCAGGATGATGTCTGCGAACGCGCCGACCGATAACTCGCCGACGCGCGGCTTCCAAAATACTTGGGCGATTTTCGCGTTGTTCGCGTATGCCATCTGCAAAACCTGGTCGGCACCCATTACGCGCGGATCGCGCCGCGCCGATTTGTGCAAGAGATATGCGGTCTTCATCTCGGCAAAATGATTGTTCGAGAAACCATCGTTCCCCAAGCCGACGTTGACACCGCGCCGCAACATTCCCAGCACGTCCGCGACGCCAACCGCGTTGTTCATATTTGAGCGCGGATGGTGGACGACGTGCGTCTGGGTGCGCCGTACCGTCCCGATTTCGCCGATGTCCAGATGAACACCGTGCGCGATGATCGTCTTGGGTCCCATGATGCCGCACGCTTCGAGACGTTCCGCGACGCGCATACCGTACTTTTGCAGTGAATCATCTTCGTCGGAGATGTCTTCCGCGACGTGAATGTGAAAACCGGAATTCAATCCATCCAGCGCGGTGCGCGCTCGCTCCAGCGTCTTGTCGGAAATGGTGAAGGAGGCGTGCAGACCGAAAGATGCCGTGATGCGTGATGCGTGATGCGTGGCGCGCACCCCTGCTCCCTTGCTCCCCCGCTCCCCCGCAGCTTCTTTGATGAACCGCACATTCTCGCGAATGCCGGCTTTCGCACCGGCGACGCCATTCCGATCTGTAACTTCGTAACACAAACTCGCGCGCAAGCCAGATTCGAATACTGCGTCCGCAATCGCGTCGAGCGAGCCGTCAATTGCGTTCGGACTCGCGTGATGGTCAATCAGCGTCGTCGTGCCGTTGCGGATCCCGTCCACGAGGCAGACGAGCGCGGATAATCGGCAATCTTCAAGTGTCAGCGCGCGATCAATCTTCCACCACAACTTGTCGAGAATTTCGGGGAAATTTTTCGCGGCGGGACCGGGCACCGCCATTCCGCGCGCGAACGCGCCGTAAAAATGCGTGTGTGCGACGATGCTGCCGGGCATCACGAGTTTGCCGTGCGCGTCGAGGCGTTCGGAGATTGGATACTTGGAGATTAGAGATTGTGTCTTGCCGATGTCCGCGATTGTATCGCCGCGAATGTAGACCGCGCCGTTTTCGATGACGCGATTTTCCGCGCCGAGCGTAACAAGTGTACCATTTGTGATAAGCATGGAACACCTCACCGAAGTAGGAAATTCCATTTGAAACCGAAAATGGGAAACGTATCCTGCCGCGTCATTTGCAGCGGCGGGAGCGTAACTCCCCAGGGCAGCCACGCGCCTTGGATTGAGGAGATCAGCGCCAGTGCTAAAAAAAACACAAAAGGAATCCACAATCCTCGTTTCCAACCTGTGGCATTCAAGGGCGCGCCGAAAAAAACGAATGAAAAGAGCGTAGGGATTGCCGGAACGAACCAGCGCTCGCCGTACGCATTGCCGCCGAAACTGCCAGTGCCCACGGCGAGATACAGACTCAGCAGCGCAAATGCCAAGCCGGTCAGCGCGGCTTCTAATCTCAATGGATGATCGCGCGTGAATGTCAAGCGAATCGCGATGAAAAGCGGAAAGATCAACGTGGGATTGAAAGCAAACAATCCTTGTCCACCTAGAAACATTCGAAACGCGTACCGGATATAATCGTCTGGCGTCCCCAACCCTGCGATGGTTTGCGGCAGGGCTGAACCTTCGTACGCGTAGCCATACGTGAGAAAATAAGCCGGCACCATCGAGCCTGTGACGTGCGTATTCAGCCAAGCCGTCATTACAACCGGAATGGCTGCGCCGGCTGCCAACAGCGCAATTCTGCTGCGTTCGCGCGCCAAGGCGATGAAAAAAACGCCCGCCGCTGGAATGCCCGCGACCGGATCAATCATGACCGCGAGCGAAATACACAAGCCGGCGCCGAACAAGCGCGCCCGATCGTACCAAGCGCGTTGGGCGAGCAAAAAAAAGCCGGTGAACACACATACCGCCGCCGGGACGTGGTGATTGATCACCATACTATATGGAAAAATCATCGTCGCAAAACCAAGCGCGAGGGTGCCAACCGCGGCTGCCCACACCTCGACATGCTGCTGCAGAGCGTAGGTGAACAACAGCAAGAGCATTAGCGCGGCTGGAACTGCTATCACGATCAGTGTCAACGGACGATACGCGCAGAATTCGCCGGTTTGCGTACAGTTCGGAGCGAGCGAACCGCCAAACGCGTGCAAGACCGCGTACACGCCCGCGCCGATGAGCGAGAGCATCGGAAACTTGTCGGAATAGAATTTACCGTCGAGGAAGATCTTGTCGCCGGTGAGTTCGCTCCAGCCGGACTCGTCAATCACAAGAGTCCCGCGCTCGACGAGCGATTCAATCGTCGCGACGCGCGCTTGGTCATTCCACGATTCCGGCTCTGTCTTTACTAACGCGAGGCAGGCGACAAAAAAGGCAAGCGCAATCGCTGCGCCGATCAATCCCTCGCGTTTCATCTGCGTGCCTCTAGCAATTTGGCGTCAATCTCGCCGACCATCTGCTGATGCTTGGCCCACCACTCTTGGCTCAACTGCGCGTCGAGTTCTTCGACGGTCTTGCCTTGTTGCTCGACCCAGGTGTAGTATTTCAAGTTGTGCCACTGGCGATGCGTGTCGGTTGTGCCTTCGTGAATCCAATCGGTCGTCTTGTCGCGGAAAATTTGCACACGCGCCGTCGCTTCGGCTTCGTCCATCTTGCCAAACATCTTGGTCATGTCTTCCATCACCGAGTGATAGCGATCGATCGCGTCGGTGCAAATCGTGACGATGGTGTCATTCTTGCCGAATCCATAGAATTTCGCCGTCTTGATCGCGCCCAGAACGTTGCACACGCCGCTGATTCCGAAAATCGTCGCTATCTTTTCAACCGATGCGCGCGGTATGCCAAATCGTCTGACGAGCGTGTTCCAGCCTGCTTCTTCGGTGAGAAGTTGCAAACCTTTTTTGCACTCGATGTCGTCCACGCACATGATCGCGTCCATATTCATCACGTTGTGAATCCACGTCACGTGCTTGTCGCCGATGCCTTGAATATCGTGCGAGCCGTAGCCGTTGTTGTAGAGCGTGGGGCATTGAATCGGTTCGAGCCCAACGATTTTGTGATCGTGCCATACCTGTTTCAAGCGATCACCCGCCGCGATCGTGCCCGCGCTGCCCATCGCGGAGCAGTACGCGGAAATCTTCCCATTCCCGATTCCCTGATGCCGCAGAACTTGCGCGAGTTCCACGATAGTATTTCCGGTCGCGTGATAATGGAACCGATAATTCCCCATCACCTCGAACTGATTGAGGATGCGAACCTTTGGGTCTTGACGCAGGCGATGCGTCTCGTCGTAAATTTCTTTGACGTTCGATTCCGAGCCGGGCGTCTTGATGATGCGCGCGCCGTACGACTCGATGCGCTTGAAGCGTTCCGCGCTCATCCCCGCCGGAAGAACGACGATGCTATCGAAGCCCATCCGGCAGCCAACGTACGCGCCGCCGATGCCGTAATTGCCGGTCGAGGGCCACACGAGCGTGTGCGTGCTAGGATCGACTTCGCCGAACATTTGCTTTTCGATCAGCACGGAGTACGCCGCGCCGACTTTGTGCGAGCCGCTCGGAAAATCCTTGCCATAGAGGACGACGATGTTCGCGTCCACGCCGGTCAGCTCTTTCGGCATCACGTGGTAGTAGATGTTGTTGTTGCCATCGCGCCAGGTGATGTTGAACAGGTTGATTGGGTTGAGCGGGTCTTGCGTTCGCGCCGCCAACGCGCGCTTGCGAATCTCCGGCGCGATTTTATTGGGGTGAAGCATTTCTTCGAACGTAGGTCCGAGAATGAGGTTGGACATACGAAACTCCTTCATTTGAATTGGTCTTGACTATTTTCGCCAAAAGGATTACAACATTTTCTGTCTTTTTCTGAAGTATGTCTTCAGCCTTTCAGAGAGTTTACTACTAATCACAATCCTTTGCCTGCCAAGTCCTAATTGATTTGCGGCGTACTTGTATCTGCCTTTGCTGAGTTGCGCTTTCCAACCAGGACGAAATCTGTAGAAGACGATTAGCTCCCTGCTGTTTCTACTGTCGAGTACACGAATCTTTTGCGTGCAGACAACAAAACCGAAGCAATGAGCAAGATCGTCAACTACGACAAAGTCTTCACCTTCGTGATAATAGCGATTGTCCGACTTCTCAAGATGAACCCACTGGTAGGGTAAGTCTATCTCTTTGGATTTGGCTTGATTGCGCGCCCTGTGAATATTCTTTTTCAAGACTTTATCTTGCTCATATATCTCTATTTTACACCAAGTAAAAACTCTCTGCTCTGGCTCGTGCCAAGTTAATCTACTTCGCTGTTTCTTGAACGTCAATTTTTGCCGCCCCCGATTTTCCCATCGGCGTCGCTGTCTGCGGTATTTTTTGGCACGATTGTAATGGCGGCGATACTCGTCGATATGTTCGTCGGCAGGAAGCGCGAATCGTAATCGGCGAGTCAGAGTTTCTCTCGTTTGAGAAAATACACCTCTGTTGTTAACAATCTCAAGGTTTACTTCTCCAACTGACGCCAAGCCCTTAGGTGTCAAATTTGAGGAGCCAATAAATACCACTTGACCCATCCTGGTGTTGACCAACGCCAGTTTGTAATGAAATTCAAAATCGGCATCGAAGAACACCTTCAAGCGGTTTGGGTATTTTGCGGCAAGCCCGAGAAGGTTGACCACTGCTTTCGGCTCGGTCACAAGATCAAATCGTCCTAGCAAAAAGGTAATTCGGGCTTTATTTTCGAGAGCAGCTTCAAGAGCATCTTTGAGTGATTGGTATGCTCCATTTGTGAAAAAGGCGGATGCAAGGATTGCCTCACGACAATTTCTCAATCTCTCGACCACGCGTTTTTCAAACGTCTCTTCTTCGGGGATAAAATGGTAAACAGGTTTCTTGCCCATTCTTTCTCCTTCAGCAACACTGCTGAATCGTTTGCCAACCTACTTGCGCTATGCTACAATGATACACGACGATAACGCAAATTACAAACACGAACCCAGACTACAAGCAAGCGCTCCAACCCGCGCGCCGTTTCGTTCGCGCGGTTCAAGAAGTGGGCATCCATCTCGACGCCGCGTTTCTCTACGGCTCGTATGTATTGGGTACCCGCCCGCGTAGACAGCGAGATTGACGTCGCGCTCGTGTCAAGCGATTTTACGCATCGCTCTGCCGATTGGGTGAAGTTGCGCCCCGTACTCCAATCTATGGATGCGCGCATCGAACACGTCCGCTATCGCCCTCAAGATTTCCGCGATGAACATCCGCAGGTGTGGGAAATCAAGACCACCGGCATTTCACTCTTGAGCAAACCGAGCAAGAAATATTTCGTTGATCCCAACCGTCCGTTCAAGACGCGTTCGGCCGTAAACTATTGGAAGCGAACCGCCGAACATCATTGGCAAATCGCCAAATCAATGTTCAAGGTGCGACGATATTTGTATGCGCTGAGTTTTGGTCGCTTTTACGTCGAAGAAATGCTCAAAACGGTAGTTGTACGCCGCACCCGCGCGCACGCGCCTTTTCGTCTAACCTTGAGCCAGTTGGCAGAAAAAGCCGACCTAGCACTCACGCCCGCGCAATGCGATCTTTTTGCGCGTTGGGACACGTACACCATCGAAGCCGATGCGCCCGATCACCCACTCAGTTCGCGGAAATTCACGCGCCGATTCTGCCAGGCAGAAATGAACGAGATGCGTCGCTTCGCCAAACGGCTTGCCGCGCGCAAGTTGGGGATTGCTTCGTCGGCGAAAACCGCCTCCTCGCAATGACAAAATAGTGCCTCGGATTTCTCCCCGTCTCCCCGTCTCCCGCTCACCCAATCACCTTCCGCACCGCATCCAACGTCGGCTCAATCCGCGTCCCTTCACCCGCGACCTGCATCGCGCTCTTGATGTCTTTCAAGCCGCTTCCTGTAATCAAGCACACAATCGTTTCGTCCGATTTCACGATACCTTGCTTGACTGCCTTGACCAAGCCCGCGTACGCCGCCGCGCCTGCAGGTTCCGCGAACACCGCTTCCGCGCGCGCCAGATCGCGAATCGCCACCAGAATTTCGTCGTCGGTCACCATGAGGTACGCGCCGCCGGTCTCGCGCACCGCGCGCACCGCGCGCACACCATCGCGCGGAATGTCCGCGCTGATCGAATCGGCAATCGTCGTCGCGTTGACGGGCGTGATCTTTTCGGTGCCTGCTTTCCACGCGTTGTAGCACGCCGCCGATCCTTCGGCTTGGATCCCCATCAGGCGCGGCATCTTTTTGATCCACCCAAGCACGGCGAGATCGTGCAGACCTTTCCACAATCCGCTGATGATGTTCCCATCGCCGACGGAGACGAAGATGCGATCAGGCGCAGACCAGACCGCCGACGGACGACCGCCGACCGCAGCCAATTGTTCACAGATTTCGATTGACGCGGTCTTTTTCCCTTCGACCGTGTACGGATTGTACGCGGTGTTGCGGCAGTACCAACCGAACTCTTTCGACGCAGCGAGACAGAGATCGAATGCCTGATCGTAGTTGCCCCTGACGAGCATCACGCGCGATCCAAAAATGAGCAGTTGCGCGATTTTCGCTTGCGGCGCGGTTTCGGGAACGAAAATCACCGTCGGCATTTGCGCGGCGGCGGCGAGACCCGCGAGTGCCGCGCCTGCGTTGCCTGTGCTTGCCGTTGTGATGATCTCCACGCCCAGCTCGCGCGCTTTGGCGACGACGAACGCGCTCGCGCGATCCTTGAAGGACGCGGTCGGGTTGCGTCCGTCGTCCTTGATGTACAGATTGCTCAAACCGAGTTGCGCGCCCGCCTTCGTCGCGCAATAGAGCGGCGTCCAACCAACCTGGAGCGGCGGCGCGAATTTTTGCGCGTCGTCAATCGGCAACAAATCGGCGTACCGCCAGATCGAAAAATCGCGCGAGTCAGAAATTTTGCGCGGTGAGGTCTTCGCGGCAATCGTTTTGTAATCGAGAATCGTGTCGAGGATGCCAAGAGCCTGCCCTGAGCCTGTCGAAGGGTCACCGTGCTTGGGGCAAACGTAGCGCGTAGTGGCGGGATCGAGTTCGTCGCCACAAAGCGTGCATCTGAAATGATAATTCATTGCGGCTCCTGTTGTGCGGTCTCTCATGTTTTCGCGAGTTGCTCTGCTCGCGCCAGATCGTTTTGCGCGTTCATTTCATCACCCAACGCACGCCGCGCCGTTCCGCGCCAAATGAAAAACTCGGGTGCCATCGCGTCAAGCGCGATTGCGGCATCAAATTCAGGTACGGCTTGCTTGGCACCGCCATGATGATACAGGCAGAAACCCAAACCGAAATGGATCCGCGCCGCAAGTGTTGGATCGCTTGCGCGCGCCAGCGCGGCTTGGAAATTCTTTGCGGCGTCGGTATAGCGCTTCTGGATCAACCGGATCTGCCCGATGTTGTACAGCGCGCGCGAATTTTGCGAATCCATTTTCAGCACCGTGCGATAATCCGCAATCGCCAGATCAAATTGATTCTGGGATGCGAAGAAATTACCGCGCGCGATGATCCGGTCAACGTTTTGCGGACGCGCGGCGATGTTGGCGTCGAGTCGTTTGAGTTGATCGCCTGCGCCAGCGTACAAACTGACCTCCCACCGCTTGACGAACGCACTGCGATCAATCAACCAGAGCGCGACAACGAACGACGCGTGCGCGGCGAAAAGTGGAACGCTCAACAACCAACTCGTAAAATAAATCGTCGTCCAATCGCCTTCAAAACCCGCGAAGGTGAGCAAGGGATAGCCGACGAGCGACCAACCGAGTTGGATGCGCGCGAAGGAGAGAATCGTGTACTTGATCCACACCTTGTCGGTCAAGCGCAGAAAAATCAGTGGAAGGAATCCATAAATCACGGAGACGAGGTTGCCCGACAGCGCGATCCACCAATCTTGCAGCGCGGTGAATCGCCCTTGCGGGATCACATAGCCGTAGAAAAGCGCGTAATGGAATCCGCCGCCGAACCAATCTATCGTTCCGCCGACTTGGTACGTCGCCGCCGTGTGCCCGAGCTCGTGGAGGAACACACCCAGCGGAATGAAAACGAAAAACGCGATCTGGCTCGCGAGCCGCCGATCCAACGCGGTCAGTTCGGCGTCGGTGAACGCGCGCCAATTCTTCGCCAGCGTCCACAGCGCGCGGAGGCCCAAGAACGCATATAGAAGTGAGAGGAGATCGAAAAGTTGCATAGTTGGCTGGTTGGCTGGTTGGCTGGTTGGCTGGTTGGTTAGTTGGATAGTTTGGTCGTCCAATACGCAACCACCAAGCCATCCAACTAACAAACTATCCAACTCGCTTGAGAATTTCCCGAATCTGCGCGAGATGTTCGCACTCGTGCTCCAACATTCGGCGCGCGGCTTTGCGCGGAGTCCAGTCTTCGCCGCTGTGATTCGTGACGCGCGCGCGTTGATCGGCAGGAATGTTTTGCAAGTGCTGGAGCAAGAGCGCACGCGTCGCAGACATCCGCCAGATCAGTTCACGCATCCCGCCTTCTTCGAGCCGCGACGCGTACCACAGATCGGCTTGCGCGATGTGCGCGAGGATGTTGCTGATCGCCCACGTCTCATCGTTCTCGCGCCACTGGAGCATCGTCGGCGACACCGCGAGGAGCGCATCGAGCAATTCTTGTCGCGAGAACGACGCGCGTTCCCACAACGCTTCGAGTTCGTCGTCGCCGAGCGCGGCGTAATCGGTCGGCAAGGTGAGCGCGTCGGTTTCTGTGACATCGAGTTCAATCGGTTCGCTTTCGGCGGGAACGGTCGCGCCGTGCTTGCGCAAAACCGCGAGCACTTCGACAATCGCCGCGCGCGTATTCGCGAGCGCTTCTTCTTTCGTCCTGCCGCGCGCCGCGCAGCCGATCAGATCAACGACGTGCGCGAGATAGCCGCCTTCGTCAATCGCCTCTTGCGAGGTTTCGAGGTAAATATGATAGTGGGACATAGCAACTCCAAGTTGGATAGTTTGATAGTGACGTAGTTGTGTAGTCAAACTACCAAACTATGCAACTATCAAACTATGTAACTAATGGCGCGTGATGTGAGTGCCTGTTTCCCCACGCAGTGCGCGTCCGATGTTTTCGGGATTCGTGATGATCGCGTGCTTGCCGCCCGCTTCGAGATACCTGATGATCGCCTGAATCTTCGGCGCCATCGAACCCTTGGCAAAGTGCGTGCCTTCGGCGAGATATTTCTTTGCTTCGGCGAGTGTCATCTTGTCGAGCCATTGTTGATTCGGTTCACCAAAGTTGATCGCGACTTTTTCGACGGCAGTGGCGATCAAAAACAAATCGGCTTTGATTTCGCGCGCGAGCAAACTGCTGGCGAAATCTTTGTCAATCACTGCCGCCGTGCCTCGATACTCGCCCTCGCCGACATCAATCACGGGGATGCCGCCGCCGCCCACTGTGATGACGATGATTCCCTTTTTGATCAGCGTTTCGACGGTCAAGATTTCGACGATTTCTTTCGGCAAGGGCGATGGGACGACACGCCGCCAACCGCGCCCCGCATCTTCGACGACGCTCCAACCCATTTCGTTCTTGCGGCGCAGCGCTTCGGCTTGATCCATAAAACCGCCGATGGGCTTGGATGGATTTTGGAACGCCACGTCTTTTTGATCCACCAAAACCTGCGTGATGACCGTCGCGACTTTTTTGCGGATGCCGCGATGATACAATTCGTTCTGCAATGCTTGTTGCAATTCGTAGCCGATCGCGCCTTGCGTGTCCGCGCCGCATACATCGAGCGGAACTTCGTGCATCCCTTCGACCTTCGCCGCGATTTCGGATCGGCGCAAAACAAACCCGACTTGGGGTCCATTGCCGTGACCGATCGCGACATCCCAGCCCGCTTCCACCATATCGGCAAGGTGACGCGCGGTTTCGCGCAACGCTTCTTCCTGATCCTCGACCGCTTGATGTTGTGCATCTTTGATCAGCGAGTTGCCGCCAATCGCGACGACGGCGATCTTGCGCTTCGGCATTCGCTTGACGATTTTCTTTTTCGTTGGCATAGGTCTCCTAGTTTGATAGTTGGATAGTCTGGCAGTTGGATAGTTGAACCGCTTCGCGCAACGATCCAACTATGCAACTATTCAACTCATGGTAAGTGCCATCACCGCTTTTTGCGCGTGCAAGCGATTCTCGGCTTCATCGTACACCACCGATTGCGCGCTGTCAATCACGCCGTCAGTGACTTCGATGTTGCGGTCGGCGGGCAGCGGGTGCATGTAGATCGCGTCGGGCTTTGCCAATTTCATCCGCCGTTCGTCGGCGATCCACGACGGATATTTCCTGATGATCTCCGCACCTTGCTTTTCGTCAGGCGTGTGGACCATCGCGCCCCACGACTTGGCGTAAATGATGTCGGCGCCCTTGAACGCCTTGTCCATATCGTCCATAACTTCAAACGCCGCGCCGAATTTTCTCGCTTGCTCGCGCGCCTGATCCATAATCTGCGGCATCAGTTTGAATTCGGGTGGATGCGCGAGAACGAGATCGAGTCCAAAGCGCGGCATCTGCAGGATGAGCGATTGCGGCACCGACATCGGTTTTTGGTACGATGCGGCATACGCCCACGACACGACCATCTTCTTGCGGCGCAGATCGCGCCCCTTCTTTTCAATGATCGTCATCAAGTCGGCGAGAATCTGGAACGGATGATAAATCTCGCACTGCATATTCAGCACAGGCACGCGCGAATATTTCGCGACTTCGTTGAGGTACTGGCTGCCCAGTCCCCAATCCACGTGTCGAATCGCGATGCCGTCAAAGTAGCGTCCAAAGATTTCGCCGATTTCTTTCGGCGTGTCGCCATGCGCGATCTGCGTCGTGCGCGATTCGATGAACGCGGCGTGTCCACCGAGTTGCGCCATCCCCGCTTCGAACGAACCGCGCGTGCGCGTGCTGGAGAAGAAGAACAGCATCGCCAGCACCTTGTCGCGCAGAACCGCGTGCGATTCGTTCAGCGCGCGCTTGCGCTTCAGATCGAACGCGACGTCGAGTACGGTTTCAACTTCTTCTCTTGAGAAATCGAGGTCGCCGATGAGATCGCGACCGTGTAGGTAGGTTTGCATATTCGTTGTCTCCTTGTTGTCGAGTGCAATAGTGCGTTAGTGCGATAGTGCGATAGTTAAAACCTGACATTCTCCAACTATCGCACTCCTGCACCATTGGACTATCGCACTAAGTTTTCCTATTGCGTAGATAGGTGATCAAGCCGTTGATGAGACGCTTGACTTCGCTCGCCAGATCATAGGCGCGCTGGCGCTCCGCTTCGGCAATGTACTTGCGATCGAGTGCTTGGTAGAGTTCGGATTGCACTTCGCTTGCGGAACGGCGCGCCATTTTGAGGAATCGAATGAACTCGGGGCCCGAGCCAGAGTCGAACCCTTCAGCAATGTTGTGCATCACCGAAC
>Ga0315274_10008075_pt1 | contig 15231 bp, 11 predicted proteins | sample YL17G02_20_MG_FD_203700 | JGI IMG/M metagenome (GOLD analysis project Ga0315274, IMG submission 203700) | Sediment microbial communities from Yellowstone Lake, YNP, Wyoming, USA - YL17G02_20 | ecosystem: Environmental > Aquatic > Freshwater > Lake > Sediment | place: USA: Wyoming | collected... | reverse complement strand
TCGACGGCACCACCATAGCGGCTTTACTGATGGGTCGGGCTGCCGATTGGCCTGACCGCACCTTGTTTGTTCACTCTCAGCGTATCGAACATCCGGAGAAGTGGCGAAAAAGTGCCGTCATGACCGAGCGTTGGCGGCTGATCAACGGCAAAGAGCTTTACGATATGGAAGTTGACCCAAGCCAGAAGAATGATATTGCCGATAAGCATCCCGAAGTCGTCGGGATGCTTAGCCAGCGGTATGAGGACTGGTGGGCTGACATTTCGCAGCGGTTTGGTGAGTATTGCGAGATTATCATCGGGTCTGATAAAGAAAACCCCAGTCGGCTGATGTCCCATGACTGGCATAGCCCGGACCCTGCGTGGAGTCAAGGTGCTGTTCGCAGCGCCAGCATGGCAAACGGCTTCTGGGCAGTGGAAGTGGCCCGCGACGGCACGTACGAGTTTGCTCTGCGCCGCTGGCCCATCGAGGTTGATAAGCCTATCAATGCGGCGATCCCCGGCGGCAAGGCCATCAATGCAACTAAGGCTCGGCTAAAGATTGCCGACCTCGATGTAAGTATGCCGGTTCCTAAAGATGCACGGGCGGTGACATTCCTGGTAAGGCTCAAGGCAGGCAAGACACGCCTGCAAACATGGTTTATTGACGACAAAGATGCGTCACGCGGAGCTTACTATGTATATGTGAAACGTTTATAAAAGGTAAGTCGCCGACGCTCCTTAGCTATGGCGACGGAGCGAGGAAGGAATATGCGCAATCAAACCAGAAGAGAATTTCTAAAGGGCATAGGACTTACTGCCGGTTCACTGGTTTTGCCGCGTGCAGTGTTCGCCAGGCAGAGCCAGGTAGTGAAACCGAACCTTATAGTAATCATTTCGGATGAGCACAACGCAGGCGTGCTCGGATGCTGTGGCAACGATATTATCCGAACGCCGAATCTCGACAAGCTGGCCGCCAAGGGCCTTACATTCGATGCCTGCTATTGCAACAGCCCCCTATGCGTGCCATCGCGTCTGGCATTCACTGCCGGCAAATACGTCTCTCACATCGGGGCCTGGAACAACAGTTGTTGGCTTCCCAGCGCCGACTATCCTTCTTTGCCGCGCATTCTGAACGCTGTCGGCTACGAATCCTTCCTCTGTGGCAAGATGCACTATGACAAGACTCATCGGTACGGCTTCACGGAAATTGGCGGCAACATGAACACAAGTACAATGACCGGCCGCGGCAGTCGTCGCAAGCCCGATGACCTTAATCCAATACCAGGGACGAGTGACCGCTTCAACCAGTTCCGCGCCAGCGAGGATTCTTCTATTCTCAGGCATGACCGCAACGTTACTGCAGGAACCATCGAGTTCTTGGAGAATCGAAGGACAACTGATAAGCCCTTCTTTTTGCTTGCGGGCTATCTCGCTCCGCATTTTCCGCTAATCGTCCCACAGAAGTATTGGGATCACTACAGAGGCAAAGTGCCGATGCCGGTCATCCCGCCGGGGCATCTTAAATCCCAGGTCCGTAACTACCAGCACCATCGCATTGCCTTCAACACTGAGGACGCCCCGGAAGATATTGTTCGCAAGGGCAGAGAACTGTATTACGGCCTGACCGAGTGGGTTGACGAGGAAATCGGCAAAGTTCTGCAAACTCTGGCCGACAGCGAATTCGCGGACAATACTGTGGTCATTTACACTACCGATCACGGAGAAAACATGGGCGAGCATGGCCTATGGTGGAAAAACTGCATGTACGAGCATGCTGCACGCGTTCCGCTGATTGTCTCGTGGCCGGCTCGGTGGAAGGGGCCCCACCGTCGCACGCAGGCTTGTTCGCTCGTTGATGTCGTTCAGACCATTGCTGGACTGGCAGGTGCAAAGACGCCTTCCGATTGGGATGGCGACTCCATGCTCCAATGGCTCGACAACGGAAAGGCCAAATGGAAAGACCTCGCGGTGAGCGAGTACTACGGTCACAATATCGCATCCGGCTTTGCGATGATACGCATGGCAGATTTCAAGTACGTTTGTCACACGCCGCCTGATGAAAACCATCCGGCTGAGCGCGAACTCTACGACCTCAAGGCTGATCCTGGTGAGTTTAACAACCTGGCTGAAAATCCCGAATACGGGCGGCGCATCGAACGCATGCACGCTGCCCTTGTAGCCGAACTCGGCGAGGACCCTGATAAGACCGAGCTTCGCTGCCGGGCCGACTACGCCAGAGGCTACGAGCGTTCTGACGTCAAAAACAGCAGGAGCAAAAAGAGATCGCAGAGTTCTTTTTTGACACGGATTTACACGGATTGACACTGCTGGAAAGCAAATCTCTGGAATCCTTCGACCCGGCTCAGGACAGGTCTGTGAAATCTGTGGTTTGATTTTCTCGGCAATATTTAGCCCCGCAATTTATTGCGGGGTTCTAATTGCCCGTGTTCCAGCCGGGGTCCTGCCACGCTGGTCTCCAATTTGTTTTTGGTCTTGGTCTTGCTCTGCTATTTTTTCGACAAGTGCGGCTAAACGTGTCTGCCTGGCCAACAGCAGCCCGTCAATTGCTGCCGTTGTTTTTTTCGCCGCCTCTTCGACAGCCGCCTTTCGCGTCAGGATAAGTTCCGCCCTGATTTGCTCTTGCACGGCGTTAGCCAGGCTTATTTTGTTATCGCTGCTGCCGGCCAGCCATTGCTGCATCTCGTTTTCGCTCTTCTTGGCTAACGCCTCCAATTCCTTCTCCAGACCTACGACCGGCTTGATTGCGGTCTTAAACATGTTGGGGTCGCCGGTCGGACGTATTAGGTTATCTTTGAGCATCCTGTCTGAAGTTCGCCGGCCCTGCCGGGACCTTTCTCTGGGGCTATAGTCCCGCCCGCGGCCGCCGCCGGGCATACCTCTGGTCGGAGCTCCGTCTTTTAGCTGCTGCTCGATCTGTTTGACGAGCTTAGTGTAACGCTGCTGCCGGCTTGCCAGAATACTATCGACCACGGCTGTCGTTTTTTTGGCATTCTCTTCGACGGCAAAGTTTCGTATCACCGCGAACTCAGCTCTATCTTGCCCATGCACAGCCTTGGCCAGCTCTATCCTGTTGTCGGCGCTTCTATCCAGCCAATGGCGGACCTCATACTGTCGGCTTCTTCTATCCACCTGGTCAAGGGCTTCTTCCAGGCCCTTGAACTGTTTGAGTCTTGCCCTTACGGCGTTCGGATCGGCTATCGGATCCGGCTCAGCTGCCGGCTGTATGCCTGGAGTCGCTGTCAAGGCGGGCGTGGAGCCGGCTCGATCGGGGGCGCGGACGGCAGCTTCGCTGCCCCGCGGCCGGCGCAGCGAGCTGCCGCTCAACAGCTCAACTATTTCGCTATGGCCGCTGGCTCTTGCCATTGCCAGTGGGGTGCCGCCCATGAGGTTCTGGGCGTTGACGTTGGCGCCCTTGGCAATGAGCAGTTCGCACACATCGTACCGGCCGGATACGGCTGCATAATGCAGCGGCGTATTGTCGTAGCTATCTTTAGCATTAACGTTGGCGCCCCCCGCAACAAGAATTTCGCTCACCTGGATGTGCCCCTTGTGGGCTGCGTAGAAAAGAGGTGTAAATCCCGCCCCATCTCTCGCATTGACATCGGCGCCCTTCGATAGCAGTCGTTGAACTTGGTTGGCGTCACCAACTTCGGCTGCCTGATGCAGCGGCTCAGTGGCGTCCTGCGCTTTTGCCAGCCCCTGCCTGTGCGGGGCGAGGTTGAGCATCGCTATCAGGAGAATTGACGTGAAAATGCACCTGCGTTCCATAATGCATCCTCCAGATCGCCAAACAACGTAATCAAACCACAGCCGCAGTCTAACAGAAATCGGCTCCGCAAACAATGGCCTTGCACGTTCAGCCCGCCGCTCCGGCCGGCGGTTCGCACAAACCGAAGGCGCAATGGAAACAAAGCCACAGATGAACACAGGGCGGCCTTCGGCCGCGCTATGAAATCTGTGGCGGATAATGACGAACCGGCAGGATAGACGCCTGGGCGTGAATCGCGTTGGCTCGATGCCGGATGCTCGATGCTCGACGGGAATCAAGCATCGCGGATCGGTCCGACGGACAAGTATCGCTAATCCCAGACCGGCTAAAAAGTCTGCACCACATTTCACGGCATTTTTGAGTTTTATTTCTGCGTAATCTGTGTTAATCTGTGGTTGGGTCCCCGTAGCTCAACTGGACAGAGCGTTGGCCTCCGGAGCCAGAGGTTGTGCGTTCGAATCGCACCGGGGATAGTGGAAACAAAGCCACAGATGACAGAAGACAGAGGACAGAAGACAGCAAACCGTCGTCCGTCCTCCGTCCTCCGTTGCGAGAACTCCCCGATCAGGAGACCTGATCGCCCTGTGGCCAAAAACGGAAATCTGTGGACTCGACCCGGCTCAGAGGTTGCCCTGAGCGTGCCGAAGGGACGGGCCTGTGAAATCTGTGGCGGATAATATTGAGGGTATTGACAACAAGTATAGCGACTCGATATATTGTCCCGGCAAACTAATGGGGCAGCAAGGACGCCAACACAAGTGGCATCTGTAGTGTCTTGCGGACTGTGCCCGGCAGGAAATGTTGCTACAATAGCTAATTCGCAGCCTACTGCGCCGAGCCTACTCCGCTGGAGCGGCTGCCCCGCGGCCAGCGCAGCGAGCTGCGAAGGCGGGAAAGGAATCTGAAATGGGGACAAACGCATCTGCCACAAGACGGACGCCAAAAACTGCCAAAGCAAAACCGATCTCAACGTTTTTGACCATAGTAGCGCTAACAAGCTGCCTATCGCTTCTGAACCCGGCAGGCCGGGCTTTGCTGGCCCAGGATAGTGATTCTGCAGATGGTGCCGTTTCCGAAGCAATCAAGGCAAAGGCAGAGTCTATCCCACCTGAAAAGCTTAGCCAGATTCTGCGCGCTCAGCCCACGCAGCAACAGGAGAAAGTGCCGGCAGAACAAGCCGACATCGCGCAACCTGAAAAGGGATTGGCACAAGGTAGGGAAGGGTTATCGGCCATTGAGCGGCTGCTTTCGGGCGAGATTGCCGGCGATGTGTCCAAGACGTTGACACAGTTTGGATATGACGTCTTTCGAGCGCCGGTGTCCACATTTGCGCCGGTAACCAACGTGCCGGTAGGGCCGGACTACGTGGTCGGGCCCGGCGACAGCTTTACCGTGACCCTGTGGGGCAGAGTCAACGCCCAATACAATGTGGCCGTCGACCGAAGCGGCCAAATTACCCTGCCCGAAGTGGGCGTGCTAAAGGTCTGGGGGATGACATTCGACAGGCTGCAGAACTATCTGGAGCACGAGTTCAGCCGCAAGTACACCGACTTCAAAATGGCAGTAACTATGGATAGACTGCGCACCATCAGGGTCTACGTGGTGGGAGAGGCCCAAACGCCCGGCAGCTATTCGCTCAGCTCGCTGTCTACGGTTATAAATGCCCTGTTTGCAGCCGGAGGCCCATCCAAAAACGGCACTATGCGAAACGTTCGCATGCTAAGAAACAGCACACAATCAGTAACCATTGACCTTTACGATTTCCTTTTGGGCGGCGACAAGAGCAAAGATGCGCGTTTGCAGGATGGTGACACGATTTTTATCCCCCTGATCGGCCCGGTGGTTGGAGTGGCGGGAAATGTCAAAAGGCCGGCTATCTACGAGATGTCCAGGCCGATGAGCCTGGCGGAGGTGCTTCAGCTGGCAGGTGGAATAACATACGCCGGCTGGCTGCAGAGGGTGCAGGTAGAAAGAGTGGATAAGCACGAAAAACGCATCGTAGCTGATTTTGACATCTCCGAGAAAGCCGATATCAAAAAAGAAGAAACAGCCTCCGCCATCCAGGTTCAGGATGGGGACGTGGTCAAGGTTTTTGCGGTCTCGCCGCTGGAGCAGAATGTAGTCTACCTTCAAGGACACGTGGTCAGGCCGGGCAAATATGAGCTAAAGCCTGATATGCGGCTTAGAGATGTTCTTAGCTCCTACAATGTGCTTCAGCCGCAGCCGAACCTTGAATATGCCGAGATTGAAAGGCTCATCGAGCCTGATTTTCATCCGGTAGTTATTCCGTTTAAGCTGGATAAGCTTCTGGAAGGGGACGATTCTGAAAACATAGAATTAGCCCGCTTTGATACGATCCGTGTTTTTCGCTGGGATGAGAGGCTCAGCAGGCAGGTCTCCGTCTCCGGCTTGGTTTATCGGGCTGGGCAGTATCGGCTGGTTCCGGACATGAGGGTAAGCGATTTGGTGGATGCAGCGGGCGGACTTGCGAAAAATGCCTATCTACGGACCGCAGAGATTACCCGCCGGCACATAAGTCAGGACGGAATGACGACCGAAAAGATCGATATTGACCTGGCAAAGGCCCTGGCAGGCGAGCCTGAGCACAATATCCGCTTGCAGGATTACGACCATTTGGTGATAAGGCCGATACCGGAGCTGGAGTTCGACCGGGCGGCTACCATATCGGGAGAGGTAAGATTTCCCGGCACTTATCCGGTGCGAAGGGGCGAGACCCTAAGCTCAGTTATAGAAAGGGCCGGCGGATATACCGAGCGGGCGTACCTAAAAGGGGCGTTATTTACCAGAGAAAGTGCCAAAGCCGTCCAGCAGAGAAGAATGGATGAGCTTACCCAAGAGATAGAGGAGACCATCCTGGTGGACACCGACCGGGCGATGGGTGGTGCGGTGGATGAGGAGACTATCAAGACCTATGAGCTGCAACTGAAGGCCAAAAGAGAGCTGCTGGGCAAACTCAGGGCGGCCAGAATAGATGGAAGGGTGGTGATAAGATTGGCTTCGCTGGAGCAATTCAAAGCCTCCAAATACGATTTGGAGCTGGAAAAGGGCGACAGTCTGGCTGTTCCTGAGACTCCGGGCGTGGTGAACGTGGTGGGCGAGGTTTTCAATCCTACGGCGCTGCTCTACGAAGAGGCAAGGACGGTCGACTATTATCTGCGCAAGGTTGGCGGCATGACCGAGGAAGCCAACAAAAAGCAGATAAGTGTCATCCGTGCCGATGGCTCTGTGGTCAGCATCGCTCAGAAGAATGCCGGCAGGATAGACTGGGACAGCAGTTCGAATCAATGGGTGTTTGGCGGCTTTATGAGTATAAAGCTGGACCCCGGCGATACGATAATGGTGCCGCGGAAGATGGACAAATTCTTCTGGCTGAGGACCGCCAAAGACATCACGCAGATATTATTTAACGCCGCCCTTGCCACCGGCGTAGTGCTTGCGCTGTGAATAGGGGCGATTGTCCCCCTGTTACCCAAGGTCGCGGCTGCGGTTCTATTTCCGCTTCTATGCCTTCTTTTGGCCGGCAGTGTCTGTGCGCAGGCGATCTCGCGAAAAACCAAGACAGGAAAATAACTGGAAAAATGGGAACGACCGGGTGTATTTTCAATCGGGGTGGGTGGACGATTTTAGAACTGCTGCATCCACCTATCCTGTTACTCTCGATCTATCCATAGTAGCATGACCGCTTTTTCAACGTCGACTTAATGCGCGATGCTGCGATGCTCAGCGCCATACTCAACGCCAATGTACCTTGCGACGCTGCCCTTTTCCAGCGATTCTTGTGCGAAACTCTGGCTTGTCGGCACGAATCAAAGCACGGCAAGTCCGACAAATGACGGAGAGGGCGGGATTCAAACCCGCCCCTCCTGCTTAATGCTAAAAAATCATGGTTTTAGCCGCAAGCCTTTTTTCTATAATAAATTGCATGCTACGATTTGTTACCATTCCTATACGATTCCGCACGATTCGTGACTTGAAAAATAGGACAGTCAATAGGACAGTAGCTGCTTCTATAACGACCTTGAAGCCGGGTACCCACGAGACGTGCATACCAAACGCGTAGGGTTGTTCTTGCTCGCCTTCTCTTAAGAGCTGACGGGTTTGCAAATGTCGTCATAGTACATGTAGAGAAGAGCAACGGATTTCTAATCCGAAATCGCCTCCATAAGTGTTTCCGCGACAGTAGCTTATGGCCCATTTTTCGGCTAAAAACAAGACTTGCAAGTGGTTTGCAAGTAACTGACAACCCTATTATCAACTGATTTACCACTGGCGACTGACGCATTTTTGACGCAAATTCCGATTCCTTCTGTTTATTCCCAACGCACCAAAGCACAGATGTTGCAGATCCTGCTGCAGATCGACCGAATGTCGCTCCGTACTTTTATGTTGCACCCCACTACCACTCGTAGATAATCTGTTCTTCATGTCGCAGAAAACAGCACGCTCCTACGTCGGGACGGTGATCAACAGTCTCGACGGCATAGAAGATGACGGCCTGGTTTCCGGCTTGCCCTGCGCCACCGAATCGCCATCGTTTCGACCGGCTATGTGTCGGCTGACTTGGTGGGCATCGCGACTATGGGCATCGAACCAAAATGGGTCGGCTGTCTCCAGTGCAGAGTATGCTGCCATGCAACTAAGTCGAGGAATCTATGTATAGAAGAGATTTCCTGTTCAGCGTGGGCGCAGCTGTGCCATCGCTGCTCGCTGCTCAGCAAGTGCCTGTGCCAGCCAGTCGCACTTCCCGCCTGAGCGCCAGCGTAAAACCTGCAATTGCCATCAATCACCTGGGTTTCCTGCCCAAGGGCGTCAAGCGCGTCATCTTCCGACTCACCGGCCCAGAGGCGCCAGCGGCCTTCACGATGCGGGAAATCGGCAGCGTCACTCCGGCGTTCGGTATCACCCGGCCCCTGACGCGTGTGTCCTCGGACCTCGGTGAGTGTCTGCTGGGGGACTTCAGCGACGTCGAGCGCCTGGGTATGTATCAGGTCGCCATCGGAGATGAACGCTCCGTTCCATTCTTTATCCGGCAGGACGTCTGGCGGCGTACGCTACCGAAAGCCTTCAGTTTCTATCCCCAGAAGCGCTGTGGTATTGCCGTGCCCAACGTGCATCCGGTTTGTCATCTGGACGATGGCCGCAGACGCGATAACGGCCAGTACATCGACACCACTGGAGGTTGGCATGATGCCGGCGACTTGCGTAAGTGGATGACATCGGCGTTGCTCAGTGGCGCGGCACTGTCCAACTTGGCGCGGAATCTGGGAGAAGAGTGGAACCTGGATGGCTCGGGTCTGGCGCCTGTGCTCGACGAGATCAAATGGGGCAACCGCTACTGGCTGAAGATGCAGGACACCGACGGGCGAGTGTTCAACGATGTTGCGGGAGGCGTCAAAGGCGATAACAGCGACAACCACTGGACTGACAACGTCATCGGCAACGAAGATGACCGCTACATCAATCCGTCCAAGCCTGACCTCGTTCAGGCACAGTTCACAGCCGTGGAGGCATTGCTCTCGCAGGTGTACCGAAAGACCGACCCGGGTTATGGGCAGATCTGTCTGGCCGCCGCGCTGCGGTGCTGGAATGCGAATACTCCGGGAAGCGCGGCGGTGGAGCTGGGCTGGTGGACGCTGGCGGCGTTGGAACTCTATCACGCAGCCGGTGAGAAGCGCTGGGCGGAGCAAGCCACAGGCCTTGCGGGACGTCTGCTTAACCTGCAGAACAGGGAGTACACGGGCGGCAAGAAGGTAGTCCGGGGCTTCTGGCGTACCTCCGAGAAGAACGCTGCCCCGCTCGTCCACCACTACCTGCCCGCAATCCCGGCCATCGCCCTGCTGGAACTTGCCAAGGGCTTGCCCGATCACCCGGATGTGCAGAAATGGCGGGACGCGGTGCGGCGGCATGTAGACGAATACGTCCTGCCGCTATCTTCTCACAACGCCTATAGCATCGTGCCCTTTGGGCTTTTCAACGGTTCGCCATCGCAGGAGCGTTACCGCTCTCTTGGCGGCGAGCTGACCTACCGCTACTTCATGCCCGTCGCGCGAGGGTCGCACGGCCTTACGTCACACTTTGAGAGCTACGCAGCTATGCTTGCCTTGGCGGGCAGAGCCTTCGCGAACCGCGACTATACGGAGTTGGCTTACCGGCAACTGGAGTGGGTCATGGGGGCAAATCCGTTCGGTGCATGCTTGATGAGCGGTGAGGGGATGTGCAATCCCTATCCGCACTCCCGCTACGAGGGTCTGACGGTGGGTGCGATCATGAACGGCTTCGGAGGCAACGAAGATGACGAGCCCCTGCTCGACATGGAGTACGGCCTCGACTGGCATACCACAGAGTACTGGCAGCCCCACAACGCGTGGTATCTCTGGGCACACTCAGTGTTGGAAAAGGTGGATCAGTGACTATAAATTGAAGTGGGAAAGTAGAACAGGATGTTTGGACCATGAGTCCGTTGCATAACACACAGGAGCCAGACAATGAAAGAACGAAATAGTGATACAATCTCAAGACGCGATTTCATCAAGACATGCACGGCGGCGACCGCTACAGGAGGAGCTATTACAGCACTTCTGTTATCCGGGTGCAGTGATGGCATCATCTCCGGAACCTCCTCCCAAAGCCGTAGATCTATCATCAAGAAAGATAGTGTCATCTTATTTCAGGGTGATTCCATCACCGACGCCGGGCGGGACAAGGCAAGAGAAGGTAATGCCAATGATTCCAACGCTCTGGGGAAAGGTTATGTATATCTGATTGCCGCCCAGCTTCTGGCCGATCGGCCGGGTGATAACCTGAATATCTACAACCGCGGGATTAGCGGCAACAAAGTATTTCAATTAGCTGAACGGTGGGATAAAGACTGCCTCCAGCTCAAACCTGACGTCCTCAGCATCTTGATCGGCGTCAACGACATCTGGCATACGCTCAACGGTAACTACGATGGAACGGTAGACAAATACGAAGCCGACTACCGAGCGTTGCTCGCCAGAACACTGCGGGAGTTGCCCGATCCGAAGGTGGTCGTCTGTGAACCCTTTGTGCTGCGTTGCGGGGCTGTAAATGAGAAGTGGTTCCCCGAATTCGACCGATATAGAGCTGTTGCCAAGAAGATATCCAGGGAGTTCAACGCACTGTTTGTCCCTTTCCAATCCATGTTCGACAAAGCCTCCAAGCTTGCTCCAGCCTCTCACTGGGCTGCCGACGGCGTTCACCCGACTATGGCTGGAGCCTCGCTGATGGCCGGGATGTGGTTGAAGACGGTCATGAACGCCTGGGCAGGGACTTGAAAGGCAGCGATCAAACCCAGCAGACCCGGCTGAGGCCGCTGTCCGAAAGGAATTTTAGGGTCATTCGTGCCAAGTCCTCTTCGCGTTGCCAAAATCGAAGTTGAGGAAACAAAGGAGAAAAGCGAAATCTTGCCTCTTGAGAATACGGGCATCAGTAAAGTCGTTCCTGTAGATTACTTGGTTGATGTTCTTTTCTCCCAGGATCAGAGAACCCTTAGAGAAAACATCATTTCTCGAATAAAGAGTAAAGGCTCTAACAAATCGCCTGAGGAGACTCGCTGAAAGCCTCGCTCATCAGGTTTGCGTTGTGCCTTGAATTGGACTCGACCTGTCCGCCGGAGTTTACCCGCCGTTCGTCTGTCGTGTGACACCAGCCATTTCAGCGAGCTGCTGCTGTGTCATCTGGCCATCTGAAAGGATAGTCGTCTAATCTGGCTGTGGCCTCACAAATATCAACCTTGCTTATACCAAAAAACTTTAGCATTCAATATCAAGGTCTAGCTCGCTGTAAAAATTTTTTGTTTGGGGGATTTTCTTGTTGACTTTTATGTTAGAGACTCATACTTTGTAATTGTCTTTTCGACTATATGTTGTCATAACTTAGGGCTATTCTATTATCCTATATATTGTGGTTAAAGTCTTGCCGCTCTCCTAGCGAAAGGAGAAATGCAAATATAGGCTGGACGCTCTCCTGTCTAGAAAGGAGAAATGCACAAAAATATAGGATAATTTCCTCCTCTAGTATTCACATTGTTTGCGTACTATCACGAAAATTTTCTAAAGGAAAATACTGTAATGAAACTCAAAGTTTCGAGACTTAAAAAGACCTCTGTAGACAACCAGAATAGCCAGTTACTTCGTCTATGGCCTGCCACTGTCAGAAGAGTCAGAAAACCTCAAACATTAAAACGAAAACCCCTTGTCAGAAATAAAGACGGCGTTGTTGTATGGCAGGCAGACGCCGACAAGTTTTACTATCGTGATGAGTCCACTGGCAAGTTATGTTCCTGTTCCTGGTCTATTGATGGGGCTGTGGTTATTATACGAGTTAATTCAGATGACGTAGTTGAGGCATATAAACTGAAAGATGGTGAAACAGTTGAAACCGAGTAGCTGAATCGTGTTGTATACTATTATGTTCGCGTGAAGATGAATCAATGCAGGAGTGGACCTATGGTTGAAACCTTTGTGCTCTCGTTGACCTTGGCTGCACTTTCCGGACTGACTTTCGTGGCCTACAAGCACCCCCGTGGATACAGGAAAATGTCAAAGCCTCTGGGTCTATCTGTAATTTTCCTGGCAATCGCGGTCCTGGGTTTCACATTGGGAGGTACCCTTGCGGCAATTGGCACTCTCAAAGACCATCTTGATGTTTTTCCCGACCAGACGCTGAAGTCTGAGGAGTTCTGTATCAACAATCTTTACCAAGCCCGCAATCTGGCACTTGTTGTTTTGGTAGTGACCGCAGCAACACTTGGATACCTCTACTTCTTGTCTTGCCTACCGACCATCTTGGAATACCAGACTGACGGCACAGCTCCCACAGAAACAGGGGACTCAGACCAAGGAACCAAATCGAAGACGCCTTCGGATTAGCTGCTGTGTCATCTGGCCATTCTCAAACGGTGGTCGTCTAACCCGACTGCGGCCTCGCAAATATCAACCTTGCCTAACCCAAAATACTTTAGCATTCAGCATTAAGATGTGAGATGGACCTTGACTTCCACAAGGAAAGGGCTTTCTTGCTCATTTTATTGACCAGCCGCCGTGGTCCATGTGCGTGTCGTAAACGAACCTTATGTATTCACTAACTAAAGAATCACCTCGTTATCCTCTTCTCTCAAGAACCGAGTAAGGCGAGACCGAAGGCCAGAAATACAACCTAAGACTGTATAAGCATAAAGCCATGCATCCGCCTCAAAAGCCGGCATGGCATCCACCTGTGGCTCTCCCGTTTCTCTCTGAAGCTTGAGCAACCATGGGCCATGGAGTCGTGCGTGCGCGGTTTCGTGCAAGAGACACATTTCATACCTTTTTTCGCACAATTGCTTGTCCTTGCACCATATCATCTCCTCGTCAACGACTACGGTAGCGGTCTCTCGGCTTGAAGACATGATGAGAAATGATGGAAGTTTTTTGAGGTCAAAACGGCTCTCCCTTCTTGTTAGGAACTCAAGAGAGTAATTTATACCCAAAGCACGCTTGACGATGAAATTACCATACTCAATCAGAGAAGGTGCACGGAGAACATAAGGAAGGTTTTCTGTTTTTGACCGAGTTAATCCTAGGAGCCAACCTTCGACCATCTCCATGAACTCTCTTTGATGTTGGTCTATTTGGTGTTTTGGATACTTCCCGTCCAACCAATCAAGGTACTTCTTAATGAAAGACGACATTTCTATGTACTGTTGGTAGTCTTTCTCGTATGGGCGAAATTCCCTTCGAGAACGGCGGAAATAATCGCGAATTGGCATATGCTCCGGGGTGAAATCCAGAAATGCTATCAGATCTTCTCTGGCAGTTGTTAAGATTTTTTCAGGGTCATCATGAAGGGCGCTTGTGTACATCCCAAGATTGCACTCCGTTATTTACTTGCCCGCCGCATCTCGGTCGCAGCCATGAGAGTAACGTAGAATTCCAGCGCAATGTCCAAGTTAGTCGCCAATGTAGCTTTTGCTCCTCCATTTATCCAGTTGTTTTTCTTGTGCTCATCCCATTGCTGTCTAGTTTTTTTGTTCTCCAATTGTGGTGGCCCGAATGTTTCGGAGTAGGTTAGTTTTAATGGTACAGAAAGCCTATCGAATAGACGGATGCCTACTCTAAGTTTGTCCCTTCGTATCTTCTCAAGAGTGCCCTTCTTCAGGAAAAATGCTTCCTCCAGATATCGAAGTTCTGTCTCATCATCAATTTCACAAAGGGCATCTTTGACGGACTCATTTATCCGACGCTTAAGGGTATGCACACCACCAAATAGCATGACAGCTTTCATATTTCGTCCTCCTTCAAAAGTGTTGTGCATCCTTGTGAAAGGCCGAAACCCTCTTTGCGGTGGGGCCTCCTCCTCTGCCATCTTCCTTGGCAGTTACACAATTCAGAATCCTTTCGCTAAAGAGTAATTATAGCTCTTTTAATCGACCAATTACAAGAGTAAACTTGAAATATAGTAGAGGAGGTGCCCTTTGATTTCAAGCTCAATTATTATGAAAAAATTTGAGGCTAAAACAACTCTTCACGCCGGGAAATGCATTTTCTGGCCAAAAATGGCGTTTCGCCCCTAAAAATTACGTAGTTACCACAATAGCCAGAGCCACCATTTTTTCGTATTATTAGGAAGAAAAAAATCAACACTTGACCATTGGAAAACGCCTTCAATTAAGGAATAAATGGGAAAAGGTAGCAAAATGACCACTCGTAAATCCCTCATAGCACTCGTATGCCTCTCTTTATTTCTCGTACCAGCATCAGCGATTGACTGGCCTACATGGGACAATGACACACCGGAACCGCACACTGTCTTTGGTGAACCTATCTACGCGGCTCACGATCCGAACCACAACATAGTCCGTGAATATGAAGGCTTCACTGTTTATTACGATGACGATGTTCTATCTCCCCGCTGGACGGCCATCAAGATGACTCACTACGTAACGGACAAAAACAGTGACATTGAGCGGCCAAAGCAGTTCAAAACGGATAAAGTGCTTAAGGATAAAGGCTATGAAGTCACTACCCATGATGACTACAAGAATCCCAAAGGCAAACAGACGTGGGATCGGGGTCACATGATACAATTCGATGATGCCAGGGGCTACGGTCAGACGTCCGACGACCCGCCTTCGTCTAAATGAACTACGGCGGGCAAGAATCGCCATTGTTGAAGGGCATAGTAAAGGAAATTGACGAGGCAATCGCCGCTCACGGCGGCTGGCCAATACGATAGGAGAGGATTGCGTCGCTCGTCGCTCCAGTCACGGGGATTTTGTCGGGAATTCGCTTGAGAAAAAACGGCCTTTCTGATATAATATATATCTAACAAATAAGCCAAGGGCTTATGAGTAGATGAGAAGATGGGTAAATGAGAAACCCCATAAACACATTCGCGCATTTACGCATTCACGCATGTACGCATTAACGAACCACCAGC
>Ga0315274_10008073_pt1 | contig 15233 bp, 13 predicted proteins | sample YL17G02_20_MG_FD_203700 | JGI IMG/M metagenome (GOLD analysis project Ga0315274, IMG submission 203700) | Sediment microbial communities from Yellowstone Lake, YNP, Wyoming, USA - YL17G02_20 | ecosystem: Environmental > Aquatic > Freshwater > Lake > Sediment | place: USA: Wyoming | collected... | reverse complement strand
TCCTTGTCAAGCGACCCAAGAGTCATAGCATTATCTTTTTTTTCAAATGAATCAATGAAAGCAGCTGCTGATATCTCTGCAGTAGGAGCATCTGCAGCAATATTTGCACTTGCAGGATGTTTAGCAGTTCTTGTTCCAAGGCTCGGAGTTACTGTTTTCTTTGTTATTCCCATGAGATTGTGGATGGCGATAATATTCCTTATAGTGGTAATGTCATTAATTCCAGGAGTTGCAAACTCTGCCCATCTTGGCGGTTTGCTTGTGGGAGTTTTCTATGCAATATATCTAAGAAAAAAATACAAGAAGAAAGTTGAGATATTAAATAAAATATTTGTGCCTAGGTAGAATTTTGTTTGGTTGTTAATGTTCTATTCCATGCTCAATCTCTTTGACATCAGCTAAAATACATTATTAAAAAATCAGTCAGCAGTCAAAACAACAGCTTTGTTCTTCTCTATCATGATTGTGTTCTCGCATTGAGAAACAGGAGCGCGGGATTTCTCTACAAGCTGTGAAAATGAATGCAGAATTTCCTGTTGTTCTAAAAACTTTAAAGAAAGCAAAGCTCTAAGGCCATATTTTTTAACAAGCCACCTTGAGGAAAAAGGCAATGTCCTGTATTCTTTAGAAATAAATTGAAGCATTTCTCTTGCTTTTGCATCTCTCGCCTGTTTTTTTTCATCCTGAAGCATATAAACTCCTGAAGGTTTTCCATCCTGCACAATGCCTATGCCTGTTGTTGCAAAAGGCTCTATAGCATATATTCCTTCCTGCAGCTTAGCAGTGTTTTTATTGTCATAATTAGGAATAGTGATTCCTGCATGCAGATTATATTGCTTCATTTCATGTCCGCAGAGATTTCTTACTGGAGAAAAGCCTTTTGATGTTATAATATCTTGAATTGTTTTGCCAATTTCACGAACTTCAACATCATATTTTGCAATTTTTAGCGCATTATTTAATGCTTGTTCATTAATTTTAATCATTTCTTTGTATTTTCCTTCAGGAGTCAAGTCAACAGTCCTTGCTATATCACTAATAAAACCATCTATGTTTATGCCCATATCAATTTTTAATAATCCCGATGCTATTGTCTTGTCATCATATGCTGGAGAATAATGCGCAGCTATATCATCTATTGACAGATTTATAGGAAATGCAAACTTAACTTTAAGTTTTTCGGCCTCTTGCTCAATTTTTTCTGCTATCTCAAGCAAAGGTGTTTCTGGTTTTGCAAGCTGGACAGCTTTTCTCATTAAAACTGCTGCTATTTCTCCTGCTTTTTTCCATTTTTGAATTTCTATTGCTTCCATTTTTCTATTTTTTCAGTAATGCCTAATTCTTTGATATCCTCTTTTACTAATAGATATATTTTACATTAACTATTAATAAATCTATCTAGAATAAATCTCAAAACTCACTCAGACTTTTTTGTTTTTTGCCTTCAGATAATTCTTCAAGAGAAACCTTGAATACTTCAAAGATATTGCCTACAGCATGCATTATCTGATTATGGACATAATAATGAATATCATATCCGCCTTCTTTGATTTCATCAGGCATCTTTGCCTTGTCCCTTATCCTGTCTTTTTCTTTTCCTTCTGAAACAATATACTCTATCATGCTTCCGATATCAATAGGCATTCCTCTGTCAATCATTCTTTTTGCAATAACAACATGCGGGCCTATTGCCTCATACTCATCAATTGCTTTTTTAAGTTGTGTGCGAATGATGAGTTTTTCTTTTGGAATTTTCTTGCTTTTTATTTCTTTGATGATTTCTTTAACATAAACAAGAGCATTGTCTGCATTTCCTTCTTTTAGTATCATATTCAGGATCTTGTCCTGAACTTCTTTTGCAAGATCACACCAGTCTCTTCTTACTGTTTCAAATCCCCTAATTTTTATCTTGTCGTTTTTTGACAGCATTGCATATTTTTTCTTTGCTCCAAACTCACCTGTTCTTTTAGTTACAAAAATTCCTCTTTTGTAAAAATCTTCTAGTTCAAGCTCCATTGTTCCTGGAAGATTTTCATTAATCTGTTTTAGTAATTCTAATGCTTGTTTTTCTGTACTTTCTCCAAGAAGAAACATTATGGAATCAGTGTCTGCATATATAACCTTGTAGCCTTTTTTCTGTATTGTATCTATTGTCTTTTGTGTATAAAATCTGCTGATTGCAGCAGCGCTTGCAGCAGATTCAAGAGAATAATAGCGCGCTCCAAAAAAGCCAAGATAACCATATGCAGCATTTGAAAGTGTTTTCAGATTATAATCGCGGGCTTCAAGTATAGGAGATGGATTTTTCTTCTTTTCTTCCTTGATTTTTTTCCTTGTTTCTATAAGTCTTTGAAGTAGTATAGGGATAAAACTTTTTTCCTTGCCAAAATAAAATTTCTGCTTGTTTTTTCCAATATCAACTTCAGGGGTTTCATATGTATCTTTCCCTTCTTCCTGCAGGGATGCAGAAGAAAGATTAAAAGAAACTATAACGCTCGGATACAAAGAACGGAAATCAAACACAGCAACTTTTTCATATAATCCTGCTTGTGGCTGGAATACAAATGCTCCCTCATACTTTGGCCTGCTTCTTCTTTCTAAAATCTTGTCTCTTGTAGGCCTATTGGGAGCGATTTCATTAAACTCTTTCAAGTTATGCAGAATATAATTTTCAACAAGCTGCGAGTATGAAGAGCGGGAGACATGAAATAACGGTTCTTGGATGAATTTTGTAAGCTCAGAAAGATTATACCACATCTTTAAGGCAAGCTTATATGTCAGGATTGAATCCTGCAGATTATAAAGATAATATTTTTTCCAGTCAACCTTGCTGTCATCTTTTTTTAGCTGCTTTGAAATATCTGCAAGGTCTAACTTTAATTTTTCCTCTCCTATAAGCTCTTTTGCAACATCATTTAAGGAAAGAGTTTCAGACTGCAGAATATAAGCAATTGTGTTGTTTATGAACTTATAGAGGTCAATGTGGACAATTCCTGTTATCTTGCTTGTTGTCATAATGCCTCTTGTAAATGCAACATTGCTCTTGTCTAATCCTAAATCAAGCTTAATGTCATTTTTATCACAACTTGCTCGCATATACGGAAGATCGAAACCATCAGAAAAATATCCAACAAGGCAGTCTGGCTGATATTTTTTAATCTCTTCTTTGAATTTTTTAAGAAGATCTTCTTCATTATCTGCAAATATCACATTTTCAGGTGCATTTTGAAATTTTTTGCAGGTTATAACTTTCTGTATGTTTTTTCCAACTAAAGAAACCATTAAAACTTCTCCTTTAGCCATCTCAAATCCGCTTGCTTCAATATCAAAAGCCAAAATTCTCGGCTCAAAATCTTCCTGTTCTTTAGATTCTTTTATTTCTGACAATTCAAGAATAATATCAACATCTAAATCTCCGTACTTTGTATCCAGAATCTCTTTTCCAGTACAATCCTGCCATACAAGCGGCTTGACATTTTTGTCTATGATATAACGAGTAATATAATTAAGATCAATCTCTTTTTTTTCTTCTGTTTCAGGCATTGTTTTAACAAGATCTTTTATTGTCATTATATCCTTTGGATTATTCACAAAAACTTGCAGGGCTTTAACATCCTTGCCAAGATATTTCTTGTCTTTTATCCTTACATCCAAGACTTTTGCCTCTCTTCCTGCATGCTCTATCTTTGTTTTTTTGACTTTTTCTGCATATTTTTCAATATCAATGTCTTTTTTTGGAATAATCCAGAAATAACTGTCAGTTTTGTCAATAACACAGCACCTTTTGCCATTGTCTGTCCTGCCAAAAATCCTTATAAAACAGTCATTACCCATATCAATATTATCAAAATCAAGCGGAATAAATTTTAATTTCATACTATCGAAAACCAAGAGACATTTTTAATTGTTTTGATGCATTTTTAGCGAAAGATTTAAAAAGGGTAGTTACTATAGAATAGTAACAAAACACTATATTAAAATGAAGCTACAATGGCAGTAGAAACAAAAAGCAAACCATATGAATTGCCCAAAGGCCTAATGGAAAGCGTTGAGGCGGCTGTAGCAAGAGCTGGAGCAGAAGATGAATTCTCAAGGATTTTAAAAGCATTTGAATCAGATAATAGGCATTTGATAGACCCTATTAAGAGAATTTATGTTTCAGGAAATATGATTTGCAATGAAAAAGGGGAGAAAATATCAGAACTCCCCAATTATCAGCATCCTCTTATGACTTATGAAATAAAAGAAGAATAAAAATGATAGACAAAGAAATTATAAATGATATGCCTCGTGAAGAAGTTGCTCTATTTCACGTAATAGATAAAGCTATAGGAGAGAAAGAGCTTAATATCAGCCATACTACCCCTGCAATTGCTGCAAGAGTATTATTTAATGCTCTAAAAAGAGCTGAATTCAAGGAAGCTATAGAAAACGAAAAATTTATTGGCTATAAAGTGTCAAGAATGGAATTGTATGGCGGCACAGAACCCATACTTGGCGAAGAAACAGATTCTCTTATTAACTGGTTCCAGAGAAAAAATGGCTATGAAGCAGGATTTATAATTTTTCCAACAAAACAGGTTAAAGGGCCTGAAGAGGAAAAAGCCCCTGTAGAAACTAAAAAAGAAATAAAGCATATTAAAGGGCCTGAAGAGGAAAAAACAGAGATTAAGAAGGAAGAAAAAAAAGGACTAAAAATAGGTTTCTTGGAAATATCTGCTGATGTTGTAAAGGAAATGGAAGAAGGGGCAACAAGAGGGGCAACAGCCTATCAAATAAACTATGTTTCAGATATGATTGAGAAAATCGGTCTTGAATCAGATATGTTCTCAAATTTTGTAAAAGGCACTAAAACAATTCTCTATACAATGGCTGTGAATTTTGCAAAAGAATTAGAAAAAGGCAGCAAAAAAAGTCCTGAAGGAATACTTGATAAATCAGATATAGTGAGCGAGGTAGCCACAGAAAACATGTATAATGGCATGAGAATGACCATCAGAAAAATAAGAGATATTTTCAATGAAGAGAAAGACAAGGATAAGGCAGCTGAGAGGGTTAAAAATGAAGTTGACCTTGAAGAGCGTTGCAGAGCTGAATGGGAGCATCAGAAAAGAGAGGAAGATGTTAACACTGTCGTAAAGGGTCTGATAATAAGAAGAATATTTAAAGAAAAAAAAGGACAGGATGAAAAACTTGAACTAATAATCGAGGATAATAGATTAAGGGAAGTATTTGGATATTCAGAAATAAAAAAAGAATATACTGCTATGCCAACAGTCAAGGAACAAATATACAAAAGTTTGAATGAAAAAACAGATGAAAAGCCAAGAGAAATTAAAAGAAAAGAGCCTGAAAGAAAAAAACAAGGCTCAAAAGTAGGTTATATTTTAGCTGGTCTTGGCTTTTTGACAGCAATTTATGGCTTGACAAAAATAGAGCCTTTTAAAAAACATTATGATAATCTTGTCAGCATTGTAAGTCAGAAAGAAGCACAGAAATACATGATTAATGAAATCAATGAGGATATAAGCATCCTGAAATATGGCGGAAATGAAATAATAAATGATGTTGCAAGTTGGATGGTAAAATTTAACAGTAAATATTTAAGCAGGGATAGTAAGGAGAAAAAATAATGGATACCGATAATGATGAAATAAAAAGAATTGATGAAGAGCATAGCATGTCTGCAAACCCTAATCAAAAAAAATATGTACATTGGCTTTTAACTGAGAAAGATTCTGGAGATTACAAGCCAAATTTAAAATCTGACTTGCAAGAAGGAATAAGAAAAAAAATTGAAAAGATGGAAAAAGAAGGGGTAATTGTCAGCAAAGATTATACTATAACAAATCCTGTTATAATGGCAGAGAATGTGGCTGATATTTTTTATCAATACCATATAAATCCTGTAACTAAAGATTCTGATGATGTCCATGGCGAAGATCTTATAGCAGGAATAGCTCTGAAAAATGCTAAAAAAACTCCTGGAAATTATGGATTAAAGGTAGCAGAAGTTGAAGTTGTTTCAAGTTATCTGAAGGGAAGGGGTTTGATAGAAGAGAAAAAAAGGAGAATAAAAACAGTAAGTGTTCTTAAAAAAGTCATAGATGGCACTTGGGATGGAAATCTTGATACAGAAGACGGGCCATTTGAGGAAAAAGTAATGGACACTGAAAGAATAATTGAAGACCTTGAGACAATAGTTGCCTCTCAGAATAAGAATACTGAAAAAATTGAAGAGAAAATAGTTGATACAGGTAGAAACAGCAATGAAAAAGAAACAAGAAAACAGTCAAAAATGCTAAGATGGATTTTAGGAATCTCATTAGGATTGTCTGTTGCCACAGCAGCTTATGTTGAAAGAAAAACAATAAGTAAAGAGATTAGTCAATACCTTAATAATTTTACCAATTATGTTGATTGTATTGGAAAAAAATTCATGGAGTATGGAAAATGAGCTATATGAATGAGATAAGAAGAAAAATGAGAAAGCCTGAGATAAGGGATTATATGAGAAAGGGGATTTATACAACTGTCGCTCTTTTGACAATGGCAGGATTATATCAGATAAAGCCAGTCAAAGAAGATGTTAATTATGCTGTGGATTTTGCAAGATTTGCTTTTTTTTGCCCAGGTGTCAGTCATGAATTCAAGAAAGGAGAGACAATAGATGGCCTGCTATACAAGGAAGGATTTAAAAAAAATGAGATTCGTGCTGCAAGAGACGCTTTGATATTTAGAAATTATGTTTTAGACAGCTTGGCTAACAAGCCAATTAATCCTGACAAAATCATGGCAGGAGATGTAATAGAGGGATTTGACAAAAACCGCAATGGAAAGTTTGGGTAGTAGATTAAAAAATGGAAAACAGCAAAGTAATAGATGACCTAACTGAGTTATTTGAAAATAACTCAATAATAACCAATAATGTCAATTATCTTGACAAAGAAATCAGAGAATTAAAAGGAGATTATCTTGAATTTTTATGCAATATTAATTATAAAAACGGAAAAATAGGAAGAAATGAGGAAGATGTTGCATTGATTTATGTTGACAGAAAAAGAAAGGATATTGGCATAGATAAAAAGGACTCTGAAAAATTTGCAGGAGAGGCAGCAGAAAAGAACTTTTGGAATTCTGTTGATATATTAATGGATTATCGTTTGAACTGGGGAAACAACTCAAATATTATACTTTATAATTTTAGTATTCTTAAAAGAATTTCTTCAGTTGAGGAGATAGAATATATAAAAAGTGTTGATTTGGGAGTTAACATAAACAACGGAAAATTTGTTGGTATTCAAAAAGGTGTGCCCATTAAAATTGAATTTTATGAGCCTACAAAAATGATTCGCCTTAAGAAAGGAAATATCAAAGATTTATACAGCAAATTAACAGAAAGGGCAAAGACCAATTTAAACAATACTCTGGAAGCTTTTAAAGGATATTTCAATAATTTTAAATAGCTCTTTTTCCTTCGGATTATATGAAAAAGAGAACACTTCTATATTTTTTTTTATTAGCAGTTATGATAGCTTTAAGTTTTATTTATGATAATCGGATTGTCATATTTTTCTCTTCTTTAAGGAATATTTATCTGGATTATTTGTTTGTTGGATTTACATTTGAAATCCAGATTGCTGTTTTTCTATTCTTAACTGTATTATTCCTGTGGAAAGAGCATAAAAGAAGATGGATTGTTCCTTTATGGCTGAGCATGGCTTTTTCAGAAATAATTGTAAATATTATAAAGATTGCAGTTCAAAGGCCAAGGCCATTTGAAGCAGGGATTGTCAATGCTGTAGAGATTGTAAGGAATTTTATCAGCGGAAACTTATCTGCATTCTCATTTCCTTCAGCGCATGCTATGTTCATTTTTTCAACATTGCCTGTTCTTGACAAGGAATTTCCAAAATTCAAGTATTTCTGGATAGTATTTGCATGCCTTGTTGCTCTTTCAAGAGTTTATTTTGGTGTTCATTACATGTCTGATGTAATTGCAGGAGCAATAATGGGCTATGCTATAGGCTTGTTTTTTGTTTTTATAGAAGAGAAATATATGGTGGGCAAAAAGGTATTGGAAAAGCTAAAAACAAAGAATTGAGGAGATTAAAATCACTGATGTGACATTACTAACTCTTATCAATAATATTCATTTAACTTGTTTTCTTTCATAAATCAATAACTTTGCTTAAGCAAAGTTATTTAAATTTTCTTTATCTCCTATTTTTATGGGATTACAAGTTGGAGAGATTATACCTAAAAAGGATATTTTAATAGAGGATTTACAAGGCAAAGTAATAGCTGTTGATGCATTTAACACATTGTATCAGTTTCTTTCAAACATAAGGCAATTAGATGGCACCCCGCTCATGGATAGCAAGGGAAAAATAACATCACATCTTTCAGGGCTTTTTTACAGAACTATTAATTTGATGTCCAGGGGATTAAAATTAGTGTTTGTTTTTGATGGAAAAGCTCCTGAGTTAAAGCACGGCACTCATGAGAAAAGAGAAAGCATAAAACAAGAGGCAGAAAGAAGGTATGAAGAGGCAAAGGAAAAAGGAATTGAAGAAGAAATGGGCAAATATGCTAAGCAGTTTACAAGACTAGACAGCAATATGATAAAAGAAAGCAAAGAGTTAATAGAGGCGCTTGGGCTTACAGCAATACAGGCGCCGAGCGAAGGCGAGGCTCAGGCAGCATTTATCTCAAAAAAAGGAGATGCTTATGCAGTATCCTCTCAAGATTATGATGCTATGCTTTTTTCTGCTCCAAGACTTATACAAAATCTTACTTTAGCAAGAAAACGCAGGCTTCCAAACGGCAGTTTTGTTTCAATACAGCCACAATTAATAGAGCTAGATAATGTTTTAAAAACCCTTGACTTGAGCCATGAACAGCTTATATGCCTGGGAATTCTTGTTGGAACAGACTATAATCCTGGAGGGATTAAAGGCATAGGTCAAAAAAGAGCATTGGAAATTGTAAAGAAACATAAATCTGCTGATAAAATCTTTAAAGAAATTGAAAAAGAGCCAAAATACCAGATTAATTTTGAATGGCAGAAAATATTTGATTTATTCAAAGAGCCAAACGTAACTAAAGATTATAGTATAAAATTCAAAAAAGTCAATGAAGATGCTCTAAGAAAGATATTGACTGAAAGGCATGATTTCAGCGAAGAAAGGATAAACAGCGCCTTGGAAAAGCTGGAAAAGCAGAAAGAAACATTAAAACAGCAAGGATTAAACAAGTGGTTTTAGTTGATATAAAGAACAATAATTGGGAAGGATTAGATTGATAAATTAAGATATTAAGAATATTCAGTTTCTATCAAACAGTTTCTCTTGATTTCTTACCAATTAGTTAAAGTCTTCAGTTGATACGCCTATGTTGCCACAGCTTGGGCATCTTCTGCAATGGCGCTGGCAATTAGGGCAAAATTTTGTCCCACAGCCTGAACAATTGCGGATTGAATCTTTGCCTGCAGCCAAATCAGACGAGCAATTTGGGCATTTAGTGTCTTCCATGTTTGTTACTTCCTCCTTTTTTATGAATTAAATGTCAATAAATGACTACTACATAATTTATAAATTTATATTTACCTATTTTGTAACTACACAGGGGTAACAAAATAGAAAGGTTTATAAAGTAAAAAGGCATACTAATAGTAAGCATAAAATGGTAGATGATATTAATTTAGTTAATGAAGAAGCATTAAGAAAAGCAAAGGACTTAAATGAGATGCTATATATTTACAGGCAGCAAAAGGAAGCTAAGGAAGAGTACGAAAGACGAAGAAATCTGGAGGAAGAGATTGACTCAATCGCCCCTTTCAAAGAAGGGCAAATTGTTTCTGAGATTAAAATAGTTCCAAAGATAATGATAAATAAATGGTGGGGTGCAATCCCTTCTGTAACAGAAGCAGGAGCAGGATTAACTCTTGGAGCTTCTATTGCAGCAATAACCTGCGCTCCAGTGATTGCAGGGCTTGGAATGGTGGGGGCATTGACATATGCAGGATTCTTAATAGGAGACAAAATACCTCTAAACCAAGATAATTGGTATGCTCAAGAAACATTTGGAACTAGATTTTTCGGACAGAAAGACCCATGGAAAGGAAAGCAGTATAAGACATTAAGCCTGGTTGCAAATGTCTTTAAAAAAGATTACTTGTCAAAAGAATGGTATGAAAGAGATTTGGATGGCGAAAGAGTCAAATTTGACAAAAAAACCGGAGAGCTAATCACGCGTGCAGACAGAAATTATGAAAAAAAGGAAAAGAACGACGAAATAGAACGCATAAGAATGTGGACACAGCCAGAATTTTATACTATAGGAAAAATAGGCACAAGATTGCCTGATCCTGTAAATCTTGCTGCAATTGAAAGAGAAACAGAAAAATATAAAGGAGAGCTTGTTAAAAAAGGTATTAAAGGAGAAGCTCTTGAAAATGAGCTTGGAAAAATAAGAATCATAGCAACAGAAAGAGAAAAACTAAAGGCAAATTATGCAAACATTCCCCAGTTTGAACAGCTGCATCATGATGAAGAGGAAAATAATTTCAACATTGAGATAGTATGTGTTCCAAATTTCAAGGATATTGCAGAAGGAATTGAAGCAAGAAAAAATGATTATCATTATGAGGTTCTAAAGAACGGGGAAGAATGGCTTAAGGTAGGAGAAAGCCACAAGCCAAGAAGGGAATTATATGGAAAGATATTTACTAAAATACCAAAGCAATTTTTGCAGGAATTTTTCGGATTGTATAAGAAACCAAAAATGCCAAACCCTATGAAAGCAATAGGGCATGCGCTAGCTAATACAGTAAATTTAGCATTTAATATTCCAAAGTATTTCCAGTCACTTGGAGCAAGAAGATACCAGATAACAACACGTTACAGGGATATAGAGGAAAAACAGTGGTACTTGGATAAAAATCCTATAAAATCAATGTTTTGGGGAAATTATTATGAGTTAAGAAAAAGCTCAGAAGGCAAGCCAATTGCTACAATACAAAGAGAGAGAATAAACTCATTTTTATACAAATCTGCTTCATTAGGCGGAAGAAGGCCTTGTTATGATATCAAGATATCTGATCCTCAAATAGCTAATAACAAATACTTTGTGCGTTTCTTAGTAGATATGGCTTACCAGCTTGACAGAGAAAATGAAGAGCACAAGCTAAGATTCAAGGAATATGTTGGAAGAGATATAAAAGGAAAACTCATTCCTAACATGAATAATCCTATATGGCTGAAAGAAGCAGGAATTTTAGGAGAATTCACTCCAGACCGTTTGGTTGCAAGAAGTGAAAATGCCTAAGCTTAGATAGCTGAGCCTTTTGAGCCAAACAATGCAATTCCTACTGTTTCTATTGCTGCAGCGATAGTAAGTATTGCTATAATCAGGACAAAGATTTTTAATGCTTCTATAAAAGTATTGTTAAAAGTCAATAATTTTTTATTTTTCTTCTTGCCTTTTTTCTTTATTTTTATTAAAGTTAATCCTAATTTTGTTCCCTCATAGCATGCCAAAAAGATTGTGCTAAACTCTAGCAAGCCTACAACTATAACAAAAATCCAGTGGAAAAAGCTTATATGCCTTATTGCCTCGCTTATGCCCATTATTATCCCCAATGATGTGGCCTGTGTGATTGAAAAAAAACCAGGAAGAATGAAGATTATTCCAGAAAAGAGCAATATTGCCATTGATTTTATGTTATTGCCAAGGATAAGCAAAAAGCCTGCTATGTAATTATGCTGCCCGAATGCTTCTAAAGTTATCTGGATAAAATTATTATCACTTACATTTTTTATAATCGCTAATGCCTGCGATTTATTATTAAAATAAAGATTATAGCCATAGGAAAAGAATATAACATAAAGAACAAGAAATATTATCGCTATAATAGCATAATGCAGTTTTTTTCTTTTTTTTAGAATTTCTATTGCTTCTGATATTGCTTTCATTCTTCACATTTAATAGCTATTCTTTGAAGGCTTTCCAAAAAATATAAGAAGCACACCAAGAACAATCACAACAAGCTGATATTTCCAGCCGCTTATAGGAATAGCTAAAGGCAATGGAACCACATTATACTGAACAATAAGTGGCAGAGCCCCTACAATTATGACTAATATTCCGAAAAAAAACATTATTTTCTTTTGTGTGCTCCAATCCATTGCCATTTTATAGTATTATCAAATTTACCCTCTTTTTTATTCTTTTCGCTTATTTCTTCTTTCATTCTCTCTTATTGCTTCATCTCTTTCTCTTTCTCTTTTTGCCTGCTCTCTTTTTGCATTCTCTCTCATTGCTGCTTCTCTGTCTCTTTCTTCTCTTTCTCTTTTTGCCTGCTCTCTTTTTGCATTCTCTCTCATTGCCTCATCTCTTTCTTTTTCTTCTCTTTCTCTTTTTCTTTTTCTTTCCTCTGTTATTCTCTTATTTTCTTTTTCTGCCTCATCTCTTTCTCTTTCTCTTTTTGCCTGTTCTCTTTTTGCATTCTCTCTCATTGCCTCATCTCTTTCTCTTTCTTCTTTTGCTCTTTTTGCATTCTCTCTTATTGCCTCATCTCTTTCTCTTTCTCTTTTTCTTTCCTCTGTTATTCTCTTATTTTCTTTTTCTGCCTCATCTCTTTCTTTGTCTCTTTTTGCATTCTCTCTTATTGCTGCATCTCTGTCTCTTCTTTCATTTTCTTTTATTGCTGCATCTCTGTCTCTTCTTTCATTTTCTTTTATTGCTGCTTCTCTGTCTCTTCTTTCATTTTCTTTTATTGCTGCATCTCTGTCTCTTCTTTCATTTTCTTTTATTGCTGCATCTCTGTCTCTTCTTTCATTTTCTTTTATTGCTGCATCTCTGTCTCTTCTTTCATTTTCTTTTATTGCCTCGTCTCTTACTCTTTTTTCAGCTTTTTCATTCTTTTTTTGCTGTTTTATTTTATCTTCAGCTTCTTTTTTTGCCTTTTCATCTTCACTCTTTTGCTTATCAAGCTCTCTTTTTAGTTTTTCAGCTTCCTGCCTGGTTTTTTCTGAATCTGCTTCAATCCTGTCACGCTTTGCTTTTTCTGTTTTTCTTATCTCTTTATTTCGTATTGCGTCTGCAGACCAAAGTTTCTGATAAATCAAATAAAGTATACCCATTGAGACAAGTCCGCCAGCCACAAAAGTTAATGTGCTTGAGATACCTGAAGGAATATACCCAATATACTTGCCAAAATAACGATTCCAGCTGCCTGTTATAATTATTACTGCTACTGCAAGAAGCGCCCAAAGGATCCATTTAAATTCGAATTTTCCTGTTCCTCCAGAGAATATCTTGATAATTGTTCTTAGCAAGAAAATTAAAGCTATTATTGCTACTGCAATAAGTACCCATTTCAGCAACCCCTGGCCTAATACCATATCCCCAAAATTACTAAGGATAGGTGGGGTGATAAGTAATGCTATTATTATTGCAAGAACTGCAGGAATCGCCTTTCCACCAAAAAAACTTTTCAAAGAAAGATAGCAAACAAGCCAGAAAAAAAGTAAAAATAATGTAAAATTAAATATATAGCTTTGAAACATAGATTGCATGGAGTATGAGAAATAATCATAAAACTGCGCTTGCGCAAAAGGTAGGAGCATAATAGACAAAATTGCTAATAAAAGTGTTATTGATAGTTTTTTTCTCATCTTTATATTTCTTTTTTATTTACAGTCTTTTCAGGTTTTTAATGTTTATAAATATTTTGAAGATTCATACTAGCGGCCGCCTCCGCCACCGCCGCCTACTCCTCCGCCACCGCCCCCGCCACCACTGCTTGAACCACCTCCAATAGATGAAGAGCTTGAAAAATTGCTTACCCCTATAACCATGGTATACCTATTATTATCAATTACACCCCAATTTTTCAATCCCTTGGCAACTTGTTTTTCAACCCCAAGAGCAGCTGCATAAACAAGGTATTTTTCCCAAAGAACAACTGCATTAGGAGGAGACTCTCTCATAGAAGGAAATCCTGATAGCCATTTCTTAAATGCCTGCCAGTGTTGATATTCTATATAATAATCTTCCTTAAAACTTACAAAAAGAGCACTTTTTCCAGCAATAACTGTAAGAATAGAAAGAGACGAGATAAACAGTATTAACATGGGGGTAACTAAAAGGCCTGTTAAAAACGCGAGGGGTATGATTCCAAATAAGCTTAAGAACAAGAATGTTAATCCTTTTCTACCCATATACTTCTTGCTTTCCTTATCCACGAGAACAGCCAAATCAAGGTATTTTCCCTCAATTTGTGTTGTGTTTTTCATGATAGAACTTATTGAAATTGTTGCTTTTTCAATATTAAAATACTCTCCTTCAAGATATTTTTTATCAGAAAAGTTTTTTATTAATTCAAGCTGATTGACAAAAGCTGTTTCTTCATTGTCCAAGTTTTTCTTGTTATTTATTTTTATAAACATATCCTTATCTTTCATTTTAATATCTATTACTTTTCTTCTATAAAGCTCGAGAAGCATGGTGGATGAAAAATTCTTATCTATTGATGCAAATGGAGGATTAAAAAAAGCAGCTATCTCCCAGCCCTTTCTTTCTTTTGGATAAGCACTTAAAGCATCTGGAATATCTTCATAACTCTTTTCTCTTCCAAAAAAATACCATGACGCAAAAACAAGTATTGCAGGAGAAAGTGCAAAAATTATAAGGATTAAGAGATAAAGAATGTTGCTTCTGAATTTAAAATTACCCTCTTCTATTATATTAAATCCGCTAATATCTCCGTCATATGGAATATAGATAACTACTGGATTTAGTGCTGAAAAATATTTTTTGATTTCAGCATTTCCATTTACAATAAAATTGCTGCCTTTTACAAGAAAATTATGTCTATTTTTCGAGTATGCATTGAATTTTATATAATAGCTGTCTTTTATCTTAAAAATATTTTTCGGCTTTAGCTCATATTCTGCCTCAATCCAATAATTACTTCCTTTTTTAAATCCAAGCTCATTTCCAAAGCCGCAGCCATACTCATTCTCCTTGGTATAAGCAAGATCTATTTTTGCCTTCTCTGGAAATTTAAAAGTATCCATATAAGAATCCTGCATATATGCCTGGCCTTCTTGGCATTTAACATTGTTTATTATAACATAATTGTCAAAGTTGTTTACAACAGATAAAGAAAGAGGAGATTCAAAATTCCTGTAAAGTGTGTGATAGTCCTTATTGGGCTTGTAAAAAAG
>Ga0315274_10008070_pt1 | contig 15235 bp, 12 predicted proteins | sample YL17G02_20_MG_FD_203700 | JGI IMG/M metagenome (GOLD analysis project Ga0315274, IMG submission 203700) | Sediment microbial communities from Yellowstone Lake, YNP, Wyoming, USA - YL17G02_20 | ecosystem: Environmental > Aquatic > Freshwater > Lake > Sediment | place: USA: Wyoming | collected... | reverse complement strand
AGGAGGTTGAGTTGCTTGCGCCCGGTTTCGGAAACGGTGGTGCAGCCCGTCAATCCCAGCAGCGGCAGGGCGGTCGCCGCCACGCACAACCCGATTCGCATCACGTTCATGGGCGCATCAAACCACACTCGACGCCCAGCGACAAGGGATTGCTCCCATTCGGGGAGAGCCGAATCCAGAGCCAGCGGGGCACAGACAGAATGCTGCGTTATCCTTCGGGACGGTCAGGAACCGCCGGACGCGGACCCGCAGGTCCGGTGGTGTGGGAGCCGGGGGGAGCAATTCCCCCCGGCGACCCGATGTGCGCCTGACCTGGGCGTGAACTGATGGGGGGAAAGTCCCCTGTGCGGGAACACGGTCATCCGACCTCTCATACGGGAGGCAGGGTGACACAAGCACTAGCGGACGGGCAAATAACCATCCCACCCACTTGGGCGACATCCAGTCGGAGTTCTCGCTCGACTGGCGGGTTCTCCGGCCAGGACGCGCAGGGGGCGTTCCGTTGCCAACGGCGGGATTTGACCCGCACGACAGCAGTTCTTCCAATGAACTCATCCACAAGTCGCTGTAGCGCAGCGATGGACGAAAAGCAGTTCATCGGCCCTGCCACGCGCCCTTCGCGCTTGGCCTGCTCATTTTGACCCCCGACCGCCTAAAGGCGGGACTCCGAACCCCGTAAAGTCGGGTCCCATCCCGTTCGGAGTCCCGGCTTTAGCCGGTTCTTGGCGCGACCGACGGCCCAAATGAGAACTGCTGCCTGCACGGAATGTTGATTAGCCGCCGCCCGCGCAGTACAAGGGAAGGGATGAAGCCAACCACAGCGCGCAAAGGCCGTCTCCTCTTGCTCTGGATGCTCACGGTAGTTGCAGCCGGTGCCTCGGCTGCCGAGCCGGTTTACCCGGTCAAGGTGAGCGCCAACGGACGGTACTTGGTTGACCAGCAGGACAACCCCGTTTTCTGGCTCGGCACGACCCAGTGGCAGATTTTCCGGGAATACACGCTGGAGGAGGCTCGGCTGATCCTCGACAAGTCCAAGGACAAGGGCTTCGTGTTCATCCAAGCGATGCTCATGGGCGTCGGCGACGGTACCAAGACCAACGTGTACGGGCACAGGCCCTGGATCGACAACAATCCCCTGACGCCGAACGAAGCCTACTTCCAGAACGTGGATGCGGTCATCCAGGCCGCACGGGAACGACATTTGGTCTTCTCGGTGACGCTGTACCATCAGCGCTACCGCAAGTACATCACCGCGGAGAACGCCCGGTCCTGGGCGAAATGGCTGGCGCAGCGATACAGGGCGATGCCCAACATCGTCTGGTCGATGACACCCGAAGCCAAGCAGGAGTTTGTCCCCGTTCTCCGCGAGCTGGCAGCGGGCCTCCCTGAAGGCGATGGCGGTGCCCATCTGATCACCTTCAAACCCGATCCCGCGCCGTTTTCCTCCAGCTTCATCCACGGCGAGACCTGGCTGGATTTCGACTCGATGCAGACCTGGAAGAGCGTGGAGCTGATCTACCCGATGGTGACCAAGGACTATAACCTGAAGCCCGTGAAGCCGGTCTTGATGGCCGAAGGGGCTTACGAAGCGGGTTCCGAATACGGGTTTGACGTGACGCCGCTGTGGATTCGCCGCCAGGCGTACTACTCGCACCTGGCTGGGGCACACCACACCTATGGGCACAACGACAGTTGGCGCGTCTTGCCCACCTGGAAGCAGGCCCTCGACGCTCCCGGCGCGGTGCAGTTGGGCATCCTGAAGAAGGTGTTCCTGGATCGGAAGGAGTGGTGGAACCTGGTTCCCGACCAGACCATTTTCGCCAGTGGCGGCAACACGAACGGTACGGTTTTGAACCTCGCGGCCCGCCACCAAGATGGCAAATGGGTCATGGTGTATCTGGGCAGCCAGGCGTCGTTCTCGGTCAACCTGGAGAAGATCAAGGCGGCAGGCACGGTCAAGGCGTTCTGGATTGATCCTCGCAGCGGCAACACGGTCTCTATTGGCAGTTTCCCGCCTACAGGGGTGAAGGCGTTCTCGACCCCGGACGGGTGGGAAGATGCGTTGCTAATCCTGGAAGGAGCGGGCGCGTAGCTTGCAGGTCTGGGCGCTAACCCCAGGTGCGATACGGGCCAGGGAGCAGCCGGGTTCGGGCGGCGGTCGGTGATCTCGATGTCAACGGTGGACGCGACCTTCGCTGAGACGCACTCGTGCGCGGGGGGGGCGAGCCAACGGGCGGCGTCGAATCGGGTCGCCGGCAGGATTGACCTCCCGGCTTCCACACCACCGGACCTGCGGGTCCGTCGCGCCATGACAAGCCCAGGAGCGGGGGAAGTGCGAAGCGGAAACTGCTCAACGGAACTTTGTGGGTATCCAATCCCACCCGGCAACGGTTAGCCACCCCCGGAAGCGAGTTTTGCGTCGTCGTCCGAGAGGACGGCACGAGGCGTAAACAACCAGTGCTCAGGCCGTGTGATGGAGCCTCGAAATAGATGTTCGTCGCGGGAGTCCTCGTGGTTGGACCAGCGGGGACAGCACCAGAGCGCCGTTTTTGGCGAGGCGCTTCTGGTCCGGCCGGGGTCGAAGAACACGGCACAGGCACAGAAGGGTTCTCTGGGAACAGGGGAGACCCGTCCGCGTCCTTGGGACCAACGCCGGGAAGGATGCACCGGCTTAACAACATCCAGGCCTTGCGGCGGCAGGCTTCCCCTGCTGCAAGGAGCGAAAGAGCGGAGCTGACCCAAGGTATCCTGGGCCAACGTGACGAACGGAGGGCCGGGAGAAGCGTGGCGGGAGGCCTAGCGGCTCCCTAGTACCGCCGACCAAGCCGGCGAACCTCGACCGTCGAGGGAGCCGGGGAGTAGGGAAGGGAGCCGCACGGTCACGGAACCGTCGTAAGGAAACATGAGCGATACACCGCGATCGCAAAACGTGTGCACGAACCAACGACGGATAGCGGGAATCTACACCGCCAAACCGTGAGCGGAAGAACCGGATGCGGGAAATCCGCTCGTACGGGACTGTGGGGGAGCCGGTGGGCGACCACCGGCTCTACCCGGACGTCCGGTGGCTCCTGACAGTCCCTGGCGAGAATGGCATGGAGGAAACTCCGCACTCTGCTCCTGGTGACTGACGTTCGTCGAAAACGAATCGTCGGGGTCACTCCGAAATGACGGCCCATGTAGTTCCAGAGGTAGGAATCCTTGTCGTCGAAGATCGGGAACAAGGCGGCGGCTGAGACTTGCCCCCTGCAATCTGCCGGTTCTCAACTTGCCCCGAGCGACCCAAAGCCGATCCAGGTCGTTCAACTCGATTCGATGCGTCGTGATGCCATGTCGCTGACCGGCACAAAGATCGAGTATCGGTCGGAAGACGATGCTGCCTACGTCCCCGACTACCCGCTGCTGCCGGTGCGCTGGCGCTTTTGGGAAAAGGTGCTTCGGGCGGTGGACATGGCCGGGACGGCGGCTCAGCTCCGCAACCAGTTGGAATTGTTTACGAATCCGTCATCCGCGAAAATCGCGTGCCGGCGTGTCTCGTCGTGCAGCCAGCCGATGACTTCCCGCGCGATGGCTTTCGCGTCGCGGAACGGCACGAGAACGCCGCGGCCGTCCGCGAGCAATTCGACGGCGTGCCAGTAGGGTGTCGAGATCGCCACCTTGCCCGCGCCTGGATTCACAGGAATCTCAGGTGGGGTGAACACCCCATTGCTGTCCCCACGACTTCCGATCATCGTGACCGTGTGAGTAACAGAGGACATCTGGAGAATGGTAAAGCTGACGCCGAACAAAGAAGAGCCCTATCATGAGACCCATTCGAACGAGGAAAACCCTGACCTTTGGCGATTTCATCACTCGCGTTTACGACATTTGCGGAAGGAGAAAGGCCGCGGGAATTGTTAAGCTCGCCGTTAATGCGCACTTTGTCGCCTTCCGGGGGCAACTCTGCTATGTGGTTTCCTGAACGGCTGGACCTAATCGTTCCTCCCGCCCACAAATACGACGACCGGCATGAAGCCACCCGACTCACGGCCTCCTCAATCCTGATCCACACCCCGCCTGTCCTTGGCAAGAACGCTGTCTGAGAGCGAGGGCCGGCGCGACTTGAGTTACGCGGCCTGCTCTTTCACGACGTCGAGCTGCTGCTCCAGCTGGTTGAAATCATCCGCCAGCGTTGCCTGGCCGAGGTCCTTCACGTGGCGCGCACGGTTCCGCGCCTCGAGCTCCGCGTGCATCTCGGACATGCTGTTCATGATGTAAAACCACACCACGAGCACCAGCGCGTCGCGCGCGCGCGGGAGTCTCCCCCGCACCGACCAGTCGCGGCGCGACGCCGAGCAACCCCAACACCAGGGAACTCCTCTGTATGAATGCCCGGCGACCGATGCGGCGGGAGGCGGGCGTTGGATCCGGCTTTGAGTCAATCATCATCTCGATTGCATCAGCACTTGAATGGCGGCAGTCGAACCCGGGCGAGGTAGATCGCGGCCTTCCCTTCGTGGGAGGAGTAGTAGCTCACCCAGAGAGCGCCGCGGTGCCACACCAGACCCGGATAGCTGCAGTCGCCCCCGGATGGGAGTCTCATGAACTCGGTCAGTCGCGCCTGCGCAGGATCGAGCCACAGGAGCGACGTGCGCACGGTGCCATCGTAAAGCCTCGCCGCCGCCACCAGCCGGCCATCGGGCACGCGCAGCAGATGCGGCCCGCCGATCCGGACGCCCAAGTCTTTCCACGTCCAGTCTCGGTAGGGTGGTCGGGCGGTCCCGAGCTGACCTGATCCCGGGTCGCCATCGCGGCGGAGCAAGCACAGCGCCGTGTCATCCGGTTGAAACACGATCGAGGTCTCGTTCGGGTGACCAACGTCAAAGAGCGTGGGCACGAGGACGTCGAACTTCCGGCCGTCCCGGCTGGTGTAGAGCCGGATGAAGTGCTCGGCGGTGGTGTCGTAACCAATGCCGTATGCGGTTCGCCGATGCCAGGTGATCCGCCACAACCACGAGTCGGGATCGCCCACGGCGAGTGGCGGCGTCCAGTCGTGCCCATCGCGCGAAAACCAGACAAACGACTGATGCTTGTGGGCGGCCGGGGGATGCAACGCCCCAGCCGCGCTGAGCATCGGACGCCGATCGGGGGTGAGCGTGACCTTCGGATCCCGCAAGTCGGCCAACGGCGAGGTCAGCCGCGCCACTGAAGTCCAGCTCCTCCCGTCCTTGGAGCTGAGCACCCGGATCGCGCCGTCCGGTGACACGTGGTCTTTGCCTTCGCGAAAGACGCAGAACCAGCGGCCCCGGAAACGGGCAAGGTCCGTGAAGGCATTGTGCGGCGCGGCGTCCCAGATTTTCCGGTATTCGATCAGGCTCGCCTGTTGATCCGGTGCAGCCGCTGCCGGCGCAACACAACTCAGCGAGCAGCCCAGGAGGATCAAGAGCCGGCACGAACGGGCTCGTGGCCCGCAGAGGAATGAGGAGTCAGGAAACATAGCGCAGGACTGAGGATTAACGGAATTGGAGCGAATAGAGGTCGGCGTCCTTCATCACAAAGCGTAGGCGGATCGGGCGTCCTGCCAGGGAGGCGAGATCCGATCCTTGCTTCCACGCGACCACGCGCTCGAGATCATCGCCGATGAGCTCGACCGCGTCGGCTCGGGTGAAGCCGGGGATCGCTTCGCCGCCACCATCCAGGATTTCGATCCGGACGCTGCCGGCGGCCGAGGTGGACAGATTCAGTGTCAGCTCCCGACCGCGAAAGCGCAGGGGCCGTGTCGTCATTTCCCCGCCCGCGAACGGCGCGTTGACCGACACAAAGCCATCCAGGCGGAGGGTGTAGCGAGCCAGGTGCGCGGTGGGTTGGGCATAATGGGCCTGCTTGTAGATGGACATCTCGCCAGGACCGGTGGGCACCACACCCAGGGCCGTCAAGCCGGCCCGCGAAGCCCAGTTGCCGAGGTCGTTGCCCGGTCGGATCCAGCCTTCCATGAAGGTGCGATCATAGCGGTTGCCGCCCCGGCTGCTCATGAAGACCGCCTCCGCACAATCGCCGCGGTAATCCTTGTTGACGCCGAGCGCGGTAGCCTGCGCGTCGGTGAGCACCTTCCGGCCCGGGATGAAGCGCATCGGCGTGGCGATGTAGATGTGTGGCGCGCGGAAATAAGGATGCGTCTGACTCGTGTAGAGGTGCTCCATCGGCGTGTCGCCGAAGCTCATCGGCACCGGCTCACTCCAGTGGAGGAAATCGGCCGAGGTGGCCCGGCTGATCGTGCGGAATCCTTGGTAGCCCCCTTTGCTCCAGGTCCGGAAATAGCACAGATACACGCCCTCCGTCGCTGACCAGAAAGCCACGTTCTGAGAGTCAAACGCGCCTTGGGTCAACACGGGCTTGTCCGCCAGCCGACGCCAGCGAATGCCGTCCGCCGAAGTGAACGCGATCAACCCGCTGGCCTGGGTCCCGGCCAGCGCCTTGAACCGCTCGTCCGGGGCAACGCCGGGGCGGGTGTCCAGGAAGGGGCTGAAGTTGTGCGAGCAGGGGGCCTGACCGTGCAGGACGACGTTGTTGTCGCGCGTGCCATGAACCTCAAACAGGCCCAGGCTGGGCTTCACCCAGGTGATGCCGTCGCGGCTCTCGGCGTAGCAGGTGACCTCGTCCTCCGATCCATCCTTCCCGGCCAGCGGCAGTCCCCGGTAGTAAAGACGGTAGAGCTCGCCGTCCTGGATGACGGTGGGGTAACCCACGTGAGCACCTTCCCAGGGGCGATCAAACCTGATTGCGACGCCGGCCGGACAAGGCTCGTGCAGCTTGAGCCGGGCGCCATCCAGCCGTTCGATCAGGTAATGATCCACAAACAGCTCGCGACGATTCCCGATATCGAGCACATCGGCGCGGAGCGAAACCGTTGCGGCGACTAGGCACGCCAGTCTGAGGACGACCGCGCGAAGCTTGGTCATGACTCGACTATGCCACAGGTGAAGCTCGATTGTCACGCCGGCGGTCAGTGACTTGCCGTCCATCGCGGGAGTCGTGTTAGGTGGGAACGGATAAGCGGGGGCCGTCCCCGAGGACTCCTGAATTGGCGCTGGACAAAACTCCTCCGTCGTCCGAACTTCCCGCTATAGCTTGAAAAGGAGATGCTGTTTGTGAAGACGCGCAACATGCTGGCTTGCTTTGCCGCGGCGTCCACGGTCGCTCTGAACGTGCCCACCGTTGCAGACCCGATCAACCTCGACGCGAACCCCAGTTTCGACCTTGCTCCGGGGCCAGGCGATCCGCTCTTCGCCCCGTCGTTGCTGGGATTAACCAGCGGCATGGCAGGGTACGGCCGGGCGGAGGCGGTCGCGTCCTTCGCCCAGGCTGCGAGTGCGGTGTTTCCGCCCTCGGCTGAAGTGTTCACTGCCTACTTGGGTAACCCGAGATTTGCGATCCTCGCTGGTGCGCCTGAATCGGCGGGCGCCCTGGTGGCGGGCAGCCCGTTCAGTCTCGCCGGGGCGTTCCGTGGCGTGAGCGGTCCTGAAGTGTACCCAGGACGCGGGACGGTTTACGAGGCTGCTGAAGGCCCCGAAGTCACCTTGGCCGGGGTTCAGTATCACCTGACGGGTCCGGAGTTGTGGGCAAGTCCGCTGGTGCTCGACCTGAATGATGATCGCGTCCTTAACGCCTCCCGTGGCGAGTGGCAGCCGCACCTTTCCAGGCTCACCGGACCGTACGCGGCGTTCGACCTCGATGGCGACGGCTACCCTGAGGTCATGGAGTGGGTCGGCCCCGCTGATGGGCTGCTGGTGACTTCGCCGAACCCCCGGAGCGGTCGTGACCTGGTCGGCACGACGGGAGGATGGAAGAACGGATTCGAACACCTCGCTGCGGTCTATGACCTGGACCACAATGGCCGGGGTGAAGGCGAAGAATTGAAGGACCTTTACGTCTGGCGCGACCTCAACACGAACGCCGTTCCCGAGGTGGGTGAGGTGGACCCGGTGCTGGGCTTGAACATCTCCTGGATCGCCGCCGTGGATACCGGCAACTCCACCTCCAGCTTTGGCCGACCGGACCACCTTCCCGGCCTGGTCTGGGACTGGTGGCCCAACTATGCGCCGGCCATCCGGCGGGCAGCCGGGCCACCACCCGGCGGCCATCCACTGCTGGGCGTGAATGCGATGGCGGCCATTCGGAACATCCTCTTCGGCCGGGTCGTGGACGATAACTCGCCGCCCCGCACCGCATTCCTGCCCGGGCCCGTCCACATTTCGCCAGAGCAACTCGCGGCGGCGGGACTCGATATGAAGACACCCTACGGGACGTTCCGCTTGGCCTTGTTGGCCGATTGTGGCCGAACGTTGATCGGCTACGACATCCTCTCATCCTCCAACCAGCCCGGCCGGGCGCGCCTGCATGAGATCAAGGTTGACGGTGACCCGATTTTCAGTGTGGAGCTGCCCTTCGAGCAGGTTTACCAGATGGCGTGTGATCCGTCAGGGAGACGCGTGCTGGTGCTGGGCGACTATGGCTCGAAGTTGGCGCTGGTGGATTTCGAGACCGGGACCGTGGCCCCACCCGAGGGACTGGACTTGCGGGCCGTCGGACTGCGGGCTTCGGGCGTGGCGGGAGACCCAGCCGTGAGGTACGGAGGAGGCGGCTATTTCTATTTCACCGGCTGGCAGTTGGATGAAGCGGGCGTGGTGGTGGACGAACGCGTGTGGGCCATCACGCCCTGGGGCTTCTGGGGCGGGTTGTCGCTCGATGCACTGCGGAACGAAGCCGGCCCGCTCCGCCAGCACTACATCACCGGTTCGGAGTCCGGCTTCTTTGTCACGCCCACGCCGGGCAACACGAACGAGACGCTCTGGGCGATCAACGGTTCGTGCAGCGACACCTGCCGCGTCGCGATCGCGCAAGCCGACGCCTTCGGCGGGCTGGCCGCCATCCCCGGCCAGGTCATTTACACGAAGCGGGTGGGCTCGGAGTACATCACGGAATCCTGGTGGGACCTCGAGGGACAGGCACGGTCTTACGCCACGAACAGTGAGCCTTGTTTCTATCCGTTCCTCACCGAGGGTGGCGGCACGGCCATCACGGCCACACTCGACCCGGGGACGCAAACGATCAACCTGGTACATTGCCGACAGGTCCACGCCTTGGCCTCTGGTCCCCCGGACGTCGCGCCGCTGCTCACGACCCATCCCGGCCAGGGCAAAGTGGCGCGGGGCGCCTTTGCCCACTACGGCACGAACGGCATCGACGTCGTCCCAGTGCCCGACGGTCCCGCGCCGACGGCCCCGAGCCGCATCTGGAACTATACATTGCTGCCAGGCAGCCAGTTGGTGGATGACTGCCCCGTCTGCGGACGACCGCCGATCGTCGTGCCCATGCAGGGCACATTCCAATTGCGGCTGATCCAGGAGAATCCGCTGTTCTCCACCTATGCCTGGGACGCCGTTGCATGGACGGCCGGCACAGCCGGAACCACAACTTACAAAGTGGTCGGCAAAGGCACCTACCAAATCGGCGGCGAAGTCGGGCTGCTTCAAGATTTGCTCCTCGAGGTTTACATTGACTCCGGTTGGACGAACCGCCTGTGCTACCTAACCATCACCAACGGCGTGCACACGGTCTCGCGTCCCTGGCCCCTGATCGAAATCAGCGTGGACCAGACCAACGGCCTACCCCAGCAGCAGTACCACCTAGACCTCTTGGCCACCCCGCTCCGGGAAATCTGGTTCTCGACGGCGCACGACTTCCATGCCGGCATCTGGCAATCACCGACCAACTACGTGAGCCGGGGCGACTTGATCTCGTCGGCCGGCCGGATCGTGAAACAGAACGCTGACCTGACGCGCTACCTGGGGATCGCGCCCATGGTGCCAGACCTCGGGCTGAACGCGGTGGATGTGCGGCCCGGCGGCGAAATCGCCTTCTCGATCGAGCAGGACGTCTTCAGCGAGACCTTGGGCCCGCTGTACCACAGCGATGTCTTCTCAGACCGCGGCCGGATCCTGACAAACCAGACCGCGCTGATCGGGGCTTTCAACCCCGAACCGCCACCCGAGAACGAAGGGCTCGACGCGCTGCAAGTCATGGAGAACGGGGAAACCTACTTCTCGGTCACGAACGATTTCTTCTCGGAGCGGTTGGGACGGCTGATTCGTCGTGGTGACCTGCTTTCCAGCAGCGGCGTGGTCATCCGGAACAACGAGGATCTCGTAGTGCGGTTCCATCCGGCCGACCCGAAGAAGGATTACGGGCTCGACGCGATTTATGTCTGGCCCAGCGGCGAAATCTGGTTCTCGGTCGAAACCGGTTTCGCCGGCGAACACTTCGACACTTATGAACCGGGTGATCTGCTCAGCGATCAGGGCTATGTGGTCTGTCGCAACCGTGACCTGCTCGCGGGCTTCCAGCCGCTTGAGGACTTGGCCGACTTCGGGCTCGACGCACTCTTCGTGGTCACGGACGCCCTGCCGGCGGCGCCGCCGCCCAGTCTGTCGCCCCTCAACCCCCAGCCTGAGGAGGGGACCGTGACACTCACGTGGGACGGCCAGGGGCGCGTCTTCCAAGTGGAGAAGACGACCGATCTGGTCGGCCCGTGGCTGCCGGTCAGCTCGATCATGACCGACCGGCAATTCACCGAGGTCGCGCTGAATCAGGGACAGGCGTTCTACCGCGTCCGGCAATGGTGACGACCCGGGGCCCTGCCATCCGCCTCGTTCAACGAAGCAGCGGCGCCCTCCCGGAGGCGGTCGAACTTCAGGGCGACGCCGGGATCTTCCCCTTCGCGCTCGATCAATCCAATCAAAACGAGCAACAGTGAGAGCCCGATCGCCTTGGGATCCCGCCACGGTTTCATTCACGAGCAGCATCTTCGGCCGAACGCAGTACTCTCCTAACGCGGGGCGAGTTCCACCGCCGGGTCCGGCAGGTCGCGCCAGCGTATGGACTGCGCGTGCTTCAGCACCGCTTTCCCCTAGCTCGCGGCGGAGCGTCCTGGCCTGGAATGGACGAGTTCGCCCCCAGCTAAAGCGCCGGTCAACCGGACGCACTCCAGGCGCTTCGCGAATTTCGAAGCCTGGTTCGGACGCTCGCGCGGCAGGCATTGGCGAAGAACCTTTGACCCCGATTCAATGAGCGCAAGAAGGTCCATGCACCCGCGATCTGGCGTCTCGCCCCGAGCCCGTCAAGCAGAGCGACGCGTTGTCCGTTGATTCGGAATGCGCTTGTCATCGTTGGGGGATCCCTTCGGCCTCAAGGCGTGCGCGCAGGGCTGCAGACGCCGGGCCAACGACCCTGTTTTGATGCCCGCGCTCCGCTTCCGCGAGTTCGCTGCGGAGGGACCAAAACGGGTTCAAGGACCAAGTCGTGAGTGCCTGCTTCACTTTGCCGGCCCAGATCTCCAGTCGCACGGTCTTTCCGAACGTCGCTGACTGCCACCTCGCCAGCCTTCGAGCGACGACGCCAGGATCTTCCTCCTCCTTCTCGATCCGTCCGATCACGGCGAGCATCTCGTGGCACTGCGGACCACTCAGGCTCGGAATGATCTGCTTCAGATGCTCCAGGACGAGCGTTTTGCAGGAGAGATGAATCAGATAATCCATGGCCAGGCCGCCGCGGCCGATCTCATGGGCGAACTCGTAAGCCTCCACGTAGGCCTCGAAAGCCTTGTCGGTGCGACCTTCCAGGTGCGCGACCTTTCCTCTGGCGATCAAGCAGCGGGTCAACCGTTTCAACTCCGCAAGGCTCTTCTGGTGACTGTCGAGGTACTCCTTTGAAACCTGGATCCGCACACGACAAGGTTTGTGCAGTCCCGCCTGTACCAACGCGTACGCCCCGGTGCTCACTGCAACCAGACCGCGCGCGGCCTGCTCGCTTCCGTCATCGGGCGGGCCGCCGCGGACTGCTGCAGCGGCCTGGAGGAAATCATCGTAGCCGTTCGGCTGCGGGACGGTGAACACGGTGGGATCCCAAGGCAGGGATAGCACGAGGCCGAGCGCGACGACGAGCAACAGGAAGAGCCCGATCGCCTTAGGGTTGCGCCACGGTTTCATACACGAGCGGCGTCTTCCGCTGGACGACCAAGTCACCGACCGACGCCCGAAAGCCAAAGCCGCAGGAAGCGAATCTGGCACGCGCCCGAGGAGATCATGCGGAGCCTCATATCATCGACGCGCTGGAAAGTCGAGCGCCGGTTGGGTGTCGCGCCGCCTCGGACATCGCGCCAGCGTTTGGAGTGCGTGTGCTTGAAGCACCGCTTTCCCTTCGCCGCGACACGCCAACCCTCGCCCCACGGCAGCCTGTGCCCCGAAGCCAAAGCGCCGGTGAAACCGGACGCACTCCAAACGCTGGCGCGCGGAGGTCTTCCGTGGCGGTCTTCCGTGGACCTGTGACGGCGGACGGCCAGACCTAATCTACCGGAAGCTGGAGACGGGCGGTAGGCTGGGATCGGCCAGTGGCTGCCAGTCGCCAAGCCGCTTGTCCGAAAGACAATCGAGCCCATGAAGAGTCTTCCTGCACTTTGGTTCGGCGCCTGCCCAGGATGGTTTTGCCTTCGTCTCGCCATTCTGGTCGGGACATCACTCTCCGGTCTCGGCGCGGCAGCGAAGACACCGGAGCAGCCCGTTCCGCCGACCCCGGTGTTCACCATCTCGCCCATTGATCCCGGTGAGATCTCCGGCATTGTTCCGCTGGGGAATCTGAATCCACTGGGCGGCCATGTGTTTCCGACCGACCACATCTACTTGGACTACGGCGGCAGGGCCGGATTGGCGGTCCGGGCACCTGCCGAGGGCACGGTGTATGCCGTTCGCAATCAGCTTCACGGCGGGGCCAAGATCGAAGTCCGCGTCGATGCTCATCGCAGTAAAGTGGAGTGGTTCGCGGGCAAGGACGGCGCTGCCGTCGAGGGTTTCACCGAGGCGGCAAGTCTCTACCGGCGCTGAGTCGTCACCGCTCAGTTGTAACTACGGAACACCCGGTGCGGCCCGTCCGTCACTCAAAAGGATGGAAGATGGCCGAGTCCACGCGGGCACGCACCTATTCACCCCAGAGGCACAAAGGCACAGAGATGAATCCACCAAAGTCGGTTTCACGCCCTCGTTCTCTGTGCCTTTGTGCCTCTGTGGTTCATGCGCCGAGGCTCACTTCCTCTGCCGGGCCACCGCGGCCCGGCGAGGCCGCGCCCTAACGCTTCTTCATCGAGACACTGATCCCGGAATTGCCGGTGTTGAGGAACAGGGTCTCGAGGTTCACGTTGGTCGTGGCGGCCTGAATGAACGTGGGGTCCGCCATCCCTGGGGTGATGTTATGCGCCACGATCAATCCTCCGCCGCGGACCCGGGGAAGCAGTTGGTTCAGGTAATCCGCGTAACCCTCCTTGTCCGCGTCGATGAAGACCAAGTCCACGGGGTCCTTCACTTGGCCCAATTCCTTGTGGGCGTCTCCCACGACCACGGTCACGAGCGACTGCACGCCCGCGCGTTCAAAGTTCTGACGAGCGAGGGCGGCTCGTTCCGAATTGATCTCGAAAGTCGTCAGCTTGCCGCCCGTGGTCCGCAACGCCAGGCACATCCAGAGGGCCGAGTAACCTTGTGAAGTGCCCAACTCCACTACGTTCTTGGCGCCGATGCTCTCGGCGAGCATCCGCAGCAACCGACCGTCGTCGCGGGGGACACTCATCATGCCGCGTCCCGCACGGCTCATGTCGTTCAGGACCTCGAGGATCTTCTTCTCCGCCTCGTCTTTGGCCTGGGGCGTAGATTCAAAGTCGCGCCCGGCGGACCGGCCGGCAGAGGGTCCGCCCCGTGGACCGCGACCGCCCGCCGCATCCCGGTTTGGGGGACGCGCGTTCCGATCCGGTGGGGTTCCCGCGTCTTGAGCCACCGCCAAGACGAGCGAGGTGGCGCAGGCCAACCATAGCATTGGAGTCTTCATCGCGGCTTTTATCGCTCATTGAGGGCGCACCGGCAAGAGCCTGGTCAATCCACGACGCGCATTGCCGATTACGCTCCGCTCATGCTGCTGTGCCCAGTCCAGAGCCCAGGCCTTCGCCGCCACCGGCAGATCGCCCTGAATGACTCGGACCGGGTTCAACCCCATCACCATCTCGGCCTCCCCGAGGAAGGCATGCAGATGAATGCCGAACGTCCGGTGCAGCAGCATCCGGATCACGATCCCGTCGAGTTTTGCGAGCACTGCCATATCAACACACTTTCGTTTGAGCCGTTCTCTCAGAGTGACACCGCGCATCGCGTCCAGGTTACTCAGATCCGACGACCACGGTTATCTGGTGGTCAGGCACACCTCGTGCCAAGTGGACGGCGGTGGGATTCAGGCCGAATTCGCTGGAATGCGCGGAGAATCGAGCCTCGCAGTGCGCAAGCCTTGCGCAGGAGCGCGCAAAGAGGAACCGGGGCTCCGTCGAGGACGACGAGGAAGCGGTCGGGTCGAAGGGCTACACCGAAAGCTCGTCAATCCGAGAGCTGACGGCTGGCGAAGATGATTTGGCCTGCGACTGTGATTTCGACTTCCACGAGGTACTTCTTCAGCGCCGGCCAGTTCGGCTCCAGGCCGAGCCCAGGTTTTTCCGGCAAACGGATGCAGCCATCGGCGTCCGGGATCAACCAGGTGGTCGTGAACTCTTGCGCGAGCGTCGAGGGCTCGACGGGGTACTCGCACAAGTCATGACCGGCCAACCCGGCGTAGGGATGCACCGAAGCGCTCAGCGCCAGAGGCGTCGTGAAGGTGTGGTTGACGAACGTCACGCCCCGGGCGTGGGCGTAATCGGCGACCTGCTTCGCCGTCGTGATGCCGCCGATGCGCCCGGTGTCGATCTGCACGAAGCCCACGCCCGCATAGTCGATCATGTTCTGCGCCTGATGGAAGTTGTGGCAGCCTTCGCCGGCCGCCAGCTTGACCGGGGCGCTCAGGTCCGCGAGATGCCGATACGCGCTCAAGGCGCCGGAGACGAACGGTTCCTCCAGCCACAACACCCCGCAGTCCCGCAGGGCGGGCAACCGCGCGACTGCCAGCGCAACGTCATCGCCCCAGACCGTCCCGGCATCAACCAACAGGATCGCGTCGGGGCCCAACCCCTCTCGCGCGGCGCGGACTTGGTCGGCGTCCTGGGTCACAGCGCCGCGGCCGTACGGTCCCCAGCCGAACTTGGCCGCGCGGTAGCCGGCGCGCGCCACGGCTTGCGCCCGGGCGAACGTGCCGGCCGGATCGTCGGCGAACAACTGGGACGCGTAGGCGGTCTTCGGAA
>Ga0315274_10008069_pt1 | contig 15235 bp, 12 predicted proteins | sample YL17G02_20_MG_FD_203700 | JGI IMG/M metagenome (GOLD analysis project Ga0315274, IMG submission 203700) | Sediment microbial communities from Yellowstone Lake, YNP, Wyoming, USA - YL17G02_20 | ecosystem: Environmental > Aquatic > Freshwater > Lake > Sediment | place: USA: Wyoming | collected... | reverse complement strand
CTGCACCGCGAGATCAACCAGCTCGGCATCGGCCCGATGGGCTTCGGCGGCCAGACGACCGTGCTGGCCGTCAAGCTCGCCGAGCTGCACCGCCTGCCGGCGTCGTTCTTCGTCGCGATCGCTTACATGTGCTGGGCGGATCGGCGGAAGATCATGACCATCAAGGATGGCAAGGTAGAGATCAGTGCACCGCGCTAAACGCGCGGGGTGGCGTGATAAGGTGATAAGGTGAAAAAGGGGCCACGCCCGCGAACTTGGCGAGGCAGACCGGGGAGCTGCTTATCACGTTATCACGTTTTCACTTTATCACTCCATTCAACGGAGGTCTGATTGATGACCGCGCGTCTGACTGTTCCCATCAGTGAGCAGGACATCCGCGCCCTGCACATCGGCGACCAGGTGCTGCTGTCCGGCGTCATGTTCACGGGCCGCGATGCGGCGCATAAGTACATGAAAGAGAGCTTCATCGCGGGCCCGTGCCCCGCCAGCGAACGTCCGCTGTACGAAATTCTCAAGAAGGGCCTCGCCGGCGGCGTCATCTATCACTGCGGCCCGGTCGTCAAGAAAGTAGGGCAAGCCTCTGGCTTGCCAGGAGTAGGGCACACCTCTGGTTTGCCAGGAGTAGGGCAAACCTCTGGTTTGCCCACCCGGTACGAATTCGTCGCCGCCGGCCCGACCACCAGCATCCGCGAAGAGCCCTACCAGGCCGCGGTCATCGAGCATTTCGGCCTGCGCGGCGTGATCGGCAAAGGCGGCATGGGTGGCAAGACCCTCGCCGCGTGCCAGAAGTTCGGAGCCGTGTACCTGCACGCAATCGGCGGGGCGGCGACGCTGATCGCCGAGAGCGTCAAGGAGGTCGTCGCGGTCCACAAGCTGGACTTCGGCGTGCCGGAGGCGTTCTGGGAGATTCGCGTCCAGGACTTCCCGTGCGTGGTGACGATGGACTCGCACGGGAAGAGTCTGCATGACACGATCGAGGCCGAGTCGAAACGCAAGCTGGCGGAGCTCCTCGCCGGCTAGCGCCGGACCGTCGGCGCCGACGCAGGAGGCAAGCTGGACGGCACGTAGGCTTGGTTCAGGACCGGGATGCGGAACGTAGGCACGGCCTCATCGCTGGTTTTCAGCTCGACCCAGCGGTCCTTCGCCGGCCGGTAGCCATCGGGCACGTGGAGCACGACCTCCTGCGCACCGTCGTGCTCGACAAGCTCGGCCGTGAGCGCGTCATCGTTCACCGCCACGCCGAGAATCTGTCCCGCCGGGCGCTCTTCGGACCAAACCAGCGTGGCCAGCAGCTCCAACGCTCCATACGCCACCTGCGGCACAGCGAACTGCGGCGGCTGGGTCCACAAGCGCGCCACCGCGGTTGGTTCGAGGCCGAAGTTGACCCGAGGTTCAAGTTGAACACTGAAGTCCACCTCGTCCTCTGGCTGCTCTTTCACGCCCGTCGACACGCGCACACGCCCATGGATCCACTGGTTGGGCCAAGGCGGCTTGACCGTAATGTCCACGGCGTATCTTTCGCCGCGCTCCAGCATCCGCACTGTGGCTTCGACACTGTCAGGCGCAGGCCCGTCCTTGGTCCCGAACGGCGGCTCAATGCCCAGCACCTTGAGGTCCAACGGACCACCATCGCCCCGCTCGAAGACGATCGATTTCGTTTGAGGACCTGCGTCGCGCGGCAGTTTCCCGAAATCGACGCGCCAGCGGCCGTATTGCTCGTCGGATGAGCGGAGAGCACAACGCACGGCAGCCTCGGCGCGGAGTACGACCTCCGAGCGGACCCGCTCGTCTGTCCTGAAGTTGACCCTCTCCCAACATCTGCCGTTCGATCGGCAGCGCACCTGGACTTCGATGGTCGACCGCCCGCCCGGGACGATTTCGCGGACCCACGGCCCGCGCAAGTGCCCGTTTCAGGTGTTAATCTGCACGCGCAGCGTCGCCTGCCCTTCGTTGCGAATCTCCCACGAGCAGCTCAGCGTTTGTCCCTTCCAGATCGTCTGGCTGGGCGCGTTGGGCTCGTCGCAGACGAGCTTCGGCTGCGGCTCGTCCGCGGGCGGCGGGGCGAACCACGCATCCACACCGCGGTAGTACGGCGCGCGATCGCTGTAGTCGAACGGGACTTGGTCTTGCAGACCGTAATCCTCCAGCCGCGGAAAGCTCGCGGGGAGTCGCTCTTCCAGAGTTGCCGCGGCAGGCCCGTCGTGCCTCGACGTGGTCGTGCAACCCACAGAAACGGCCACCGCGAGCCATAGGCAAGAGCATTTCCGCAGCCGGTGTGCTGCCACTGACATGACCATCTCCGCAACTTACGACCTGCCGGGCCCTAAGCTACCCGTTCGTTGCCGACATGACAATCGCGAGTGGGCCAGCGCACCTTCAGGCCGATGCCCACACGGCCGGCATGGCCGTGGCATCCGGCGACGCATGCCACCGCCCGGCAATGTTGACCGCGGCGGGCGCAAGCCTGTGGAAGGCCTTAACTTGGCTTTCACCGCGGCTTAACATTGTGGTAGTGGAATCTGCATCGCACGCGGCCTTTCGTAGCGTGCGTCGCTTGCACGCCCACGAAAGGCGGTCGTCAGACGCGAGCGACAGTGATCCGGGTAACCGCGCGGACGAACGAACGGATGCCGCAGAGCAAGTCGATCCTGGTGGTGGAGGACGAGGCCGATCTGGCAAACATGCTCTCGTATCACTTGACGCGCGGGGGCTTCAACTGCCGCTTGGCCGCCGACGGGCAAACGGCGCTGGCGGAAGCGCAGCGGCAGCCGAAGGATGGGAACTCCTGCCAAGCAAGCTCTCCGGGGTCACACCCCGGAGAGCTCGGATGGCGAGGTGCACATTGACCCGCCGGCACGCGGAGCTGCTGGTGAGTCTGCCGCAGCGTCAGAAACCGGACCTCCAGGGGCAGGTCAACCCGAGCAGTGTCTCGGCGCTCACCGGGCGGCTCAAGCGGCGCGTGGTGCTGGAGTAGCGCTCACAACGGATAGCGTTGCCGGCGTGCAGCCCGGGGCTTCTGGGTGCACGCCGGCTCTCTTTTTGCTCGTGGTTCGTGTGCAGCGGAGGAATACGAGTATGTCACACTACGTCGAGTGCAAGCCGGGCACGCGATCACGGCACGACCAGGCTCTCGCTCGTCTCGTCATTCTCCCAGTACGCGTACGTCCACCCGGACTTCGACACACCCATGACCGTGGACGTGTACGTGCCCAGCACCTTGGTCGGGCCGTACTGGAAGGTCACCGTCCCGTCGGACGCCGTCGTGCCGTTGTACAGCGAGGACCCGCCGCCGGGCAACGTCAACTTAAGATCCACGACGGCTCCACCAAGGGCGCCACCGGCACCGTCCACGATCTTCACCTTCGTATAGATCCTGTACTTCCCGCCCCCGAGCGTGTACCACATGTCGATCGCATCGACGTGCATCGTGTTGGCCGGGAGCGTCGTAAAGCTGTAATAGTCCCCGTCGTTGTTGTCGGTGGCCTTGTTGCTGGACGCGTCCGTCGATTCCACCTGATAGTAGTAGAGCGTGCCCGGGTACAGTTGGCTCAACGCCACGGAATGACTGGTCACCGGTGCGGAATCCGACACCGTGGTCCACTGCCCCGGCGTGAGCCCGTAGCGAACCACGCTGTCGCCCAGCTCGTCGGTCGTCCACGTGATGCGCGCGCTCGAAGTGGTTATGTCGCTCGACGCAACCTGGGTAATTACGGGTGGCGTGGTGTCGGGGATCCGATAGTACAAACCGCCGTTGTCGTCGGTCGCCGTGTTCTGCGACGCGTCGGTCGACTCGACCTGGTAGCAATACTCGACGCCCAGGGTAAGGTCTTCCAAGACGACGCGATGATCCAGGACCAGCGCGGCGTCCGAGACTGTGGCCCACTCCCCTCCCGACGTTAGTCTGTAGCATACCACGCTGTCGCTCGGCTCATTGGTTTTCCAGGTGATCGTCGCGGCCCGGTCACTGATACCGTACGTCCAGGTATCGTTAAGCCCACACCCGTTACAACCACTGGTAGTAAACCCTCCGAACAGCAACGGCCGACCCGCCGACGAGTCGTAGACCATCGCGGGGAATTCCCTTGGCTGAAGATCGCCGCCGGACATCGCCGGTGAAACAGCGCGCGACCACGTATCGAGCCCATAATCGTACACCCACGTATCGCTCAACTGCGTCTTACCGTCGTACCCGCCGAAGAGGATGGTCTTGTCGGCGGCGGCATGGTACGCGAGCGCATGGGCGCTGCGCGGTACTAGCGTGCCACCAATAAAGCTCGGATTGTGCTTGACCCACTCATTCTGCGTGTAATCGTAAACCCACGTGTCGTTTAGCTTGCCGTTCGAATCAGACCCGCCGAAGAGTATGGTCTTATTCGCGCTAGAATCGTAGACCATAGCGTGCGTGCCCCTGGCAGTCAGCGTGCCGCCCATGAAGCTGGGGTTAAGCTTGGACCACCGGTTTCCGGCGCAATCGTAAACCCACGTGTCGTTCAACCTGGCGGCGCCGGTGTACCCGCCAAACATGATGGTACGCTGGGCAACCATGTCGTAGGCCATTGCGTGCAGGCATCTGGGTTCGAGCGTTCCGCCCTCCACGATCGGCTCGACCTTTGACCAAGTATTCGCGCTGAAGCTGTAGATCCAGGTCTCGTTCGTCATGACACCCTCACCCTTAGTGCCACCGAACATCACGATCCGGTCCGCGAACGCATCGTAAACCATGGCGTGGTCGATCCTCGGCTCCAGTGTTCCTCCGAGCACCGCGGGAAACGCGTTGTTCCACGCGTTGGCACCGTAAATCCACGTGTCGTTTAAAAGCCACCCGCCGTTGTCACCTCCACCGAACATGACCGTGCGGTCGGCGACCGCATCGTATGCCATGTCATGGCGCTCTCTCTCGACCAGCGGCCCACCAAAGACTTCCGGGTTCTCGCAGTACCACGTACTCGCATGGTCCGTACCCACAACGTCAGAGATGACCGGCGGTTCGTCATCCGTACCCTCGGCGCGAATGTACATGTGGTCTATGTAGATGGTGTCGGCCCAATGCGAGTTCGGTCTCGGGTTGGTGTCCTTGACGCGTACGTAGATAGTCCCGTCCATCGGGTACGGAAACGTGTAAACCTGGACGGAATTGTCGTCAGCGGTTTTCGTCACCGTGAGCATATTGGTGTAGTTCTGACCGTCCGTGGAATACGCGAACACAAAGTTGTCGTCGTCATGGCTTTCCGTCTTGTAGGCCTCGAGGCGGAAGGAGTAAGTGAGGGAGCCCGGCTCAACCTCAAAGCGCCACGCGTGCGTGAGATACGTGTAATACGCGTGGCCGCCGCCCCCCCACTTGGCCACAAGCTCGGTGATCTGTTCGTACACGTTGTTCGAAGAGAACGTGTCCGTGTAGTTGCCGACCATCCCGCCGTTGTGGATGGGGATATCCTGCGTCGCGTAGCGCTCGACCGGATCCTGCGCCAGGCTGCGCTGCGTGCCGGCGCCCAGGAGCAGCACCGGCACTGACGCAGCAAGAAAGGCTCGCAATAGGCGAGCCCGTGTTGGTTGTCCCGCGTGCGCGGAGGACAGGAACAGGCTGCCCGCCCGCGGGACGAGGCGCCTTCGGCTCGGCGATGCCGCCGGGCTGTGGGGGGCCTTATTGTTGCTGCTGGTGCGGTTTGTTAGGGTCGTGAACATTGTGGTTACCTCCAAAAAATGCTGCGGTTGCTTCGTATCGGACTACACTCAAAACGTCTGACTCGCACCCGAGTTCTCAAGCTTACGCTCCAGGTCATTCGCACGTGGTGCCGTAAACGGCCAGCAGCGCGGCGCGGTCGGAAACCCGGTCCCGACCACACGGGGCGCCCCGCAGCGGGACCATGACGCCCAAGATCGGTGGCTGTGGATCGCGGGATTGATCCCGCTTTCCTTGATTCGCGGACCTCCTTGTCACCGACTGTTCACGCAGGCTGCCGAACCATCATCACAAACGCTCAGCTGCCGCTCAGCAGCGCCACGAACGGGTTGATGTCGCCGAAGGACGGGTACAAGCCATCGCCGTTGATGTCGCCGTTGGTCGGCGGACAATTCGGGTACGTCTCCAACCAGGTGCCGTAGTTCGACAAGAACAGCACGAATGGGTTGATGTCGCCGAAGTTCACGGCGCCATCGCAGTTCACATCGCCGGCTAGCACGCACTCGTCCGGGATGCCATCGCCGTTGGCGTCTTGCGACGTACCACTCGCGATATCGCACTCGTCTGGAACTCCGTTGGGCTGGCAGTCCTGACTCGTGCCGCTAGCGATATCGCACTCGTCGGGGACGTCATTGTTGTTGCAGTCGAAGATCACGGAATACAGGTAGGCCGCGCCCGCATCAGTAGCGCCGGTGTCATCATAGGGAGCCCCGACGAGGACCTTGAGCCCTACGGCAGCAACGGCGTAGCCATAACGGTCCCCTGAGGCCGGCACAGGGTTCAAGAACGTCAACAGCAGGTCCCCAGAGGGGCCATCAAACAGGTAGGCAGCCCCGCCATCGGTGGCCCCGGTGTCGTCGTACGGCGTGCCCACCAAGATGTTGCCGCCCACGCCTGCCACGGAGTAGCCGAAGCGGTCGTAGGCAGCCGGAGTGGGGTTAAGCACAGTCAACAATAGCTGGCCGGTCACACCGTCGAACAGATACGCGGCCCCCGCGTTGCCAGCGCCGGTGTCGTCGTACGGCGTGCCCACCAAGATGTTGCCGCCCACGCCCGCGACGGCACTACCGAAGCGGTCGTCCGCCGCCGGTGTCGGGTTAGGCAGCGTCAACAATAGCTGGCCGGTCACACCATCGAACAGATACGCGGCGCCGGCGTTGCTCGCCCCCGTGTCGTCATATGGAGCGCCCACTAGAACCTGATCGCCGACAGCCGCCACGGACCAGCCGAAGCAGTCGTTTGCCGCCGGTGTCGGGTTAGGCAGCGTCAACAATAGCTGGCCGGTCACACCATCGAACAGATACGCGGCGCCGGCGTTGCTCGCCCCCGTGTCGTCATATGGGGCGCCCACCAGAACCTTGTCGCCGACAGCCGCCACGGACCAGCCGAAGTAGTCGCCTGCCGCCGTTGTCGGGTTCAGGAGGCTCTGCGGCGGTACGCCGACCACGTCGCACTCGTCCGGGATCCCGTTGCTGTTGCAGTCCGCGCTGGTGCCGGCGGCGATGTCGCACTCGTCCGGCACACCGTTGGGCTGGCAGTCCGCGCTGGTTCCGCCGGCGATGTCGCAGATATCCAGTACCCAGTTGTCGTTGCAGTCGGACAGGCCGCGGAAGACGTACGCCGAGCCGGAGTTCTCGCCGTTGTCGTCGTCGCCCCAGGCGCCGACCACGGCGGTATCGCCGGAGACAGCCGCGTTGTAAAGCCAGCCAAGCCCGTCCCCCGGGGCGCCGTCGGATGGCAGCAGCTTGGCCTGCTCCAGCCAGTGCGAGCCGTCGTAGCGGAAGACGTACGCCGAGCCGGAGCCCTCGCCGTTGTCATCGTCATAATATGCCGTGATCAGCGCGATGTTGCCGGACAGGGCCAGGGAGTTACCGAAGCCGTCATACGGCGCACCGTCTGAGGCTAGGAGCTTGGCCTCCTCGACCCAGTTGGAGCCGTCGTAGCGGAAGACGTAGGCCGAGCCGGAATCGGTGCCATTGTCGTCGTTGCCCCGTCCACCGACCAGGACAGTATCGCCGAAGATGGCCACACCATTTCCGAAGTTGTCGTCCGGCGCGCCATCGGAAGCCAGCAGCTTGGCTTCCTGGAACCAGGTCCAGCCGTCGTAGCGGAAGACGTACGCGGAGCCCGACCCCTGACCGTTGTCGTCGTCCCACCATGCGCCAATCACGGCGCAGTCGCCCGAGATGGACACGAATTCCCCAAAGTTCCCGGAACCCAGCAGCTTGGCTTCCTGGACCCAGGTCGAGCCGTCGCGGCGGAAGACATACGCGGAATCGTCGCCGAGTGCCCCGATCACGGCCGTGTCGCCGGAGATGGCCACGTAGCCGAACGAATCCCCGGGCGCGCCGTCTGAGGGCAACAGCTTCGCCTCCTGAACCCAGTCCGAGCCGTCGTAGCGGAAGACGTACGCCGAGCCAGACTGGGCGCCGTTGTCGTCGTCGCCGGTTGCCCCGATCACAGCCGTGTCGCCGGAGACGGCCACGGGGCCGCCGAAGATGTCCCACACCGCGCCGTCTGACGGCAGCAGCTTGGCCTCCTGAACCCACGTCGACCCGTCGTAGCGGAAGACGTACGCTGAGCCAGAGTTGGTGCCGTTGTCATCGTCGTGGGCTGCCCCGATCACCGCGGTGTCGCCGGACAGGGCCAGGGAGCCACCGAAATGGTCGCCGGGCGCGCCGTCGGTGGGGAGCAGCTTGGCCAGCTCGTTGGCCCGGCAGGCAGCTTCGCACTCGTCGGGGACGCCGTTGGCGTTTTCATCCTCGCTCGTCCCATCAGCGATGTCGCACTCATCCGGGACGCCGTTGGGCTGGCAGTCCTCACTCGTGGCGTCGGCGATGTCACACTCATCAGGCGCGCCGTTGCTGTTGCAGTCTTCGCTGGCGCCGCAGCCCAGCGGATGGGCGGCGCAGTTGCCGGCGGCGCAGTCGAGGTCGCACACGTCCGGGATGCCGTTCTCGTTGCAGTCCTCGCACTCATCCGGCACACCGTTGAGGTCATAGTCGTCGCTGCCGCCGCAGCCGAGTGGATGGCTGGCGCAATTGCCTGTGGCGCAGTCGAGGTCACACGCATCCGGTACGCCGTTCTGGTTGCAGTCGGGATCGCACTCGTCCGGCACGGCGTTGAGGTCGTAGTCGTCGCTGGTTCCATCGGCGAGGTCGCACTCGTCGGGCACGTGATTCTGGTTGCAGTCCGGGCTGGTGCCCTCGTAGATGTCGCAGTCGTCGTCCTCGCCGTTTTCGTTACAGTCCTCAAACGTCCCGGGGTACGGCGACTCGTAGGCGCCCATATCCACACGGCACTGCTGGATGCGCGGGTTGCCCTCGATGTCCTCGTCCGGCAAGTCGGGTGCGTAATTGGTAGCGGCGTTGATGCAGGGCGAGCCGCTTGACAGGTGGTAATCGCCGTTATCCGGGTTGACGAACAACGGGTCTTGGTCGATGTTGCCGTCGCCCCAAATGAGGTTGCAGCCCTGCTCGACGTACGCCCCGGCCTGCCCACCTTCCACGTCGCCGTACGAAACCGTGAGCGTGGAAGTACCCTCATAAGCGCTGAGGTAAATCTCCCGGCCCGAATAGGCATCGTCGCCCCACAAAATGCAGTTGGTCAGCGTCGGGCGGGAGTCCTCGCAGAACAGGGCGCCGCCGTAGTTGGCCGTGTTGGACGTGATCGTGCAATTGGTCAGCGTCGCGTTGGCGCCCGCGAAGCAGAACACAGCGCCGCCGTAGCCGTAGCCCCAGGTGGCCTCGTTGCCCGTAATCATGCAGTTGGTCAACGTCGGGCTGGATTGATAGCAGTACACGCCGCCGCCGCCATGGGCCGAGTTCCCGGCAATCGTGCAGTTGGCCACGGTCGCGCTGGACCAGTCCTCGCAGCACACGCCGGCACCGTAGCCGTAGATGCACACGTTGTCGGTGATCGTGCAGTTGACCAGCTTCGGGCTGGATTCAGAGCAGTGGACGCCGGCGCCCCAGTCGTCGGCGGTGTTTCCCCTAATCGTACAGTCGATCAACGTCGGGCTGGCGCGCCAGCAGTACACGCCGGCGCCCATGAAGTTGCATGAGTTGCCGGCAATCGTGCAGTTGCTCAGCGTTGGGCTGGAGTAGGAGCAGTACACGCCGCCACCCATGCCATAGACCGAGTTGCCGGTGATCGTGCAGTTACTCAGCGTCGGGCTGGAGTTGGCGCCGCAATACACGCCGCCACCGTAACGACCCGGAGTGTCCTGATCGACGTAGCCGTTCCGGATCGTCACACCCTGCACCACAGCGGCCGGCGTCTCGGCGCTGTGGAAGTAAAAGCCGCGATGCGGGTCGGTCTCGCTTGCTTGACAGTCGATGATGCAGTTTTCAGGCCCGTTCTCGCTGCGGACGGTGATCAACTTGCCGCCGAAGTCCAGGTCGCGGTTGCCAACGCCCGTGTATGTCCCGTCGGCAACCCATACCGTGTCACCGTTGACCGCGGCGTTGATGCCGGCTTGGATGGTCGCCTTCGGCCCGTCCGGGGCGACGCATTCGGGTGTCTTGCCGCTCCATGCGTTGTTGCCGCACGTGCGGTTCACGTAGTAAGTGTCCGCGCGGGCCGCTGCCGCTGCGCCCACCACCACAATCAGCGCCGTCCGAAGCAGTAGGACTGTCAAACTTTGAATACGCATCACATGCTCCTCTGTTCCAGTAGCCTGCGTCCGTAACCCGATCCCGACCACAGGGCATACGCGACGTCGTCGGGAGACCACACGAAGGCGAAATGATCGCCATCATAGCTCGGAGTATGATGGGCCTGTGGATAAAAGGCCCAGCTATCATACGTGCCGTCCGCGGGAATTGTCCATTTGTGCTCAAGATAGGTGTATGTTGTGTAAGGTGGACCAGTGGTTTTCTTTGGCCTCAGTGATATCCTCGTACTGGTCGTCGGAGGCCTGGGTGTACGTATAATCGTTCAGCATGCCGCCGTTGGCGACTGGGATATCCCCTGTCGCATAGAACTTCACGGACTGGGCGGCGACGGTCGTGGCTCCGACCAGGAGCAAGAGGCCGACAATGAGCAGGTGGCGTGACAGGTGTCTCTGCTTCTTCCTGAGACCCTCTTCAGGACAGTGGACTGGCCAGCGCAGGTCCGGTTGAAATGCTCGACGGTGGGTGCATGAAATGCGACACCGCGTACTTGAGGCGAAAGACAGGCGCTGCGGTGCGGGGCGCTGCGGCGCGGCTTGGAGATGGTTGGCAGGGATGGGCTGGACACCGTCCACCGGCGACGGTGGCCCCCAGAGCGATAGGCTGAGCTGCCGGACGGCGCCCCGCGGGACGCGGTCTGGGGCGTTCGACGAGGCAGGAATCCGTGCGCTGTGAGGCGGACGCGGAGCTGGCGCCGCCGATTCAAGCGCCTGCCGGTGCGGGACGATCGGGGCATCGGGTCCCACGGTGCGCCCCTCAGCCTGGATTGTGGCCTGGTCCTCTGGCGGATCTCGGGATCGGGGTACCGCGAAGGCTTGCGTGGACCGCCCAGCGTCTACAGTTGCCCCGCGGAGGGAGGGCCTCCACTGCCAGCGACAATCAAATGAGCGCCGGTGATTCATGCTTCCCGCTGCCCTGTTCCGTTTCGCCGCGCCAACGCCACCGGACTCGACGCGACGGTGCTGCCATCCTCCGCTCAACTGGGCCCGGCCTCGACAAACACCTGGGGCGCCCGTTTCCGTGAACCTACCGCTCTACAGGAACATGCGTCGTCCATGGTCCGAGCGTGTACGGATTCTTGTTCTGGCGACAGCGCGCCAGCCCCATCCTGCTCGGGCGGATCCATCGGCCTACCAGACGTCCGGTGGGGGCAGCGGACGTAACTCCAAGCGGTCCAGGCACTTAGCGCATTTCCGAGAGGCTGGCCGCGGATCGCGTCCGGGTCGTGGGCCGCCCGCGGTACAATGGGCTGGTCGGAATGCCACGAGAGGAGGCCATGTCCCTAGAGCTTCCGCGTTTGGCGGGGCCGGTGACGCAGCTCCTCGATGCCGCTGCGTGCGGCGACAAGAGCGCGCACGAGCAGCTCTGGTCGCTCGTGTACGACGAACTCCACCGTGCAGCGCGTCAACAGCTCGCCGGCGAGCAGCGGGGTGTGAAACTCCAGACGACCGTCCTCGTCCATGAGGCGTATCTGCGTCTGGTCGGCAATGGGCAAGTCCACTGGGCCAACCGTCGACATTTTTTTGCCGCCGCGGCAAAAGCCATGCGCCGCATCTGCGTGGACGACGCACGTAAGAGAGAGCGACTGAAGCGTGGCGGCCCGGGGCTCGGCCGGAAGAACGCCGCGCGCGCCGCCGCGAAGGGTGGGGCGGACGGCGAAGGGGCGTGCGCGTGGCACGGCCCCAACGGTCCATTGGGAAACGAGGTCAGCCGCGCCGCGGTTTTCGATCGGGACCCCGGCGAGCTGCTGGCCCTCGATGAGGCCCTGGCCAAACTCGAGAAGGAGGACCCCGCGAAAGCCGAAATCGTGATGCTACGCTACTTCGCTGGCCTGACCATTGAGGAGACGGCGGTTGCGTTGGGCCTGGCGCCCCGGACGGTGGCCAAGCTCTGGCGTTTTGCCCGGGCCTGGTTGCACCGGGAATTGAGCCCCCGGTAGGAAGCCCATGGGAATCGCGATTCCAGGGGAAGTACTGGCGCCGGCTGCCCATTTCCAGAGGTTGACGGCTCATGGCCGCTTTTCGTGATCTTCGGCGGCGCGTCGAAGAGGTTTTCTCGGCGGCGCTGGACTGTACGCCGACTGACCGGGCCGCATTCCTCGACCGAGAGTGTGGGAGCGACCAAACGCTTCGGGCCGAGGTGGAATCGCTGCTGCTGCACGACGAGCATGCGGCGCCCGACTTCCTGACCCCACCCGAGCCGCCCGCCGGAACGCGGCCGCTCATCCTGGACGCCGGGACCGATCCGCTCGTTGGGCAGAACGTCGCCGGCTACCAGATCCAGCGTGTCATTGCGGCCGGCGGGATGGGCACGGTCTACGAGGCGGTCCAGGATCAACCGCGCCGGACGGTGGCGCTGAAAGTGATGCACCAGTACGTGGCATCGTACTCCGCTCTCCGGCGGTTCCAACTCGAAGCCGAGGTGCTCGGCCGTCTCCGCCATCCCAACATCGCCCAGATCTACCAGGCGGGGATGCACCAGATGAGCGGCGTGCGCGTACCGTTCTTCGCGATGGAGTACGTCGCGGCGGCCCGCCCGATCACCCAGTACGCAGACGAACAAGGACTCGACACGCGTAGCCGGCTGGGTGATCCTCGTCTGGAGCCGCCTCTTTGTGGTGTGCCACTGCTCTTGAGCAGTGTCTTCGCTACGATGCACGGGTGACGATGCCGATCCGGAAAACGCGGCGCGCCTGGAATGAGCCGGGGCACGCTCATTTCCTGACTTACTCGTGCCATCAGCGGCTGCCGCTGCTCAGTCGCGAGCGTTCGCGCGAGTGGGTGCTCGCTGCGCTGGAGGCGACGCGGCGAGAATTGGACGTGGCGCTGTGGGCCTATGTGGTCATGCCGGAGCATGTTCACGTGCTCATGTGTCCGCGGACCGCGCAGTACGAGATGCGCCGGATCTTGGTCGCGCTTAAGCGCCCGGTGGCCGACGCGGCGCACGCGCACCTGGAGCAGACCGGGCAAACACGCTGGCTGGAACGCCTGACGGTGCGATACCCCTCGTGAACCGTGTTCCGTTTCTGGGAGGCAGGGGGCGGATTCGACCACAACGTCTTTCGGGAGAAGACCGTGCCCGCGGTGATCGACTACATTCACGCGAACCCGGTGCGGCGTGGGCTCGTGGCGATGGCGACGGACTGGACGTGGTCGAGCGCACGGTTCTGGGAGGGGTGAGAGGATGTGCCCCTGCGGATGGATCAGCCGTTTGAGTAAGAAAGACCATGCTCAAGAGCAGTGGCACGGGCCGGCGCTACCCGCTCATTGGACAGGACCACGGTCATGACAGTTGACGAGCACGTTCGAGAGGTCTATGCCTGGTTTGGGTTGGCAGTCTACTGCGGCCAGGTGCTAGAGCACGGCGTTGTCAACGCCATGGTGACCCTGCGCCTGCCCAAGCGGGAGCGGTTTACCAGGGGCGACATCGACATGTTCATGGACCGGCAATTCGAGAAGACCCTCGGCAGGCTCATCAAGGAGCTACAGGCCGAAATGCCCTTGCCTGCGGACCTTGAGGAATCGCTCAGGAAGGCGTTAGAGACCCGGAACTGGCTTTGCCATGACTACTTCCGCGAGCGGGCCGTTGAGTTTATGACGGAAGCTGGGAGAAACGGCATGCTCGCCGAGTTGGCGCACGCGCGAGAGCTGCTCGTCCGGGCCGACAGGAGCCTGACGAGCGTAGTCCAACCCATCGCCGATCGGCACGGCCTGACAACAGCAGCTATTCGGGCGGAGTACGAGGCCATGTGCGCGGAGCATGGTATCGGCGCCGAACCGACCTGAAGCCGATTGGGTCGGTCGATGCTTGGCCAGGGAGCTTCGGTTGGTGCCACTGCTCTTGGGCCGTGTCGGGCACCAGTTCTCTCGAACCGTGCCTTCCCGCCCTGGCTCTTGACATGCACTGCTTGAAAGCAGTGGCACACCGCGGGCGGATGAACTGTTCGAGCAAGGATGACACGGCTCAAGAGCAGTGGCATGCAGTCGGGCATTTCTTCAGAACTTTCAGAATCACCAAAAGATCCTGCTGCTATCATTGTGTTGGATGGTGCGGCGATGAACGACGATGCGGCGCAAGTGGATTTCGACGTAGTCACCGGCGCGTTTGGGTACATTGGCCGGTACATCGCGGGCCTGCTGCTGGACCAGGGCCGTGCGGTCAGGACGCTCACGGGGCATCCGCAACGGCCGAGTCCCTTTGGCGCTGCCGTGACGGCCGTGCCATTCCACTTCGCGGACCCGGTGCTGCTGGCCGCGAGCCTGCGGGGTGCGACCACGCTGTACAACACGTACTGGGTGCGCTTTGAGCGCGGGCCGGTGACGTTTGCGCGGGCCGTCGAGAACACGAAGGTGCTGGTACAAGCCGCACAGCGGGCGGGCGTACGCCGGATGGTCCACATCAGCATCACAAATCCGTCGGCGGATTCGGTTCTGCCCTATTTCCGCGGAAAAGCGGTGGTCGAGCGTCTCATTGTTGCGTCCGGACTTTCGTATGCCCTGGTGCGACCGACGGTGGTCTTCGGTGGCGACGACATTCTCATCAACAACATCGCGTGGTTGCTGCGCCGGTCTCCCGTGTTCGCGATTCCGGGCCGCGGGGACTATCGCATGCAGCCCGTGTTTGTGGAGGACCTGGCGCGGATCGCCGTGTGGGCGGGACAGCAGTCACGGGACCTGGTTATGGATGCGGTTGGACCGGAAGTCTTCCGGTTTGATGAGCTGGTCCGGCTGATTGCGCAGGCGGTTCGCAGTCGGGCGCGCCTCGTCCAGGTCCCGCCGGCGACGGCGCTCGCGGTCGCGCGGGCAATCGGCTGGCTGATGGGGGATGTGCTGCTGACGCAGGATGAGCTGACTGGTCTGATGAACGACTTGCTGCTATCTGC
>Ga0315274_10008067_pt1 | contig 15237 bp, 7 predicted proteins | sample YL17G02_20_MG_FD_203700 | JGI IMG/M metagenome (GOLD analysis project Ga0315274, IMG submission 203700) | Sediment microbial communities from Yellowstone Lake, YNP, Wyoming, USA - YL17G02_20 | ecosystem: Environmental > Aquatic > Freshwater > Lake > Sediment | place: USA: Wyoming | collected... | reverse complement strand
CCACATGGTGGATGGCGTCCCGGTCGACGTGCACATCGGCAGCATCGCGGTGCGGCGCTTCATCGAGGAACGTCAGCCGTACTTGACGCTCCACGGGCACGCGCACGAATCGGCGCGCATCCTCGGAAACTGGCGTGACCGCCTCGGTCGCACCTGGATGTTCTCCGCCGCCCACGACGGACCCCACCTGGCCCTCGTGCGCTTCGATTTGGCGACGCCGGACAACGCCGACCGGGTGCTCATCCCGACCGCTTGAGGGAAAGCGGGCGGGCAGCGTCGGTGACCGCGCCGATCTTGATGGCGTAGCTGGACCGCTTGGCAACGTCCTCGTCGCTCACGAAGTGCACGTCGAGCAACCCCCCGGTTCGTTCGCCGGTCCGAAGATAGTTCATCTCACCGAGGCACAGGCTCCACCCCTCGAACCAGAGCTCTAGTGCCTCTCGCTGCTCCTCGGTCCCGCGAAAGTGCACCAAAAGATCGATGTCGCTCGCGGGGCCGGCAGTGGCGTTCTTCGTGCTGCCGATCAGGTAGAGCCCCACGACGCCGAAGCGCGAGGCGTCAAACTCGCCGGCGAGGCGCTCCACCATGCGCAGTCGCCATCGCCAGTGGTCCTTCTGGGGCCCCTCGGCCGCGCCGGTAGCCTTTTCCACCCCCTCCACCCCGGTTCCAGGCTCCGCGAGCATTCCAACTGCACGTTCCTGGTCGGCGTTCATCAGAACGCGTAGCGCCATTCCGCCGCTGGCGCGAGCGACGTCGATCACCCGTATGGTGTCGGCCAGGAATTCGAACTCGGGCGCAAGGCTCGCGAGCTCGTTGGGGGATCCCAGAAAGAACCGTTCGTTAAAGACCGTGCCTTTGTCGTCCGGGTAAAGCGGAAGGAACCGAATGGAAGCCTCGACGAGATCCTGAAAGAAGTGCGTGCCAAACGACAGATCCGGCACGAAGCCCGCGCGCTTACGGGCGATCTCGACCAGCATAGCGGTGTTGTTGATGTCAGAGTACGTGACGTGCACCCCTAGCTTGATGTCGCCCCGGCTCCCCCAACGGCCCGGCCCCATCAGGATGAACTTCCTCTTGGGCAGGATTATGTTGAGCCTGCTCACCGCCCGGCCGACCGCCAACAGATGGGACATCTCGGAGAGTCCGTTGTACCTGTCGGGATCGACGTAGACGACATGGGTGACTTCGGGCACCTGGCCGTTGGAGACGTAGCGATTGGCAGTGAAGAGTACCCGGTCCACTGGAATATCCTTTGGCAACACGGCGCTCACGCTGCCCAAGGTGTGGCTCTGCGGCCGACACTGGAGGAGAAAGAAATCCGTCCCGTCAGAGGCGAACTCGATCTCCACCGGATGTTCCAGCCTCTCCGAGAGGGCACACAAGATGGCCGCGACATGTCTCACAAAAGGCGTGTCACTGATGAGCCCCTCGAAGGTAACCACCAGATCGCCCCGTAGGGTGTCCAGGAGGACCTTGGGGGGCCTGGTAATCCTGTCGTCTTCCCGTACCGAGACAACTTTGGACAAGACAGGAAATAGCTCGCCGCACTCCCGGAACAACGCCCGCAACCCATGGGTCTCCAACGAGCCGTTCTCGACGTTGATCACGTCAATACGCTGGGGCGAGTAGCGGACCACTTCGTCAGGGGTCAGGTTCACGCGCAGTCCGGGCTGACCCGGAGCAACCAGGACCGGGTAGTCATCCCGCAGTCGGTCCACGGCGCGGGTCCCGAGGCCCGGCACCATGCGGATGAGGCCATCCTCGCGCTTGATCCGCGGCGACCAGCGAAACTCGTTGTGAGAGACGGCCACGCCGGCATAGGCGGGAAAGAAGTACTTGCCGACCGGACTGCCAACAACCTCCTGGATGAGTATCCCCATCTCTTCTTCGAATTCCAGTAGCTCGCGCTCCGCGCGGTACTGGATCGGGTCGGGGCTGAAGATCGAGGCGTAGACTTCGGCAATCGCGTCGAGAAGACCCGCCAGCCTTTCCTGCTTGCCCCCCCGGTTGGCCAGGAACAGGCTCTTGTACTTGCCAGAAAAGGCGGCTCCCATCCGATCCTCGAGCAGGCTCGAGCTGCGAACGATCAGCGGCGACTCGCCCAGATCGTCGAGGGCAACCGAGAGCCCCTTTACGAATTCTGGTGGAAACTGCGAGTTCTTGAAGACCTGCACGAGGTTGGGGTACTCAAGGCGAACCTGTGCGACGTCCTTGTACTTCTGTTCGTACACTTCCTCGAGATTGTTATAGCGGATGAAGGCGAGCAGCGCGTCGGAGGCGACATACCAGGTTTTCGGCACCCTGACCTCGCCGAGATCGGGATAGGACTTCGCCACCTTCTTGAGAGCCTGATTGGCGAGAAACAGGCCTGCGCTCTTTCCACCCACTCGACCGCGGCTCCACGGCAAGCAGATGAGTCGCTCGAGCAGGCCGAGCATGTCGCCAAGGCTGATGTACTCCTGGGCTCGCCGCACGAACCGCGGCTCGTGGCTCAGAAACCTGCGGAACAGCGCGTTGCGAACTGCGGTCAGGGTCGGCTCGGATAGACCCCTGCCCTCGGGGGCGATGTGCTGGTAGCGCCGGATGGCGTCCGCGATTTCGCCCGGCGTCGACTGTGGGTTCGTCACCGTCTTGACCAGAAAGCTCGCGCGATCCTCGTGGATCCAACGCTGTATGCGGGACAGGATCTCGTCATCCGGGAGGTAGGCCGCGGCGAGCGTCATGACGCGGTCGGCGAGCTCGAGCGAGTAGGAGAGCGGAAGCCGCTGGCTGGGTTGATTCTTCTCGCCAACGGCGCTGCCATTCTCGGAATGCTCTTCGCCGAACCCGTGGAGCAGCGTTTGCGCTTCGGCCACTCCGCTCCAGGAGAGGTGGTTGGCCATCTTGTGGGAGATGCGCACGAAGAGGTCCTGGTCCGTGCGCCGCAAGAGATTAAGTGCGAACCGCCACTCCTTGGTGCCACGTTCGCTGAGCATCTCCTGTGCCTTGCGCCAGTCCTGGGCGAGTGCCCGGAGTTGCTGGTGCAAGATGAAGTGCCCAAGCCGCTCCGCAATGGTCTGGATGAGCTTGCCTTCCTCCTGGAGGAACGGTCCCTGGTCTGCCTGGGGCATCTCCTCGCGGTAGGAGACGCTTATCGTGCCGACCACCCTCTCATGCACGACGATGTCTGCGCTCTGCACCCACGGCGTGTCCACGAAGCCGTCGGAGCAGAATGTCTCCCCTTGGTGGACGATTTTCGCCTGGCAGATGTCGGGATACTGCCAGCCGGGTGGAAGGGCGCGGATCACACCCCGGAAGACGTCTTCGAGGGGCCTCTCCGGGGCGTTGAGTAGCTCCTCGATCTCGTACAGGCATGACAGCTCCTTGGCTCGTTCCTGCAGGGCCCAGAGCAACCTCTCTTTGTTTCTTGCCTCTTCAGTCATGGTGCGCTATCACCCCCCGACCACTGCCCCCGTCCACCTTGATGAGTAGTGGAGCCCCAAGCCTCACGTGCCGCAAGAAACGCGTCTCATCCACGGCGGCTTGCCGACCGAGCCACTCCCAGTCGATCTTCTCCCCCTCCCCCTCGCTCACCGAGAAGTAGAGCACACGCAGGTTGGTGAGGTTATGGAAGAAGTGCGAGCCCTGGCTCAGCTCGCCGGGATGCTCTGGGGAGCTCGCCTCGACCATCACCCGGGCACCCGAGACCTGTCCCCACTTGACCGGGACGCCCCCGGACGGATCGGTGGTCCCCCATCTCCCCGGGCCGAGAAGGAGGTACGCGCACCCCGCCGCGACGAGACGGTCATTGAACGAAGCCACCTCCGCAGCGATCGCCGCCGTGGAGAGTCGGTTGTACTCGCCGGGTTTCACGTAGACCACATCCTGCAGGTCATCGACAGTGCCGTTACCGAGCGCCCGCCGGCAGGCGACGAAGGTGTCGGCCCTCTCCATCTCGCTCTCGTCGACGTTCACGCGCTCGTTTCCCACAATCAGGGGCCTGACCTGGAGAAAGCCGCAGTCCGCGGGAACGCCGTTCCGGGGGTCGAACACAACGGCAAACTCGATCTCGACCGGGCCGCCAAGCGCGCCTTCGCAGGCGGACAGCAGCGCCAGGATCAGGTCATTGAGGGGAACCTGGCCGTACTGCAGAAGGGGGGCGAAATTGATCACCCGTGGTCCGCGAACGGTGGTGCCAGCGGCGATTCGGTTCGAGTTGGTGTCGTAGGTCGACGCGACGAAGCGCAGCGTGTCATCCTCCTCCGCCTCGCTCACGCCCACCCTCACCAGGTGCTCCGTTTCCTTGATCGGGTCGTACGGAACCCTGCCCATGTTCACGGCCCAGAACTCGGCCTGCGTATGCTTGAGTAGATCACCGATGGAGTTGAAGGGAGGTGGTGCCTTTGGATAGGCGGGTGAGTAGGTCCAACTCGGCTCCCCATCCACCACCGTCTTGCCGAGCCCAAGGGCCAGGAGTGCCACGCCGTCCTCGGGCCGAGCGTGGCCAGCAGGATAGTAGTTGTAAGACCGGGCAACCCCGGAGACGTTCGGGTAGAAGCGACTGCCATACCGGCGACCGGCCACCTCCTGGGCGATGACCGCCATCTTCTCGTCGCGGTCGTTGCGTCCCACAGACCTGCGGTAGGCCCTCGCTTGCGCAAGAAAGGTCGACGCCCAGACGAGCTTGATGCCCTCGGCGAGCTTGCGAAAGCGCTCATCGGCGTCGAGCTGATTGTTGGGTGTCATCTTGGTCATGTAGACACCTGCGAACGGGCACTGGAGCGCGTCTTCCAGCAGACTCGAGGAGCGCAGCGCGAGAGGCACGCGCACTCCGTGAGCCAGGGCACGCAAGTCCCCCACCAGTTCCGCGGGCAGGTCCGCCTTTTGAAAGGCGTGGGCGACGCGATCGTCGGGCAGATCAAGCGCCACGGTCTCCCAGAGCCGGTTCCGCTCCATGAACGCGTCGAAGAACTCCGTGGTGATGACTACAAGGCTGGGGATGGCCACCGTGGTTTCGCCGATCTTGCCAGAGCCGATGCTGTCGGTGATTGTCTTTTGGATGGTCGCGAGGCCTTCGGCTTTGCCGCCGAACTCGCCGCCCCCGATGTACGTGAAGCTTCCCCCGCCGCGCGGAGCTTCCCGATCGAACCGCTTGATTGCGCTGCCAGCGGTGCGCTTCACCCTCGACTCCAGCGCTGCCTTCGCCACCGCTGCTCCCCAGAATGCGGTCCTTCCCGCTGGTCCCTCGCTCGTGCGGCGTTACCTGGCCTCACGCCCCTTGGCTCTCCCCGCCTGTCACACCCACCCGCGCGCCCTGCAGGCGTCGGCAACGCGCGAAATGGCGATCACGTGTGCAGCGTTGCGCAAGGGCAGCTTCCTCGCACTGGCGAGATCGCTCACCGCGACGTAGGCCGCCGTGATCTTCACGTCGAGCTTTCCGAGGACCTCGTCCAACTCCCAGTAGTAGTTCATGTTGGACTGGACCTGTTCAAAGTAGGAGCAGATCACGCCGCCGGCGTTGGCGAGGAGGTGGGGAACCACAACGACACCTCTCCCGCCGATGGTTCTCTCGGCCTCGGGTGCCGTCGGTCCCTCTGCTCCTTCCGCGATGATCCTGACGCGCGGAGGGATCTTTCCCGCGTTTTCGGCGGTGATCTGGTTCTCGAGCGCCGCCGGGATGAGGACGTCGACGTCCTGCTCCAGCCAAGCGTCCTGAGGGAGCACTTCGTAGCCGAGCCGGGAGGCACGTTCCTTGTCGATGCCCCCGAATGAGTCGGAGATCGAGGCCAGCTCCTCCGCGTCCACGCCGGCCTCCTTCCTGAACGAGTAGGCGACCTGATCGGCCTGGTTCCAGGAGGCCACGCAGACGACCCGCCCACCGATCTGGCCAAACATCCGGGTGGCCGCCTGTCCTACCGCACCAAACCCCTGAACGCTCGCCAGGGCTTTCTCTGGCCGGAGGCCGAGCTCTTTGAGCGCTTCACGGACACAAAAGACCACACCGTAGCCGGTGGCCTCCCGCCGACCAAGGGAGCCGCCGAGGTTGACCGGTTTCCCGGTGATAGACCCAGGGATCCGGGCAAGGTGGATGGCCTCGAACTCATCGAGCATCCACAGCATGTGCTGCGGGTTGGTCATGAGGTCGGGCTCAGGGACATCGACGTTTGGTCCGAGCTCAGCGGCAAGAGCACGCACCCACCCCCGGCAGAGCCGTTCCTGCTCGTGCGAACTCAGGTTGTGCGGGTCAACCGCCACCCCGCCCGCGGCCCCGCCGAGTGGAATGTCCACTAAGGCACACTTCCACGTCATCCACATGGCAAGTGCACGCACCAGCTCCAGGCTGCCCGCCGGGTGGAAGCGAATTCCGCCCTTGCCCGGGCCCCGCGCGTTGTTATGGAGCACACGGAAACCCCTGAAGATCTTTGTGCTGCCCTCGTCCATCCGAACGGGGATGGCGAAGGTGTGCTCACGAATCGGGTCCCGTAGGAGGTGACGGGTAGGCTCATCGAGCTCGAGTTGGTCGGCAACGAGATCGAACTGAGCCTGAGCCACTGCGAACGGGTTGAAGGGCTTTGTCGACATGGCGAATCTCCTGCTCCGACCGACCTCAAAGCCCAGTCTGTTCTGGCCTTACGTTGATGTCAAGCAACAACTGTTGCAGCCTACAGAAGCGCGAGAACCGCCCGCACCGAGGTGGATACCCGACCCGTCGCTTGAACGACCGCCCGGTATCGCCGATGGCGGCTTGGTCATCTAGCCACGAAGAACGACGAGACCCCGGCGGGTCGCGCCATCGACCACAACTTCCAGGGAACGGTCCAAGCGGATGTGCCTCACCCTGCCGGCCAGCTCCTCGTGCTCGGCAGGATGAGCTGCGAGCCACTCCCAGTTGACGCTGCCACCGTCTTGTAGCCGATGCACCGCGAGGAATGGGATGCCAAACGACGTCAGGTTGTGGAAGAAATGGGATCCCTGCGAGGGCTCCACCTCGAGGTCCGAGAAATCAGTCTCGACGATCGCTGCGGCAGCCGATATTTGTGCCCATGCGACCGGTACCCCGAGCCACGGATCCCGCGAGCCCCACCGACCAGGTCCGATCAGCAAGTAGCCTCGCCCTTCACCGCGCATCCGTTGGTTCTGGCGCTCAAGGATGCTCGCGACCTCAGGGGTATGCGCCCGCTCGAGAGTCGGAAGAACCACCACCACGTCGCGGATGTTGGTCCGCCGACCATGCCCGAGGGCGTTCGCAGAGTCCGCAATCACCGTGTCAGCTGCGGCTGCGCCTATCGAGTCCACCCTCTCCAGAGGTTCGATGAGCATTGGCCGCACCTGTAGCACGTGAAAGACCGGACTCGTCTCACCGGCTTTGAGATCGACAGCAAACTCGACCTCCACCGGCACTCCCAGCGCACGCTGACTTGCCCGCAAGAGACACGTCAGGATCTCGGCAAGAGGAAAGCCGCTCCCCTTCAGCACCCGAGAGAATGTCACCAGCGGGCTTCCCCCGGGAACTATTCCATCGACGACCGTGTCGTTGGGCCGCAGATAGGTGGATGCAAGCGTGGCCGCGCCACTATCCGCCAACGCCTCCGTCACCTCGAGCGAAATGAGGTTGGCGTCATACTCCAGGCCCGGAATGACGTCCATGCAACTCATGTCGAGCGCCCAGAACCGCCGCTGGGCGTTACGCAAGATGTCTTTTGTCGCTGAGAACTGCGGCAAGACCTGTGGCCAGGCAGGGCAGAAGCGCAGCGCCTCGAATCCATCCACGACCGACTTCCCGAGTCCCACCGCCACCAGAGCCACACCGTCTTCCGAGCGCATCTCGCGGAACGGGTAGAAATTGTACGAGCATGCAACGCCCGAGAAGGTGGGGTAGAAGCGAGCCCCGCGGGAGCTGCCGACGACACGCTGGAGGAGGACGGCCATTCTCTCCTCTTCCAGGCGGTGGGGCGTGCTCGCCAGGTACGCGCGAGCGGCCTGCATGAAGGTGGAGGCATAGACAACCTTGATCGCCTCGAGCAGTTGGGCCAGCCGCACGTCGAGGCTCGGGTGGTTGTTGGGGAGCATGATCGTGGCATAGACACCGGCAAAGGGTTGATAAGGGGAGTCCTCCAGCAGGCTCGACGAGCGCACGGCCAAGGGGCCACGGACAACCTGAAGGAACTTGGCCAGGTCGGCCCGCAGTGAGCGGTGGAAGCGACCCATGCGGACAGCGTCCAGCACCTCCGGGTCAGAGCGCTCCCCCGGCCTGGAGACCAGCGTTTGCAGGTCGTTGCGCTCGAGGAACTCCTCGAACACGTCGGTGGCGATTGCCACGGTCTGCGGCACAACCGTGTCAACGTTGGCGAAGCTCACGCGCTCCTGGGCCAGCAGTTGCTGCATGAACGCGAGGCCCCGCCCCTTACCGCCAAGGGATCCCGAGCCGATCTTGGCGAAGCCCACGAACTCGTCGAAACGATCAACGGCGAAATCAACGAGGACGTGGCGCTTGATCTCGCGCAGGTAGCCCGTCACGGTGCGGACAAGGAAGGCCCGCAACTCCGCCAACGACGCGAACTCGGAGACCGTCCGCGGCCGCAGGGCTGAAGCCACCTCGAACTCGGTACGTGCTTTGAACCAGCGAGAGAAATGGTTGTGGCTGGCGTGGTACTCGAGCGAAAGCTCCGGTACGCGATCCAGCTCGACCAGCAGTTCACGGATCTCGCTCGCCCGCCCCACCTCGGCCCCGTCCGGGAGGCGAAAGACAAAGTCTCCGAAGCCAAAGCTATCCAGGATGAAGCGCCGCACATCGTCGAGCACCATTGGAGAAGTCTTGTCGAGGAACACTGCCGAAAGCGAGACGGCGCGGGGCCGGTTGTCCGACTCCGAGGAGAGCAGCAGCACCGGCATTTCCGGGTCGCGCGCCCGGACGCGGCGGGTCAGCTCCAAACCGGCCTCCGCATCCTGTCGCCCATCGCGCGGAAAGCGGATATCGGAGACGAGACCCAACACGTTTTCGCCGTACCGCTCGATCAGGCGCCAGGCCTCCTCGAGGGTCTGGGCCAGCATGATCTTCGGCCTGGCCTGCAAACGGAGCAGCCTGTGGGAGAGGTTCAGGCCCTCCGCCATGAGGCGCTCTGTCTGCCGCGTGACCTCGGCATAGAGGTGGGGCAGGATAAACGAGACGAAACGCACGTCGTCTTCGACGAGAACGATGACCTGCACGCCGGCCTGCAAGATGTCGTGGTCGGCGTTGCGACGGTCTTCCTCCTGCTGGATCATGGCCAGCAACGTCTTGACGCCACCCTGAGAAAGGAAGACCCAGTCAACGACCCCGGACTCTCGGAGGCCTTCGAGGTGTGCAAGATCCCAGCCGTGTGCGGCAAGAACTCCGATCGACATTGTCGGGAAGTCACGTCTGACTTGTGTGGCGAAGTCGTGCAAGGGCATGTCGGGAAGTCTGGCGGTCGTCACCACCATGTCGAACTGTTCACCCCGCAGCAGCTGCAGCCCCCCATCCCCGGTCTCTGCACGGGCAAAGCGAGGAGCGTACCCAACGTTGAGGCCAAGGTCGCGATACTCCTGGGACAGCAGCTCTGCGAGCTCCCCGTCCTCCTCGAGCACAAAAGCGTCGTACCGAGAGGCGACCAGCAGAACCTGGCGCACGCGGAAGGCCATTAGCTCCGAGAACTGCTCGGTTCGCATTCCGTAGCGACTGACCAGCTCAAGCTGCCCTGTCATGGCGATTGCCTGCCCAGCACTGTACCAGAGGTCTCCAAGCCGTAAGCCACTTCGCTGCTTTTCCCTTCATCACGTGCCGTGACGCCTTGCGGGTTCGGCTCCGAGCCCTCTGGCCAAGAGGCGATCCGGAAAGAAAACGGGGGAGACTCGCCCCCCCGCCTTCTGCGCACCCCAACAGACAGCCTCGGCCCTACACAAGCCCCTGGTCGATCATCGAGTTGGCAACCTTGATGAAGCCGGCGATGTTCGCGCCCAGTACGTAGTTGCCGGGATCGCCGTACTCCTTGGCGGTTTCCACGCACGCCGCGTGGATGTTCTTCATGATCGTGTGCAGTCGTTCGTCGACCTCTTCACGCGACCACGAGAGGCGCAGGCTGTTCTGCGACATCTCCAGGCCCGACGTGGCGACGCCACCGGCGTTGGCTGCCTTGCCCAACCCGAACAGGATCTTCTTGGCGAGGAAAACCTCGACGCCCTCGAGAGTGGTTGGCATGTTCGCGCCCTCGGAGACGCAGATGCAGCCATTCTTCACCAGCATCTGGGCATCCTCGCCGCTGATCTCGTTTTGCGTTGCTGACGGGAAAGCCACGTCGCACTTTACGAACCACGGGCGCCGGCCCTCGTAGTACTCGCACTTGAACTTCTCCGCGTAGTCCTTGATGCGCCCCCTCTTGACGTTCTTGAGCTCCATCAGGTATTCCCACTTCTCGCCCTTGACCCCGTTCTTGTCCACCACCGTTCCGTTGGAGTCCGAGATGGTGATGACCTTGCCCCCCAACTGATTGACCTTCTCGATCGTGTACTGGGCGACGTTGCCCGAGCCGGAAACCGCGCAGACCACGCCGTCCAGCGACATACCGCGGGTCTTCAGCATCTCTTCCGCGAAATACGTCGCACCATAGCCGGTCGCTTCGGGCCGGATGAGCGAGCCACCCCAGGCAAGGCCCTTGCCGGTGAACACACCCTCGAAGGAATGGGTCAGCTTCTTGAATTGCCCGAAGAGATAGCCAATCTCGCGACCACCGACACCGATGTCTCCGGCGGGCACGTCAATGTTTGCGCCGATGTGCTTGTACAGTTCGTTCATGAAGCTCTGGCAGAAGCGCATCACCTCCGAGTCGGACTTGCCCTTGGGATCAAAGTCGCTGCCGCCCTTCGCGCCCCCCATCGGCAACGTGGTCAGGCTATTCTTGAGAATCTGCTCGAAGCCCAGGAACTTGAGGATGCCGAGGTTGACGGTGGGGTGGAACCGCAAGCCGCCCTTGTAAGGGCCAATTGCGTTGTTGAACTCCACCCGAAAACCGCGGTTGACATGAATGACGCCCTTGTCGTCCTGCCAAGGAACCCGGAAGATGTAGACCCTGTCTGGCTCACTCATCCTCTCGAGGATCCTGTGCTCCAAGTACTCGGGGTGCCGCTCCAGGCACGGGATGAGTGAATCCACAACTTCCTTCACTGCCTGATGGAACTCCGGCTCGGCGGGGTTCTTGGCGATGAGGTTGCCCATGAACTTCTCCACGGTCTTCGCGACGCTCATACGAGTTCTTCTCCCTTCTCTCGGCAAGCTTCCTTGCCGTGGCTCGGGGACTCTCTGCGAGTCCTCCTACCTATCCGACCCGAGAAAACCGATGTGACACGAGTCAAACTCTGGGCCTCTCCGCGTCGTGTCGCCTTGCGCGTCCTCCTTTCGCCGCTCGCCGCCATGGGCAAACTGGCCGGGGTCCAAAGGTATGGGGCACATTTCCCCGGTTTTTGGAGAGAATTGAACCATCCCTTTTGACCTTGTACCATATGACTACAAGCGTGTCAACTAGCGAGCAGCCCGAGTCTTAGAAAGATTTATCTAGTGTAAGCGGGCGGCTTGGGTATACTCTTGGCAGGCAGCGCTGCGGTAGGTGCCCGGAGCCCACGATGCGCGTGGCGGGCCGGAAAAGCCCGCTGGTTACGTCATAAGCGGGGATCCGCCCCGGGTCCGAGAAGCGACCGGATGGTGGAGGAAGGCGCACGGTGGACGCAAAGCGGCGAAGCGGTTCTCCCCAAGTGGTTGGGGATTTTCGCGCCATCGCGGACAGACTGTTCCGCTACACCTCCCGCGGACTCTCACGGATCGACTACCTGCGGACGGTCTCGGAGATGCTCCTGGAGTTCTCGATGGCCGATGCCGTCGAGCTCTGGCTGCTCGAGGAAGACAGGGCGGTTCACTGTAGGGCAGGTGGGGACACCGCTGATGGGTTCGTGTTCGAATCGCTCTCTCGGACGACAGGCAACGAACACGAGGCGTCGCATGCCGCCGCGCTCAGTACGGTTGAGCGGTTTTGCGGGTTCCCGGTCCGGCATCTGCACGATCCCGCGCTCGATCTGCTCAGTCCCACCAAAACGCCGGGACCGCGCAGCGGAACAGCCCCGGCTAGGACACCCCCCCACGGCGAGAGCGGCCGCCGGCGAAGCGGGTTACAAGAAGACTCCGGTCCACGCGCTCTCCTCCCCATCGAAGTTGGTGGAGAACGGATTGGTCTGCTGGGGTTCGAATGCAAGAAAGCGGACCTGATCACGCCGCAGGCCATGGCGTCACTGGAGAGGCTTGGGCAGATTCTCGGCAGTGCGTTGGTCAGCCAGCGCGCGCACGCTGCCTTGGACGAGCGGGTCAAGGAGTTGACCTGCCTCTATGGCATTGCCCAGATCGCGGAACAGCCCGACGTCTCACTCCATCGGGTGGCGAGTGGCATCGTCAGCCTGCTCCCGCCCGCGTGGCAGTATCCGGAGATCACCCGCGCCAGGATAGTCCTGGACGGAAGGCACTACACAACGCCCGACTTCGGCGAGGGCCCGCACAGGCAGACCGCCGAGATAGCCGTGAACCGGAAGCCGCGCGGGGCGGTTGAGGTGGTGTACATCGAGGAGCGCCCGGCGCTCGACGAGGGTCCTTTCCTCAAGGAGGAGCGCAGCCTCATCGACGCCGTGGCGAAAAACCTGGCACTCATCGTCGAACGTCACGAGGTGGCCGAGGAACGTGCAGGATTGCAGGATCAACTCCGGCACGCCGACAGGCTGGCCACCATCGGTCAGCTGGCGGCCGGCGTTGCCCACGAGCTGAACGAACCCCTCGGCAACATCCTCGGGTTCGCCCAGCTCGCGAAGAAAGCGATGCCCAACCTCGAGCAAGCCAGTATGGACCTTGGGAAAATCGTCGCCGCCTCGCTCCATGCCCGTGAGGTAGTCCGCAAACTCATGCTGTTCGCGCGGCAGACGCCACCCAGGAAGACGGCTGTGAACCCCAACAACGTGGTGGAGCAAGGCCTCTACTTCCTTGAGGCCCGCTGCGTCAAGCAGGGCATCGTCCTCGAGCGGCGTCTCGATCCCACACTGCCTTCCATCACTGCCGATTCCTCACAGCTCGAGCAGGTCTTGGTGAACCTCGTTGTCAACGCCATCCAGGCGATGCCAAAAGGGGGAACGCTGGTCATTGAGACTCGGGCCAGAGCGAGGTTCGTCGTTATCGCCGTGGAGGACACAGGCATGGGCATGAGTGAGGAAGTCAAGGGCAAGATCTTCCTCCCCTTTTTCACAACGAAAGACATCGACCAGGGCACAGGCCTTGGCCTGGCAGTGGTTCACGGCATCGTTTCGGGGCACGGTGGCTCTATCAGGGTCGAAAGCACGCTTGGTCGCGGGAGTCGCTTTGAGATCGAGCTGCCGGTCGAGGACGGACTCACGCAGGAGGGCACGCAGCATGGCTCGGCATCCTGAGAAGGAAACCATTCTGGTAGTCGACGACGCCCCCGCCACACTGGAAGTCCTGCAACGCAACTTGGCCGGGGAAGGATACCGGGTCTTCACTGCAACCGGCGTGGTCGAGGCCTTGAAGCTCCTCGAGGCGACCCCGGTGGAACTGGTGATCACCGACTTGAAGATGCCCCACGTCAGCGGCCTCTCCCTCGTCAGACACGTCCGGGAGAACCTCAAAGATACCGAAGTCATGATAATCACCGGTTTTGCCACCGTCGAGGGAGCGGTGGAAGCGGTCAAGGCAGGCGCCGAGAACTACCTCGCAAAGCCGTTTACCGAGGAGGAGCTGGCTTTCGCAGTACGCCAAGCCCTCGACAAGCTGCGCATGCGGCGGGCCGCGCGGGCCCGCCCGGTGCCCGGTGCGCGTGCCGCTCACGGATTCCTCGGCGAGTCGGACGGGATGCGCGCCGTTTTTCGCGCCATCGACAAGGCAGCCTCAACATCCGCCACCGTGCTGATCTCGGGGGAGAGCGGCACGGGCAAAGAACTGGTCGCACGGGCCATCCACTACGGCAGCTCGCGGGCCTCCGCGCCCTTCGTCGCGGTCAACTGCGGGGCGATCCCGGAAGGCTTACTGGAGAGCGAGCTTTTTGGTTACGTCAAGGGTGCGTTTACGGGCGCCACCGAGTCCCGCGCCGGGTTCTTCCAGACCGCCGACGGCGGGACCATCTTCCTGGACGAGATCAGCGAGACCAGCCCGGCGATGCAGGTCAGGCTGTTGCGCGTATTGCAGGACAAAGAGATATGCATGGTTGGGGCGACCCGGACACGAAAAGTCGACATCCGGATCGTTACGGCGACCAACCGAGACCCTGCGAGCCTTGTGGAAAAGGGCATCCTGCGAGAGGACCTCTTCTATCGCCTGAACGTGATCACCATCAACATCCCACCCTTGCGCGACCGGGGAAACGACATCCTCCTCCTCGTCGACCACTTCGCCCGGAGGTTCGCACACGAACTCGGAAAACCCGGGCCCCAGTTCACCGACCAAGCGCTCCGCGCACTGCGCGACTACTACTGGCCCGGCAACGTGCGGGAACTGGAGAATGTGATCCAGCGCCTCGTGCTCATGAGCGACAGCGACGTGGTCGAGGTCGCCGACCTGCCTTCCCTGATGCGCTTCTCGGCCCTCCACAAGAGCGGTTTCGACCGGACGCTTGCGGAAGTCGAGCGAGAGTACGTTCGCAACGTGCTCGCCAGCGTGGGGGGCAACCGGACCCGGGCGGCGAAGATCCTCGGGATCGACCGCAAGACGCTGCGCGAAAAGCTCAAGGCGCCCATCGCCACGGCCTCGTGAAATCCCTGACGCGGGGCAAAGCTCCCCGCTGGGGAAAAATTCCCCACCTTCCTGGTCCACACGGTAGCCGCACAGGGCGTGGTGAGTGAGGGGGCGTCGCCTGCCGCCTGGAGCGCTTCTGAATGCACCTCTCCCTGGCGCATGCCTCGTTCGATCGATTTTGCGAACAGATCGCTGGGAGATGGCATGTTCCTTGCGTTACAAAGTTGTAATGAACCCGAGCGATTCCAACACCGCCAGGAAGGGTCGCCGAGAGAAGCAACGCCGAGGTTCCGATGCGGCTCGCCAGACTGTGCGGCCCCCCCGAAAGACCGGCGCGGACCGGAACGGGCCGTACGAGGACCTCTGCAGCAGCTGCGAGAAACGTGAGGCGTGCCGCTACCCGCGACCGTACGGCGGTGTGTGGCACTGCAAAGGGTACAGCTAGCCCGGAGGGCGTGTAAATGACTGAG
>Ga0315274_10008066_pt1 | contig 15239 bp, 12 predicted proteins | sample YL17G02_20_MG_FD_203700 | JGI IMG/M metagenome (GOLD analysis project Ga0315274, IMG submission 203700) | Sediment microbial communities from Yellowstone Lake, YNP, Wyoming, USA - YL17G02_20 | ecosystem: Environmental > Aquatic > Freshwater > Lake > Sediment | place: USA: Wyoming | collected... | reverse complement strand
AATTTAGGGGGCACACTAATTGATAAATCTCTTCGATAATCTAGATTACTAAGAAGAATGTACCCCCTAAATTGATTAATAGGCAAAAGTGCTATCATCAACTAGATTTTGTACTTAACATTATACGCACTTTTAAAGCCCGTTAAGACTTCAAAAATGCTCTTTGAGTACCCTACATGTTTTAACTCGCAGAAAGCAAAGGCATTTTTGATAGCTTCAAAGTTCTATGAACTTTGACAGTCATCAAAATTCGAAGAATTTTGAGATGTTCAAAAACCACAACACGCCACAGAATTTATTCCGTGGTTTTTGACATTTTGTTGTAGACTAATGGTTTATCTTTAATAGTATCAATTAGCTCTAACTTTTTCTGCTTGCATAGATGCTACTCATAAAAATCTGTCCAAAGATAGATTTTTATACTCATCTTTTTTTAAATAATTATGAAGCAGAAAAAAAGAGCGGAGAAAAAAAAGCCATACAGAAAAAAAAGTGTAAAAAAAACAAAAACAATAAAAAAAGAGCGTGCAGAAAGAGTTCCTAGTGGAATTAAAAATTTTGATGAGCTTGTTGAAGGCGGATTTGAAAAAAATTCTGTAAATCTTTTGGTTGGAGGAAGCGGAAGCGGGAAAAGTATCTTTGCTGTTCAGTTTTTAATAGAAGGAATCAAAAGAGGAGAAAACTGCTTGTATATTACTTTTGAAGAAAAGAAAAAAGAATTTTCTGATAATATGGCGGATTTTGGCTGGGACATTGAGAAATTAGAAAAAGAAAACAAATTTGTTTTTTTGGAATACACTCCTGAAAAAGTTAAGACGATGCTGGAAGAAGGCGGCGGGACAATAGAAAGCGTAGTTTTGAGAAACAAAATAAAAAGAATTGTCATTGACAGCATAACTTCTTTTGAATTGCTGTTTGAAGAGGATATTGAAAAAAGAGAAGCTGCTTTAGAGTTGTTTAACATGCTGCGGAAATGGGACTGCACTTCTTTATTGACTTATCAAGAAGATCCTTCTGGCGAAGGCAAAATTTCTTCCCACACTTTAGAGTTTGAGTCAGATTCTATAGTCATCCTTTATTTTGTAAGAGAAAAGAAAGAAAGAGACAGGTATGTTGAAGTACTGAAAATGAGGGGGACAAAACACTCCCGGGAAATTTTTCCTTTTTCAATAGAAAAAACAGGAATTGTGATAGGCAAGAAAGCTTATTTAGATCATTTTGGAGAGAGATGAGATAAGCTTTTATCTTTTATACTTGAGCAATTAATAACTTATTCTTTTGACTATGAAAATTTGGTTTTTTATGCTTGCATATTCCATAACTATATCGAACGCATCTTCGATAAATACTATTAATTTATCATCATTTGAATAAAGTTGAGCAGGGGGCACAATATAGAAAGATTTATAAAGATGTATAAATTATACAGATATAGGATAATTAATACAACATTTTACATATAAAGATGAAAAACAAAAAAAATAAACAAACAGAAAATAAAGAAAAAAGCACCATTGAAATCAAGGGGCTTTCATCTAAAGAAGTTAAGGTAATAGCTTGGCTTGAATTTTATCAAAAGTATTTTTTTACTTCAGAAAATATAAAGCAATTTTTTAGCAGTAAGAACACACTTTATAGGGGTGTACAAAAACTCCTAAGTAAAAAGAGAATCATAAAACTTAATCAAAACAAGTATTATCTCATACCAATAAAAGCTAAATCTGGTGGATGGGCAGAAGAAGATTTTATAATTATAGATGAAATATGTAATTCTGGAGAGTATTATATTGGTGGTTGGAGTTCTGCTAATCATTGGAGACTTACAGATCAAATACCCTTTTGGCATGATGTTTTTACAACAAATAAACGTGGAAGAAGAAAAATATTAAATATAGGAATTGTATTTCATCAGATTAGAAATATAGACAAATCTAAATATACTATAGAAAAAATAAAAGAGCATGAATTTAAGATATTAAACAAGAGGGAAACTAAAAAATGGATGAAATTAAGACAATAACTGAAGCAGAGTTTAATGATATTATTGCAAAAACGAGATTTAGCAGAGAAAAATTAAGGAAGGACTATTATCTCACTTTAATTCTCTATCTTATTAGAAATGTTGAAGGTATTTATTTTAAAGGCGGAACTGCTTTAAATAAAATATTTCTAAATCATGCAAGACTATCTGAAGATTTAGATTTTTCTTTAACAAGAAATGAAAAAGAAGTAAAAGAGGACATATCAAAAATTTTAATTGATTCAGGGTTTATTAAAGAAATTAAAGAAGGCAAAAATGTAGATGGTTTCTTAAGAATGATAGTAAAATGCCAGTCAGAATTAGGAGAAGGCGAGATTTTCATTGATTTAAATCAAAGAGCAAAGCTTTCTCTTTCTCCTGAAATCCATAAGATTAATCATTTCTATTCTCCATTTATACCTGAATTTTCTATAAAAACGGTTGCTAAAGGAGAACTAATTGCTGAAAAAGTTGCTGCTACAATTGGCAGGAATAAACCCCGGGATCATTATGATGTTTATATGATATTGAAAAAGGGAATTCTTATAGATATGAATTTGGTGAAAAAGAAATGTCATGAATCAAAAGATGAATTCTCAATAATAAAAATGTTTAACAAAGCAAAGATGCTGAAAAATAGATGGGATAAAGACATGATTTCACTAATTGCTGAGCCGATATCTTTTCAGGAAGTTATAAAATTCTTAGCGCAACACTTTAAATTAAAAGAAGAAAAAACCGAGCTAAGAAAAGCAAAAAAATCAAGAACATAAATCTTTATGTACAGTTTCAAGTAGATAATAGCTATATCGAACGCATTATATTTTCGTAGTTTTCTATGCGTTTGATACTAAGAAAATGCTTATAGCATTTTCGAGGTGCTCAGAAATGCGAGTATTAATGAGCATTTCTGACAGATAGGAAACGCTTACGGATATTTAATGCGTTTCCTATATTTTGTTATCTATAAAGTTAGGAGATACATTTATAATGCGGTTTAGGAAGCATAAAAACTATAAGAGCGAGATATTCGAGAAGTTGCAGGTCCTAATTTAAGAAGACTATAATTAGGGGTAATTCTGTGGTTTAGATTACATTTATCTAGAATTATCCAGATAGAAAATTCTTATAAAATTGTTATATGACCAACAGAATTTTCTATAATTTGTATATGTTTTTATGTTGAACCTGACTTTTCCCAGATATCCAAAGCAGGGCCAATAACCTGCGTCCCAGTTTTTGTTACAAGAACTGGGTAAATTTCTATTCTCACTACATTTGTTTTCTCCATGTCCGGGCAGTCGCAATCTTCATTTCCATTTGTTCCACAAGTGGTACCGAAGGTAATGCTATAGTCTCTGCTTTCTAAAGGGCCTGGAAGTCCTGGATTTTCAGCACTAGGCTTATCAGTTTCATAAATCTTTTTTTCGCAAGAGTTTCCACTTGTATCATAAATCATAATTTTTAAATGAGCAAAATTTTCTGTTTCGAAGATAAATGTCTTCTTTATCTTATTGTAGGTATCTACTATGTTGAAAGTATTAGCTTTTGTGTATTTTCCTTCGTCTGCTATTTTTTTTAAAGTATATTCATCTGCTTCATCACCAAAACCCACAGCATAAATTATAATTCCTTTGCTTCTTGCTTCATTAGCTGCCGCTATAGCATCATCTTTCGCATTTCCTGTATTTTGTTGTTGGTTGCAATGCCCATTTGCTTCTCCGTCGCTCATAACAACTATTGCTTTAGTATTTCCGGTGCCGCTGTTTAACAAGTCAACTGCTTTGTTTATACCACAACAAATGCAAGTTCCTCCTTTTAGAGTCCAGCTATTAATCAATCCAATTAAACTATCCGTTAAGTCAGTTAGGCCTAAAGTATTACTCTTACTAACATCCCCGCTATATCCAACTAAACCAACTTTGTTTTCCTGCACTTTTAAAATACCATTTATAAAATCTATATTTGCCTTTTTAGCTGTTGTAAATTTTTCTTCCCATATTCCGTGTTTAGTAGTTTTACACTCTTGTATGTCTAAACCAACATCACATAAAGTTTCTTTCAGGTAAAGATAATTTTCATTGGCACAACCATTACAATTTTTAGTTGGTGTTCCGCTTGGTGTCCATTTTCCACCGCATGTACTTTCACAAGTATCCTTGTCAAGCCAACAATTAGTGGGGGTAGATATGCAATAAGGGGAAGAAGTTACAATATTCTCTGGTTTAGAACATATACAGTTTGTATATGTCCATGTTCCTCCACAATTTTCACACACACTTTGGCTATCACTTCCTGTTGTTATACACTCAGCTTTACAATACTTGCAATTAATACATTTAGTACCATCCCATGTCCCTTGACAAAAGGAGAGTGAACAATAAGAACTAGATTTGCTACAGAAACTATAAAGGCATTCTCCTTCAATAGTATTTTCCTGCGAGCAGAATCTACAAGAGCTCATGATTGTTTCACCACAACTCGCGCACGCATCTGCGTTTGTTAAGCATGCTGTCTTACAACTGGCAGTGACTTTTGTATATGCAGGAGCGCAATTTGAGCACAAACCAGTACCTTGCGATTCATAATAACTACCCAGACACGTGTTTACACACATCAATTGTGTATCTTTACACGTGTCTTTACAAGAATAATAATGACAATCTTTACATTGATCTTTCATTGTATCAGATAAATCTACAACAGAAATTATATCTGCCTTTGGTAGATCTAGGTTTTCTCCAGTCACAACCTGTTTTCCAGGGCCTTTTGTAACTGTAAGCATGATGCTATTAGCTCCTCCTTCTCCCAATATATTCTCATCATCTATGTGCATTTCTTCTACTAACATTTTTGTTTTGAGGCCTGAAATTTCTTCCTGCTCTCCAAAAAATCCTATGATAAGCCACCAAATAAGAAAAATTGCAATAATTATAATTAAAATAAGCAGGATTACCTCGATTATTTTTGCTACACCTTTTTTTCCAAACTCGCCTTTTCTCCTAAATCCCCTCTTTTTCATATTTTTAAATAGTTTTTTGTAATTAAAAACTTATCGGTTTTTGAGTTTTTAAATTGTTCCTCTAATTCATCGCTTTGTTTTAAGCTTTAAGTCTTGCTTTATCCCTTAACTTCCCAGTAGCCGCCTTTGTCTGGGCCGACTCTTTTAAGAAGGCCTTTTTCTTTTAATTTTGAAATATTTTCTAAAACGCTTTTTCTTGAAATGTTGATTGAGTGAGATAGTTCTATAGCAGTAATAAACTTATTTTGTTTTATTAGTTCTAAAATTTTTGTCTGGTTTTCAGTCACCTTTTCAGTCACCTTTTCAGTCACCTTTTCACCTACCCTCTCAGCTACCTTTTTCTTAAGCTTAAACCTGACAATAAAATACCCGTTTGTTTCAATTTCAAACTTAACATTTCCATGCTTTTTACATTCTTCTTTAATCCTATTTATCCCAGTGCCCATTTTTTCAACAAGATGAATCCTATGGAACAAATCTGCAATAAGAGGATTTCTTCTTACAGCTAAGGTACCTAATCTTTCTTTAGTTAAAGGTTTGATTAATCCCCCCAGGTTTGTAACAGTTAGTTTATTATCAAAAATATCTACCTGAACATTGGCTCCTTTTTCAAGATAATCTCTATGCATAACTGCGTTCAAGATTGCTTCTCTCACAGCTTCGATAGGATATTCAGGGATTTCTTTTCTGTATAGTCCTTTAATTTCATATTCAAGTCTTGTATTTCTTTTAACAAACTCAACAGCCCGTTCAACTTGCGTAACCAAATCGTCTTCAAAATCTTTCCTATCGATTACATTAACTTTTTCTGTTCCCTTATATCTTGCGCAGGTGATATAAGCATTAATTAAAACTTGTTTTGGTTCTTTTATAAAAAATAAAATTCCCGCATTATTCAAAAATCCATTTTTATCTGCAACTCCTAAATTAAACAAGGTATCCTTATTCATTTTTTGTTTAATTCCTGTTCTTTTGAGGTATTCAGAAACAAGTTCAGAGTTATATTTGTTAACATCAGTAGCGCTCCTATCAAATTTTAACTTTCCTTCTTCACTGATAAAATCGATAATCTCGTCTCTCCTCATCTTTTGGGAACTAGCTCCTTGTCTCATGAAGAATCCTTGAGAAGATTTGTAAGGTTTATCTTTTCCTTCTTCAACATTAATAATCAAAACATTATCAATTGCCTCGAGTTTAATGTGAATTGGAGGATCGCAATTTCTAGCCAAGTCTTGAATTCCAGACTTTAGCTTGTTTGTTATTTGAATGCCTTTGACTTCACCTTTGTCATTAACTCCAATAAGAATTCTTCCCCCTTCAAAATTAGCAAAAGCGACTATTTCTTTTGGCAAGTTTTTAGAATCAAATGCTTCCTTAAACTCTATCTTAAATCCTTCGCCTTCTTGCAAAATAAAATTCAATTCTTTTTTATCCATAAATACTACAAGAACTAAATGAATTTAAAGCTTTCTCTTCAACCTTATCTCCCCCTCTCTACTTCTTCCTCTAATTCATCGCTTTGTTTTTATTTCCCTTTGAATGTTGAGATAATTTATATTAATATAAATACTTAAATTATCTCTACTTTATCAATTATGTTTCTTGCTTTTTCAAATTTTTTGTTAAAATTATCCATAAATTTATTTAAAAGCTCTATTGCATACTCTTTATCTTCTCTGCTTAAAATTTTTCCAGATTTATTATCTTTGACTCTTTGCAGAAGCTCTTTATCATTTTCAATTAAATGCTGCTTAAATAATTCATAAAGCATATCTTTCTCTGGCTGTCCTCCAAGTCTTTTTTGCTCTTCTGCTGTTTTTCTTCCGCCAGTTAAAGCTTTCATAATCTTATTCTTTATGTTTTCAGGTGATTCAGGGATTTCTATAAAATTTCCTTTTGATTTCGACATTTTTAAGCTCCCATCTAAAGCAGGAGTGTATTTATGATAGATTCCAGAAGGCAAGAAAAATTTATAATTTTTAGCTCTTTTTGCTATATCTCTTGTTAATCTTATATGAGGATCTTGGTCTATCCCAACTGGAATTATTCCGGGCATCTCTTCTTCAATCTGGGGGTAAAGAATATCTGCTACTTGCAGTACAGAAGATATTATTCTTGCCGGAGAGACAGAGCCATAAATTGCTCTATACTCATTTAATGTTGCTTTGTTGCTTAAAGAAAAAGCCAAGGATACAACTTCTTTATTAGTAGATTGAAAATAAAATTTTGTTTTCTTATAATCTAAACCGAGAGCAATATAAGCTGGAATGTGATAGTTTAATGCTCGTTTTCTTGCTTCTTTTATGTCTACATTGCGAGTTGCAGCAGATTCCAAGTCTGCAACTAACATATATGTTTTAGCTCCTTGCTCCTGGAAATAAATCATATTGTCTATTACGCACTTATTTCCTAAATGGATTTTTTCAGCCGAGGGCATTATTCCGCTTAAAGCATAAAATGGTTTTTTTTCTTTTATCGCTTTGCTTATCATACTCAATCCACGCCCAGCAAAAACCAAACCTCTTCTCATTAATTTATTTGGTTCAGGAAACTCAGAAAGTTTAAATTCTTCTAAACCAAATTCTTTTATTAATCTTGCATAATCTTCAGGCAACTCGCTTCCCCAAGGATCTATAAACTTCTCTTTTTTCATAAATAAAAAAGAGCAAATCTATTTATAAATCTTCCCAACATATCAGCATCTGTGTTATCCCGAAACTATTTCATAAGGCTGTTGTAGATAGCCCTATGAAACTAAGCAAATCTAAGCTAACAGAGACACTTAGAAAGCTAGCTGATGGAAAGACAGTTTATCAAGCGAGAAAAGTTGCTGGAATAAGCGTAAGAAGAGTATATCAAGTGAAGGGGGCATTTGATAAAACTGGAGAGGTTCCTAAGATAGGAGAGAGCAATGGTCGTCCTCGAAAACCCTTTGAAGAATGGGAGATTATTCTTGTAAAAAAAGCTTTTGAAAAATATAGAGTATCTGCAGACACTCTTGAGAGATGCATAGACAGAGACTGCAAAGAGCATTTAGGGCATAATAGAATCCATCAAATTCTAGTTTATCTTGGCTATGCCAAGAAAAAGGATATTAGAGATATCCGAAAGAAGAAATGGATTCGTTATGAGAGAAGGCATAGCTTAACTGCAGTGCATATTGACTGGCATTACTTTAAAGGAACTTGGGTGTTTGGTGTTGAGGATGATGCAAGCAGAAAACTGCTTGCGTTGATTGAGGACGAGAAAGAATCAACAGGCAATTCCATAATTGGAATGGACTTTGCTTTAAAACATGGGCCAATAAAACAATGCATAAGTGATCATGGCTCAACATTCATAAGCAATTTTACCGACGGAGAATCAAGATTTAAAGAGTATCTGAAATCGAAAGGAATTAAGCAGATACTCTGCAAAATTAAGCATCCACAGAGTAATGGAAAAATGGAGAAATGGTTTGATTGTTATGACAGAAACAGAGAAGCATTTAAAACTAAAGAAGAGTTTATGAATTGGTATAATGATGTTAAGCCGCACAGAGCTTTAAGGTTTGATGAACTTGAAACACCATCACAGGCTTTCAAAAGGAAACTGAGGAAATGAAAAATCAAAAGAGTATATCGTTAGGAAATATTAACGGGATACTACAAATCTTTTAAAAACAAAAGGTTTATAAACCAATTTTTATCTGAATATACAGAAGAAGGAGTTTAAAAAACGAATTCTTTGTAAAATTTAAAATGAACCAGGAGGATTTTTAAAATGCCATATGGCGATAATAGAAGAGGCTTCAATAGAGGCTTCAATAGAGGCGGCGGTGGCGGTGGCGGGTTTAGAAGAAATTTTGGACCAAGAGAAATGCATAAAGCAACTTGTGCTGAATGTGGTAAAGAATGTGAAGTTCCATTCAAACCAATAGAAGGCAGAGATGTTTTTTGCAAGGAATGCTTTATGAAAAAGAAAGGCATAACACCCCGAAGAGAAGAAACCGAAGAAGCTGAAGAATCAGAAAAAACCGAAGAAGCTGAAGAATCAGAAGACGAAGAAGAATTTTAATGAAGAAGTAACCCTTTAAATTAATAATCGATTTTTAGTTTTTTTATTTTATGTAAATGGAATTTTGTTTTTTCACAGCCCAAAACTCTTGACAAAATTTTCAATAACCCTATACTCTTCCAAAAAATCATTTCCCTTTTTTGTCAGAGAAAAAGTCTTTTTTTCTTCTTCATCTACATCTAATTTAAGAAAATTCTTGTTTATCAGCTCATTTATATAATCTTTAAACATCTGCGGCGAAAGATTAGAAGCGTATAAAAGGCGGGTTGGTTTGATACTCCTGTTTTCTCTAACTGCCATTAAAATATCTTTAATAACATCCAGCCTTTCCCTTTTCTTAGCCATTTTAAAAATTTATTTGTTTATTTTGTTGCTTTTACAACACTATATAAAAATTTATTTGTTTATTTTGTTGCTTTTACAACACTATATAAAAATAACAAGAAAATTATTACATTTAAAATATGGATGCTTATTATCCCCCCCTGATGCCAATTAAAAAAAACAGCTACAACGAAATTAGATAGCCAAGCGATAAGATTCAAAATCATAACCACTAAATATAGTTTGAGAAAATTCTGCTGGTTTTCACTTTTAATGTATATTAAGTAGCTTATTGTGCTGGCATAGCCAAACAAAATAATCTGTGAAGCAAACATCAAATAATATGTTTTCCATAGATAATCTAAACCGACAATAACTAATGCCAAAGCATAAAAAAGAGCAATTTTCGCATTAAATAAAGAGCTCAAACTTCCTTTTTCTGTTTCAAGTTTTTTCCATAGCAAGCTGTACAACAAAGAGAAACCCCCCATAATAAGAAAAAATTCAAACAAAGCTTTTGTTATAAATGAGGGTATTATCTTATAAATTAAAAAATAAGATTCACCAAGAGGATATCTTATTAAAAAAGCAAGTCCATAAAAAAAGAACGCGTTTCTAAAATATCTAATTCCCTGATGAAAGCTTAAACGAAAAAGTCTATTTGTCCTGACAACTATTGCAAAACAAGCAATTCCTATTAGGAGTGTATAGACAAGCCTAAATAGTTCTTGGTTTCTTACAATTAGACTATAAACTTCCATAAAATAAAATTTTTTCTTGTTTATTTAAACATTTATATAAAAAAATATAGAGGATTGTTATATATATTTTATACTTATTTTTGCTTCTGAGCATTTATAAAGCAATTTTCTTTAAAATATTTATAAAATTTAAAGGAGGAAAAAATAAAAAATTAAATTTTTCATTGTCTTTACAAGGGGCAAGTTTTTTCAACACCACTCTTTTTGAACTTGCCAACTCCTTTCCAAAGACGCTGGACAAAATAATTTAAAACTATTTTGATAAAGAAACAGGGCATAAACTAAGCTCTTGTGATTCTGCATTACAAGGCTTCTCAGCCACAACAAGAGCTTAGTCTTTTTTAACTCCGCATATCTATATCTATAACAAGAGCTTAGTCTTTTTTAATTCTGCATATCTATATCTATAACAAGAGCTTAGTCTTTTTTAATTCTGCATATCTATATCTATAACAAGAGCTTAGTCTTTTTTAATTCTGCATATCTATATCTATAACTATAACTATAACTATAACTATAACAAGAGCTTAGTCTTTTTTAATTCTGCATATCTATATCTATAACTATAACAAGAGCTTAGTCTTTTTTAATTATATACGTCCATCTATTTTAGAAGAGCTCAAAACATCTTTAGTTTCCGCAATCAACAGCTCAAAAAATAGATAATTTTATTAACTCGTTTTATTTATCTATTTTATGAAAAAAAGGGTGTTTATTGGATTAGTTAGTTTAATCTTAAGCTTATTTTTAATAACAAATGTTTTAGCTGTTTCAACCTCTGCTGATTCTGAGATAAAAACAATTACACATTATGCAGAAGAATATGAAATAGGAAATATAGATTATGTAAAGCTTTTGGTTTATATTTCTGCATCAAGACAAAATTTAAATGAAATTTTAGGTGCAACTGAAAAACAAATGGGAGGGGTTTTAAAACAAGAGAAAATAAAAGAAATTTTAGGTGATCCAACTGAAGAAACAAAATGGGTATGGGTTGAAGGAGAAGAGCAAGATAAAAAACTTGATTCCTCTGTTCCTGTATGGAGAAAAATTATATTTGATGGAAAGAAAATACAAATTAGATTAAGTGCTTATCCTTCAATTTTCACAAAAAAGCAGTTTGATGATCAAGGCAATAAAGATGAAAAAATAAAACAAGAATCTAATGAAGGTGGTGTTAAAGAAGGAGACTTGATTTACAGATTAAATTTTGAAATTGAATTCAAAAAACCAGAAGAACAATTAAATATTGAAGGAAAAATAAATGATATAAAGAGTTTAGCTGAAAAATTTAATTTAGATCCTTCTCAGGCAAATGCAGAAAGTTTAGCTAAAGAAACTGTGAATGCAGAAAAAACATTTGGAGATTATTTCAGGCAAAACCAAGGCAAGTGTAAGGATTTAATGTCAAGTATTTTTGGAAGTGAAAATCAAATGCCACCCCAGAATATGCTTGTTCAAGAAATTAGTTTTTATGAAGGAGAAAAATTTGAAGCAATAGCAAGATTAGAAATGTGTGATGATTGTGACTGGAATTGGATAAACCTTAATTTATGGGTAAATATGAGGGGACCTATGCCCAAAATGGATGAAGGAGGAGAAATGATTTCTCCTGAGCAGTTTAAAGATAAAGATGTTGAATATTACAAGTCAGAAATTATAAGCTTATTAGATGATTATAAACAAGCTGCTGAACAACAGAATTGGAAAGAAATAAATACAATAAATATGAAAATACAGGCAATTAATGAAGCATGGAATCAAAAAGCAAATGATGTATTGAAAGAGATTGAACAAAAAAGTGATGTTCAAAAAAATGTAGTAGTTGAAAATCAGATTTCTAAAGAAAACAATCAGAATAAGGTTGTAGTTGAAACCACAGGAGAAGGATCAAATAATAATAATATAGTTGATAATGATGTGGCTCCAGGGCCACAAGGAATTGTAGGAGATAGTGGAGGAAATAATGACCCTTATTTTTGGATAAAACAAGACCAAGAAAGAAGAAAACAAGAAAAAGCATTAAGAAAACAAAATTATGAAGAAAGAAAACAATTTTATTTGAGTTTATTTTCTGGTTATGATAAAAAAGAGTATTCTTTCGCACAAATAGAATTTAAAAAAAGATTAATAGAATTGTTTAGAGAAAAAGGAGAAGAAATATGCAATAATAATCAAGATGATAATCAAAATGAAAAAATAGATTGTGATGATGATCAGTGTGGTGGAAAAATCTGTGGAAAAGGAATTAGCACAATTGCAGGAGAGAATGGAACACAAGAGAAAGAAGTTGATTTTTATTGTATTGCAGGAGAGTGCAAGGCAAAAGAAGTGATAATTGAAATAAAAGAAATTATATGCGGGAATCATATTTGTGAAGGAAATGAAACAATTGAAAATTGTGCAGAAGATTGTGCATTATGCCCCCAGTATGATGCAATTGAATGTTCTGGAAAAGTTATTTTTAAAGGAACAGATGAAAATAACTGCTCATTAGAACCAACTTGTATAGAAGAACAAACTTGCAGTGCAAATGAAGATTGCAAGTTTTTGTGTGGTAGTGGGGAGTGTGTTGAAGGAAAATGCCAGGTTAAAGAATTAAGCGAGTGTGTTGAACAAGAGTGCACAGATGGAACACGAAAGACTATGAATTGTGAATCAGGAGAAAGCATTACTTCTAGTACTTGTTCAAATGGATTATGGATAGATACTGGACTTGCTTGCTCTGGAACTAGTGGAAAAACAGAGGAAGTTAAAGAGGAGATTATTGTTGGAGAGGTAGTTGGAAATCAATGCACTAGTTTATCAGATTGTGGAGGAGAAAATGATGTTTGCAGTAATGGAAGATGCGTTACAATTCCGCAAAGAGAAGAAACAACTCCTTCTACAGAACAACCAACTATAACAGAAACAACTCCAACTCCAGAGCATTCTCCTGAACCAGCTCCAGAAACAACCCCCTCTGCGCAACCAACAGGAGGAGCAATTATTTTTGCATTTTTTAGAACTCTTTTTAGAAATTTAAAAATTACAGGAGCTGATATTACAGGATTTGAAATAGAAGAAGCTCCTATTCCAACAGAACCAATTCCTCCTAAACAAAATCTTCCAACAGAACAGCAAAATCCTCCACCTCAAGATAATCAACAGCCAATGGAAAATTTTGAAGATAATAGAGATGATGAGAGAAAAGAAGAAAATGAAAGAAGACAAGAAGAACAAAAACAAAGATGCAATCAGGACTGCAACAGGCCATGCATTGAAAAATGTATTAGAGAAAACTGCGGAGAAAAAATGGAATGTGATATAGATGAAGAAAGCAAAAAATGCGAGGGAACCTGCAAGCCAGAAGATGCTTGTATTGAGAAATGCGTGAAAGGTGAAGGAGAGTGGTGGAAAGAATTTGAAAATAAAGAAGAATTCAAGGAACAATTAGGAGGATTTGAAGCAGGAGGAAACTGCAGAACTGCTAAAGGAAAAACAGAAGGGTTTATTTGGTTTGGTGGATGGGGAGATCCTTTTCAAAGAATACAGCCTTTAAAAAATAAATATTATTCTGGAGGAAATGCTGACTGGTGCAAGATTGAATTGCAAAATTTCATAAAACAAAGAGAGGAATTTGAAAAGGGATTTAATCAAGAGTTTGCAAAATGGTTTTTTGAAGATTATCTTGCTAATTCAGCTGAAAACTGGGAACAAGCTGTTTCTGGAATTTTTGAACTTTATTGGAAAAATGTTGATAATCAAAGAGAAATAGCATTTAGAATGAAATGCTTAGATAAAAATAATATAAATGATATCATGAGCCCTAATCTAATTAATATAAAATATGAAACAGATTATGGGAAGTTAGAGTATTGGGAAGAAATAAAAACAGTTAAAATGCCTGGAATGGAAGAAGAAGTAAATATAATCTCTCCTTATATGAAAACATGGATTTTCCCTTCTAAAGAGTTTATTGAATATGAAATGAAAAAAGCTATGAAAAATCATGAGTTCCCTGGTTCTCCTGAAGATAAAATGGAAAGAAAAAATGAAGAAGGACCAACTGCTGAAGAAAAAGAAATGATTAAGCAAGATGAGAAATTTATGAATATGATAAGAACAATAGCAGAGAAATATGGGGGAAGCTTGGATGTTGTTGTTCAGTTTAAAGATTTAACAAATAATGAAGTAGTATTTAATCTTTATGTTCAGGTTAATGAAAATGATATAATCAAAATGACACCAATGCTTCCAGAAGAAGTTAGTAAAAAAGATGTAACTGCAGAAATTGATTTTGAAAAAATTTATGAATTAATTTACTCGCAAGAAAAAGAAATGAGGGGGGAACAAATAGAAAGCCCTCCATGGGAGAACAAGAAAATGCAGCCTGTTCAAGGAATAAAAAATATGGTTAATGGAGTGAAAATGTATTTTAAAGTTAGAAGCATAATGAATTCTGCTAATATTCAACCAACAGAAACAAAAGAGGATGTGAAAAGCTTAGCCAAAACTTTTTTCTTTATGATGCAAAAAGGCGGGCAAGGGCGAAGTGGAGAAGAAGTGCAGAATGAACAAGGCGAAGAAAAAGCCAGTGGAATTGAAGAAGATGTTTTAGGCTCAAAAGAAGAAATTACCGGTGAGATTATAAGAGGATAGATACTATCAGCATATCATAATAATTCTTAAAAACACCAATTCTTTCTAATGAACATGGCATATTTAGGGCATGAAAATGGGCCTAGGCTGTCAAAAATATTAGAAAGAAACAGAACAGAACTTTTAAACTTAAAAAAATATAGGGGATTTGGACCTTCTACAATTCTTCCAGAAACAATACAAAATATTATTGAAATAGAAGAACAAGAAGAAGAAAAAGGAATTGTTGCTTCAGCCAAAATTCCTGTAGGTCCTGGAGTAAATCTTGGAGAATTTCTTTATGAAAGAATTGACTATAAAACAAATAGCGGAGTTGATTTTTATTTTACTTTAACTACAAAATCTAGTTGATGATAGCACTTTTGCCTATTAATCAATTTAGGGGGTACATTCTTCTTAGTAATCTAGATTATCG
>Ga0315274_10008064_pt1 | contig 15241 bp, 7 predicted proteins | sample YL17G02_20_MG_FD_203700 | JGI IMG/M metagenome (GOLD analysis project Ga0315274, IMG submission 203700) | Sediment microbial communities from Yellowstone Lake, YNP, Wyoming, USA - YL17G02_20 | ecosystem: Environmental > Aquatic > Freshwater > Lake > Sediment | place: USA: Wyoming | collected... | reverse complement strand
AAGATAGGCGTAGTCCTGGTGGTCGGTGTCAACGGCGTGGGCAAGACCACCAGCATCGCCAAACTGGCTTATACCTATAAAGAGCAGGGGAAACGGGTGCTACTGGTGGCAGGCGATACTTTCAGGGCAGCAGCTATAGACCAGCTTAAGGTCTGGGGGGAACGTATAAGGGTTCCCGTAATCGCTCATCAGCCCGGCGGCGACCCTGCTGCAGTGGTCTTTGATGCCTTGGAGTCGGCGAAGAAAAATGCTGATATTGTTATAGTTGATACTGCAGGTCGTCTCCATACCAAGTTCAACCTCATGGAGGAGCTCAAAAAAATCAGGCGGGTGGTAGATAAAGCCAGTATGGAACCCCAGGTGCTGCTAGTGTTGGATGCTACTACAGGCCAGAACGGGTTGACCCAGGCAAGATACTTCACCGAAGCGGTGAAGGTCAACGGCATACTGCTGGCAAAGCTCGACAGCACAGCAAAGGGTGGTATCGTCCTTGCCATTTGCGATGAACTCAAGATACCTATCCTTTACATAGGCACTGGCCAGGAGTTGGAAGATCTCGCACCATTCAATCCTGAGGAGTTTGTGGAAGCTCTATTTTCCCGTGAGGATTAGGCTTGAGTCAAACTGCAGCCATATTCAGGCAAAAGGCGCTTCCTAACAAATGGTTTCAAGCTGCCTGCATAGCCTCTCTGGTCTTCGTTATCTACCTCGTTACCAGCAAGGGTTCGACTCCCTATGACCAATTTGTCCGCTTGGTCGATGCCTTTTTTCACGGCCGCCTTTATCTGGTGAATGGGCCTTCTTGGTTAGAGCTGGCTAGATACGGTGAGAAGGGATATGTCATCAATCCGCCTGCTCCCACCCTGTTCCTGATGCCCTGGGTTGCCATCTGGGGTCTGAGCACCAATCAGGTAATAGTTTCCATGCTGGTAGGGGCAGTTGCTATAGGTTTCTTCTGGGTGGCTGTTACACAATTAGGCTGGGATTTCCGGTTTCGTGTTGCTATGACTGTGCTGGTGGCCTTCGGCACGAACTTCTGGTGGGTTACCAACACAGGCAGTGTCTGGATGCTGGCCCATGTGTCCGCGGTCTTCTTTCTCATGGCGGCGCTGGTTGAAACCACAAACAAGAATCGTCCCTGGCTCGTAGCTTTGCTCGTGGGACTGGCCGGGCTGTCAAGATTACCCACTTTTCTTACCTTCCCCTTCTTTGCCTATACGGTAGGCTGGGGAGTAAATACCAGGGGGAGTCTAATTCGCCGTCTGGTGATTTTCGGAAGTGTCTTGGTTGTGATAGGGGGACTGTATCTACTCTATACCTACGGTGAGTATGGCACTATCAGTCTGGGATATGAACGCGGCCAGTTTGTTAACGAGCCCTGGTTTTCCAAAGGTCTCTTCAGCATAAGCTACATACCCCGGCAACTGAACGCTATTTTCTTTCAGGGGCCTGTATTGTTTGATAAATTTCCCTTCTTCAAGCCTTCTTTCGTGGGGCTGGGGCTATTTTTCACCACTCCGGCCTTGCTCTATATGTTTAGGGCTAGCTCGAAGGATAAGATGACACTTGCGGCCCTGGGGGGACTCTTGCTCACTTCAATCCCCATGCTGACCTACGGGGTGACCGGTTTTCTTCAGTTCGGATATCGCTTCAGCCTGGATATTCTGCCGTTTATGGTGATACTGGTGGCATCGGGCATGCGTTATCGACTGGACGGACTCAAGATAGCTATCATTGTCTTGAGCTGTTGCATCAATCTCTGGGGCACACTGGCTTTCAACAAGCTGAATTGGGTAGCCTGAGACTGTATGATAACCGTGCCTCTAACGGCACATCACGTAAGTGCGGAGTTTGGTTGGTCATACCCGCAGAACAGGGCTTGCATTAGATGATCCAGTTAGCATATGCCGTAATATGGTGGCTCATCCTGCTGTTTCTCGGGCTGATCATTTCCCCCCTCGTATCCAGGATGTGCGGCAGACTGCCCGATAAAGGCTACTCCATCTCTAAAATCCTGGGTCTGCTGGTTCTAACATACTTCTCCTGGCTGCTTGCCAGCTTGCACATACTCAAATTTGGATACCTCAACATCTCTGTAGCATTGCTACTTCTGCTGGTGCTTTCATTCTACCTGGGCAGAAAGAATTTAAGCCTGAAGAATCTGCCCTTAAAATCAATGCTTGTCAGTGAAGCGATTTTCACAGTCGCCTTTGCGCTGTTTTTGGTCTACTTACGATACAAGCCAGACATCTTCTATGCATATACCGAAGATTTTATGGATTTTGCCTTTCTCCAATCGATTATGCGCAGTGGCTATTTTCCCCCCGCCGATCCCTGGCTTGCTGGCACAAGCCTCCCTTATTACTATGGCGGACAGCTCCTTACAGCCATATTGACCATGATAACCAAGGTGCCTTCTTCCATATCTTATAACCTGGCAGTGGCGATGTTCTTTGGACTTGTCGCGTGTGCCTCATACGGGATCGTGTTTAATGTCACAAGAAGAAAACTTTATGGCTTTGTCGCACTCGTTTTCGTTTCTCTTGCGGGGTTTATCTCGGGTGTGTTTCAGCTCTTTGCCTTTGTCTTCCACCATGACCTGCTGGGCCATAGCGCCACAGGAGCGCATAGCTTTTTAGATTGGCTTCTCCACTTCGATGTGAGTGCTGGAGTAATACCTCATACAGGGAACCTGTACCCTTATGCTGCTTTTTTGCAGGGAGAGTTGCATGCACATGCGATGAGCATTCCCTTTCAGCTTATGTACATCACGCTTATGTTCTCATTGCTCAAGAGGGGCGATGACGATGTAAAGAGTGGAAGATTAGATTCGCTACTAACTGTATTTATACTAGGCATTAGCTTGGGCTTTTTCATATTTGTAAATACGTGGGACTATCCTATCTACGCCGCATTCACAGTACTCACTTTCATATTTTTCAAACTGAATCTCAACAAGAAAGGTATCTTAGGTGTGATATTGGTGAGTCTTGTACTATATGTGCCTTACTTTGTTACCAGAGATTGGGGTGGGGCTCATGGAGTTGGCATAGTGCATGTCAGAACCGATTTGGGCGATTTTGTTGAGCTTTTTGCCCTGTTTTTGTTTGTGGTATTTTCATTCTTCTACGTTTCATATAGAGGCAGGTTGTTCAAGAGGCAAAAAGTCATCCTAATGATGGTTTTGGCCGTTATCATTGCCTCTGTCTCTTTCTTGTTAGATTTCCAGCTTCTACTGCTCCTAATACCTCTGATTCTGGTGCCCCTATACAGCATATTCAAAGCCCGTGAGAAAAAAGATACAGAGTTTATGCTGCTTCTTGTGCTCATGGGAGCGCTAGTTATGTTATTCTGCGAAGTCTTTTTCATAGCCGATGCTATGCCATCTCCTTTCGAGAGATTCAACACGGTTATGAAATTCTATTTGCCTGTGTGGGTTTTTCTGGGTATAGCATCGGCATACACAGTATTCTGGGTGTTGGGAAATATCAAGGGAAGGCTTAAGGCTGTTTGGATTGCTGTTCTACTCGTTCTTGTTTTAGCCTGCATGATTCAGTCGGTAGGGCAGACAATAGGCTGGGCGAGTGGCAAACGCGATTACTTCGGGATCAACAGAGGTACATTGGATGGGGTGGCTTACGTGAAGATTATAGCGCCGAGTGATTATGAGGCTATTCAGTGGATCAACGGACATATAAAAGGGCAGCCTGTCATACTGGAGGCGCCCGGGGCGACATATCAATTTTCATCCTATGTCTCGACAATGACTGGTTTGCCTACTGTCGTCGGCTGGCAGAGTCATGAAGTGATTTGGCGGGGCTCCTGGGATAAAGTAGCAGGGCGAGATATGGATGTAGATAATATTTACCAATCTCCGGATAGCGATGAGGCGCTTGCCTTGCTGAGAAAGTATAATGTCGAATACATATATGTTGGGAAGCTGGAGAAAGAGAGGTATCCAGCGGAGAGCCTGCAAAAGTTCTTCAGCGATTCGGGAAGATACAAGCCGATTTATGATAAAGATGGAGTTACCATCTATCAGGTAATGTCGTGAGAGTTGCTTCGCTCATGCTATTTGTGAGACAATGTAGCCGCGCTGCCATTCGGTGATAAAGGCAGTCAATGGTAGCCCTCGGCGGATTCTGGAAAAGCTAGAATGCAAACGAAGGCCTTGGAGAAACTGCAGCGCTTTGCCTCTAAACCCAGCGGCCAGGTTTTCCTGGTTATCCTCACCCTTGCGGTATCCCTTCTCGTCCGGTTGCTCCTGTTTCGCTATCATGGCTATTACATAGATGAAAACAATTTCAAAGCGTGGTATAACACCGCTGCCGAAAAGGGCCTGTACAACTTCTACGATTCCACCTGGTCTGACTATCCCCCGTTTAGCATCTATATCTTCTGGCTGTTCGGTAAGCTGACGCATGCCCTGGGGCCGGGCAGTCTATATTTGCTCATCAAGCTGCCTCAAAACCTGTTCGACCTCGCCACAGCCTATCTCATCTTCCGCTTTGTCCGCCTGAGGTATTCTTTCCTCTTCGCCCTGGGCGCTATGGCTGTGTATGCCCTTAATCCTGCAACCATCTTCGATGTTGCAGTGTGGGGGCAGATGGACTCCGTCTACACCTTCTTCATGGTTGCCTCCCTTTACTCTGCTATTCGCTCGAGATATGAGCTTTCGGGAGGTCTTTTTAGCCTCGCCATACTCACCAAGCCTCAGAGTGTTGTCCTTCTCCCAGTGTTGGCATACCTGATTCTTAAAAACGGAGGCTGGAAACGTGCCCTGTCCAGCAGCGTTGTATTCATAGCTTTGATCTTCATAGTCATCGCCCCCTTTCACTGGAATAACCCGATTACTTTCCTTACCGACCGTTATTCGGTGGGCTACAATTTGTATCGTTCAAACAGCCTCAATGCTTATAACTTCTGGGCGTTGCTCGGCTTCTTTAAAGATGACACCGTTCGACATCTTGGACTGAGCTATCAGACGTGGGGTATTATCGCCTTTGTCATCTTCGCCGCCTTTGTCATGTGGCAGTTTCACCGCAAGCCAGGCGGGAGAGCTCCCGTTTTCGCTACCTTTCTCCTGATGTTCGGCTTCTTTATGCTGATGACTCGCATGCACGAGCGGTATCTCTTCCCTGCCTTCGCACTTCTCGCCATGAGCTTCTCCCCGCGTCACCCCCCCTGGCTCTACGTGGGTCTCATGGGGACGTTTTTTGCCAACGTGGTCTATGTAATGTCAATGCTCAATGCAGGTAAGTTCATACCCGATGGGCACTGGTCCATTTATGTCTTGGTTCCTATCAACGCCATTCTGTTCTTTTACGCTATCTGGAGTTTCTGGAGGATGCAGCGCGCTAAAGAGGTTGAAGGAGAACCGCCTGAAACAGAACCGGCTGAGGCGAAGCCGCCAGCAGTTCCTTCTCCTTCACCGAAAGTTGAAGCGGTCGAGGAGGAGCCTTCGGCTCCTATCCCCAAAGTACCCACTCCCTGGACGCATGCTCTCATCCTGGCGCTTCTCATTGCTATCTTCCTCGGCGTGTCCCTCTGGAATCTCGGGGACAGGAAAGTTCCCACCTCGGAATGGGTGTCTCAAAAAGACCCTGAAGAAGTCTATCTTGACTTGGGCGCGACGACCCGAGTCGAGAAGGTTTGGGTGCTGGTTGCGGACGCCAACCCGGTCAATGTTGAGCTCTACTGGGGCTCACCGGGCAATTGGACCTACCAGAGTAACCTGACGGAATCCAGCGTCTGGGCGAAGTGGGATTCACTGTCTCTGAACCGCGATACCAGGTATGTCCGCCTGCTGTTTAAGGGGACAACGGGGCGAATTGGTGAAATTGCCCTGTTCACTGACGGCCACAAATTGAACATAAGCAAGATCGTAGGGGACCAGGATAATACGGTTGCAGCTCTCGTAGATGAGCAGCAACTGGTTGGCAACCCTGCCAGCCACACATCGGGCACCTATTGGGATGAAATATATTTCGTCAGGACAGCCGAGCAGACCCTGAAGCTCGAAAACCCTTCCCAGTCTGACCATCCTCCCACCAGCAAACTTATTATGGCTGCCAGCATAGCAATCTTCGGCCACAATCCTTTTGCCTGGCGCATCGCTGGAGTTATCTTCGCCGCCCTTGGCATATCGCTCATTTACTTCTTTGCCAAGCGCGTATTTAAGTCCTCCCGCGCTGGCCTTATAGCTGCCTTCCTGCTCACTTTTGAGTTCATGCACTTCGTCGAAGCACGGATCGCCGTGCCTGAACCTTATATCCTGTTCTTCGTTATTGCCATGTTCTATTTCTTCTACCGTTACTGGGAAGACCCCCAGCGTGGTGGCAAATACCTTTTCATAAGCCTTGTTTTCTTTGGGCTGGGGTTCTCTACTAAGTGGCATGTTATGTACGGATTTGTGGGCATGGTGCTGCTGCTGATTCTGCTCAAGTGGCGCAAGCCTGTAATCCGTAAGAACGAAGTCCTCTGGTTCGTTGGTGGCCTGGCGGCAGCGGTGGCTATCTATATGGCTTCGTACGCAACGTATTTTCTGGCGCACCACGGTTGGTCGGACTTCTGGAGCTTGCAGTTGGATAATTACCGTTTCCATTCCAGTTTAAGAACACCGTATGCTTGGAGTTCAGCATGGTATACCTGGCCGCTGATGCTTCGTCCGGTCTGGATGTATGTAGGCAGCTTTGACGGCAGTACCGGGTATATCTCAACCATGGGTAATCCCGCGCTCTGGTGGGCTAGTATACCTGTGATGCTTGCTACCTTCTGGCTTGCGGTACGGCACAGGAGCAAGATCGCTATTTTCATCTCCATCCTCTTTCTGACCCAATGGCTCTTCTTTATCCCAATCAGAAGACCGATCATGATCTATCATTTCTTCCCCAACGTGCTGTTCATGATCCTTGCAGTCACCCTCTGGATTCAGTGGTTATGGGATAGGTATAAGTGGGGCAAGTGGGCTGTTGCTGGTTACCTTGCGCTCAATGTTGTTTGCTTTGCCCTGTTCTTCCCCGTGTTATCTGGTCTGCCCATGAGCCAGGGGTATTGGCACTCGATGAGATGGATGGTGGACTGGCTGACTGTAGGTGTTGGCCCTCACTGAGAAATGAATCTTGAAAAGCTCGCTGTTTCTAGGTATACTGAAACAAGGCTATCACGTTGGTCTTTGGTCTGAAGCTGGCTGAGACGCCGGCACTCTCCGTAGCGGAATGAGAGGGGCCGATCATTGTTCTGCAGAAGGCGTATCGAGAGTTCGGCGGCATCACTGGTATCGTGTCAGCCGGACTCCTTTTTTCTGTCTACGGCTTTCACCCAGTTTCGCATCATACCCTGGCAAATGGCGCTGCCAACAAGGTATTGAGATTGACCTCTAATATTATTTATTCTTAATTTATCTCTAGTGGGGTGCAAAGTGAAAGAGATCGCTCTTACCATCGACTCCCGAGAGGTCAAGGTTGAGGAGGGGACAACCATACTCAAGGCGGCCGAGAAGGCTGGCATCTACATACCGGCCCTTTGTAACTACCACGGCCTGAAACCCCTGGCCGAGTTACAGCCTGATCGGGCCTGCCGCCTCTGCGTCGTTGAGGTGAAAGGGGTTGCCGAGCCCCAATTGGCATGTATCACCCCTGTAGCCGAACGCATGGTTGTCCACACGAACAAGCTGCGCCTCCAGAAACTTCGGCATCACAGCCTGAAACTCATCCTCTCCCGATACCCCGACGCCGTTCTCAGCGGCGGAAACAAAGAGCATGGCGCTGCCTACGAGAACACTCTGAAGGGCGGCGACGGCGAGCTACAAAGAGTGATCGACCACATCGGTCTTGACGAGCTGCCTCCCTATATCCCCAAGAAGCTGCCCGTCCGTGAAGATAGCCCATTCTGGATTCGCGATAATAACTACTGCATACTCTGCGAACGCTGCGTCCGTGTCTGCGACGACATCAGGGGGGCTAAGGCTATAGAGTTCGCCTACCCCTGTCATAAGGCCTGCCCTGCCGGCATCGATATACCCCGCTACCTGCGTCTCATCGCCCGCGGCAGGCCCTCCGCTTCCCTGGCCGTGATTCGAGAGAGGGTTCCCTTCCCCGGTTCACTGGGGCGTGTCTGTGTCCATCCCTGTGAGCAGGCCTGTCAGCGCGGCAAGGAGGTAGACAAGCCGCTCTGCATCAGGATGATGAAGCGCTACGCTGCCGATAACAGCGACGATTCCTGGAAAAAGCGGGCCAAGAAGCTGCCGCCTACAGGCAAGAAAGTAGCTGTGGTAGGCGCTGGGCCTGCGGGACTGACAGCCGCCTACTATCTGGCCAAGCAGGGTCATAAGGTGACCGTCTTCGAGGCCTTGCCCGAGGCTGGCGGCATGATGAGGGTGGGCATCCCCGCCTACCGCCTGCCCCGCGACATACTCAAGGGCGAGGTTGATGATATTAAGAGCTTCGGCGTTGATATCAAATTCAACACGAAGGTCGAATCCCTCGACTCGCTTTTCGAGCAGGGACACAATGCAATTTTCCTCGGCCTGGGCTCGCATCAGGGGATGAGTTTGGGTGTGGAGGGAGATAACCTGCCCGGGGTTATAGAGTCGGCGGAGTTCCTGCGTCGGGTTAACCTCGGCGAGAAGATAAACGTGGGCAAAGAGGTGGGGGTGGTCGGTGGTGGCAATGTCGCTATCGATGCAGCCCGCATTTCTTTGCGCTTGGGTGCCAAGAAGGTGAAAATCATTTACCGCCGCACACGGGCTGAAATGCCGGCCAACCCCGAGGAGATAGATGCAGCCCTGGAGGAGGACATCGAGATTATCTACCTGGCAGCCCCCGCCAAGGTTACCCGCGAGGGCCACAAGCTGAAGCTGGAGTGCATCCGCATGGAGCTGGGCGAGCCCGATGACAGCGGCAGACGCCGCCCTGTCCCCATCAAGGGCAGCGAGTTTGTTACAGAGTATGACACTATCATAGCTGCCATCGGGCAGCGCACTGATATACCCGCAGGCTTCAAGGTCGAAGCGGGCAAAGGGAGTGTGGTCAAGGCGGATGCCAGTTTGCAGACCAGCCGCCAGGGCGTGTTCGCTGGCGGAGACTGCGTCAGTGGCCCCGCTACCGTCATCGAGGCCATAGCGGCAGGGAGAAGGGGCGCGGAAGCCATAGACCGTTACCTGGGCGGCAAGGGCGACATCTCGGAATCGCTCGTCGCTCCTGAAGAAGCCACTCATTTCACCGAGCATGACCTCCCGCCGGAGAAATTGGCCGTCTTCTCCCATCTTCATGCTAAAGACAGAATTAACAACTTCGATGAGGTCGAGCTTGAGGTTCCCCGTGACATTGCTATAGCCGAGTCGCAGCGATGCCTCCAGTGCAATGTCATCGCTCCACCCAATAAACTCAACCTTAAGGACGCCAACTGCCAGTTCTGCGGCGCTTGCGTGGACGCCTGTCCGGTCATAGCGCTCATGGAGCGCAGCGCCATAGGTGCAGGCGCTCCTGACCGCCTGGTGACTACCATCTGTCCCTACTGCGGCGTGGGCTGCCAGCTCAAGCTCGAGATTAAAGACGAGAAAATCATGCGCGTTGTCCCTGACCGTAAGGGGGCTGCCAATAAAGGGCAGGCCTGTGTCAAAGGCAAATTCGGACTCGATTTCGTGAGCTCCCCCGAGCGCCTCACTGCGCCCCTCATCAAGCAGAAGAACGGCGAGTTTGTCGAAGTCACCTGGGGTGAGGCATTCGACTTGATAACGGTCAGGCTCGCCGGGTATAAGGGCAACCAGTTCGCCGCTATATCCTCCGCCAAGTGTACCAACGAGGAAAACTATGTCTTCCAGAAATTCGCGCGGGCGGTGATGGGCACCAACAACATAGACCACTGTGCCCGTCTCTGACACGCGCCCACTGTGGCCGGTCTGGCCACAAGCTTCGGCAGCGGCGCTATGACCAACTCTATTGCAGAGATTGCCGATGCTAAATGCATCTTCGCTATCGGCACCAACACCACCGAGGACCATCCTGTTATCGCCCTCGAGATAAAGAAGGCGGTAGACAAGGGAGCTAAGCTCATCGTGGCCGACCCGCGAGAGATCGGTCTATGCCGCTGGGCCCATATCTGGCTGCGGCATCGCCCCGGCACCGACGTTGCCTTGCTCATGGGCATGTGTCGCGTGATATTCGACGAGGGCTTACTGGATAAGGCGTTCGTAGAGCAGCGCTGCGAGAACTTCGAGGAGTTCAAGAACTCTCTCAAAGGCTTCAACCTCGATCTTGTCTCCGAGATCACCGGCGTCCCCGCCGCTGCCATCGCTGAGGCAGCTCGGGCGTATGCCACCAATAGCCCCGCCTCCATACTCTACGCTATGGGCATCACACAGCACTCCCACGGCACTGATAATGTGCTGGCTGTAGCCAACCTCGCCATGCTCACCGGCAACATAGGCAAGTGGGCTTCGGGTGTGAATCCTTTGCGCGGTCAGAATAATGTGCAGGGAGCCTGCGATATGGGCGCTTTGCCCAACGTGTTTACTGGCTACCAGCAGGTGGCAGGCGCCAGTGCCAGGGCGAAATTCGAGGCTGCCTGGGGCTGCACCCTGCCCACGGAGCCTGGGCTGGTGCTTACCGACATGTTCCACCTGATGGGCGAGGGCAAGGTCAAGGCCGCTTACATCATAGGCGAGAACCCTGTGCTCAGCGACCCCGATGCCAGACATGTCAAGGAGGCATTGAGCAAGCTGGAGTTCCTGGTAGTACAGGACATATTCCTCACCGAGACGGCTCAGTTTGCGCATGTAGTGCTGCCCGGCGCCAGCTTCGCCGAGAAGGACGGCACCTTCACTAACACCGAACGCCGCGTGCAGCGGGTGCGCAAGGCTATCGCCCCTGTGGGCGATGCCAAGCCTGACTGGCAAATTACTTGCGAGATAGCCCGGCGCATGAGGGGCAAGGGCTTCGAGTTCGCCAGTTCAGCGGATATTATGAAAGAGATTGCCGATGTCACGCCTTCATACGGCGGCATCACCTATGCCAGGCTGGAGCACGGCAGCCTGCAGTGGCCCTGTCCCCTGGAAGACCATCCCGGCGTGCAGTTTCTCCATGAGGGCATGTTCAGCCGCGGCAAGGGCAGGTTCGCCGCACTGGAGTACAGGCCGCCCAAGGAGCGCCCCGATGAGGCTTACCCCCTGGTGCTCACCACGGGACGCAGCCTGTTCCACTACCACACCGGCACCATGACCCGCAAGTCCAAGGGGCTCAACGAGCTGAAAGCGATGGAGGAGGTGGAGATCAACCCTCAGGACGCTAAGGCCCTGGGCATCGCCGAAGGCGACAAAGTGCACGTAGTCTCGCGCAGGGGTAAAGTTCAGGCCTGGGCCAAGGTAACGAAAGCCTCGCCCAAAGGCGTGGTGTTCATGACCTTCCATTTCGCGGAGAGTGCCACCAACCTGCTCACCAACCCTGCCTCAGACCCGGTGTCCAAAATCCCCGAACTCAAGGTCTGCGCAGTGAGAGTGGAGAAGGTTACCGAGAAAGTGCCTTCGTAAGTAATTAGCTTTTGATTTATGTGTGTAGGGGCGGTTCGCGAACCGCCCCTACATTCTTGCTTGCCCAATCGTCCGCAATAAAGAGTTTGGCAGCAAGAGTTCCAACATGGTTTAGAGACATCACTTTTTAAAGCCATATTTCAAGGGATCGCAAAGTTTAGCTTCTCAAAACATCAAGCAGGAGGATGTCCTTTCCTGTAGTCCTCGAGCACTTGCTCTGCCTTTTTCAAGTTATAAATTACGCGCTCGTGTTTCTCAGGGAAGGTTTCCTTTGTGTAGACCTCGAGAACAAGCTTAAAGCGGGCGATGGCCTCCTCCAGGTTCTGGGCTTTATCCCCCGATATGCGATCCCCGTAAGCAGCGCCCAGGTTGTTCTGCGTCATGGCCCAATCTTCTGGAAGTGCCTCACGAGTATAGACCTCGAGAGCACGCTTATAACAGGCAATAGCCTCCTCCAGGTTTTGAGCCCTGTCCCCAGATATGCGGTTCGAGAAGGTAGTGCCCAGGTTGTAATGGGTCAAGGCCCATCTCTCTGGGAAAGCCTCACGAGTATAGACCTCGAGAGCACGCTTATAACAGGCAATAGCCTCCTCCAGGTTTTGAGCCCTGTCCCCAGATATGCGGTTCGCGAAGGCATTGCCTAGGTTGATCTGTGTCATGGCCCATTGTTCGGGGAAGGCTTCTCTGGTATGCACCTCGAGGGCACGCCTACAGCAGACAATAGCCTCCTCTCGGTTCTGAGCGCTGTCCCCAGATATGCGGTTCCAATAGGCACCACCTAGGTTGTTCTGTACTGTGGCCCACTTTTGAGGGAAGGATTCTTTGGTGTAGACTTCGAGCGCAAACTTACAACAGGCGATGGCCTTCTCTAGGTTCTGGGCCATGTCCCCTGATCTACGGTTGACGTAGGCAATCCCCAAATTGTTCTGTATTCCGGCCCAATCTTCGGGGAAGGCCTCTTTGGTGTAGACCCCGAGGGCGCGCTTATAGCAGGCAATGGACTCCTCCAGGTTTTGAGCTCTATTCCCTAGCGGAAAATCCGTTAGCAAGCTGGCGAAGTTAGCGAGTTCCGGGAAGATGGCTTCGGGTGCTTTGGAGAAAAAATCACAAAGGGTTTGAGCTAGTAGCGCTACATGTCCCCGCTGTGCAATTGATACATCCCGCGGCAGATATGCTTCCGGACACTCTAGGGTAGCAGCCTTTTTCTCTATCCAGGGACTTACGGCACTAATGGAAGCCCTCACCTTTCTCCTGTGCCACCACCAAGGCTTGCCACACAGGCGAGCGGCAACCTCTAGGGTGAATAAGGTCGTCGGGGTGACCCCTGCCTGACGCAAGAGGGCTAGCGAGTTAAATAAGCATATTCTTTCAGGATATGAAGCAATGCGCTCATCCCACGTTTTCTGCCATAGGTCGTTGAAGGTCTTAGGCAGTGTCTGAACCTCTTGAATGTTAACAGTTTTCCCAGGTTCAATACGCGATATTGCCAGTCTTGCATAGTTAGGAGTGCCTTCAGCAGTGCAGCGGCGCGCCAGTTCCTTTCTCGCGTCATCAGGTATAGTAATACCTCTGGCAACTGCCATGGCACGGATAAGGATATCCACATTGTTTTGGTCCCAGGATGGCAAGGCAAACTCTTCAAATCCGAATTCTTTGATAAGGGGGCGCAGACTTTCCATGGTTTTCTCATAATCTCTGTCTCTCAAGTCATTTCTTACAGTGGCTATGACCCGGAAGTCGGCGTGGCCCTTGAAATGAGTCAAACACTCCCTAAACCAAGTGGGAAAGTCTCCCGCTTTAGCTGTGGACTCGCTCTGTCTGCTTGGCGTGTAGTATGGTGGGTTATGCAGGTTATCTATGAAGAGGACGATATGGTTTTTGGGGATATCCGATGGCAGAGATATAGAAGCAGTGAATGGTGTGGTGGGAAATAGAATAGTAATTGGCTCACCTAAGCGTCGCTCCAGGCGGCGTAATGCTTCTATGCCTTCTCGAGTTTTGCCAATGCCCATGCGTCCTACTAGGATGAGTAAGGGGCTGTTATCAATTTTTTCTTGAAGTTTCTGCTGTTGTTTCTGTGGTAGACGGGGCTGATAAGCGATGCTAAGGTCGCCGTGGAGATCGGGAACAAGATCTCGTATGCGCTGCTCAAGTTCGCCGAAGGAAGTTGCGTATCTAAAAGGTAAGGAACTCCCCGCCGGTAACGGCGGGGCTTTTCGCCAAATTTTCCTCCACAGCCATGTCGTCGCTCTCCACAAAGGCTTTCTAAACCATCCGATCACAAAAAGTATGAGTGCTACAATAACACCAACAATAATCTCGTGGCTTAAGTCACTCAAGAACCCCACGCCTTGGGTCACATTGCCATTATTCAACTTTGGCTCCAGAAAATAGATCGCGTAACAAAGGCAAAAATTCTCCTCCGCGAGTCATCTTGTGTGAGATTATACACCACTTTCGCTGACGAGTACAAGAATACCTTCCTCCCTTATTGCGTGGATTGTGCGCCCGACCATCAAGTTTCCGTTCATTTTGTCCTGTCCTATGTCGCCCATTTATTTTACATCGGGAAGTGGTTAAACTTGGTATAACTATGCTGAATCTGAGAAAATACGGGAATACGCCTTTCACTGTAGCCGTCATTCACGGTGGGCCGGGTGCGCCCGGAGAAATGGCGCCGGTCGCTCAAGAGCTATCGTCTGTTACGGGCGTTCTCGAGCCGCTTCAAACAGCGACCACGCTTGAGGGGCAAGTCCGCGAGCTCAAGGCCGTCTTGGAAAAGCACGCAGCTCTTCCCGTCACCCTCATTGGTTTCTCCTGGGGCGCCCTGCTCAGCTTCATCTTTACCGCCCGCTATCCCTCATTTGTGAGAAAGCTCATACTCATCGGCAGTGCGCCCTACGCAGAGAAATATGCCTCAAACATTACGCAGACTCGCCTGAGTCGGCTCACTGAACAGGAACGAAAGCAAGCCCTTTCCTTGATGCAGACTTTGAACGACCCCTCCGTTGCCGACAAAAACACGCCCCTGGCCCGGCTGGGAAAGCTGCTGTCCAAAGCTGACTCGTATGACCCCTTGCCCCATGACGACGAGATACTGGAATGCCAGTACGATGTCTTCCAGGGTGTCTGGGAACAGGCCGAGCAGCTCAGAAGCAGCGGCAAGCTTCTGGAGCTTGGGAAGAAAATCAAGTGCCCCGTAGTCGCCATCCACGGCGACTATGACCCCCATCCCTCTGAAGGGGTCGTAGAGCCTCTTTCTCGCGTTCTCAAAGACTTCCGTTTCATCCTCTTGAAGAAGTGCGGCCACCGCCCCTGGCTCGAACGCAGCGCCAGGGAGAGGTTCTATGATATCCTTACAAGGGAGCTATAAACCGCGTATTGGGATGACGAGGGAGCACAGAATCTACAAAGAGCGGCGCTTATTTTTTATATGGGGATGGTCTTCGAACCCCTGACCCCTCGGACCTTATTCCACTCAGCGGTGCCGAGAAGTTTTATCCTCCGGGCCGATTCACCCAGGTAAGACGTGCGCAAGAGTTGTATAGCCTTGCTTCCATACCTTTGCCGCACCCTTTTGCCTAAGTCGAGGTCTTCCCGATAGCCCAGCGTTGGGTCCAGGTTCTCGTCGTAGCCGCCTATCTCATTGAAGGCACTCTTCCAGATGGCTATCCCCCTGCCTGTAGTATATGCTTTGGGCTTGAACCAACTGCG
>Ga0315274_10008062_pt1 | contig 15244 bp, 12 predicted proteins | sample YL17G02_20_MG_FD_203700 | JGI IMG/M metagenome (GOLD analysis project Ga0315274, IMG submission 203700) | Sediment microbial communities from Yellowstone Lake, YNP, Wyoming, USA - YL17G02_20 | ecosystem: Environmental > Aquatic > Freshwater > Lake > Sediment | place: USA: Wyoming | collected... | reverse complement strand
TCGGCTCCGGCCCGAATCCGAGCCTCGCCATCTCCTTGGGCGAGAGGACCGTCCTCAACGCCCCGTCCAGGGCCGTCGCCAGGACCGTCCCGACGACCCAAGTTTCGATCGTCGTGGCCTGCATCCGGGTCGAGCCCGTGATCGCTTGAGGGCCCGTCGTTAGGTTGATCTTAGTGATGCCCGGCTCCTGGAGGACTTTGCGGCTCCGCTCGAGAGGCATGAGCTTGTCGTTGGGATTGTTGTAGACGAAGTACAGGTTGAGCCGGCTTTCGCCCGTGTCCCCGGCTCCGGAGGCCGACCAGGCCTCGCGCGCGGCCAGGATGGTCCCGATCACCGACGAGGTCTCTCCGCCCTCCGTGACGCAGATAACGACATCGCCTTTCCGGATCCCTCGATCCCGGAGCTGAAGCCGGCCGATGAGCTGGAGGTCCTCGAAGCCTTCGAGAGAGCTGATCAGGGCCCGGTCGGCGCCGGTCATCTCTCCGATCAGGCGCCCCTCCGCGTCCTCGCCGAAGCGGGCCTTGAGCTTGGCCCCGATCTTGGGCTCGGCCGCGGCCCTCCTCCAGAACGGCCTCCAGAGTCCGCTCTCCATCTGCTTGGCCAGCCGGCCGGTGGCGCCGCAGCCGTAGATGTAAACGGTCCGGCCTCCGAGGAGGGCGCCCTCGACGGCCCGCGCCATCTCGTCGATCCCGGCCGGGTTATCGGCGAGGCTCCGGAGCCTGCCCACGATATCCTCGTCGACCGAGAGGATCATCCGGAGCCCGGCCGCCGCGTCCTTCCGGACCCGCTCGCTCAAGCTCCAGGTCTTGGGGTGACGCTGTTCGGTCAGGAGTTGATGGAGCTGGAATTGAGTTTTATTCTGGACGTAGTCGATCGATTCGGCCGAGGCCTCGACTCCCAGGAATTTGAGAAGGCTCGTTTCGGCCGAAGCCGGGGCCGTCTGGTCTTGGCCTCGGGCGGCCGGGACGAGTCCGGGCCGCCCCGGAGCGCAAAGGATGAGGGCGAAGAACAGGACGGAACGTATCGTTTTAAGGGCGCGGGCGGATCCCGGCTTATCCGTACTGGCGTTGATCATCCAGGATGTCTCCTTCGCGCCAGGATCTGGTCCAGTCCTCGACCAGGAAGACGAGGAAGCGTCCGTCGGCCGTGGAGCAGACGACCCGGACCAGGCCCGCGTTGATGAGCATCTTCTTGCAGATGAAGCAGGGGAAGGCGTTGATGGCCGCCCCGCTCTCCGGGACGCTCCCGAATATGTACATGTCGCCGCCCAGCAGGCTCACTCCCGCCCGGGCGGCGTTGATGATGGCGTTCTGCTCGGCGTGGACGCTCCGGCACAGTTCGTAACGCTGGCCGTGGGGAATCCCCAGCTTGTCGCGGAGGCAGAAGCCGTGCTCGGTGCTGGCGCGGGTTTTGCGGGGCGCCCCGGCGTAGCCGGTCGAGACGATCTGATCGTCGCGGACGATCAGGGCGCCGATCGAACGTCGATAACAGGTGCTGCGGCGGGCGACTTCCCGGGCGATCCCGAGATAATACTCGTCTTTGCTGATCCGCGGGGACGTCATGCGAACACCTCCAATTTCCGGTACAGGTCCTCGAGCGTTCCGTCGTTGATGATGAGGGCGTCGGCCAGTTCCAGGCAACGCCGGAGTCGCTGACCGGTTGGGGCGCCCTCCATCTCCTCCCTCTCCTTGGCGGCGAACTCGTCCGGCGTCCGGGCCGACTCGTCCCGCCCCCGCTTCCGGACGCGTTCGTAGCGGAGCGCGACCGGCGCGTCGACGGCCAGGAGGAGGAAGTCGGGCCGGGTCCGAAAAAAAGCGATCTCCTCGGGATTCCGGATGCTGTCGATGATCGCCCGCCCCGTGATGGAGGCCATGATCCGGCGGGCCAGGACATCGGCGCCCTGCGAGGCCCGGAGCGCGTTTCCGATTCGGATCAGGTTGTCTCTGGTCGCGGCCTCGCCCCGGGCCGCGAGTTCCGCGCGGAGGACGTCGGACAGGGAGTGAAAGGCGAAACCTTTCCGGATAAAGTGGGAGGCGATCTCTCCCTTGCCGGCCCCGTTCGTTCCGGTCAGGCCGATCAGACGAACCTCCGCTTTGTCGATCATGGCGTCATCGGTGCTCGGCCGCGCCCTTCCCGGCTTTGCGGGCCCGGCGCTCCTTCCGTTCTTTCCCGAACAGGAAGGCGATCAGGATGCCCAGCACATAGAGGGCCAGCATGGGAACGGCCAGGATGGTTTGGTTGACCGGATCGGGCGTCGGCGTGATGACGGCGGCGATGATGAACACGGCCAGGACCGCGTACTTGAAATTCTTGAGCATCCAACGGGAGGTCACGATCCCCATCCGGGACAGGAAGAAAATCAAGGTCGGCGTCTCGAAGACGGCCCCGATCCCCAGCAGGAGCTTGAGGATGAGGCTGAAATACTGGTCCACGGTGATGACGGCCTGGAAGTCCTTGCCGACCTGGAGAAAGAAGCGGCAGGCGTAGGGGAAGACGAGGAAATAGCCGAACAGGGTTCCGATGATGAAAAAGCCGGTCGTGAAGATGACGAACGGCCAGACGTACTTTTTTTCCTTCTGGTAAAGACCGGGGGCGACGAAATACCAAAGCTGGAGGAAGATGACCGGCGTCGCCAGAAAGGCCGCCGTCAGGAACGCGACCTTCATGTAAAGGACGAACGGGGCGGTCAGGGTCGTGAAGGCCAACTTCTGCCCCGGCGGCAGATACATGGTGATCGGCCGGGCCAGAATGGTGAAGATGTCCTTGCTGAAGATCGCGGCCGGGATGACCGCGACGATGATCGCGATCAGCGAATAAAAGATTCTCTTCCGGAGGTCCTCGAGATGCTCGAGGAAGGTCATCTCGTCAGGAGTCTTTTTTGCCTTCCCCATCCGTCTGCGTGTCCTTCGGGGCGTCTTCGTAGGGGTTCGCGGAAATCTCGTCCGTCAGGGCCGTTGGAATGCTCTTGATGTCCTGGATGTCCTTGCGGAGATCGTCGGCGACACCCTTGATCTCGGAGGCCTGGATCTCGTCCTCGATCCGCCCCCGGATCTCCTCCGAAGTCTTCTTGAACTCCCTCATAGCCTTTCCCAGGGACTTTCCGACTTCGGGCAGCTTTTTGGGTCCGAAGACAAGCAGGGCGACGGCCAGGATGATCAGGAGTTCCGGAATGCCGATGCTGCCGAACATGAACGTGTTTCTTTCTTTCGAGGCAAGAGCCACTATAATCCCTCGTTTTCCCCAAGTCAACCCCTTCTACCTCCAGCCGTCAGGCGGGGACTGTATAAGGGTAGTCCTGAGCCTTGCGAAGGACAACCCCTCGCCCCCAGCCGTCAGGCCGGGACTTGTCCCCGGCCGAAGCTCCACGGACGTAAGTCCGTAGAGCTTCAGGACATCCGGCCGCCTGGCGGCTTTACAAGGCCGGGCCCCTTTGGTAAGATGATCATTCGACGGCAACCCATGACCAAGAAAATCGCGCTCACGGCGGCCCTGCTCGCCTCATTCCTCCACCTCGCGGCCGGGGGGAAGGGCGATTGGGCCGAGGCGCTCGACAAGGCGGAATCGATCGCCGTCCTGGTCGAGCAGAACTATGTCCATCGGCAGGAGCCCCAAAAACTCGCCTTCGCCTCGATCCGGGGCGCCCTGGAGACGCTGGACCCCCATTCCTATTTCCTGGACCCGGACATGCTGTCCCGGATGAGGGAGGACTACACCGGGAAATTCTACGGGCTGGGGATCCAGATCACGAAGCAGGAAGACCGGCTGGTCGTCATCGCCTGCATCGAGGGGACGCCGGCCTCGCGGTTGGGCATCCAGCCGGGGGACGTCATCGCCACGATCGACGGCGAGAGCACCAAGCCGCTGTCGAGCTTCGAAGCCATGCAGAAACTGCGCGGCCCCAAGGGGACCAAGGTCACGATCACGGTCATCCGCGAGGGCTTCGACACGCCGTTCGAGCTCACCGTCATCCGCGAGGAGATCCCGCTTCACAGCGTCTCTTACGCGTTCCTCCTCGACGACAAGATCGGATATATTTATATCAGGACGTTCAGCGAAACGACGGTGGCCGAAGTCGAGGCCAAGATCGCCGAGCTGCGGGCGCGGGGGATGGAGAGCCTCATCCTGGATCTTCGCTGGAACCAGGGCGGCCCCTTTTTCCCGTCCCTCGAGCTGGCCGATGAGTTTTTATCAAAGGGATCGCTGATCGTGTCCATCCGGGGCCGCAACAAGAGCTACGACCGCGAATTCCGGGCCCTCCGGGACGGCCAGCACGAGCGGATTCCGCTCGTCGTCCTCGTCAACCAGATCAGCGCCAGCGCCTCGGAGATCGTGGCCGGAGCCGTCATGGACAACGACCGCGGCCTCATCGTCGGCGAGGACTCCTGGGGCAAGGGGCTCGTCCAGACCGTTTTCCCGCTCGGGCCGAACGTGGCCGTCGCCTTGACCACGGCGAAATACTACACGCCGAGCGGCCGCTCGATTCAGCGCGACTACAGCCGGATCGAGGACTACTACTTGAACCAGGGTGTTTCCCAAGAATCGCGGGAGGTCCGGTTCACTTCGCGGGGCCGCAAGGTCCTCGGCCAGGGAGGCATCACGCCCGATTACAAGGTTCCGCTGACCCTCAAGTCCCTGACCGCCGAGTTGACCTTTCGAGGGGCCTTCTTCAGCTACGGCCGCAAATTCGTCGCCCACCAGACGCCCCTGTCCAAGACCTATCGGATCCCCCAGGACAAAGGAATTTCCGAGGAGGCGGCCGGCCGGACGATCGTCCTGGACAAGACCTTCACGGCCGGGGCCGATGTCGTCGCCGATTTCAAGGGCTATCTCAGCTCCCTGAAGCTCGAATACAGCGCCGAGCGGTTCGCCGAGGCCGAGGATGAAATCAAGAAGGAGATCGAGCGCGAGGTCGTGTCCTCAGCCTGGAACCTGGAGGAGGGGATGCGGGTCTACCGGCGCAAGGACCCCGTCGTCCAAAAGGCCGTCGGAGTCATGTCCGAGGCCGCCGGGTTCATCCGTTGAGCCGCGGCCGCGGGGAGCTGGGATGTTCGACCTTGCGGAACCGTCTTGGAGATGGAGGCCGAGATGAAAATCGTGCTGGCGTCGGACCATGCCGGTTATGAGCTCAAGATGGGGATCGAGGACTTCCTGACAGGGCAAGGTATCGAAGTCCTCGACGTCGGCTGCGGCCCGAGCGAAGCCATCGACTACGTCGATTATGGGGCCAAGGCCGCCCAGCGTCTCGTTCGGGGCGATCACGACAGGGCTATCTTGTTTTGCGGGACGGGCATGGGCATGGCCATCGTCGCCAATAAATTCAAGGGCGTCCGCGCAACCCCGTGCTGGAACGTCTACACGGCCGAGATGAGCCGGAAACACAACGACGCGAATTGCCTGACGCTGGGCGGACGGGTCCTGAGCCTCGAGGAGGCCAAGGCCATCGTCGCGACCTGGCTGGCGACGGCTTTCGACGGCGGGCGCCACGGCCGGCGGGTCGACAAGATCCGCCTCCTGGAAAACGAGAACTTCAAGTAGGCCGCGGCGATCGACGATGAGGAAAGAGAGACAGGCATGAAGACCTTGCGGGATAAGCTTGAGACTTTGGTCGGAAGGATCGAGGCCAACAACGTCTGGCGTCGGGCGGATTCCGTCAACCTCATCCCGTCCGAATCGACTCCGTCCCTGCTCGTCAAAATGTGCGAGATTTCCGACCCGGCCGGCCGCTACGCCGAGCACCGGGCCATGAAGGGCGAAGAGGTCTACTTCTATCAAGGCACGGATTTCATCCGGGATGTCGAGGTTGAAGCCCAGCGGGAGTTGGCGGACTTCTTCGGCTGCACGGATCTCGAGCTCAGGCCCATTTCGGGCCAGATGGCCAACGAGGTCGTCTTCAAGGGGCTCGTCCGGTTCCTCAACCGGAACAAGCCCGCCGGGACCCAGCCCCGCAAGCTCCGGCTCGTCCTCAACAACGACCTCAACAAGGGCGGCCACCTGAGCGCCCAGCCGATGGGGGCCCTGTTCAACTATGTCGAAGAGGACGCCGGAACGGGCAAGGAGCGGGTCATTCATTTCCCCGTCTCCAAGGACAATCCTTATAGAGTCGACCGGGCGGCCCTCGCCAATCTCCTGGATGGCGGGAGGCCCGAGTTGATCGTGTTCGGGAAGAGCATGTTTATTTATCCCGAGCCGGTCCGGCTCGTGGCTGACATCGTCAAGACCTGGCCCGAGCGGCCCCTCCTTATGTACGATATGGCCCATGTTCTGGGTCTCCACGGCGCGTTCCAGGCTCCACTGGCCGAGGGTGCCGACCTCGTGACGGGAAGCACCCACAAGACGTTTTTCGGACCCCAACGGGGGGTTATAGCCGGGAGTTTTCCCAAGGGCAGCCCACTCCATTTGCTCTGGCAGGATATCAAGAGCCGCGCCTTCCCCGGCTCGACCTCCAACCACCACCTGGGAACCCTGCTCGGGCTGCTGGCCGCCGCCTACGAGATGAACGCCTTCAAGCCGGAATTTCCCGAGAAGGTCCGGGCCAACGCCAAGGCTTTGGCCCGCTCCCTCAAGGACAAAGGCGTCCCGGTCGAAGGCGATCCGGCGGACGGCTACACGGAGACGCACCAGGTCCTCATCCGGATCAAGGCCTTCGGCCCCGGCCAAGCGATCGCCCGACGGCTCGAGGAGAACAACATCCTGACCAACTACCAGGCCCTCCCCGACGACGAGACCTTCCTTGCCTCGAGCGGCATCCGGCTCGGCGTCCAGGAAATGACGAGGTTCGGGATGGAGGCCGGGGATTTCGATGAGCTGGCCGGGCTCATGGCCGACTGCATCATCCGCAACAAGCGCGTCAAGGACGAAGTCCGGGCCTTCCGCCGGAATTTTCTGGAGATGCGATACTGTCTTCCCGAGCGGGAAGCGGCCGGCTTGGCGGCCCGCATTCTCGGCAGCCTATTCCCCCAGCCCGGCGTCGTGGAGGCCCTTATCGATGGGCTCCGCCCGGCCGGGCGCTGAGGGGGCGTTTAGCGGAGGATAATAATGAGAGTCTTGGTCATTGGCTCCGGCGGACGGGAGCATGCCCTGGCCTGGAAGATCAGCCAGAGCCCGCTCCTTAAAAAGCTCTTCTGCGCCCCGGGCAATCCCGGGACGGCCCAGGTCGCCGAGAACGTTCCGATCAACGAGACGGATATCACCGGCCTGTCCGAGTTCGCCGGCCGGGAGAAGATCGACCTTACGGTGGTGGGCCCCGAGCTTCCGCTGACGCTGGGGATCGTCGACGAGTTCGAGTCCCAGGGGCTGCGGATCTTCGGCCCGTCCAAGAAGGCGGCCGAGCTCGAGGGGAGCAAGATCTTCGCCAAGCAGTTCATGGAGCGGCACAGGATTCCGACCGCCCGGTTTAAGATCGCCGAGACGGACGACCAGGCCCTGAAGATCATCAACTCGGGAACTTTCGGCTTTCCGCTGGTCATCAAGGCGGACGGCCCGGCCGGGGGCAAGGGCGCCGTCGTCTGTCCCAACATGAAGAAGGCCGAGGAGACGATCCAGGCGATCATGGTCAAGAAGCAGTTCGGCGAGGGGAACACGCGCGTCGTCATCGAGGAGTTTTTGCGCGGCCGCGAAGCGTCCTTCATCGTCATTTCCGACGGGACCCAGGTTCAGCCCCTGGTCACGGCCATGGATCATAAGACCGCCTACGAGGGGGACCGGGGTCCGAACACGGGCGGGATGGGCGCCGTCTCGCCTTCGCCCTTCATCACCAAGGAGCTCTTCATGCAGGTCTCGAGCTCCATCATCTTTCCGACCATCACCCGGATGCTCGAGGAAGGCCGGCGATTGCGGGGCGTCCTCTACGCGGGGCTGATGCTGACCGAGCAAGGACCCAAGCTCCTCGAGTACAACTGCCGGTTCGGAGACCCGGAGACCCAGGCCCAGCTTCTCAGGATGGAGAGCGACTTTCTGGAGATTCTTCTCTCGGCCGTGTTCGAGAACGTGCTGAGCAGGAAAGTCCGCTGGAGCGCCAAAGTCTCCGGCTGCGTCGTCCTGGCCTCGGGCGGCTACCCCGTCCGCTATGAGACGGGCAAGGTCATCGAAGGCCTCGACCAGGCCGAGGCCATACCCGGCGTGACCGTTTTTCAGGCCGGGACGCGGATGGAGAAAAGGATGCTTGTGACCAACGGCGGCCGGGTCCTTAACGTCTGCGCGCTCGACACCAACCTGGCCGGGGCCATGGGTAAAGCCTACGAGGCCGTTTCGGCCATCCGGTTCGAGGCCATGCATTACCGCCGCGACATCGGCTGCGAGCGGGAGGAGGCGGGATGAAAGTCGTCGTTCTGTTGGGCAGCGATTCCGACTTCGAGGTCATCCAGGAGGCGCTGGAAGTCCTCAAGGAATTCGGGGTTTCCTTCCAACTCGAAGTCAGCTCGGCCCACCGGAGCCCGGAACGGACCCTGCGCCTGGTCCGGGAAACCGAGGCGGCCGGCGCCGAGGTCTACATCGCCGTGGCCGGGAAAGCGGCCCACTTGGCCGGGGTCGTGGCCGCCCACACCGTCCGTCCCGTCATCGGCGTCCCGGTCGACAGCGCCGCTCTGAGCGGTCTCGACGCGCTCCTCTCGACCGTCCAGATGCCGAAGGGAATTCCCGTCGCAACGATGGGACTCGGCAAGATGGGCGGCACCAACGCCGCTCTGCTGGCCGTCGAAATCCTGAGCCTGGGCGACCCGGGCTTGAAAGACAAACTTCTCGCCTACCGGGCCCGGATGGCCGCCCGGGTCGAGGCGAGTTCGGCCAAGCTCCGGCAGAAATTATGACCCGTTCGCCGATGCTAACCCCCGCCTTTCAAAGCGGGGATGAGAAGCGAGGCTCAGGGTTAACCCCCTACAAGCCCGGGCAATCATGTCGGCACTCATAATCCTGGAACGGCCTATGAGTACAGGCGAAGACGCCGGGGAGTCGAGGGGTTGACCTCCGTCCTCATCCACAACTTCGGCTGCCGGGTCAATCAAGCCGAGGCTTTCGGCTGGGCCGAAGAATTGCAGAGCGGCGGGCTACGGCTCGAGCGGGACATCGAACGGAGCGACCTGGTCGTCGTCAATACCTGCACGCTGACCAACCGGGCCGAGGCCGGCGTCCGGCGCTTTCTGCGCAAGGTTGTCCGCCTCAACCCCTCGGCCCGCCTCGTTCTGACCGGCTGTTCGGTCGCCCTCGACCGGGCGCGCTTCGAGGGGGGGGCGCAGGTCTGGCTGGTCGTTCCCAACGAGGACAAGGCCCGGCTCGCGGACCGGATCCTGGACCTGGTCGGGACGGCGGCCGCTCCGCGCCGGGCCGAGCCTTTCCGGTCCCGCGCCCTGGTCAAAATCCAGGACGGCTGCGATTTTCGCTGCGCCTTCTGCATCATCCCGTCCGTCCGGGGCGGAGGGAGGAGCCTTCCGGCCGCCGAGGTCCTGTCCAAGGTCCGGCGCTTCGCGGACCAGGGCTTCGCCGAGGTCGTCCTGTCCGGCGTCCATCTGAGTTCGTTCGGGACCGACCTTGTTCCGAGAACGTCCCTGCTCGATCTTCTGGCAACGCTTGAAGAGCGGGCGGGAGGAATCCGCCTCCGGCTGAGTTCTCTCGACCCCAGGTTCCTGACGGCGGAGCTCCTGGATTTTTTCGCGGCCAGCAAGGCCGTCTGTCCCCATTTCCATCTCTCCCTCCAATCCGGCTCGGATGCCGTCCTGGAACGGATGGGCCGCCGGATCGGCGCCGCCCGCTTTGATGAGATCCTTTCGGGATTGGCCGCCCGCCTGCCGGGCGCGGCGCTGGGCGCGGACATCATCGTCGGGTTCCCCGGCGAAAGCGACCGGGAATTCGAGCTGACCCGCCGCTTCGTCGAGGCGTCTCCGCTCACTTACCTCCATGTCTTTTCCTACTCGCCGCGGGCCGGGACGCCGGCGGCCGCCCTTCCCCAGCTCAGCGCGAAGGTTAAGAAGGAGCGCTCGGCCTCGCTGAGGGCGCTGGCCGGGGACAAGAACTTCGCCTTCCGCCGGGCGCTCAGGGGATGGGAATCCGAAGCCGTCGTTGTCAAGCGCCGCGGCGCCGGGGGCGAGGTTCTCACTCCGAACTACGTCAAAATCCGGGTCGCCGACGGGCTTCCCGAGGCCAAGGCCCGCATCCGGGTCCGGATCGGCGAGGTGACCTCCGCCGCGACCGAAGGGCGCGTCTGCGATCCATGACCACGATCCGCCGCCTTCCCGAAGCGCTCGCGCAGAAGATCGCCGCCGGAGAGGTCATCGAGCGGCCCGCCTCGGTCGTCAAGGAGCTCGTCGAAAACGCTCTCGACGCCGGCGCCGCTGAACTTCGGATCGAACTCCTGGACGGCGGAAAGTCCCTGGTCCGCGTCCAGGACGACGGGCGGGGGATGGGCCGCGAAGACGCCCTCCTCTGCTTCGAACGGCACGCCACCAGCAAGATCGGGGATGAGGAGGACTTGGCCCGGATCGCGACTCTGGGATTCCGGGGCGAAGCGCTGGCCAGCATCGCGGCCGTGGCCCGGGTCGTCCTTAAAACCTCGGACGACGCGGCCCATCCCGGCACGGCCGTCGAGCAGGAGGCCGGCGAGAGGAGGAGCGTCTCCGATATTTCCTTTCCGCGGGGGACGAGCGTCGAGGTTCGGGACCTCTTCTTCAACCTGCCGGCCCGCCGCAAGTTCCTCCGCTCCGGGTCGTCCGAGCTCACGGTCATCGCCAAGCAGATGACGGTCGTCGCGCTCGGCCATCCCGGCGTCCGGTTCCATGTCCTCCACGGGAAACGGGAGATTTTAAACGCTCCGGCCGTGGCCGGCCTGCGGGAGCGGGTGTTCCAGCTCTTTGGAAAAAGCGTTCTCGACCGGCTGGTCGAAGTGAGCTTCGAGGAGGCGGGCTATCGTCTCGGCGGGCTCGCTTCCCGTCCTCCCCGGGGAAAAGCGGACCGGGCTCATCAGTTTTTCTTCGTGAACGGCCGGCCCGTCCGCGACCGGCTCTTCCAGGCGGCCCTCAACCAAGCGTTCCGGGGGCTTTTGGAAAGGGATTCCCATCCCGAGGCGTTTCTTTTTTTAACGCTTCCCTTCGAGGATGTGGACGTCAACGTCCATCCGGCCAAGTCCGAGGTCCGTTTCAAGGAGTCCCAAAAAGTTTTCCATGCGGTCGTTCGAGGGCTCGAGGCGTCGCTTCGGGGAGGGCCCCGGATCAAGGACATAATCCTGGAACGGGGGTTCCCGGAGAAACGAATCGGGACGTTTAAAGTCGAGGACGGTCGCCAGGACTCCCTGTTCGGAGCCCGCGACACCGGCCCGTCCGGCGTCGCGGAGCCGCCCTTTCCCAGAGTCCTGGGGCAATTTCTGATGACATACTTGATCGCGACGGCCGATACAGGAGTCTATATCATCGATCAGCATAACGCCCATGAGAGGATTCTGTTCGACAGATTCAAGGAGGAAAAGAGCCGCGGCCGCCTGCCCCGTAAATCGGCCCTCTTTCCGATCCTGGTGGACCTTTCTCCCGCCCAAGCCTTGGTCTTGGAGGAGTCGAGGGAGGCCTTGGATGAGTCCGGCTTTCGAGTCGAGGAGATGGGGGGACGGACGGTCGTCCTCAGAGAATATCCCGACTTGTTCGGTCCCGACGGCGCCCGGGAGGCCTTTTTAGCCGTCCTCGAGGAGATGGGCGGGGACAAAACCGGAGACATCAGGGATCGGATCCTCGCGACATTGGCATGCAAATCAGCCGTCAAGGCCGGCGAACCTCTCCTTCGGGAGAAGATGGAATACCTTGTGGCCGAACTCTTCAGGCTCGAAAACAGGGCCCTTTGCCCCCACGGCCGCCCGATCATGATTTTGATCGAGAGGGGGCAGGTCGAAAAAGGACTCAAAAGACAGCCAAATTGACGAGTGGGGCCCATGGTTTGCCACGGGGAACCGCTCGTCGGGGGATCCAAGGGGGTATGCCCCTTTGGTCGCACACCGTCCCCTGATATTCATGGGACGGTGGCGAAGGGGAGGCAGGGAGAGAAGCGAAACGTTGGAAGGGGTCTTCCCCTCCAAATTGACACCCCCCGGGCCGTTTTGTTAAGATGGGCTGGCTAAAAGCCGCGGCCTCCGCCGCGGGACCGGGGAGTAGCGCAGCCTGGTTAGCGCGCCTGCCTTGGGAGCAGGAGGTCGTCGGTTCAAATCCGATCTCCCCGATTGTTCTTCGAAGCGGGCGGGCGCGATCTTGCCCGGACGACCGCGAGTTCAACTGGTCAATTGCGCCTGTAGCTCAGGTGGATAGAGCAACTGCCTTCTAAGCAGTGGGTCGGGAGTTCGAGTCTCTCCAGGCGCGTTCTCCCTTCTTTTCGTGAGTGACCCGTTCGCCGACGCTACCCCGCCTTTCAGGGCGGGGAGGGGAAGCGACACTTTTGTACTCAGCCCCTTTAGAGGGGATGGGGCTGAGTGGGCTCAGGGTTAACCCCGAACAAGCCCCGGCTTTCAGTACTCATAAGCCGGAAACGGCTTATGAGTACTGCGAAACGCCTGCACTCATGGCTTCCATGAGTGTCGAGGGGTTGACAAAAATTGCGCAGAGAAGACGTTCTCGAGGAGTCGATATAACCCTTGAAGGTGAGGCGCTTCATCCAAAAATCACCTTATCAATCCCCTTGAGGGGTGATTGACGCCTGGGAAGGGCTGGGATAGTTTTGGAGGGCATCGACGCTTTCTTTATGATTGCCGGAGCAGGCTTCGAGAAAAGGAGCAGAGAAGACCGTCTTGTTAATTGAGGCGACCAGCTTGACGAAAATTGTCAGGGCGAGTCAGTCTAAGCGGAGTTGAGATGGCGTCAAACATTGGGGAACTACTGCTTCGAGAAAAGGCCATCACGGCCGAACAGCTCAGGTCGGCTCTCGATCATCAGCGGAAACACGGCCTTCCGCTCGGGACGTCCCTGGTCAGCCTCGGCCTCATCAACGAAGAGGAGATCGCCCAAGCCCTGAGCCGGCAGCTCGGCTACCCGTTCATCGACCTGGTGCAATTCGAGGTCTACCCCGACGTCATCAGTCTTATCCCGATCGAGATCGCCAAGAAATACATGATCATGCCCATTCACCGGATTCGCTCCTTCCTGACCCTGGCCATGGTCGATCCGACCGATCTCGAGATCACCGAGGACATCCGCTTCCGGACCGGACTCAGCATCCAGCCGGTCATCGCCTCGGAGTCGGGCGTCCTGGCCGCCATCAACAAGTATTATGGGACGACGAGCGACATCCGGGTCAAGAAGATCATCGACGACATCGAACTGGCCCAGGACGCGACCGTCAACATCATCGAGGAGGAGAAGGACGACTACACGGTCGAGGAGCTTGTCCACTCGACCGAAGAGGCCCCGATCATCACCCTCGTCAATACGATCTTCATCGACGCCATCAAGAAGGGGGCCAGCGACGTTCACTTCGAGCCCTACGAGAAGGCCTTCCGGATCCGTTACCGGATCGACGGAACCCTCTACGAGGCCCAGAGCCTTCCCCTCAAGTTCAAGAACCCGGTCGTCTCCCGGGTCAAGATCCTGTCCAACATGGACATCGCCGAAAAGAGGCTTCCCCAGGACGGCCGGATCCGGATGCGGGCCAAGCTCGAGAACGGCGGCCGCAAGGAAGTCGACCTCCGCGTCTCGGCCCTGCCGACGATGTTCGGAGAGAAGGTCGTCGCCCGTATTTTGGACAGGGAGATGCTCAAGCTCGACATGACCGAGCTCGGGTTCGAGCCGGAGTCGCTCGCGGTTTTCCAGGAGGGCATCCGCCGGCCCTGGGGCATCATCCTGGTCACCGGGCCGACCGGGAGCGGCAAAACGAACACCCTCTACTCGGCCATCCAGAACCTCAACTCGATCGAGAAAAATATCCTTACGGCCGAGGACCCGGTCGAGTTCTACCTGAGCGGGATCAACCAGGTCAACATCAAGGAGGAGATCAAGCTCGACTTTCCGACCTGCCTCCGCTCCTTCCTCCGCCAGGACCCGGACATCATGCTCGTCGGCGAGATGCGCGACCACGAGACGGTCGACGTCGCCATCAAGGCCGCCCTGACCGGCCACCTCGTCTTATCGACCGTCCACACCAACGACGCCGCGAGCACGGTGACCCGTCTCGTCAACATGGGCATCGAGCCCTTCCTGGTGGCCGACGCGGTTTTCCTGATCGTCGCCCAGCGACTGGTCCGCCGCCTCTGCAAAAGGTGCGCCATCGACCACCGGCTGCCTCCCCAGGCCCTGGAGGAGATGGGTTTCACGCCGGAGGAGGTGGGCCGGGCCCGTGTCCTCAAGCCCAAGGGCTGCGAGGGCTGCAACAACACCGGCTACAAGGGCCGAATCGCGCTTTACGAAGTCCTACGAGTCACCGACGAGATCAAGGACATGATCCTCACCCGGGCGCAGTCCAAGGACATCAAGAAGAAAGCCATCGAGCAGGGGATGTTGACCCTTCGCCGGAGCGGCATCATCAAGGTCCTAAACGGGATCACCTCCATGGAGGAGGTCTTGCGGGAGACGATCCGAGACTAGGAGGAGGCCGATGGCCATTCCGATCCAAGAATTGCTCAAGATCTGCGTCGATGAGGACTCCAGCGACCTTCACAACACGACCTATATCCCTCCCCGAATCCGGGTCCACGGCATCCTCCGCTCGATCGAGCACCCTCCCCTGACGCCGGCCGAGACGAAACAGCTCGTCTACAGCATCCTGTCCGACAAGCAGAAGAAGACCTTCGAGGAAAAGCTCGAGCTCGACTTCTCGTTCGGGATCAAGGACCTGGGCCGGTTCCGGGTCAACGTCTTCATGCAGAAGGGCTCGGTCGCGGCCGCCTTCCGCCGCTTCCTGCCGACAATGTGGAGCTTTGCCCAGCTCGGAATCCCCCAGCGGATCGCCCAGCTCTGCTACCTTCCGCGCGGCCTGGTCCTGATCACCGGGCCGACCGGTTGCGGGAAGTCGACCTCGCTCGCCTGCATGATCGACCACATCAACCACGAGCGGCCCGTTCACATCGTCACGATCGAAGACCCGATCGAGTACTATTTCACGCCCAAGAAGTCCATCATCAACCAGCGGGAGCTCCTGGTCGACACCCTGTCCTACGCGAACGCCCTCCGGTCCGTCCTCCGCGAGGATCCCGACGTCGTCCTGGTCGGCGAGATGCGGGATTTGGAGACGGTCGAGGCGACCCTCCGGGTCGCCGAAACGGGCCACTTGACGTTCTCAACTCTTCACACCA
>Ga0315274_10008061_pt1 | contig 15244 bp, 6 predicted proteins | sample YL17G02_20_MG_FD_203700 | JGI IMG/M metagenome (GOLD analysis project Ga0315274, IMG submission 203700) | Sediment microbial communities from Yellowstone Lake, YNP, Wyoming, USA - YL17G02_20 | ecosystem: Environmental > Aquatic > Freshwater > Lake > Sediment | place: USA: Wyoming | collected... | reverse complement strand
CGTCATTGCCGAGGGCGATGCGGTCGGGATGGGACAACGGCGGCTACATCGCGGAATCGGGCCGAAGCCGGATCCGAGGCACGGTCAAATCATCAGAGGGCTGGTATGAGTATAAGACGGAGAAGATCGGACAGTTCGAGTCTTGATGTATCTCCGATCAATCGAGCTTGTTCCCGTCAAGTCCCCCCGGCCTTAGCCCAAGGTTCGTTTGAAAAAGCGATGGAACATTCCCCCGCGATACGGGAGGGCCCGGGTATCCAACGACACGCCGGAGATTCTTGAAAAAACCGCCTCCCGGGTGAGATAGGACGTCAGCGGACAGGGCCCGGCGATCTGCCGCCGTCGCGGCCGGCTGGATGGAAGGATCGCTCTCGGCATGAAGCAGGACTTCCTCGCCCTTCTTCAGGTCGATCTCGAAGATGCCCGGCGACACCGGTTCGAGCTTGTGTTTGCGGTCACCCTTGATACGGATCTCGCCTTTCATGTCCGGCCTCACCCGGCAGGGTTCGCCGGCCAGGCTCTTGATCCGCACCCATTGGGTCCGTCCGGCGTCGCGCTTGGCGGAGACGAGAAAGGCGCCTTCGGCGCGCATATCGCGGAATTCGACGTCCTTCCAGGAGGAGGGGAGGGCGGGGAAAATACGGATCGGGCCCGGCTCCTCCTTCGCCGGGTCGCTCCAGCTCTGGATCAGCATCTCCTGGATGATGTTGGCGGCGGCTAGAGTGGACTCGATGCAGGGGCTCTCATACCACAGGCCGTTGGGATAGAGGTCGCCCTGTAGCCGCCTCAGGCTGTCCAGAGCCCCGTCACCGAAACCGATAGCGGCGCCGATAGGCCCGGCATGGGCTTGCACCATGGCCTGTCGTTGACCCGGACCCGCCGTTGAACGCGCCCGCTCGAAGGATCGTTTTAAAATATCCGCGGCGCCCTTCTGCTCGATGTTCGCCAGATAGAGGGGATAGATCATCAGCAGGTTGGAGAAGTGCTGGTGATTGGCCGAGGATGTTTTGTCTCGGCCGAGCATGAACCCGTGTTCATCGGCGGGATAGTCGGGAAGACGCTCGACCACGGCTCTCCAGCGAGGAATGAGGGGGTCGTCAATCTTCAGGCGCCGGCTGGCCTTGAGGAGCGTGCCGCATCCCCACTTGAACAGGGACAGGTCGAAGTTGCAGTCCGCAAAGACCCCCATCTCCGGCGAGTAGGTCGGCGGCAGGTGCAGCGTTCCGTCCTCGCCCGGCTCCACCATATGGAGGTAGAGGTTGATGGCGCGGCGGAGCAGCGGATAGATCTTCTCGCGCAGCATCGGGTCGTCCATCGAGTAGCGATATTGGCTCCAGCAGTTGTTCAAGGCCCAGGGGAGGTTTCCGACGAGGTGGTAGTAGCGCATATCCCCTTCGCGATTCCCGATCATGTCCCATGCCACGGCAATCGGCAGGTAGGCCGAATCCTTCTGCCACTCCACCGGGCGCACCGCCTTGATAAGTTCCTCCCGCCGGTCATGGAGCCGGTCCACCAGCGCCTGCCCCTGCTCGAGCCGGTTGGCCGCGTAGACCGGCCAGTGGGCGCTCTGGATGTTCCAGTCGGTGGTGAAGTACGGCCACGATTTGCCCTGGAACCAGATGCCCGGCGTGTCCACGAAACAGCGGCCCGCCCGGGTGGTGCAGCCGAAGCGGTAGATGGTTTGCCAATAGAGCGACTCCAAGCCCCTATCGGGAATGGCGACAAAGCTGCGGGAGTAATAGGCCTGCCACCAATCGCGATGGACTTGCTCCCAGCCCGACCGGTCGAGGGCGAGGATGCGCTTGACGTCGGACACCGCGGTCCGGGCCGCGGTTGATTCGGGATGACTGTTGGCGATGCTCACGATGTGGGTGCGGGCGTTGCCGCGAATCTGTTCACACCAGGCGGTGGCATACTGTCCCCCGGCCAGGAGGTCTTGGATCCACACCGAAATTCCATCGTCCTTTTCCAGGCGTCCTGCGGGGTTGGCCGTGTATACTTTCAGCGTCTTGGCGTACTGGCTGCCGTATTTCTCGGCAAATCCTGCGATCTCCGACTCCTTGGTCGGATAACCGGGCCGCGAGGTCCGTGCCTCGGCCGGATGCCAGGTCCAGAGGCATCCCTTCTCGCCGGCGGTCGGGGTCAATTCGGTGACAATCGCCATATCCTCCGCATGTGAAAAATGCCGGATCCGGATCTCGCCCCGGTCGGTTTTGATCGTTCCGGTCAGCTCGGCATTCCAGAGGTCCTTGCGCCACCGGCAGCCGGCGAGCTTGCCGACCGGGTGGAGGGAGAAATGGCCGATCTGAAGGCGGGGCCGGCTGTAGGCGGTCCAACCCCAGGTGTCGTCACGATGGTCATGGACATCCGCGCGAAAGACCTGAAGTCGGATTGTGTCGTCGACCCGGTAGAGCATCGACCCGACCATCGCATTGCCGAAATGAGGCGCTTCGTTCCAGCCGCCCGGCAACTTGTCGAAGCGCATGTCGTGCCGCCGCATGAAGGCCGGCCAATCGATCTCCTCCCTGAACGACTGGAACTCCGGGTCCGGTTTGTCGGGCCGAAGCGTTCGCCGCCGGTTATCGGCGGTCGTATCGGAGGCGTTCACGATGCCCGCGCTCAGAAGGAGCGCCAGAACTGCCATCGAGAGTGTCGTGATCATGGTCTGCGGGGGGGAATCTCTTTGAATCCTCATCGATTTCCGATCCCGGCGTGAAGCAAGACCCCAGGGCCTATTCCTCCGCCCGAGGATGTTCATCTGTTAGGCCGACTTATCAATTTTAAGCATATAAGCCGGTTTGGGGGATGTCAAGACCGCCAGGAGGACCCCGCGATCCTGTCCGGCGGCGGCCGGCCCTCGCCTCCTCTGCCGGGGATAGGAGACGTCAATCGGGCGATGAACGGCTCTGCGGATTGTGTCTCCGGCTTGTCACTCGCAGGCTCGAAAGGGGCCGCTCAATCAATTCTTCGTTTGACAGAGCAGGCCGGGGTGCATTACTTATGCCTGGGCCGGATTCACGAAGGATGGTCGACATGAAAAAGACGAAGCGCGTTGTCTTCTTGGGAAGTCTCTTCGGGATTCTCGCTTTCTCTCTCCAAAATCCCGGCGCAGGAGGGATCCGAACCGGAGATTTGAGCGGCGCCGGGTTTTTTGTTTCCCCGACCGGCAACGATCGGAATCCCGGGACCGAGGAAAAGCCGTTCGCCACGCTTCATCGAGCCCAGGCGGCCGTCCGGCTGGCCCTGAAGGCCGGACGGGCTTCTCTCCGCGTTCTTGTGCGGGAGGGAACGTATCATTTGTCGGAACCGCTGGAATTCGGTCCGGAGGATTCGGGTGCCGTATCCGATCCTGTCGTTTATGCCGCTTATCCAAAGGAGCGCGTCACCCTCAGCGGCGGCCGATCCCTTCGCTGCGATTGGAAACCGTACAGGGACGGAATTTTAATGTCTCGGCTTCCCGGGGTGAAAAACGGCGGCCTGGCTTTCAGTCAGCTCTTCATAAACGGCCATCGCCAGGTTCGGGCCCGATTCCCCAATGCCGACGATTCGAAGCCGGGAGTGAGCGGCTATATCCTGGCCGGAGAGCCGATCCCGGACGACCTCCCCGATCCTCGGCCCGATCCCGACGCCGACATGACCTTTTCGAGCGGGGCTCCCCGAGGAATTTTCTTCCGGCCGGAGAATTTCTCCCGGAATTCATGGGCCCGGCCGCAGGACGCCGTGATCCACATTTTCATGAAGCATTACTGGGGCAATCTTCAGTGGCGGATCAAGGCCGTGGACCGGGATCGGAACATCCTCTGGTTTGGCCGAGGCGGATTTCAGATGGGCGCCAAGTATGCCGAAGATCCCTGCGCGGTGGGCCCGGAGTCGCGCTATTTCATCGAAAATGTTTTCGAGGAGCTCGACGCGCCGGGAGAGTGGTATCTCGACCGGGAAGAAGGCGTCCTTTACTTTCGGCCTCCCGCAGGCACGAACATGTCCGAAGCGGTCGTCGAAGTCCCCGTCCTCGAGCAGGCGGTCCGATTTATCGGGGACCCAAACGATCCGGTCAGCCATATCACCTTTGCCGGATTCCGGGTGACCCTGACGGCGTCCACGTTTCTGGCGCCCTACGAAATTCCCTCCTTGAGCGATTGGGCCATCCATCGCGGCGGGGCCGTGTTTCTGGAGGGAACTCGGGACATCACAATCAAGGAGTGCTGGTTCGACGCCGTGGGCGGCAATGCCGTGTTCATGAGCAAGTACAACCGTGGGAACACGGTCACGGGCTGCACTTTCACCGAAGCGGGCGACAGCGGCATTTGTTTAGTCGGCGAGCTGGAGACGACGGTAGGAACACAGCGGAATTTCCCCTATGAGTGCCGGGCCGTCAATAACCTGATCCACGACTGCGGCGTTTTCAGCAAGCAAGTCGCGGGCGTTTATATTTCGAGGGCCAAGCGCATCGCCGTCGCCCATAACCTGATCTTCAACATGCCCCGGGCGGCGGTCTGCATCGGGGATGGGACCTGGGGAGGCCACGTCATCGAATACAACCATTTCCATGACACGTGCCGGGAGACCGGCGATCACGGCCCGTTCAACTCCTGGGGCCGCGACCGCTACTGGTGCCTGACCCAATCCCATACGGCCATGACCGCGTCTCGCAGCCACGACGCGGGCAAAGTCAAGGTGGACGCCATGGAAACGACGATTCTCCGCCATAATTTCGTAGAAGAATCAAGAGGCTGGGGTTTGGATTTAGACGACGGCAGCTCCAACTATGACCTTTACAACAACATTTGCGTCGGGGTGAGCGTGAAGCTCCGCGAAGGAGCCTACCGTCACGTCCACAACAATATCTGGGTGAACAGCGGCACGGCCCCGGGCGTCCACGTCGGCTACGAGGACAATCACGACCGGATTCATCACAATATCATCGTCGTGCGCGGGGACGACTGCCTATCCTTCATCGGCCCTCCGGCCCGGGGGCCTTGGCTGGAAGAGCTCGATTTCAATTGCTATTTTAAAATCGACGGATCCTTCACCGCCCGCGTTTCAGCCTTGCGGGTGGAAGATCCCCGATTTCAGGGACCCCCCCGGCGGTATTCTCTTGAAGATTGGCAGGGGCTCGGTTGGGATCGCCATTCGGTCTTCGCCGATCCTCTGTTCGTCGATCCCGGCCGGGGCGATTATCGGGTCAAACCCGAGTCCCCTGCTTGGAAATTGGGTTTCAAAAACTTCGAGATGGGGACGTGGGGCTTAACTTCGGATTTCCCGGAGACTTGGAGGGCAGGAGCCGGCCTATCCCTGCCGAAAAGTCGTCAGCATATAAAATAGCAGGGATATTTCGATCACTTTTTCTCCTGCCGACGACGCGCAGGGATGTGTCCGCCGGGAGGTCGATCCGCCAGCGCTCCCGCGCGGGAACATCTCTTGAGGGAGCGCGGGCAGGAGTTCGATCAAGCCCGGCTACGAGTAGAGCAGCATTTCCATCAGGACCGCGGGCATGCAGAACGTCGTGTCGAGGTTGTAGATCCTGGGGGCTCGCCCAACCGTTCGATCTGCCGGGAGGAGCGCACCCCGACGCCGTCCGCGTAAACCAGAAGCGGCACCATTGTTCATTCCCCAGCCAGGATTTGGTACGTATAGCCGGCTTGTGTTTTGAATTCAACGAGGTTTTTTCCGGGATTGGAAATTTCCACGAATTTCCCGTTAGCCGTGACTTGACTAGCCCTTTCCGTTCGGATCCGGCATGTTTTTCCCAGTTTTGAATGGACAGACGCACGGATCATTTTTCCTTCCTGCCAGGCGATATCCACCTCGAATCCTCCGCGGGCGCATAATCCCATGACCTTTCCCGTCGGCCAGGACGAAGGCAAGGCGGGGAGGATGTGAATTTCCCCCAGATGGGATTGCAGGAGCATCTCAGCGATGCCGGCGGCGGCGCCGAAATTGCCGTCGATTTGAAAGGGAGGGCCGCTGTCGAACAAATTTGAATAGGTCCCGCTCTTCCGGCTGTCCCCCTCTCCGACTTTGACCAGCTCGAGCTGATTCCGCAGCAACCGGTAGGCTTGATCTCCGTCAAAAAGGCGGGCCCAGAGACACATTTTCCAGGCCAAGGACCAGCCCATTCCCCCATCGCCTCTGAAGAGAAGAGACTTTTTAGCCGCTGCGGCGAGATCTGGAGTTTCCTGAAATGAAATTTGATGGCCGGGGTAAAGCCCGTAAAGGTGAGACAGATGACGATGCTGATCCTTGGGGTCATCCCAGTCCTCGAGATATTCCTGGAGTTGTCCGTGCCTCCCGATTTGGAGCGGAGCCAGTCGCTGCCGTGTTTTCCGGACCTTTTCCCGGAATCCGGCGTCGACGCTCAGGATTTGGGAAGCCTGGATACAGCCGTCGAACAAGTCGCTCAGAAGTTGCCTATCCACCGTAGGCCCGGCGCAGATAGTCGCATTGACGTTGACTTTGCGGATTTCATCTATAAAAGTCGGGTTGCCGGGGTAATGGGGCCAGTTTTCCGGAGAACTCGAGGGACAGGTAACAAGCCATTTGTGTCGAGGTTCCTCGACAAGGGTGTCCAGGAAAAACTGGGCGGCCCCCTTCATCACCGGATAGATCTTTTTGAGAAAATCTCGATCTTCGGTGAAGGCGTAGTGGTCCCAGAGCTGGTTCGATAGCCAGGCCCCGCCGCCCGGCCACGTCCCCACATAAGGTCCATTCACCGGAGCGGCAGCCAGCCAGATATCCGTGTTGTGGTGAAGCATCCAGCCCCCGGCTCCATAATGCACCTTCGCCACCCGGCTTCCCGACTCGGCCAAGTCCATGAGCATTTTCGTGAAGGGCTCAAAGCATTCGGCCAGATTGCAGACTTGGGCCGGCCAGTAGTTCATCTCCAGATTGATATTGGTGGTGAATTTGCTTCCCCAGGCGGGATTCATGGTGTCATTCCAGATCCCCTGCAAATTGGCCGGCTGGGAGCCGGCCCTGGAGCTCGAAATCAAAAGGTAGCGGCCGAATTGAAAATAGAGGGCCGCCAGGGACGGATCATTCTCTTTCATGGCCCTCTTCAACCTCTCATCCGTGGGCCAGGCGGCGGTCTCGCTGCTGCCGAGGTCAAAGGCGACGCGCCGGAACAAGCGTTGGTGTTCGGCGATGTGATCTTGGCGGATGCGGTCGTAGGACTTTTGGCTGATATCCTCCAGGGTATTTATGACAAGGGCCTCAGGATCGGCGCTGAGGTCCTTATAGCTGACAAAATTTGTGGCTGCGGTGAAGTAAAGGGTGACGCTGTCCGCGCCCGAAATCGTCAAGACATCACCCCGGGCGCTGAGTCTCCCGTTTTCAACGATCGCCTTGACTCTGGCCTGGTATTCCACTCTTCCTTTGATCCCCAGGTAAGTGGCCGTTCTTCCTCGCAACACCAGAGTATCCGGTTCGATATTTTCCACCATGAAAATTTCGTCGGAAGGGCTGCTCGCCGGCTTTCCGTCCAGGACCGTGATTCGGGCATAGGTGTCATCCATGGGAAGTTCATTTTTCCTGCCCGTAAGCCTCACCCTCAAAGAAATATTCTGCGGCTTGTCGGCGGTGAGGCGGACGACAATCATCTGATCGATGGGCGATGAAAATATTTCACGGGTGTAGGTCACGCTGCCCATCAGGTAGGAAACAGTCACCAGGGCTCTGTCAAGATCGAGCTCGCGGCGGTAGTTGCTCAGCTGACGATTCTGATCGGTCGGCCTTCCCTGGCTAAAAAATTCCAGACGGAGATCTCCTAGAGGCTGATACTTCTGCTGGTTGAACGGACGGGCCATCATCTTCCGGCCGAACAGTTCTTGGGCTTCGCGGAATTTTCCGTCAAAAATCAATCGCCGGACTTCAGGCAAAGCATTTTGCGCTTCGAGATTGGTCGGATCGTAAGGCCCCCCAGTCCATACGGTGTCCTCGTTGAGCTGGATCTGTTCTTCATCGATCTTTCCATAAACCATCGCGCCCAATCGGCCGTTGCCCAGGGGAAGGGCTTCGGTCCACTGCTGCGCCGGCTGCCGGTACCAGAGTTTCAACCCCGCCCAGTATTCGGGGGGAACGAATTCCCGTCCCATTCCTTTCCCCTCAGCTTTTAAAGGGGAATTGAGAAAGATGGTGAGAACGAGGCCCAAGATGAGGAGAGACACTGGTGTTATTTTTCGATCGACAGGTTTCATTCTAATCCTTTCTAAAAGGGGAATGGGCCAAGGGCAGGCTCTCGATGCCTTTCTTGGTCACGGTCTGAACCTTCTTGGCTTGGACGATATCGACGGCCGGAGATGCCCTGGTCACAGTGATTTCTGTTTTAATGTCAGATTGCTACATACAGTATATCTATTTTTATACTAATCATACAAGAGTTGATATTCGACCTTGATTTAGTTTTTAAATGTAATAAAGTAATCGACGATATGGGAAGGAGGAAAAATCTTATGGCGAATTCGGAAACGACCAGGCGGGATTTTATGAAGACGTTGGGCGCCGGAGGTTTGGCTTTCGTCCTTCCGGGGACTCGGCCTGACGGCGGCGGGCCGTCCCAACCCGGGGAAAAAATCCGTCCGAATGTCATCCTCGTGCTCACGGACGACCAGGGGTATGGAGATCTTTCCTGTCATGGCAATCCTGTTCTGAAGACGCCCAATTTGGACGAGCTCCACGGCCGATCGGCGAGGTTTACGAATTTTCACGTGGACCCGACCTGCTCGCCGACGAGGTCCTCGCTCCTCACCGGGCGTTATTCGAGCCGGGCGGGGGTGTGGCATACGATCATGGGAAGGTCGATCCTCCCGCGGGACGAAGCTACCATGGCCGAGATCTTCTCCCGGAACGGTTACCGGACGGGCATTTTCGGCAAGTGGCATCTGGGGGACAATTATCCTTTCCGGGCCAAGGACCGGGGATTCGACGAATCCGTGGTCATGGGGGGCGGGGCGATCGGCAACTTGCCGGACTATTGGGACAATGACTATTTCGACGACACGTACCGCCACAATGGAACGTGGGAAAAATATTCGGGCTATTGCACCGACGTTTTTTTCAGGGCGGCCATGGACTTTATGGCCGGGTCGAAGGACCGCCCGTTCTTCTGCTACCTCCCGACGAACGTTCCCCATTGGCCGCACAATGTCGCCGAAGAATATGTCAAACCTTATCGGGGCGTCGTGCCCGACCAGAGGGCGACATTCTATGGGATGCTTTCCAATCTCGACGAGAACATGGGCGAGCTGCTGCGTTTCCTACGCGAGAGCGGCCTCGAAGAAAACACGATTTTGGTTTTCATGACCGACAACGGGACCGGATTCGGGGCGGAGTTCGATAAAGAACGGTTCGTCACGGGCGGCTTCAACGCCGGTATGCGGGGCTCCAAGGGGACGGTCTACGAGGGCGGACACCACGTTCCCTTGTTCATCCGCTGGCCGGGCGGCGGCGTACCCGCCGGCCGCGACATCCCGCACCTCAGCGCCCATATCGACGTCCTTCCGACTCTCCTCGATCTCTGCGGCCTGGAGAAGCAGCCCGGCGGCACGTTCGACGGCGTTTCGCTGAGACCCCTGCTGGCGAAAAATCCCGGGGTGTTTCCCGAGCGGACCCTTTTCGTCCACAATCAGCGGGTCGACGAGCCGATCAAAGGGAAGGACTATGCGGTGATGACCTCCCGCTGGCGGTTGATCGGCGGCCGCGCGCTATATGACCTCACCCAGGACGGCGAACAGAGACGCGATGTTTCGGCGGATCATCCCGAAATCGTTCAGGCCCTGAGCCGGGAATACGAACGTTGGTGGGAGGATATCTCAGCCCGGTTCGCCGAGTATGTCTGGATTCCGGTCGGAACCGAGCAGGCCGATCCGGTCGCGCTGACGAGCCACGATATCCACGGTCAGGTTTCTTGGGACCAGGTCCACGCCAAGCGCAATTCGAAATGCGACGGCTTCTGGACGGTCGAGGTCGTCCGCGACGGTCAGTACGAGATCCGCGTCTGCCGCTGGCCGGAGGAAGCCGGCCTTTCCCTCCGGGACGCCCCGGAGGGATTCAAAGCCTTCGCCCCCACCCATGCCCGCTTGAAAGTCGGAGACGTCGACGAGACGCGTCCGGTCGCGCCGGGGGCGAAAGCCGTCATGTTTTCCGTCCGGCTTCGGAAACAACGGACGAGGCTTCAAGCCTGGCTCGTCAACGACATCGAAAACGGCGAGACGAACGGCGCTTTCTACGTCTATGTCAAACGGCTGGAGTGAAGGCCGGCGGGGGGCGGCATCTAATCGTCGGTCTCGGAACGGACGGCCCGGAGGATCGTCACCGGCCCGAACAATCCGGCCGGGATCAAGTCCTGCGCCTTGAGAGTCATATTGGTCCGGGTGTACGGCTTCGCGCCGGGATTCAATAAGTCGCCCATGAGACGGTTATGCCAGAGGTTGGTGATTTTGACCTCAAGCGCGTTCTTGCCGGACTTCAGGGCTTTCGAGATGTCGACCTGAAAAGGCTCTTTCCAGATGATCCCGAGATTCCGGCCATTAAGGATCACTTCCGCGACTTCTTTCACCCCGCCGAGGGTCAGGAGAAAACCGCGCCTCTCCCCGAGGATCTCTTCTGCGACTTCGAATTCGGCCGCATAGCTCGCCGTCCCTGAAAAATACCGGATGCCGGGATCTTCGGATTTCGTCCAGTCGATCAGGCTGTCCCAGACAACGGATTCAGGCACGCCCCACCCCGCGGGAAAGCGGAGAGTCCAGGGGCCGTCGACGGAGACGGCCGGTTGAGGCTCGGCCCTCAAGGGCTCCGGCGATAGGAACTTCGCCGGCGTAGGACTCTCGCGAAAAACGACGAAGACGGAGCCGTACGCCGGAAGCTCGATCGCCAATTTCACTCCGCCCTCGACCCGGGCGAATGATTTGCACGGGACGATCGTCCCCGCATCGGGCCTCCAGAATTCAGGCCTCTTTTTCGCATCCACGCGGAAGACGCAGTCGACGGATTCTTTCTCCGGGGCGGAGTTCGAGACGAAGAAAATGTCATCCCGGCCGGTCGAGCGATGGATGAAATCGATGTGCCGGTCGTCGTTGGGAATATCGAGCGCCCGGAAATCGGGTCCGATGCCTTTATCACGAAGGATATCGTTCAGCGGGATCCCCTGGATGATTTTTCCTTTTCCGTGGGCATGCTCCTTCACTCCAACGCCGTCGCAATTTCCCCAAATCCGGTCGGCCAATACCTTTACCTCTTCGTCGCCCTTGGGAAATCCGGCAAGGCCGGGGGCCCGGACGGGTTTTCGGCCGACGACCGTCGCCCCCTCCTCGACCAGTTCTCCCAATTTTCTCAAGACCGCGGGAGGCATGTCCTCCCGCTCCGGGAGGACGAGCAGGGCGTAGCTCAGGCCGTCGGGGAGGACGATTCTCCCGTCCGAAACGCGCATCCTCTCCAGAATCACTTCGAAGTTGACATAATCATAATCGTAACCCTTATCGAGCGAGGAGGTCTCGATCGGCTTGGGCTTTCCGCAGTGGAGGCAGGCCGTGTCGGGATAGCGGGGCTTGATGTCGGGATCGATCCGGCGCGAGGGCACGAGGTTCGGGGCTTGGTCGCCGTAGTAAAAACAGACGTCCGCGACGAAGAGGCCTTGCTGGAGGAGATACCCGCACCGGGCCATGTACTCGATCATCGGTCCGGCTTTGTTCCACCAGGTGCTGTTCAGGTTGAAATGTTCGCCGGCGTGGTAAACGAACCCCGGCAAACCCGCCTCCGGGGGATTATGGGCGAAGGTGTGAAACGTGGGATGATTCAGCCCGGCGCAGAGGGCGATGTCGAACCGCCGCTTGTACTCCGTCGGCCAGTCCCTTGGACTTCATTTCCTCCAGTTCCCGGGTCAACCGGTCGTTATCGACGTAGCCGTTGAGCCAGGTCCAGAGGACGCTCGGCCGGGCCGAGAGCGGCGGATCGAAGAATCGCGCTTCGGAGAGCGCGTCTCGGGCCGATTCCGTCCGAGTCTCGAATGAGAAATTCGGCCCGCTTGCCCCTACGGCCAGAATGACGATGCCAAAGAGCCAGGCGCCCATCCTCCGGGTGGTTTTCATTAATGTCCTCCGCGCTCCGGTCAGGCTAGGGTGTAAGGCCGACCCGGAGAGTCTTCTCGGCGAAAATCCCGTTCGGCGTCACGAGATGGAGGATCGCTCCGGCGCCATCGGCGCCGTCTCCGAAGAGCATGATCCGGAACTCCACCTCTTTGCCCAGCCATTCCTTCTCGACGGGAAGCCGGAACGTCATCCCTCCGAGCTTCGGACTCCCCGAGGTCCATTCGTAATTATGGTACGGATAGCTCGGAACGCGATGCCGGGGGACGATGGGTTTTCCGTCTATGAGGGCGACGACGTAAGCGCCGTCGACAGGGTCGAACTTCGCCGGCCCGGAATGAACAGCGACGGCATACTCTTGACCGGGCCAGTATTCCTTCACGAGGTGGAAGGTTTTCAGGACGCGGCGGGGTAGGGGAGTCTCCCCCAGGAAGTTTGTCGCCCGCCACCGGCTTCGGTCTAACGGCCGGCCCCTCCCGTCATATCCCAGAATTTCCGAGACGCTGAAATTCCGGCCCCGGATCCGGACGTATCGGCTCAAGCCTTTCGGCAGAGAAACCTCGATCGGGACGGGCTTTTGTTCCCCCGCCTCGATATCGAAAATCTTGATCGTCTTTCCCCGTTGCCGTAGTTCGGTGAAAAAAGGAATCCCGTCGGCCGCCTTGAGGCTCAGTCCCTCGACCTTGGCCCATGTTCTTAAATCAGGCGACGTTTCGACGGCGTCCAGGAACGCCGCCTCCGTCCTCCGGACGACCTTGAGCTCGAGTTTTGCAAGATCGGTCGACTCTCCCAAATCGATCCGCCACAGCGATGTCTCGCTGCGGTACGGGGCCGGGCTTCCCGTGAACGGGCTTCGCTTAGGATATCCGTCGCTCCATCTGGTGTAGGGGTCTCCGTCGAAAGCGTTGCCGTCGCTCCCCTCGGCGATGACGACTTTTTTCCACATATAGCTTCGGCAGGCTTCGATCTCGGGCAGGGCCGAAGGAGTCATCTTCAGCGCCTCCATCACCCGGATTTCGAGGGCATCGTCGTCGATGGCGAATTTCGCCGTTTCGGTCAGGAATGCTCCCTCAGAGAGACCGGCGTAGTCGTCCTGGAATTCCGTTCCCTGGGAAAAAAGTTTTTCCTCGGGGGGACGGCCCGGAAATCCGACCCGCCACGGTTTCTCTCCCGCCTTGACCGCGGCCCCATCGTCCGTCCGGACCGTCCCGCCTCCGAAATTGACGAAGGTCACGTCATAGGTCCGCCCCGGCAGGCCGAGAAGCCTGAGGCCGAAGTTTCGGGCGTCGGCTCCGGGAATGATTTCATAGGGGATCCCGGCCAGATAGGGCTCGGTCGGGACACCCGTGTCGACCTGGATCATCCGGGTGCTATAGGGGTCCATTTCGAAGGACACGGACGCGCCGGTCGTGAAACCGCTCCCTTCCTTCGAGATCAAAAGCTCGTAAGGATGCCGCTGCCGGACGGTCAGGGGCGTTCCCGGGGCGGCCGAGAGGCCGATCGATCCGTCCAGCGGAATCGTCTTGGTTTTGGTCTCCCAGGACATGTTGCGCACGAGGACGAGGGATGACCGGCCGTCGCCGTGGGCGATGTCGCCCTCGGAAAGTGGAAATGCCTTCTTGAGGAGCGGCTCGGACTGTTTGTGCAGTTGAATGAGCCGGGCGAGCCGCGGGTAATCCTCGTCGCCGAGAAAAAAGAAAGTCCCGTACATTTCGGGCGAGAGGACGGAGGCGCGGCCGAACGCCTGGGTCACCAGATCGTCCTCCCATCGCTCGAGGCAGCTGTTGAAGCAGATACCGTGGTCCTCGAACAGACGGAACGGCGTTTTGAAAAATTCCGAGGTCAGCTCCCGCCCGATGGAGCAGTCCCTGTTGTAGAGGCTCGCCGTCCGGTTGCTGATGTGGACGTCGATGTAGGTCTCCTGGCCGCGCCAGAGGAGGCAGTCCGTGATCGTCAGCATATAGGGCGAATTGTTGATCCGGTGGTTGATGGCGATGAACTTCGGGTCGATCGTTCGCGCCTCGGCCAGGGCCTCGGCCAGACTCTGGTATTTTTTCTCGAGGATGTATTTGTCCTTGTGCTCGAGGGCCGACACGACCGTGTCCATCTTGAACAGGCCGACGTTGAAATCCTCGACCCACGAACGAAGCTGTCCGCGCCGGGCGGCCATGTCCGCCGGCGATTCGCCGAAACCGTCCGGCCCGATCCACAACCCGAGCCGCATTCCGAGCGCCGCGGCGGCATCGGCGACGGGCCGCAGCCCGCCGGGGAATCTTTTCAGGAAATTGGGTTTGAACTGCGGATAGTAAGTCCCCTGCGACTCGACGAGCCCGGCGTCGGAATTGTAGATGTCGAATTGGAGGCCGTGAAGGTCCTTGAGCCGGCGCAAAGCGGCGAAATTCGCCAGCACTTCGGACTCCAAGGGTCCGGAATTGTCATGGCAGAGCCAGTCGAAGTAGAAGGTGGAGAAATCGACCCGGTTCGCCCGGATGTCCAGAATATAGCGGCCGAAAGCCTCTTCGATCCGGCCGGCTTCGGAGACGCCGAGTCCGCAGGTTTTGCTCGTCCAGGATCCTCCAGGAGGAATCTCCGCCCCCGGAAAATGGGTCAGAGCAAGCCGGCCGTTGCGAAGAGCCGCCTCCGCGATCGGCCATTCCATTCCCCAAAACAGCTGTCCGTCGAGGAAGACGGGGTTGTCGACCTTCTCGGGAAACGATACGTTCTTGATTTGAAACGCGTCGACCGTAGCGTCGTGGACAATGAGGGATTCGTTTAGGCCGTTGATGACGGTCAGGCGTTTCCGGATATACCAGGAGTTTTCCGCGAGGCGGTACTCGACCTCGACACCCAATCCCGCCCAGAACCCGGTCCCGTCGTATCGGATCCGCAAAATCTCCGAGGACGGACGGGACGCCGAGGGCACGCCGAAATCCGCGGCAGTGACGACGGATTTCCGGCCCGCCGCCTCGAGGAGAAGCTCGAACGCGGCGGCGGAGATCTCGTACGACGTTCCGCTGAGCTTGTTCGAGAGGCGGAGAGCGTCCGGCCCGGAGACGGCGAGGGCCAGAGTCCGGTTTTCCAGCAGGGAGGCGTCTCCCGGCAGGCCGCTTTGGTCCGCGGCCGGCGGCGTCCCCGAAAGGCGTACCCCTGAAAGAACCGTGGCGAGC
>Ga0315274_10008059_pt1 | contig 15248 bp, 21 predicted proteins | sample YL17G02_20_MG_FD_203700 | JGI IMG/M metagenome (GOLD analysis project Ga0315274, IMG submission 203700) | Sediment microbial communities from Yellowstone Lake, YNP, Wyoming, USA - YL17G02_20 | ecosystem: Environmental > Aquatic > Freshwater > Lake > Sediment | place: USA: Wyoming | collected... | reverse complement strand
ATGTTTTTGATAATTCTACTTATTTGAATAATGGAAGCATTAATGGAGCAACATGGAACTCAAGTGGAAAGCATGGCGGAGCTTATAGTTTTGATGGGGTGAATGATTACATAGATGTACCTCATTCAGCAAGTTTAAGTCCGACACACATTACAGTTGAAAATTGGATAAAATTCGACAGCTTCACAGAAAATTATAATTCAATTGTTGCAAAAGAAGACGGTGTAAACGGATATACTTTGCTTGTTAAAAATAATGGGAAGTTAGCAGTTTACATGACAGGAGTTGTTGTCGGGACTTATGATGGGCATGGATCTCATACTCTAAATACAGGTCAATGGTATCATCTCGCATTTACTTTTAATGGCAGTAGAGTTGCAGGATATGTAAATGGGGAAGAGGATTATGCTTTGAATACAGCAGGAACTACAGGGCATTCAACAAGCAGTTTATTAATAGGGAAATCAATTTACGGTTCAGGCAGATATATTGATGGACTTATAGATGAACTAAGAATATGGAACCGCGCTTTAAGCGCAGCAGAAATCAATGCTTCTTTCAATGCAGGCTTGTACAATCTTTACAATAATTTCACAAATCTTGTAGATGCAAATTACAATTATCAAGCTTGGGTTATTGACAGGGCAGGAAATACAAACAAGACAGAAACAAGAAGTGTTATAATTGATATGACTGCTCCAACAATTACAAATATAACTTTAAAATCAAATGATACAACAGAAATTAATGATATTGATGCAGGAGACAAAGTAAATGTTACTGTGAATGTCACAGATGCTTTGACAGGAGTTGACAGTGTTAAATTACAATGGAAATATAGCACAGGTGTTTATACTGATGTCATAATGAGCAATAATAGCGGTTTAGGAAAAGATTATTACAATGCTTCTTTTATTCCAACCACTGAAGGAAATTGGATATATAGAATATGGGCAAATGACACTCTTGGAAATGAAATTTACAGCACTGCAACAAATGTTTCTGCAAATTATGAGTATACTTGGACAAGAACCCCAACAAGTTTTGGGACAGTTTCAGGAATTTTAAGCACAACAAGACCAATAGGAAATATAACCCTAAACAATACAGGAGATTATCCTTTAAGCTTTGATTTGACACATAATTCTCCTTATGATTTGACTTTTTCAAGCAATACATTCACCCTCACACAAAAAGAATCAAAAACAATCGAAGTTACAGCAACATTTGGCCCAGTAACAAGAGAATTTGATATCGTAATAACAATTGATGCCATAACAGGGGGAGCAGACCCTAGTCTTACGACAACAAATTTCAGCCTTGCTTCTTATGCAGGAGGACCTTATTTTGATGTTCAGATAGATGTTTATCCAACAATAATGAATCATTCTAAAGTTTACAATTTAAGTGGTTATGTGAAGAATCTTGGAAATGAAACAGGAACAGGAACTTCATTAAATTGGACATTGCCTAGTGGATTCACAGTAAACTCAGGAAATATCACATGGAACATTGGAAATATAACAGCAGGCTCAATATCAAGAAGTTCATTAAACATTTCTGCTCCTTCAACAGTATCTCCAGGATCTTACACTTTCTCGCTGTATTCTATATGCGATCAATGCAATGACAGCGGTCCTTGCGGAAATACAAGTTATTACATTAATGACAGCCAGTCAAAAACAACTTCATTGGCATGCTCAAAAATCTCTGATAGTGTATGCGGAGATGGCTGCACATATGAAACTGATGCATCAAATTATGATCCTGATTGCACAGCTCCTGCTCCTGTGACAATACAATCAGGTGGCGGAGGAACAATGGGTGGAGGAGGAGCAGCAGCAATAACCTCAGAAGCAACTTTTGAGTTAGTTCGTGGAAAGGATCAAGGTTTCAGTCTTGTTGTGAATAATCCTTATAAAGATGCAACATTAACAAATTTAAAAGTTGCAGTTGAAGGTTATCTCGCCCAGTATATTACAGTTGACTATCCAAACAACATTGCTCCTGGAAGTTCTGCAACTCTTACAATAAAAATTGCAGCTCCTGCATATTTCACAAAAGGAATTCACAATTTGACATTTATTGTGAATTCAATAAAAGAAAAAGGTTTAATCAAAGAAAGCTGGAGTGAGAAAAGATATGTCACATTGGCAGTGCATGAAATCAGCAAAATAGATTCTGAGAAACTGTTAAATGAAACTTCCTCTCTCATTGAAGAAATGAAAACAGCAAATCTTGGAGTTAAGATAGTTTCAAAATTATTAGCGCAATCGCAAATTGCTCTTGACAGCAATGATTACGAGGAAATTCAAAGAATAAATGACATGATAAAAAAAATATCACAAAGCGCATTTGATGCTAGCAATTTAATTTCAGAGATTGCAAATAAGATTGCAAGTTCAGAATACATGGGAATAAACACTCCAGAGACATCAAGATTGTTAGAACTTGCAAAAGTTGCTGCAGAAAGAGAAGACTATGCACTTGCATTTGAAAGAGCAAAAGAAGCAGACCTTACATATGCTGTTGAGACAAAAGGAGAGTATAATATTGGCTACTTTATTGCAAGAAATTCAACAGAAGTTTTCATAGGAACATTAATTGCTTTTTGTTTATTATTTGTCTTGTATTTAAGAGTTAAATTAACTCTTGTAAATGTTGGCTTGAAAGAATCTCGTGAAGAAGAAGATGTTCTTCTTGGATTAATGAAAGAGACTCAGAAAGAAACATTTGTAGAGAATAAAAGAAGCATGGAAGAATATAATGAGTCAATGATTCAATATGAAAATAGGCTTAGCAAAGCAGTTCAGCGCGCAATTGAGCTTGAGACAATCCGCGCAAATCTTTTCAGATTCAAGGGCGAGAGAAAAAGATTAGAGCAAGAAAGAGAAAGACTGCTAAATTTGATGAGAGAAACACAGGCAAAGTATTTGCAAGGCGGAATGATTGAATCAAGGATTTATCAGAATAAAATGCATTCATTTTCCTCAAGACTTTCAGAGATAGAGGAAAAACTTGCCTTGAGAGAAGCTGAAAAAGCTATTAAAAGAGGAAAGTTATTACCTTCATTTAAAAGGGAAGGCTGAGAAAGAAAGATTTATAAAAAAGGGCTTCTTAATTAAACCATGTTAGAGAAAAAAGAAGTGGGTTATTTTGTTATAGCAGGTTTTATTATAGGTTATCTTTTTGCATTTAATGATTTATTAGCAGGAAATTTTATAAAATGGCTGGAATTTGGAGCTTTAGGAACCTTAATAGTTTTTATTACCAGTTTTGTCTGTGAGCTCGCTGCTTCAAGATTTGGTTGCGATGCTGAATTTAGATTGTGGATGTCAGATATAAGGCTCGTAAAAAAATCAAAATTTCAAAAAACTTCACCATGGTTTATTCCTGCATGGCTTATTGTCCCTGTTGCTTTTGTAGTACTCACATGGGGCTATATAAAATGGCTTGCTATTATTGTTTTTGATGCTGTTCCTTCTTCAAGAGTGCATAAAAGATTTGTAGACTTAACAGAATGGGAGCTTGCTTTAATAGCTTCCACCATACCTTTTACAAGCTTATTGATTGCTGTAATAGCCCAATTGGCAGGCTGGAAAACATTTGCAATGATGAGTGTCCTTTATGCATTGTTCAATCTTATTCCAATCCATGAACTAACAGGAACAAAAATATTCTTTGGCTCAATGATGTTATGGATATTTGCAGCAATATTTACTATAGCAATATTTATTTTGATTGGAATTGCTGGAACAACTGGACAGATATTTACTGTTATAATTGCTGCTGCAATAATAGCAATAGTTGCAGTTATTTTATTCTATTTATTCCATGAAGCAAGATAATTAAAAGAATATTTAAGATGGCTGAAGAATTTCTAGATATATACAATAAAAATGAAAAGTTAATTGGAAAAGAGGAGCTAAAATGAAATTAAAAAGCAAAACAAAAAAACAAATAGAAAAAATTGTAAGTAAGGCATATAATAAAACAGCGTGCCGATATGTAAAAGTCTTTAACAAAAATCCCAATTATCTTGATGTTCTAAAAAAAATTGTTAAAAAAATCCCTAAAAAGTCTGAAGTATTAGATGCAGGAAGTGGTTCAGGTATTCCAGTTTCAAAGTTTCTTTCAAAAAGATTTAATGTTACAGGAATAGACATTTCTGACAGTATGATCAAATTAGCCAGGAAAAATGTTCCAAAGGCAAAATTCATTAAGATGAGCATGACTAATTTAAATTTTAAACCAGAAACTTTTAATCTAATATGCTCATTCTTTGCTTTATTCCATGTTAAAAAACAGGAAATTCCAAAAGTCCTCAAAAAATTTCATGAGATATTAAAAAATAAGAGCTATCTTGTGCTTTCCTTTGGAGAATGTGTAAAAGATAAGGAGGAGATTTTAAGATTTCTTGGAGAAAAGACATATTATTCGGCAACCCCTAAAAATAAATTAATGAAAATGCTTAAAAATCTCGGATTCAGGATAATTTATTCAAAGTATTATTATTTCACATATTCCAAAAATAGGCTTGAAAAAGAGCTTTTTGTCATAGCAAAGAAGAAATAAGCAAAAGTATATAAAAAACAGCATCTTAAAAATATAAAGGCAGAGATTAATTTCTTAAGAATGGGGGAGAATGAAAAAAACTTAGAGAAGGAATTTATAATAGCAGGGCATAATGAAAAAAAGGAAACCCCCTATATTGTTCTCAGCAGTCTAACAGTCAGATATAATTTTTCATCAGGAACTTATTTTGTTTCCTCAGAAAATAAAAATCCATCAAATACCTCTAAAGAAAGCCTTGTGAAAATGGTTGAGGATTTAATTTTGATTGGAAATTCTAAAGAAAAGAAAAATAATGCAAATGGGGAAGCAATAAAGATTTTTGTGGAAGAAGAGGGTTGGATGCCTGTTGCAAAAGAGCTTAGTGAGAAGTATAGAAAGGCTTAAAAAGAACAATCTCTAAAAAAACAAAGGCAGGGGAAAAATGAAAAAAACAATTTATAGCGGATATTCTGAAGGACTTTACAGCAGAGAGAAGTTTAGGAAATTAATGGCTAATATGAATTATTCTCCTATTGTTGAAAGTTCAAAAGATGACATGATAAAATTAGACTGTTATCTCGCAAACAAATACCTGGAATTAATGTGCAAATTTCATGGCACGCAAACAATAATTATTGCAAAAGGCAAAGAAGAGGAAATTTCTAAAGTTGAAGAGATAATAACTGGGGAGGTTGAAAAACAAAAAAATAAAAATGCTAACAAAATTTGAAAGGCTTGAAAAGAAAATAAATAAGGAAATAACACAGGAAATACTTAATGGAATATTTAATGCTTACAAAAAAACAACTGGTTCAAAAAGTGAGAACTATCCTGTTTTAGAGGAATTCAGAAAAGCAATAAATCAGCACGGACAATATACTCTAAGTGCTGAATCAAAATGGTCAAGCAAATCAACAATAATGATAGATGATGTTTTTGGATGCAGTTTTCAGCCGAACTGTTTGCCACGAGACATGGTAAATCCCAATATAAAGGCAGCAATGACTGAATTCAGAAAAGAGGCAAACAAATATCTGGGCTTATTTAGATAATTTAGCAAGGTTTAAAATTGCCAGATTACTAAATAATTTATGATAAAAGCTATTCTTTTTGATTTGGATAATACACTAATAGATTTCTTTAGATTCAAGAAAAATAGCTGTGATGCTGCTATAAATGCTATGATATTAGCAGGATTAAAAATAAATAAAAAAAAGGCAACAAGAATACTTTTTGAGCTTTATGACAGATACGGCATAGAATATCCAAGAATATTTCAGAAATTTTTAATGAAGGTAAATAAAAAAATTGATTATAAAATACTAACTCATGGCATTATGGCTTACAGAAAAATGAAGGAAAATTTTATGACCCCATATCCTGGAACAATTGAGACTCTGAAAAAATTGAAGAAAAAATATAAGCTTGCAATAATAAGTGATGCTCCTGGTATAAATGCATGGATGCGCCTTATAGCAATGAATATTGATACTTATTTTGATGTTGTTTTGACAAAAAGTGACATAAAAGCCCAGAAACCATCATCAAAGATTTTCATGAGGGTTATTTCTCTTTTAAAAGTAAAGCCAAGTGAATGTATTATGATAGGAGACAGAATTGAAAGAGACATAAGCGGGGCAAATGCCCTAGGAATAAAGACTGTTTTCAAAAAATATGGCCATAAACAAACAAAATATTCTGGAGCTAACTTTGAGATAAAAAAAATAAATGAACTACCAAAAATTATTAAAAAATTATGAGTTTTCTTTTAAAATCTTCTCTAATTCTTTTAATGGCCGTGATCTTGCCATACTTAAATCTACCTGCACTATCATAATCTCTTTTTTGTTTTCATAAGTTTTTCTCAAAGATTCCATGCTTTCTTTTGAGCCTGCTGCAATTGCCTTTCCGCCCTTGTAAACAAGCCATTGCCCATTGTTTATTCTATCACACTTGGCATCATTTATGTATGCCATAAAATTCTCATCTATTTTTGAACATTCCATTCTCCTTAGCCCCTTATTCTTATTAATTAGCAGATATATAAAAATTTATCTATTGCAAGAGATATCTTTAAATAACCTTTAATATTAATATTTCTGCTAAGGAAAAATGACAAATCTTCTTAAGTTAAATGATCTGCGCATAAAACTTGACCAGCTAGCTGAAAAAATAATAAGCAAACTCAAAGACAGATCAAGATATAAATTAAATCCTAATGTTTACACTCCCGGAAAAGCAAGAGTCATTAAAAACAAGATTTCTCTTTTTGAATATGCTCTAAAAGCAAAAGAAGAATATTATGCCAAGCTAGGAAGATATGATTTTCCTGACCAAGAGCCAATAACAAAAAATTTATCTTATTTGAATATCAACAAAAAATTAAATAAATACAGAATTCCTAAAGTAAAATTAAATCTATATGGAAAAATAATAGGATTTTATATTAATTCCTTAAAAAAATTCTGCAAAAAAGGAAATGACTCATGGACTTATGGGGAAACAGCAGACTGTGATGCTGAAATAATAGAAACATTGCATGAAAGAATAAATCTTGGAAAATTTGTTGCAAAATCAAAGCTCAAAAAAAATCCTTTATTGATAAATTTAAAGGGAAAAAAGCTTGAAAAAGCATTAAGAAATATGAAGAGAGAAAAAGAAGTAGTCTTAAATGCCAGAAAAATGGCCAAAAAGTATGATTTTAATGAAAAAGTTGCAGAAAAATATTTTAAATGGATAATACAAGAAACATTAAATGTTGAAATAGCATATATAGGTGGCAAAAATGGAAACATTTAAGGCTTATCATATTCGCGATATTTCTGAAAAATATAAAAAAGATTATATCTATATTCCAGAATATGAAATTTTTGTCTCGTATCTTAGAGAGCCAAATTTCAGCACAGTTATAGATTATTCAAATAAGTTTCATTTGGAGATTGCTAAAGCAATAGTTGAAAAAAAAGAAACTGAAGTAAAGGCAGAGGTTGTTAAAGAAACTAATTTGGACAAGAAAACCCTTTGGAAAATATTAAAAAACAAGGGCAAAATGGGCTTTTGCAAAGAAGAATTTGATGGCTCAACTGAAAATTTAATAAAAATTTTAGCAAAAATAAAATGAAAGAATATACTGTTGTAATAGGTAAAAAAATAAAGAATAGAACAATCAGCTATGACAATTACAGGAAGCAAACTAAACCTTTTGCTGTAGAGTATTTTAATGTAGAGAATGCAGAAAATATCATTAATGAATTAAGATTTCGCGGAATTTCAAGAAGAGATATATTAAAAATAATTCCGGGACATTATAAAAGCATGAAAAATATTGAGAGAATACTTAAAAATGAAAAAAGATCTTGAAAAAATACTAAAGGAGGCGCTGATTTTTACTGTTATTATAGGGAGTATTTATCTTATTTCAGAATGTGCCAAACCTTGTTTAAATTATGTCAAACAAGAAAGTTATAAAGTCATTCAAGATTTTAAAAACTCTTTTTATCTCAGACAATAACTGAATTGTTTATTAATAGAAGTTTATATAGTCCTCTTTGTTTAAGTTCGAATGTGCTTTGCTCCAGAAGTTTCATTCCTAGTGTTTTTAATAGAGATTATTCTTGCAGCAATAGTCTTGGTTAAGAAGCCAAGGGGGAAAATTGGAACAGTCTATCTTATGGCTGCTTTGCTTCTTTTTCTTCTGGGAATGTATCAATTCACTGAATTTATGTTTTGTGTCTCTGGAAATATTGCTTTGTGGGGGCTAATTGGATTTATAATCTACACTTTTTTGCCAGTGATAGGTATACATTTTACATGTATCTTGACAGAAAAAAAGGAATTTATCAGAGGAATATTTTTATTATACATAATTCCAGTGCTTTTCTCTACTTTTGCAATTTTTTCAGAAAATTTCATAAGCGGTGGAGCTTGCAGCACAATATTCATAAGAGTTGATCGTTCATTAGGAGACATTCTTTTTTTGATTTATACTTTTTATTATTCAATTTTTGTTATTTTAATAGGAATTTTATTTAAGATGACAATATCTGAACAAAAATCATTGATAAACAAGAGAATATATTCTATAGGCTTAATTGGTGTTCTTTCATTCACAATTCCTACACTTGTTTTAATATTAATTTTTCCGTATCTAAAAATAGTGTTTCCTTCAATGATGTGTGAATTCGCACTTCTTTTTGCTGTTTCTATCTTTTTTATGATTCATATAATTGATAAAAAGGCTTAAAAAGCCACTTTTTCTATTTGATTAATGACATTTATGCCAAACGATGAAATATTAGAAGAAATAGGCTGGAATAAGAAATCTGCTAGCAAGCACGCTGTTTTTCAAACAGATACTCCGAGATTAAAAGAATATCTACCAAATTATGTTGATAAGGCTGTTGATGATATAGCCGCCTTTTACAGAAACAGCCATAATATTGTTAATATGAATGTTGGTAAAATGGAGGATGTTGTTTGGGAAGCACTAAAAAATTGTTGGCTGCATGGTCCCAATCATAATTCACCTTTTACTTATGGCGTATTTATGGGAAGTAAGGCAATATGTCATGGCTTTAAAGATATGGGGGATTATTTTAAAAGACCAGAAATAAAGGAGCAGTTTGAAAATAAAATAGAAATAACAGAGTTTGAAAAACGTCCATTGTGCTATGGAAGAGGTATAAATGAGTTTATATTTCCACGCAGCGATAAGATATTTGTTGATGAAAAAGAAGGTATTCTTTACTGCATACAATATCTTGATAATTTAAAATTTTTAGGACCTAACTAAAATTCTAGTTAAGATAGTTTGAGGTTATTGGATAACTTGGAATAGGGTCTCTTAAAACATCAATATATTGTGTAGGAATTTGCATTGGAATATGCTCTGCTGAAATTTGTTTTATTTCAGCATGTTGCAAAGCAATCTGTTTTTTCTCTGCTTTTTCCCTTTGCTCTCTTTCTTTTCTGTATTTATTGCAGAGATAAACAACGTGTTTTCCAGACAATCCTTTTAACTCTGCAATTGCCTCTGCAGCCATATACAAATCCTTGTTCAGCCTGCTTATTTCAAGCGCCTCTTCAGCGCTTACTTTTCCATATGTTCTTCCGCATGGCTTTTTGAGAGTACTTGTTTTTTTATTATATTCTTTTATAACTTGATAAACAACATTCTTATCATACAACCCGCATTTTGTTACTAATTCTTCTGTGCTTATTCCTCTTTCTCTTTGCCCAGTTATATAATATTTTTCATTGAATTTCAAATCTCTGAAATGCTTCTTCCTATGAGGATCATAGTTTACTACACCTTTTTCTTGCTTTTCGTTCAAAAGATAAGCGTGTGAGAAATAAGCTATTTTTGCCTCTGCTTCAAGTCTTTTTTCAAGAATATCGCGCTCTGCTGACTTTCCAAAAAATCTGCTTATTTTTTCTTTTAAATTAAAGAAAAAAGAGTAAATCTTTGGAGCATTTGCCTTTCTTATATAATTTCTTGTTAAATTTCTTAAATCCATGTCATCAAGCTTATCTGCTGTATCAAGACTATCACAGAATTCATTATTTTTAAAATGCATATAGAGCTTTATAGGAGCAAGTTTGACTTTTTGAGAGTCATTCCACCTATACCAATCATTAAAAAGACCTTCCATTTTACTAAAATCAGAATTACTATCTTGTTTCAAAACGCCTTTAATTGCAGGATAAGGCAATGCTATTGCATAGGCCATTTTTCCCTTGTTGTTAAAGGCATTTTAGCTTAATAAATGTTATTAAAGAATTAAACTACCGGGCCATAACTTCCTTGGTTTTCTATGCCCCTACAGATGTTATTCTCACATTTACATCCAGAAAGCTCAACAAAGCCGCAGATTGAGACCATACCTTCTTCTTCACATTCTTTTTTTACTGCTTCAATATCAGGAGTATAATTTTTATTTACGCATCCTGGAAAATATCCGCAGCAATTATGAACATCTTTTACAGCACAATCATCATCTGTTTTGCATGAAAATTTTGGAAAGCATTCTCCTCTGAAATAAGCCCATGCTTCGCACTCTTCTTGCTCTGAAAAAATGCAATATCCATCCTGACTTCCATTTGCATCTGTTCTTATCTCATATTTATATCCCTGCTCTACACAAAAAGTTGCAGAGGGGTTTGCAATCTGCGTGTTATCTGTATTATTTTGTGTGTTATTTGTATCATTTTTCAGATTATTCTGCTGAATGCATCCGCTAACTAGAAAAACTAAAAACATCAGGCAAAAAGCCATCTCTTTTTTCATGTTTTAACAAAGGCTATTATATATTTAAAAGCTTCCTAAAGAAATAATAGATAAAATATGTGCTTTCTTTTTTAACGAAAGGGTTAAATAACTTCTATAATAGATTATTAAAATGGTTTTTGACAGGATAATCTCAAAATTTGAACAAAAGGGGGATGGAATAAGCTTTAATGCCAAGCCAAAGGATTATATTAAAAAAGAATTCAAGCATAAAAAAGGTTCGTCTGTTTTATATGTAATACTGCCCCCATGGCATGTTGAACTGGGTATTTCTCGTTTTTTAAATAAGAATATTTTTAAAAATAGGGGTTCATACATAGATTATGTCTTTTCTCCAGAAATAGTGTCCCCCCACCCCAATACAACCAAGAAATGCTATGAAACCATTAAAAAAACAGTTAGAGCAGACTTAAAAAAGCTGGCTAAGAAATATGGCTTTTCTAAAATTGTGATTATTGGAATAAGCTTAGGCTGTGTTAATGCCTGCATGATAGCCAATAATAACCCATTGATTAAAAAGATAATTTTAATTGCGCCGGGCCATTGCTTGGCAGAATCTTTATGGAATGGTGTTAGAACCAGGCGATTAAAGCAAGAAATTGAAAAAAAAGACATAGATCTCAAAAAGCTGAAAAAAGCCTGGAAAGCTCTAGCTCCTGAAAACAACATAGCTGGACTAAAAGGCAAGGATATTTATGTTTATCTTTCAAAAGCTGATGAAGCAATACCTTATTATGGCGGTAAAAGCTTAGTAGAATCTATGAAGAAAAAGGGCCTAAACCCCTTTGTTGAAACAAACAGATATCTTGGCCATTACCTTACAGTCTTGAGATTTATGTTATTTCCTGAAAAGTTCTTAAAATAAGCTAAAAAACACTGGTTTTTTTAGTTCGTATAGTGTATATTAGGCGTACCTTTTGCCTATTTTTAGCTTATTCTATTAGTAAAATAAAGGTTATTAGCAATGCGCAGAATATTTAAGCATCAATCTTATTTTTCTTTTATTAAAGAATTATTATTAAAAAAGTACACCTCGTCAAATATATCCCTAATCTGATCAGATAAGGCAATTATGAGAATATGTTTTCTTGAATTAGCCCAATTTTTAGCCTTTTTCTTCATTTTTATAAGATTTCTAAACATTTCAATTTCATAGTCTGTATTTTCTTTAGTTATATCTGGATTATAGTAATCTTTTTTACCTTTTATATGCATTATTACCCCATTAACAAGATTATTGATTTCTTTCAGCTTATTGTTATGTTCTGTTTCCTTTAAAATATAGGGATTTTTACGATTTTTATTATTAAATTCTATTCTACATTTATCGTCGCAGAATTTCTTAAGTCTGAAGTTAGATTTAAGATAATTATTTGTAGTTTGAGGTAAAAATAGCTCCTTATTGCAATTTAAACAGTTCTTCATAAAATAATGGGTTTTATCAAATATATAAATTTTTTGATTTATCAAAAGATTCTGAAATTGTTTTTATAGTAATTTTTGACTCCATGAGCTCTTTTTATGACCTTTTCTTTGATTTTCTTATATGCTCCCCTGAATAATAAATAGCCTCCTGCAATAAAAAATATCTTTCCAGCATAATCCAGTGGCAAGCCAAGAGCATAATAAGCAGCTGCTTTAGTGTAATCTCCTTTTGCTACTTCTTCTCCTGCTTTATAATATCCAAGATAACTTGCAGCAGCATTTAATGCAAAAGAATACAAAAAGCACTTTAATGTGCCAATTTTCTGTTTTTTTAATACTCTTGCAGCTTTTACAATCTGATATTTCACAGGCCTATACACCTTATTGGCAGTATCTCTATTTATCTCAGTATTCAAGATATCCTGTAGTTTTGTCATTTTCCTTAGCCTTTTTTACTAAATTTTAGTTGATTTTTTACAGTTTTATTCATGCAAAACATTGCTAGCAATGCCAAAAGGTTTTAATCTTATTTTTCTTTCTTTTTATCTAGTTTAGAAACAAGATATATTCCAAAAACAGCAATTGTTGTTACAATCAATGCAGAAAATATTTTGATTAAATATGAAGTTCCTGATATTCCCCAATTTGCAATTAATTGATCTACCCCCTGCCTTATTGCATCATTCCAGCTTAATGCAATCACAAGTGCAAATGCAGCAGTTATTGCTGTTATAAGATGGCCTTTGAAAGAGCCCATAAATTCTGACTGCATTTTATTCATTCTTGCAGCAACATTTCTCACTATTTTCCTGTGTTCCTCGATAGTATTTCCCATATCTCTTTTCTTGTTTTTTGATTTAAAAACCTTTGCTAATTGTGTTTAATCGCTTGTTTAAACAGCCATTCAAACAGCTCATCGCGAGAAAGATTTAAATACTAAAAAGTTTTATAAAAAATATGGTTTGGTGGCTCTTTAATAAAAAGAGGGGGCTCGATGACCTTAAGAAAGAAGTTGATGATGACATAAAAGTCCTTAAAGATGACATAAAAAAGGCTGCAGAATGGATAAATCACCTTCATTCAAAAGGAAAAAATCACGAATTTGCCCTCGGTAACATAAACGAAAGAATTTCTAATCTTGAAAATGATTTATTGGAGATGAAAACATTCATGTCTTTCTTCGGATCAAGGATGTCTAAACAGCTGTCCAAACAGCCACAAACACTGTTTGATAAACAGACAGCTGTTGAAGGTGTGCAAACATCTGTTCAAACAGCTGTTCAAACAACATTTCTGGGAAATTTGAGTTCTACAGAGAGAGTTGTAATTTGGGTTTTATTAAATACTGATATGAAATTAAGTTGTGAGGATATTGCAGCTCTTTTACATAAAGATAGATCAACTGTCCGCGGACAGCTAAATAGCATAAAGCAAAAAAGTGAAGGATTAATCAAAGAAACCACTGAAAAAACAGGCAAAAAAAGGTTCTATATTCCAGAGGATGTAAAAGAGATGTTCTTGAGGACAATAAAGGTTGATAGTAAACCTCATAAAAAGAAGCTAAAGCAAAGCTTCTAAAATGTGCAAAGTGAGAGTTACTAGGATTAAAAGGTTCGTTTAGTATTGTTTTTCTATGTTAAAGGTTCGTTTAACTCGACAAAAAACCATCAGAAAGTGAAAAGTGAGAGTTGCAAAGGGGCAAAAAATGCCTAAAAACAGCTAAAAATGACCAAAAAGTGAGGAAAAACAGGCAAAATAGCCAAAGAAAGGGGAAAAAGATAGAATATAGCAAAATATGAAAAAAACAGCCAAAAAGCAAGTGTAAAAGAGAGGGTCTAGCTCTGAAAGCCTAAAAACCCATAAAAATCACTGAAAAAAGGTCCGGAGCATGTGTAAAAGTGAGGACTGGGAGAAAAAAGTTAAAAATTAGCAAAAGGTGTGAAGATGTGAAAAGGAGTATTAGGTATTACATTTATTATTTTAATCATAATTTAGGTATTACTTTTATACCTAAATTTCATTATAGAGGCTATTATGGGGATTTAATGACGCTGAATAATGCAATATAGACTTATTCGGTTTATCGGTTATCGATAATCCAGAAAAAATGCTTGAAATAAGCTATTTTTCAAGAATTTCCACTCTAAAAACATTTAAATAATAAGGGACCCTTTATAAATCAAATAAAAAGAGGAATAATGGCTGAAAAAAAGACAATACTTGTCGTCGATGATAAAGAAGATATAAGGAATACTGTCAAAGAGGTTCTAGAAAAAAATAACTTTAATGTCCTATTGGCAGTAAATGGGGAAGATGGAATTAAAAAATTGAAACAATCTAAGATTGATTTGATTATTCTGGATATTATGATGCCTGGAATACCTTCAAAAGATGTTGTCAAAGAGGCTGATAGTATAAAGATTATTTACTTAAGCGGGGTGGGAATCTCAAGCTCAGAAAAAAAGGAATTAACTAAGAAAAATGTCGTCGGATTCATTGAAAAACCTTTCAATACTGATGATCTAATTAAAAAATTAAAAAAGGCAACTAGAAAAAAATGGATTCTGTGGTAAAAGAGCTGATTGGGTGCCATGTGGTAATTGCCACTGTGCCGAAAAGTAGTCATTTAATTAATGCTGCTGCTATTGTCAAAGACATGCTTCAGGATAACAAGAAAGTAGGCTATATTGTCCTTAACAAAACTTATCGCTTTATGAAAGAGCAATTTGAGAAAATGGGCATAGATACTAACAACATTATGTGGGTTGATGCCATATCAAAGACCATAAAAGACAAAGTTCCATATGACAAGAACTGCTATTATGTCAACTCTCCTGGAAACTTTGACGAGATTAAATATGCCCTATTAAAGTCATTAAAAAGCCCTTTTTTTCAGCAAGAAGGTGTTGACTATATTGTTTTTGACTCTTTGCACCACTTGTTTGTCTACAAAGACAAGGAATATATCAAAAAATTCTTTTCA
>Ga0315274_10008053_pt1 | contig 15251 bp, 11 predicted proteins | sample YL17G02_20_MG_FD_203700 | JGI IMG/M metagenome (GOLD analysis project Ga0315274, IMG submission 203700) | Sediment microbial communities from Yellowstone Lake, YNP, Wyoming, USA - YL17G02_20 | ecosystem: Environmental > Aquatic > Freshwater > Lake > Sediment | place: USA: Wyoming | collected... | reverse complement strand
TGTGACGTCAGTTGGTTGCTGTGCGATCTGCGGCGGTCCGGCGGGAACGAACCGGTAGTAATCGATGTCGCCACTGCCGGCTGTAAAACGCAGCGTCTGCGTGCCGGAGAGTTGCAGAAGGACTGGACTGCCGGTTCCATCCTTCATCGGAACCAGCGCGTTGACACCCCAGGTGCCGGTGCCAGGGGCATCGAATGTTCCCAACTGCTCCAGAGTCTGCGCGGTCGTTCCGACCCCGCTGGTCACCCGTTGCAGGCTGCCGCGGAGCAGACTTGGCGCCGTGTCGCCATAGGACAAGGAGGCATAGACCCTGTAGTAGGCCGAAGGAAAGGTGCGGGTGTAGTTAAACCACATGCCGTCGCCAATCCATCCCAGCTTGTAGTTGACGTTCATGTTCCATGAACCCCGATTCACATCCCCAGGGTTGTCGTTCATCGGGATGCGGCTGTCCTGGCGGTACGCGGGGCTGGAGCCATCCGCACCACGGGAAAAGTCGATGTCCATCGTGGCGGTGAGACCGGAGTAGGCGCCCCCGTAGTAGGGCATGGTGCTGGCCTCAGGTCGGGTCAAGCCGCCGTTGTAGTCAAAGTCCTCCGCCTCGATGATGAAGACGCCCGCGCCGGAGCCTTGGGCCCTCCCCTCTCCTGGCGAAAACCCGATCAAGAGGAGGCACAGGAAGGGTTCCCAGAATCGGGAACGGGACGGGACCAGCGGGGCGGCAGAGGGCTTCGGCAGAGGCGTCATAGTTGTCAAGCGATCCCGAGCTTCAGGGCGCGATCCTAGAGGCCAACGGCCAGGCGCGTCACCAAAAACTCCCATCGGACTTCACTGGGCAGTTCTCATGCCAAGGCCCCGTGGGCCGCTGGGGAACGAGGGTCTGGCAGCGCTCCCTGAGCGTCCCTCTCACTCCTGGGCCGAGCAGCGTGTCGGACTTCGCCCGGCTTCCGCCGCTCCCCGGACCAGGCCCGGACTTGCCCAACTTCGCGCTTGTCAAGGCGGCGGCGGGTGCTACCTTGTCGCGCCTTTGTTATGAGAGAGAACATCCATCCGAAATACGTGGATGTCGAGATTCGTTGCGCCTGCGGCAATGTGATCAAGACCCGCTCCACCAAGCCGACCATCCTGATCGGCATCTGCAACGTCTGCCACCCCTTCTACACGGGTCAGCAGAAGTTTGTGGACACCGCGGGACGCGTGGACAAGTTCCAGCAGCGGATGGCCAAGACGCAGGCCGCCCAGGCCGCCATTGCCGCCGCGGCCACGTCCAGGAAGAAACGGAAGTAGCGGTCCTTCCCCTTTCCGCCCGCAGTCGGGACGTCTCCCTGCGGGCGGTTGCTTTGTCCCGGCATGGATTTGCGCCCCCACATCGAAAAGTTCGCCCAGCGACTGGCCGAGGTCGAAACCGAGTTGAGCGATCCGAAGGTCTTCGCCAACCACCAGCGTTTCCAGGACCTGTCGCGGGAATACGCCCGCCTGAAGGACCTGACGGCCCAGGGCACCGCTTTCCTGAAGGCCCTCACCGACCGCGAGGCCAACCAGGCCCTGCTGAAGTCCGAGCCGGCCGACTCCGAGATCGCCGAGCTGGCCCGAGAGGAAATCGCCCGGCTCGACCCCGACGTGAAGCGCCTCGAACTGGAGGTGCTCCGCGGCGTGTTGCCACCGGACCCGGCGGACTCGCGCAACACGATCATTGAAATCCGCGCCGGCGCCGGTGGCTCCGAATCCGCCCTCTTTGCCGCCGACCTCTACCGCATGTACAGCCGTTACTCCGAATCCCGCGGCTGGAAGGTCGAGGCGCTTGACTCCAGTCCGTCGGACCTCGGCGGATTCAAGGAGGTCGTCTTCAGCGTGAACGGCCAGGACGTCTTCAAGCGGCTCAAGTACGAGAGCGGCGTTCACCGCGTCCAGCGGGTGCCCGCCACGGAGGCACAGGGGCGCATCCACACCAGCACCGCCACGGTGGCGGTGCTGCCCGAGGCCGAGGAGGTGGACGTGCAACTCAAGCCGGAAGAGCTGGAAATCACCGTGTGCCGCGCCTCCGGTCCCGGCGGCCAGGGGGTGAACACGACTGATTCCGCCGTGCAGGTGACGCACAAACCGACCGGGCTGATCGTGCGCTGCGCCGACGGCCGTTCGCAGCAGAAGAACAAACAGAAAGCGCTCACGGTGCTCCGCTCGCGCCTCCTGGAGAAGCGGGTCGCCGAAGAGAACGCGAAGTACGCCGCGCAACGCAAGGCGCAGGTCGGCACCGGCGAGCGCAACGAGCGCATCCGCACCTACAACTTCCCCCAGAACCGCGTGACCGACCATCGCATCGAGCTGACGATCTACAACCTGCCCGCGGTGATCGACGGGAACATGGACGGCATCCTCGAACCGCTCATGGCCCATGATCTCGAAGAGCGGCTCGCGACGGCGAAGCTCTGAGCCGCCGACCGTTCTCCGCCGTTGTTCTCCTGATGAAAGCCCGAGAAGTCCGCGGTTTGATCTTCGATTGCGACGGCACGCTGGCCGACACGATGCCGCTGCACTGGCGCGCCTGGCAGGCCGTCCTGCAACGACACCCCTTCCAGTTCACTGAAAAACGTTTCTATTCCTTGGGCGGTATACCTTCGCGAGACATCCTGAGCCTGTTGAGCTCCGAGCAAGGCATCCCGATCGACCCCCTCGCCGTCTCACGCGAGAAGGAATCGGAATACTTGCCGCTGATCGCCCAGGTGGAACCGGTCAACGTGGTCGTGGGGATCGCCCGGGAACACCAGGGGAAGATGCCGCTGGCCGTGGCCTCGGGCGGCTTGCGGCGCACCATTGAACACGTGCTCAACCATCTGGGCATCCGCCAACTCTTCCTGGCCGTGGTGACCAGCGAAGACGTCGAGCGCCAGAAACCGGCCCCCGACATCTTCCTCGAAGCGGCCCGGCGCATCGGCGTGCCGCCGCGGTTCTGCCGGGCCTACGAGGATACGGACTTGGGACTCGAGGCCATCCGGGCCGCCGGCATGGAGGCCGTGGACGTCCGGCAGCTCCTGGCCGGCAACTCAGTGCTTCGCTGAAGCGCCGCCATCCGGCGTCTTCCAGATGTAGCGGAACATCAGGACGCGCAGCGCCGCGGTGAGCGGGATAGCGAGGATGCCGCCCAGGATGCCCCCGAGCAGCGTCGTGCCCACCATCACGGCGATGATGAGGGAAACCGGGTGCAGGCCCACGCGGTCGCCCATGATCTTCGGCGAGATCACCAGTCCTTCCAGCGCCTGCACAATGGCGAAGACCACGAGCACCAGCAACGGATGCAGCCAGTCGCCGAACTGCACCAGCGCGATGATGAACGCGGCGACGCACGTGAAAATCGCGCCGAGGAACGGGATCATGGTCAGGAACGTCGCCATCACGCCCAGCAACACGGCGTAGGGTAGGCCGATGCTGATGAAGCCAATCGTGTAGAGAATGCCGTCGCAAATGGCGACCAGCACCTGGCCCCGAAAGAAGGCAATGAGGTACTCATTGATCGACGAAATCACGAAGACCAGCTCATCCTTGAAACCGGACTGGCTAACCGGCAGGTAGTCCGTCCACTTCGACTGGATGCCCTTTTTCTCCAGCAGGAAATAGAAGGCATAGACCGGCACGAGGGCCAGCCCGGCCAGGACGCCGAACCATGAGGCCACTTTGATCACCTGCCCGAAGAGCCATGAGCCCACCTTGGGCAACGCCTGGGCGAGCCAAGTCGTCGCCGACCTGATCGTGTCACTGTCGATCGGCTGCCCAAAAAGCGACCGTGAATCCGAAGGGTTCGGGGATGGCCCCCCCCCGTTCGTGGCAACCGGTAGCGTATCGAGATTCGTCGCCACTGCCGCATTGGTGCGGAAGGTTGTCGTGAGGTCGCCTTGCAGGAAGCGACGCACGGGCGCGTTGGTGTTGCTGGCCCACGCTTCCACTTTCTTCTCCAGTTTGACCGCATACGTGGGCAACTGGCTGACCAACTGCCGTGTTTCCACCACGGCCTGGGGCACGATGCTGCCCAGCAGACCGACCACGATGAAGAAGGCCAAGGCGAAGACAACCAGAATGGCGCGCGTGCGGGGGACGCCTTTGCGCTCGAAGAAGTCCACCACCGGATCGAGCAAATAGGCGATGACCCCCGCCACAGCCAACGGCCAGAGGACCGGGCTGAGGACGTTCAACACCTTGCCCAGGCCCCAGACCAGCAGGCACAGCAGGGCGACCAACAGCCCCACCGCCAGCGCGGACACCGCGAGCCAGATGACCCGCGCCTGACGCTCAGTGGGAGGAGGAAAGCTCATCGTGGAAGGAAGAGCGAGAATGGAAGATGGAGGATGGAACCCATAACTGCCGGCGCCCCAGCCCCGCCATCTTCCATCTTCCATCCTCCATCTTCATGGTTGTCAGCCTTGACCCAGCTTGCGGGCCTTGTCCGCGGCGGCGCGGACGGCGGTGATCAGCGCCCCGCGCACGCCAGCCTTTTCCAGTTCGTGGACGCCTTCGATTGTGGTCCCGCCGGGGCTGGTGACCATGTCCTTGAGTGCGCCGGGATGCAGCCCCGTCTCGAGGGCCATCCGCGCGGCGCCCAGGACGGTCTGGGCGGCGAGTTTGTTGGCGATGTCGCGAGGCAGCCCGGCGGCCACGCCGCCATCGCTCAGGGCTTCGATGATCAGATAGACGTACGCCGGCCCGCTGCCGCTGAGCCCGGTGACGGCGTCGAGCAACGGCTCCGGCACTTGGAGCGCCAGACCCACGGCGCTGAGGAGCTTCTGGACAAGCTGGCCATCTTCGGCGGTCGCGGACCGGCCCAAGGCGTAGGCGCTCGCCGACGCCCCGACCAACGCCGGCGTGTTCGGCATGACGCGCACCACGCGCGCGCCGGTCTCGAGCCCCTCCTCCAGCTTGACCAGTGGCACCCCGGCGGCCAGGGAGACGAGCAAATGCTTTTCGTTGATGTGCCCGCGCAGCTCTTTCAACACGGCGGGTACCTGCGCCGGCTTGACGGCCAGAATAAAGACGCTGGCGAACTTGGGCACATCCGGATTGAACGCGGTGATCCGGGCGCCGACCTCGCGCTCGAACGCGGCGCGCGCGTCTTCCATCGGGTCGCTGCCGAGAACCTGGTCCGGCTTGACCAGTCCGGCCTTGACGAATCCTTTGGCCAAGGCGGTGGCCATCTGGCCGGCGCCGATGAAACCGATGTTAAGCTTGGCAGGCATGGCCCTCTCCTTAGCAGGGATCGGGCGGCGAACAAAGCGAAAAGCGAACTGCGGCAGTGGGCGGGCACGCTCGCCGGCCGATCTCCGGTCCGCAACTTCAATCGCCGGGCTTGCGCCGGGGGCAGGACCCAAGTACACCGAACCCGGCAATCAAACTGCCGTCATGCGACAATACCAAGAGCTGCTTCGGCTGGTGCTGGAGCACGGCAAACCGAAGTCCGACCGCACCGGCACCGGCACGCGCTCGGTGTTCGGCGCCCAGGCCCGCTTCCGGCTGGCCGAAGGTTTTCCGCTGCTCACCACGAAGAAGCTCCACGTCAAGTCCATCATCCACGAACTGCTCTGGTTTCTGCGCGGCGACACGAACGTGAAGTACCTTCACGACCACGGCGTGACCATCTGGGACGAGTGGGCCAACGAACGCGGCGACCTCGGCCGCATCTACGGCGCGCAGTGGTGCGACTGGCGCGCCGCCGACGGCCGATCCATCAACCAGATTGACCGCGTCATCGAGCGCATCCGGCAGGACCCGGACTGCCGGCGCCTGATCGTCAGCGCGTGGAATGTGGGCGAACTCGAGCAGATGGCCCTCCCGCCCTGCCACACACTGTTCCAGTTCTTTGTGCTCGACGGCGAACTCTCCTGCCAGCTCTACCAGCGCAGTGCGGACCTCTTCCTCGGCGTGCCGTTCAACATCGCCTCCTACTCGCTGCTCACCTTGATGATCGCCCAGGTGTGCGGGCTCAAGCCCGGTGACTTCGTCCACACCTTCGGCGACCTGCACCTCTACTCGAACCATCTCGAACAGGCGCGACTTCAGCTCAACCGCGAGCCGCGCCCGCTCCCGACGATGAAGCTCAACCCGGCCGTGACGGGCGTCCACGCCTTCCGCTCCGAGGATTTCGAGTTGGTCGGCTACGACCCGCACCCGGCCATCCAGGCGCCGATTGCGGTTTGATCCGCGTCGCGAACCTGCTTACTCTTCCACCCGCATGACGAGCCCGCTGGAGAGATATCTGGAAGAACTGACAGCCACGCGCGCGTCCGGCGCGGCGACCCAGGAAACTTCCGGCTATGGCGCGCTCGCCAATCTTTTCAACGCCCTCGGCCACACGCTTAAGCCCAGGGTCCGCTGCCTTGTCGGCCTCAAGAACCAGGGTGCGGGCCTGCCTGACGCGGGCTTCTTCACGCCGGAGCAGTTCGCCAAAGGCTCCGATGCCCTGCCGCTCGAAGGCCAAAGCCCCTCGCGCGGCGTCGTTGAGGTGAAGCCCGCCTCGGACGATGCCTGGCTCACTGCGGAAGGCAAGCAGGTCTCCCGCTATTGGGGTCATTACCGCCTTGTCCTCGTCACGAACTACCGCGACTTCGTCCTCGTGGGCCGTGACGCCGCCGGCAAGCCGGCCAAACTCGAAACCTTCCGCCTCGCTCCCGACGAGGCCTCTTTCTGGACCGCTGCGGCCACGCCACGCAAGACCGCCGACGAGTTGGGCGAGCGCTTCACCGAGTATCTCAAGCGCGTGATGCTGCACGCCGCACCGCTCCAATCCCCGTCGGACGTGGCCTGGTTCCTCGCCTCCTATGCCCGCGATGCCCGCGCTCGTGTCGAAGCCGCCGCCGACCTGCCGGCGCTCACGGCCATCCGTGCCGCCTTGGAGGAGGCGCTGGGCATGAAGTTTGAGCAGGACAAAGGCGAGCACTTCTTCCGCTCCACGCTCGTCCAGACCCTGTTCTACGGTGTGTTCTCCGCCTGGGTCCTGTGGCATAAGGAGAACCCGCTTCGCAAAGACTGCTTTGACTGGCGCGCCGCTTCTTGGACGCTCCACGTCCCGATGATCCGGGCGCTGTTCGAGCAGATCGCCACGCCCACCAAGCTGGGACCGCTCGGCCTCGTCGAGCCCCTGGACTGGACTGCCACCGCGCTCAACCGCGTGGACCGCGCCGAGTTCTTCGCCCGCTTCGTCGAGAGCCACGCGGTCCAGTATTTCTACGAACCGTTCCTTGAAGCCTTCGATCCCGAACTTCGGAAGCAGCTCGGCGTCTGGTACACACCGCCGGAGATTGTCGAATACCAGGTCGCCCGCGTGGACACGGTGCTGCGCCAGGAACTCGACATCCCAGACGGCTTGGCCGACCCGCGCGTGTTCGTGCTCGACCTTTGTTGCGGAACCGCGGCCTACCTCGTCGAGGTTATTCGCCGAATGGTCAAGACGCTGCGCCAGGAGAAAGGCGAAGGGGCATTGGCCGTGATGGCGGCCAAGGAGGCCTCCGTGAGTCGGGTCTACGGCTTCGAACTGATGCCCGCCCCGTTTGTCGTGGCGCATCTGCAGATGGGTCTGTTGCTGCAAAGCCTCGGTGTGCCGTTCGACGAGGCCAAGGGCGAACGCGCCGGCATCTTCTTGACCAACGCGCTCACGGGCTGGGACTTCGCGGGTGAGAACCCTCACCTGGCCAACTGGCCTGAGCTGGAGGCCGAGCGCAAGGGCGCTGGGCAGGTCAAGACCCAGACGCCCATCCTCGTGATCCTCGGCAATCCGCCCTACAACGCCTACGCTGGCGTCAGCCCGCAGGAGGAACAGGGCTTGGTTGAGCCCTACAAAAACGGGTTGATCTCCAAGTGGGGCATCAAGAAGTTCAACCTTGATGATCTCTACATCCGCTTCTTCCGGATTGCGGAGCGGAAGATCGCCGAGCACCACCTGCCTGACGCGCCGCGCCGCGGCCTTGTCAGCTTCATCTCGAACCACTCCTGGATCAGCGACCCGTCATTCGTGGTGATGCGGAAGCACCTGCTGAATTCGTTCGACAAGGTTTGGATCGAGAACCTCCACGGCAACCGTAAGATATCGGAATACGCGCCGGACGGACACACGAGTGAGACCATCTTCGCCATTCCAAGCTTCTCGCCGGGAATCCAGCAGGGCGTGGCCACGTCGTTGCTACTACGCACGGGCAAGAAGCGGAAGCCGGCCGTGCTGTTTCGCGACGACCTGAACGCCGCCCGCGCCGCCGCCCGCCGCGCCCAACTGCTCGAGAGCCTCAAAACGAAGAAGTTCGACCGGCAGTACCACAAAGCGGACCCAACGCGAGCCAACCGTTACTCCTTCCGGCCTTCCGACGTTGCCTCGCACTACCTCGAATGGCCGAAGCTCGTCGAGCTATGCGCGGAACCACCGAGCAACGGGCTGATGGAGAAGCGCGGCGGGGCCTTGATGGACTTCGACCGCCAAGCCCTGGAACGGCGGATGCAGCGATATTACGATCCGCACGTCAGTTGGGAGCAGTTGAAGGCGCTCGGGACGCCACTGGCTCAAGACGCCGCCCGCTTTGACCCAAGGAAGGCCCGCGAGAAGGTGCTCGCCGCCGAATCTTACCAGCCGGAGCACTTGCGTCGTTACGTCCTCCGGCCGTTTGATGTGCGCTGGTGTTACTACAGCACCGAGCGCCCGTTGTGGAACGAGCCGCGGCCGAAACTCTGGGCGCAATGCTGGAAGGGGAACGCCTTCTTGATGACGCGTCCTGCCGGCGTCGCCAGCCCGGAAGGCGTGCCCTTCTTCTGCACGCCGCTCCTCGGCGACAATGATTTCCTGCGCGGTCACGCCTACTACTTCCCGTTTCGACTCCGCGCCGCGCCGCCCGGCAGGCCGAAGAGGCGGAAAGACGACGGCAACGGCGAGTTCGGCAGCATCCTGGAGGAGGCCGCCCCGGCCTACGAGGCCGGCGGCGGAAATGCGACGGCGAACCTTTCACTCGCCGCGCGCGCCTACCTGGCGAAGCTGGGCGTCAAGCACCTGGACGCGGACGCCGAGGCCGCTGCGCTGATCTGGCTGCACGCGCTGGCCATCGGCTACACACCGGCTTACCTTCGGGAACATGCCGACGGCATCCGCCAGGACTGGCCGCGTGTACCGTTGCCAGATTCCAGAAAGCTCCTATTGGCTTCGGCGGGATTGGGGCGGCAGATCACCGCCTTGCTTGACACCGAAACACCGGTGCCCGGCATCACCGGCGACCGGTTGCGGCCCGAGCTCGTCACCATTGCCGAACTCCACGCCTCGGGCGCGCCGGATCTGCGCGTGACCGCCGGCTGGGGCCACGCAGGCAAGGAAGGCGTGACCATGCCTGGCAAGGGCAAGATGCTCACGCGCGGCTACACAGCGGACGAAACGGCGGCATGGGATAGCGTAGCGGCGAACTGGCGTTCGCCGCACTCTTCTTCGAGGATCATTTCCCCGCCCGCGCCGGAGGAGAAATGCGGCGGACACCAGTCCGCCGCTACACTGCTCGGCTCCACCACCCACGACGTGTTCCTCAACGCCACCACCGGCTGGCGCAACGTGCCGGAGGGAGTCTGGGACTTCACCATCGGCGGCTACCAGGTGCTGAAGAAGTGGCTGAGCTACCGCGAACACACCCTCCTGGGCCGCGCCCTGACGGCTGACGAAGCCCGCGAAGTCACCCACACCGCGCGGCGCCTGGCCGCGCTGATTCTCCTCCAGCCGGAACTGGACGCGAACTACCATCGCGTGAAAGAAGCCGCGCTCGATTGGAAGGCTTGAGTTCGTGTCCGTCCTGCTCTCCTGAGTTCCGAGTCCGATGAACCCTTACAAAGCCATCGCCGCCATGGCGGAGAACCGCGTGATCGGACGCGGCGGACACATTCCCTGGCATCTGCCGGAGGACTTCCGGTTTTTCAAGCGAACCACCCTGGGACACGTGCTGGTCATGGGCTGGAAGACGTTCGAATCCATCGGCCGGCCGTTGCCCGGACGCGAGACGATTGTGCTCACGCGCGGCGCGTGGTCACATCCGGGCGTCAAGACCGCCGCGGGCCTGGATCGTCTGCCACTCGCGCCCGACGACCCGCGCCAGATCTTCATCTGCGGCGGCGCGGAGGTGTATGCCCAGGCGCTGCCGCTGTGCTCAGACCTTTATCTGACGCGCGTGAAACGCACCGTCGAGGGCGACGCGCTTTTCCCGCCCTTCGAGGATCGGTTCGAGTTGGTCGCAACACTCCTCGAGCATCCGGACTTCACCGTCCTGCATTATCGGAATCGGGCGCTGCCGTCGGCGTGAGGCTCCGGCCCGCCCACTTTCCGCTTTGAACCCGAAGCGCCGGCCACTAGCCTGACCGCGGCATGTCCCAGATGTTGAAATCGACGAGCGCGATGGGTGCGGCCACATTGACCAGCCGCCTTCTGGGCCTCGTGCGAGAGCAGGTCTATGCCGGGTTCATGGGCACGAGCGCGGTGGCGGGCGCCTTTCAAATGGCGTTTGTGGTGCCCAACCTGTTTCGCCGCCTACTGGGCGAAGGCGCGCTCACCGCGGCGTTCATTCCCATTTTCAAGCAGAAAGAGAAGACCGTCGGCAAAGCGGACATGTGGCGATCCGCCAATGCGGTGATTTCGGGTTTGATCGTCAGCGCTGCCGCGGTGACCGGCCTGGCGATCCTGGGCGTGTCGTTGGTGTTGAGCGCGGTCCCGGTGCAGCAGAACACCCGTCTGATGCTGGAACTGCTCCGAGTCATGTTCCCCTACATGCTGCTGGTGTGCCTGGCGTCGGTGTTCATGGGCATGCTCAACGCCCGGGGCCACTTCTTCATCCCGTCGCTCGGCGCGGCCATGCTGAACGTGGTGATGATTGCCAGCGTCTTGCTGCTGGCGCCGCGGATGGGTGACAGGCCGGAAACCCAGATCTTCGGCCTGGCGATCGGCGTCCTCCTGGCCGGCGTGGCCCAGGCTGGATTCCAGGTGCCCTCGCTGCGCCGGGAGGGCTACCGCTACCAATGGGTGTCGCCGTGGCGGGACGAGACGGTGCGTGAGGTCGTGCGCAAGATGTTGCCCGCCTCGGTGGGCGTGGCCGCCTTTCAGATCAACGTGCTGCTGACGATGGGCCTGGCGTTCGGCGTGTATGCGCCGATCGTGGCCGCCTTCCAATACGCCGTCCGGCTCATGGAGTTTCCCCAGGGCGTGTTCGGCATTTCGCTCGCCACGTACCTGTTGCCCACACTATCGGGGTTGGCGGCCGAGAAGAAGTATCCCGAGTTCCGCGCGACCCTGCGCCAAGGCCTCGCCTACCTGCTCTTTGTGAACCTGCTCGCCTCGGTCCTGCTGCTGACGCTGGCTGAGCCGATGATCCGGTTGCTCTTCGAGCACGGTCGCTTCGACAAGGGGTCCACGGCCGAGGTGTCCCTGGCCCTGGCCTGCCTGGCGCCAGGGTTGGTTTGCTTCTCGAGCGTGAACATTCTGGCGCGGGCGTTTTATGCTCTGGGGGACACGCGGACCCCGATGCGGATCAGCGTGTTTTGCCTCGCGCTGAACCTGCTGTTTGTCCTGCTCCTACTGCCGGCGTATCGCGCCGCGGGTTTGGGCGTGGCCAACACGTTGAGCTCAATCTTCAACGTCGGGTGTCTGTGCTACGGGCTGCGGCGGAAGCTGGGGAAGCTCGAGTGGGGTCCGCTTCGGAAAAGCCTGGGAGCTTTGCTGGGTGCGGCGGCGCTGGCAGGTCTGGTGGCCTGGGCGCTGAATGCCTGGTGGACCCGCCAACTCGGCCACGCCACGCTGTGGTTCCGGCTGGGGCAGGTCTTTGTTCCCATGACGGGAGCGACTTTGATTTACTTCGGGGTTTCGCTGTGGGCCCGCGTTCCGGCTGCGGAAGAAATGCTCGGCTTCCTGCGCCGGCGCTTGGGGTGACTCAGGCGACTACTTCACGTTTTCCGGCAGCACCTTGGCGCCGGTGATCTTGAAGGTGTAGGCGTAACGGCACGGCGCATCTTCGGGACCGAGCGCGGGCAAATCGATGGTCAGAGTGTTGCCTTTGACCTCGTGCTTGAGTGCGCCGGGCACGCCCAGCATCGTCACCTGCGCTGGGTTCGGCACTCCCACGTCGCGCAGCACAAGCTGTTTGCCGGGCCAGCCGGGCGTGATGGCGTAGAGCGCGTCGGGTTTCCGGGTGAAGAAGACCTGTTTGACGGCGGCGGCGCCCTTGGGCTTCTGCCCGATCTGGTCCATGACGTTGTACTTGATCATGTACTCGCCGAACTTTTGCTCGGGGCGCTTGCCATCGGTCCACTGGCAGGAGCGGCCGGCGTAGCGCGTGCCGTAGATCGCCTCGCCGTTGACCTTGAGCCAGTCGCCGATCTCGATGAGGCGTTGCTGCATGATGACGGGGATGCGGCCGTCGCCGGTGGGACCGATGTCGAGCAGCAGGTTGCCGCCGCGGCTCACGAGGTCAAGGAGAACCATGAGCAGCTCACGGGCGGTCTTGTAGTCGTCGTAGTTCTCGATTCGGTTCCAGCCGTAGGAGAAGCCCATGCCGCGGCTCTCCTCCCAAGGATGGGCGTCATCCTGGAGACCGGCGGCGTACTCGGTTGTCCAGTAGCCGCCGTGCTTGTGCCGGCACTCCTTGCCCCAGCGGTCATTGATGACGACCTCGTTCTTGCAGGGCGACTCGTTGAAGAGCCAGGCAAGCAACTCCTCGCTCTTCCAGTCTTTCGAAGGCATATCCCACTCGCCGTCGCTGAAAATGATGGCCGGCTGGTAGCGCGTGACCACGTCCTTGAACTGGGGCGTCATGTGCTCGTCCACGTAACGCTTGCGGTCCGAGAGCCAGAGGGGGTTGTACCATTCGTAAAGCGAGTAATAGAAGCCGAACTTGAGCCCGCGGCCGCGAGTGGCCTTCGCCAGTTCCGCCATCAGATCCCGCTTGGGCCCGGTCTCGACCGCGTTCCAGGGCCGGCCCCAGGTCCGGCTGGCCTCGGCGCTGGGCCAGAGGGCGAAACCCTCGTGGTGCTTCGAGGTGGGTACGATGTACTTCGCGCCGGAGCGGGCGAACACGTCCGCCCATTGTTTGGCGTCGAAATTCTCACAGCGGAAGAGCGGGGCGAACTGCGCGTAGTCGAAGTCCTTGCCCCAGACGCGCTGGTGGTATTGCCACCAGGAGTTGGCTACCTTCTGGTCGTGCATCTTGTTCCAATACCACTCGGCATATTCGCCTTTGACGCCCCAACCGGGCACGGAATACAGGCCCCAGTGGATGAAGATGCCGAACTTGGCGTCGAGGAACCACTGCGGGGAGGGGCGTTTGTCGAGCGACTCCCACTTGGGTTCGTAGCGGGTCTCGGCGGCGGACAACGTGGCGACCACCACGAGTGCGGCCGACGCCGCGAGGACACGCCAGCAGAAGGGAGAACGGGAGGGCTGGTTCATAGCAAAGTGATGTTCAGGTGCGCCGATTTAAGCCAAGCCGCCGCGTGAATGGTAGTCTTTTTCGGATCCCGGGCATCAACCGTCGCGGCTTCAACGCTCGCGATGCCGGGGCCACAGCCGCTCGATCTCCTCCAACGTGCGGCCCTTGGTCTCCGGCACAAACCGCCAGACGACCAGCACGAGCACCACACAGAAGGCGGCGTAAACGTAGAACGGGAAGGCGTGGTTGAACTGACTGACGAACCACGAGTCCTTCGCGTCGAGAATCGGAAATGTCTGCGTTACCGCATAGTCGGCCACCCAGAGAAAGAACGTGGCCAGGCCGAGGGCGCGCCCGCGGATCGCGGTGGGATAGATCTCTGCGAGGATGACCCACGTCACCGGTCCGACCGACAGCCCGAAGCAGGCGATGTAAAGCAGGATGAACAGCAGCATCCAACCGCTGGCAGCCTCCGGGGTGGTCAGCGTCTGAGCCATCACGCCCATCGCGACCAGACTGAGACCCATGCCCGTTGTGCCGACCAGCATGAGCGGCTTGCGGCCCCAATGGTCCACGGTGGCAATGGCGACCAGCGTGAACACGACCCCGGCGCCGTTGATGAGGATCTGCTGGAGCAGGCCGGCGTCCAGCCTCACCGAGGCGCTCAGGGTCTTGAAGATGGTGGCGCCGAAATACATGAAGACGTTGATGCCCGTGACCTGTTGAAGAATGGCCAGCGTGATGCCCAAGATCAGGGGTAGCCGCAGCGAACGGGAGAACAGTTCTCCCCACGTGCCTTTTTCCTGCGAGAGCGCCGCCTGGATACTGGCCACCTCCAGCCCGGCAAATGCGCTCCCGCCCACCTTGCCCAGGATGGTTCGGGCCTCGCCTTCGCGCCCGCGCTCAATCAGCCAGCGCGGGCTTTCCGGGATCGGGACCAACAGCACGGCGAAGAAGACGGACGGCAGGATCCCGGCGGCGAACATCCAACGCCAGCCGGTGGCCTCGAGCCAGGCCTGGTCGCCCCACTTGGTGATGAAGTAGTTGACGAAAGCGGAGGCCGCAATGCCGCCGACGATCGCGATCTGGTTGATCGCCACCATCCGCCCGCGGATGCGGGCCGGGGTGATCTCGGCGATGTACATCGGCGTGGAGATCGAGGCGATCCCGATGCCCAGCCCGCCGAGGAAGCGGAAGACGATGAACGTCCAGATGTCCGGAGGAACGGCCGTGCCAATGGCGGAAACCAGAAACATCGCGGCGGCCAGGAACATCGCCAGTTTGCGTCCGAACCTGTCGGAGAGCGGCCCCACGAGCAGCACGCCGACGGCACACCCGATGAGCACGCAGCCCGTCGCCCACCCTTTCATGAAATTACTCAGGGCAAACCGCGCGGTGAGCGACTCGATGGCGCCGGAGATCACGCCCGTGTCGTAGCCAAACAGCAGGCCACCGAGCGTGGCGACCAGGCAGACGCCCACCAGAAAACGAGTGCTGCCGGAGGGGGAATCCGTGGAGTGGTTCATGCGCGGCGATGCTGCCCCGGCGGGGCAAAGGCCGTCAAGCAGGGCGTATTTCTCCCCGCTTCCAAACCCTGGGCCGCTGACGAGCCGCTCGGTGCCGCACATTCTCGTCTGGTGCTCACGTTCTCCGCAAGGCGCCGGCAGGCCACGCAGCAGTTCTCATCTTGGCGTCCGACCGCCTGAAGGCGGAACTCCGAATTCCGCACATTGCTGCTGAACGCCGTTCGTAGCCGAAATTTCATGGTTGAGGGGTATGGGGAAACGTAAGGCGTTGGTTTTCAAGCCAACGATCCCAAAGGTCTCCACTACATTTTTGACTTCGTCT
>Ga0315274_10008052_pt1 | contig 15251 bp, 16 predicted proteins | sample YL17G02_20_MG_FD_203700 | JGI IMG/M metagenome (GOLD analysis project Ga0315274, IMG submission 203700) | Sediment microbial communities from Yellowstone Lake, YNP, Wyoming, USA - YL17G02_20 | ecosystem: Environmental > Aquatic > Freshwater > Lake > Sediment | place: USA: Wyoming | collected... | reverse complement strand
CACCGGCAAGACCGTCGGCATTCGGCTTACCGGTGTCCTCGTAAAAGACGTGACGGGCAGGCCCATGGGTGTTGTTGGAATGGCGCGGTGGACCAACACTGCCTGGGGCAAGAGCCGTGACATGGCCTTAGCCGTCCAGAGCATACTCAGTCAACTCCCCGACGCCAGGATGCTGACTGTCGAAGAGGTCGCCAACGAACTCAGGGTGAGCAAAGAGACCGTCCGCCGCTGGGTCAGGAAGGGGCAGCTTCCTTGCGTGAAGCTGCAGCGCGGCATCCGTATCCCCAGCGAAGTGATCAAAGACCTGATACGCTTGAATATCCGATAGGGAATCGAAAGGCTGGGCTGGGCGGGGACAATCTGAGGGATGCTCATATTGGCGTGGGCTGCTATTCGCCCCGCCGGCAGGCGGGAGGCGATTGGGGCGAAGGGGGGCATATCCGGGCATGGAGATAGGCCCCTCAAAACTAAATCAATGGAGGTGAACGGGCATGCCAATAAGCGAGAAGGACAAGGCGCTAATAGGGAGGGAATCAGCCCCTCTCTACGCGCCGGACGAGGTCACCAAGCCAGCGATCCGGCACTTCTGCGAAATGGTCGAAGACGCGAATCCTCTATACGCCGATGACGACTATGCCAGAGACAGCAAGTATGGCGGCATCGTCGCGCCCCCTCAGATGTTGATGGCGTGGTGCATGCCACGCATGTGGCCCTTCCCCGAATTCCCTTCCATCCCCATGGCGGAACTCGAGCTTCCCGGCGTCGATACGTGGATCGCCGCAGACATGATCCACGAGTTCTACAAGCCGGTGCGCCCCGGCGACATCCTGAGCTACACCATGAAGCTTGAGGCCGTGTCGGACATGAAGAAGACGCGCGTGGGCATGGGCCACTTCATCACCACCACGCAGATTTACCGCAACCAGAAGGGCGAGGTGGTGGGAAAAGAGATCAGGACCGTCCTCAAGTACAAAGCGAAAGAGAAGGAATAGGGAGCAGGAGGATAGATATGGCTTGGAACAAGGTTACGTGGGAAGACGTCAAAGAGGGCCAGGATATCGGCTCCTATTCGATGGAGATGTCGGCGGTCAAGATCAGTGGCGGAGCCTGGGCCACACGAGACAGCAACCCGCAGCACCACGACTCGGCCTTCGCGAAGGCGTCGGGGTCCCGGGACGTCTTCGTCAACATCATGCACGGCGAAGGACTGCTTTGCCGCCTGGCAACCGACTGGAGCGGCCCCACCGGAGACATCAAGAAGACTCGGTTCAACATCCGGGGGTCTTGCTGCGCGAACGATACGCTGACCGTGTCGGGCAAGGTCACCAAGAAATACGTTGGGGCAGAGGGCGACGGGTTCCTCGCCGGTCTGCACCTGGTAGACCTCCAGGTTGACTCATCGACCGAACAGGGGGCTTTCTGCGACGCGGTGATAACAATGGCTCTGCCCGCGAAGGCCGGTGGACACAAGTGATAGCGGCTTGCCGCTACCCCGGGACGTTGCGCCCGAACAAAGGGAGGGCTGGATAGATGGCAACGACTCTGAAGGATAAGGCCTGCATTGTCGGCATCGGCGAGACCGAGTACTCCAAGAACTCGGGGCGCAGTGAGATGCGCATTGCCCTGGAAGCCATAAACGCGGCCTGCGCCGATGCCGGGATAAGCCCCAAGGAGCTCGACGGCATAGTGCGTTTCTCCGTGGACAGCAACCAGGTCGACGAAATGGCCCGGAATTTCGGTCTGGAGAATCTGAGGTTCTTCCCTGAGGTCTTCTTCGGCGGCGGCGCCGGCTGTGGCATCGTGCAGATGGCGGCCATGGCGGTCGCCCTGGGTAAGGCCAAGTATGTGGCGTGCTTCCGGGCACTGAACGAACGCTCCGGCTTTCGCTACGGCCAGATGGCGGGTGTCATGCCGATGGCGGGGCATTTCCAGTATTCCATCCCCTTCGGCCTGCTGGCGCCGGGCTCCATGGTCGCCATAATGGCTATACGGCACATGCACCTCTACGGAACGAAGACCACGGATTTCGGCGAGGTGGCTGTGGCCTTCAGGAAACACGCCAACAAGAACCCCAGAGCCATGATGCATGCCAGGACGCTCACGCTTGAGGAGCACGCCAACGGCAGGATGATAGCCCATCCGTTGCGCCTGTTTGACTACTGTCAGGAGACCGACGGTGCTGCTGCGGTTATCGTAACCTCGCCGGAAAGGGCGAAGGACCTGAAGCAGAAGCCTGTCCACATAATGGCGGCAGAGCAGGGTACTGGAAGCTGGATGGAGATGATGACCAGCTATCAGCGCAAGAACATCGCTGACCTTGAAGAGTACACACGCCTTGCCCCGCATCTTTGGAAGGAAGCTGAGATAGGGCCCAAGGACATCGATTGCGCCCAGCTGTACGACGCCTTCACCCCGCTGGTGATAATGCAGCTAGAGAGCTTCGGCTTCTGCAAGCTCGGAGAGGGCGGTCCGTTTGTGAGGAACGGGGCTCTGGAGATCGGCGGCAGACTCCCCACCAATACCAGCGGCGGCTGTCTCTCCGAGGCGTACATCCACGGCCTGAACCAGTTGCTTGAAGGCGTGCGCCAAGTCAGGGGTACCTCGCCGGTGCAGGTGCCCAACTGCAAGACGGTGCTGGTGACCAGCGGCAGCGGGATTCCCACCAGCGCTGTGATTCTGCACTCACGCTAGAGGAGGTCGTTACATGGCTGACTTACCTGATGTCCCGAGACTACCCCCGTGGCCGGGGCCGATCAATCAAGAGTACTACGACGGCCTCAACAGACACGAGTTTCTGTTGCAGAAGTGCAAGGACTGCAAGAAGTTTCGCTACTGGCCGATAGAGATGTGCCCCCACTGCAATTCCATGAACTGCGAATGGACGCGTTGCAGCGGCAAGGGCACTGTGCACAGCTATACGGTGCAGCATGGCGGCATGCCGTATCCCTGGGTGGTGCTGCTGGTCGAACTGGAGGAGGGGCCACGTGTCATCACACACGGCCTTATGACGCCTGAGGAAGTACACATCGGCATGCCGGTGGAAGTGGACTACGAGAAGATCAGCGACGAGATAACCCTTCACGCTTTCAAGAAGGCAAAGAAATAGGGGCGTGCAGTTGCCCGATTCATTGGGCGGTTCCGCCTGATGGACCGGGCAGCTACAACGGCGGCCCGAGGGGAAAGGCATGGTCGAGCAGCCTCTATCGAACGTCAGGGTACTGGACTTAACCTGGCACATCGCCGGCCCCTATTGCACAAAGCTCCTCGCAGATTACGGGGCCGACGTGCTCAAGGTTGAGAGGCCAGGCGACGGAGACCCGGCCAGGAGAATGGGCCCGTTCTTCGAGGATGACCCTCATCCGGAAAAGAGCGGGCTCTTCCTTTTCCTGAACACGAACAAGCGAAGCATAACACTGAATCTGAAGAGCCAGACTGGCAAGAGAATTGTCCGGGATCTGGTCGAGAGTGTCGACATCCTGGTGGAGAACTTCAGCCCTCGCGTGATGCCCGCACTGGGGCTGGACTATGAGACCCTGGCGACCGTCAACCCCAATCTGGTGATGACCTCCATATCCAATTTCGGCCGGACCGGGCCCTATCGTGACTTCAGCGCTTCGGAACTTACTCTCTACGCCATGGGCGGCAACATGTGTACTACCGGTCTCCAGGATGCCGCGCCGCTCAAGAAGGGCGGCAGTCTGGTCCAATACGGTGGAGGCACCCTGGCGGCGGCGGCCACCATGATAGCCCTCTGGGGTGTTGGGACGCGCGGGACTGGCGACCACATCGATATGTCGCTGATGGAAGTCCAGATGGCTTCCATCGACAGGCGCATGAGCGAGTTGCTGGCCTACGCCTATAACAAGGAATTGACCCCCAGGATGGATCTCGCCGGCTCAGCGCAGTTCCCCTTCGGCATCTTCCCCTGCAAGGATGGGTACATTGACGTAGCCGGCGGGTTCATGTTCCTGGACCGATTCGAGGCAGTGCTGGGAATGCCCCTGATGGAGAGGTACGGCGGGGCCAATCACTTCGACCTTGAACGCAGGGAGGAGTTCTTCTCCACCATCTGGTACCCGTGGATCATGTCGCGCACCAAGAAGGAGGTAGTTGATGCTTGCCAGGAGGGGCACGTGCTGTGCGCTCCGCTCAATACCGCCGAGGACCTTCTCAACGAGGAACACTTGAAAGAGAGGGAATTCTGGACCGAGATCGACCATCCGGTGGTGGGCAAGCTCACCTATCCCGGGAGGCTGGCCATCTCATCGGAACTGCCCTGGGTGGTGAGGAGGCCGGCCCCGCTTCTGGGACAGCACAACCTCGAGGTCTATGCGGACCTGGGGTACACAGGGGAGGACCTGGTGAAACTGAAGGAGATGGGAGTTATCTAGAGCGCGTTGCCGGGCACTTTTGCGGAAGCATCCCGCGCCGTCGCTCTGACTTAAGGAGCATAGATGGCCAAGTTGCCGTTGGAGGGCGTCAGGGTAATCAGCATTACCCCGATTTGGGCTGGGCCCTACGCTGAGATGTACCTCGCTGACTGGGGGGCTGAGGTCATACGGGTGGAGAGCCTCCAGTACTGCCCGCTGGGCACGAGAGGTCCTGGACCCCGGCAGGCGAAATTCATCGTGGAAATGGTGAAAGGGCACTACTCCGGATATCTCAAGGAAGGCTACGACGAGGTCAACGGCAGGCCCTGGAACAGGAGCTGCATGTTCAACCAGCACGGCAGGAACAAGCTGTGCTGCACGATGGACGTGATGAGGGCCAAAGGCAGGGAGATGTTCCGCAGGCTTGTCGAGAGAAGCGACATATTCCTGGAGAGCAACACTCCGCATGTCATGGAGACACTCGACCTGGGCTATGAGGTGGTGAAAGAGTGGAACCCCTCCATCATAATGCTCTCCATGCCCGCCTTTGGCAGAACGGGTCCGCACAAGTACTACCGCACCATCGGGCCCCAGTTGGACAGCTATATCGGAGGCTCGTTTGCCAGGGGCTATGCGGACAGAGACGTCTCCTCCAACGGGCCGGTCTATCACGCCGATGAATCCGGGGGGATGACGGCTGCCTTCCTGATGATGCTCGCTCTCCATCAGCGCAATCGTACAGGAAGGGGCATGTTCATCGACATGGCCCAGGTGGAGACCGCCATACCCCAGATGGGCGAGATCATCATGGACTACTCCATGAACCGCCGCATTCAGGGCGCCAAAGGCAACCGGGACGCCAACGGCGCCATCCAGGGTTGTTACCGCTGCCGAGGCGAAGACAGGTGGGTCTGCATCACCATCAGCGGCGACAGGGAGTGGGAAGCCTTCTGCCAAGCCTTGGGCAACCCGGACTGGACCAGGGAGGGGAAGTTCTCGGACGGCCTGAGCCGGTGGCAGCACCACGACGAGCTTGACAGCCATATCGAGGAATGGACCAGTGGCCGCGACCATTTCGAGGTCATGTACCTGTTGCAGAAAGAGGGGGTGGCCGCGGGGCCCGTGGAACACCCCGACGATGCCTACAATGACCCTCAAATGAAGGACCGGCATTTCTTCGAGAAGCTCACGCATCCCGAATGTGGCACTCACCTGTATCCCGGCCTGGCCTGGAGGATGGCCAGAACGCCGAACCACGTGCGCCGGCCTCCTCCCCGACTGGGCGAGGACAATGAATACGTGTACAAGCAGGTCATCGGCGTTTCCGACGAGGAGTACGCCGAGCTCGAGCGTGAGAAGCACATAGGCATGGACTTCGTCCCGGGCCTTGGAATATCGAAGTACAAGCCAGAGTGAGTAGGAGGCGCCAAATGGCTTACAGAGCTCTGATTCTGGAGAGAGAGGGGCCCATTGCTGTCATAACCCTCAACCGTCCTGACGTGGGCAATTCCTTCGATTTCCGCCTCATGGTGGAGATCGATGACGTAATCCAGAAGCTAGGCGAAGACCCGCAGGTAAGGGCCATTGTCATAACTGGGGCCGGCAAGTATTTCTGCACCGGCGTCGACCTCAGGATGTTCACAGACGCACAGAGCCTCGTAGACAAGGATGGTGGAGAACCCCTGATCACCGCCGCGGACGAAGACGAGACCTATGGCAAAGGGACCGTTGTGGGCGCGGTGGTAAGGATGAGGAGAATGGGCAAACCGGTCATAGCCGCAGTGAATGGCCCCGTGACCGGAGCAGGCTTCTCCATGGCACTGGGCTGCGACATCAGGATTGCCTCCGAGAGAGCCAGGTTCAGCGTGGCCTTCGTCAAGAGGGGGATCGTGCCTGACACGGGCGGCTCTTTCACTCTTCCGCGCCTTGTGGGAGCAGCGAAGGCCTGCGAGATGATACTCACGGGCGACGCCGTCGACGCCGCGGAAGCGCAACGGATAGGTCTCGTGAACAGGGTCGTGCCGCACGAGGAACTGATGAAAGCAGCGAAAGAACTGGCTATGCGAATAGCGAAGAACCCGCCGCTGGCCGTCCAGATGGCGAAGGCGGACATGTACAACGGCTTGGCGGAGACAGACCTGGTTGAGCAGATGAAGCGCGAGGAGGCGTCTCAGGCTATCCTCCTGAACAGCGAGGACTTCCGTGAGGCGGCGGCGGCGTTTTTGGAGAAGCGCGAGCCGGTGTTCAAAGGCAAGTAGCAGTCAGGAGCGAAGAGCAAGAGTATGGCTTCCTCGTTGACGGGGAACTCGGGTTTCTGAAGAGATGGCCGAACTGCGAGAAGCTGTCCTGGTTGACTTCATTCGAACCCCCTTCGGTCGCGCCAGCAGGAAGAGACCGGGGTTCTTCGCCGACGTTCGTTCCGACGACCTGGGTATCGCAGCTATCCAGGCTCTGATGAAGCGAACCCGGGTCGACCCCGCCGCGATCGATGACATCATCATCGGTACGCCGACCCAGATTGGGGAGCAGGCGAATGTTGCCCGAGATATCGCGCTCGCAGGCGGTTTCCCCTTCGAGGTCTCGGGCATAAGTGTTGACAGAGCCTGTTGTTCCGGCATGGCGGGCGCCCAGATCGCCGCGATGGCCATTCAATCAGGCCAGGCGGAAGTCATTATCTCCGGGGGTCTGGAGAGCCTGTCCCATTTCCCCAATCCCGTAATCACCCCTGATGCGGACCTGGTGGAGCTTGCGAAGGAATACAGCGCGCGCTGGCAGGCTAACCCCAAGATATTCGAGAGGATTGACCCGACCGCCATCATGGGTCTGGGCCTCAGCGCAGAGCACGTTGCCGATATGTTTGGCATCTCCAGGGAGGACCTGGACCAGTGGGCCCTGCGGAGCAACCTGAGGGCGGCGGCTGCCCAGACAGCGGGCAAGTTCAAGCATGAGATAGTCCCGGTGCAGGGCAAGCTGCCCGACGGAACAGAGGCGCTCGTCGACTACGACCAGTGTGTGCGGGCCGACTCGTCCATCGAGAAGATACGCGCTCTGCCGCCCATCTACAGGCCGGACGGGAAGATCAACGCCGCCAGTTCATCCAAGGAGGTGGATGGGGCTGCCGCAGGGATGTTCGTGTCCAAGGACAAGGCCAGGGAACTGGGTCTGAAGCCGATGGTTACTGTGAGGGCGATGGCCTGGACGGGCATCGACCCCCAGATGGCGCCGTATGGCGCCTGCACGGTGTCCAGGAAGGCTCTGGAAAGGGCAAAGCTGTCGCCAGGAGACATAGACCTCTGGGAGGCAAACGAGGCTTTCGCGGTAGTGCCCCTGGTGTTGATACGGGAGTTCGGCATTGACCCGGAGAGAGTGAACGTTAACGGTGGCGCCTGCTGCATCGGCCACCCCGTTGGAGCCAGCGGAATCTGGCTGCTCGGAACCATGGCCCATGAGATGAACCGCCGGAAATCGAGATACGGGCTGGCCTGCGTACCCGGCGGGGCAGGGCAGGGAACGGCTATGATCGTTGAGAGGGAGGCATACCGGCAAGGCCGCCGCGCCTTTCTTGACGAATAGGGGCGTTTCCTGCAGAGTGTCACGAAACTGACTATCCCGGGTAGCTTGGAGCAGATGCTCCAAGCCTCCCCCCGTTGTCGGCAGAGTGCCCGATGTGTCATTCCCGCGCAAGCGGGAATCCAGACAGGATGGATTCCTGCCTCCGCAGGAATGACAAGGGAACCAGCGTGTAGCGTCGTGACTCCTGTCACGACGACCAGTCCGTCGCCACAGGAGTGGCGACGCTACAGCCTTGGCCCCGGCAATGCGAGAGGACGGTGCTCGAAATGGATTTTGGATTCACCCCTGAACAGGAAGCGCTGAGGAAGGAGTTCGACGACTTCTTCACCCGAGAGACCAGGAACGCACCGCCGTCATGGGGCACCTACATGGAGGCCATGATGGGCGAGGACGAGTGCTTCGCCTTCCACAAGCAACTCGCGAAGAAGCTGGGCGCAAGAGGCTGGCTCTCGCGCCCCTGGCCCAGGGAGTACGGCGGGCAGGATGCCTCTCTCATCGAGCAATTCATCTTCAGCGACGTGATGGGGTACCACAAGGGTGCAGGGGTTGACCACTGGGGGACAATGCTCCTGGCTCCCACCCTTCTGGTGGGCGCGAACGAGGAACAGAAGAAGGAACACCTGCCGCCCATAGCGCGCGGCGAGGCTTTCTGGACGCAGTTGTGGAGCGAGCCCGGCGCTGGCTCCGACTTAGCCTCGCTCACGACGCGCGCCGTGAGGGAAGGCGACTATTACATCGTCAACGGGCAGAAGACCTGGACGAGCGGAGGGCACCGCGCCGACTGGGGGTTCCTGCTGGCCAGGACGAATCCTGCCGAAAAGCGAAGCCGCGGCCTTTCCTTCTTCCTGGTTGACCTGAAGAGCCCCGGCATCACGCTCAAGCCCGTCTTCAACCTCGAGGGCTCGCACCTGTTCAACGAGGTCTTCTTCGACGACGTCCGCGTGCCCGTACGCGACAGGGTTGGCGAGGAGAACGAGGGGTGGGTCGCCTCACAGATGACGGCTAACTTCGAGCGTTCCATGATCGACCTCTTTTCCTACCTGAAGCGGGAGATGGAGGAGCTGGTCGAGTTCTGCCAGCAGCCTCAATGGGGCGGGAAGGTTCTGGCCAGGGACGCGCTGGTGAGGCACAGACTTGCGCAGCTTACCATCGAAATCGAGGCAGGCCGCGCTTTCTCCTATTCCATAGTGTGGAGTCAGGTCAAAGGCGGCCTGATAATGGCCGCTCCTCTGGCTGCAGCGGCGAAGGTGCTGGCCACAGAACTGGTTCAGCGCTTCACGTCTGCCGGCAATGACGTCATGGGCCTCTACGGCCAGGTGAAGCTGTCGAGATGGGCGCCGCTCAAGGGAAGGTTCGAGAGAGACTACCAGTTGTGTCCCGGCTTGAGCTTGGCGGGCGGCACTTCCGAGATCATGAGAAACCTGATTTGCTCGCTGGGGCTGGGGCTGCCGCGAAGCTGGTAGCTGAAGGCCCGGGAGGCGCAGCCAGATGGAGTGGAGAACCAGGCTCACGGACCTGCTGGGTTGCAGGTATCCGATCATTCAGGGGGCCTTCGGCGGGTTCGGCAGGGCCGTGCTGGCGGCCCCTGTTTCCGAGGCCGGGGGCTTTGGCATCATAACGGCCACCGCTCTCAATACCCCGGAGAAGCTGCGAAGAGACATACGCAAAGCCAGGACGATGACGGACAGGCCCTTCGGGGTGAACCTGTCGCTCATCGGCCATCCACGAATAGACGAATTACGCGAAGTAGCAATCGAGGAGAAGGTGGCAGCCATATTCACCTCAGCCTACAAGGCCGAGGAGCACGGCAAGCGCATCAAGCAGGCTGGGATACCCTGGGTTCACAAGGTGGGCACGGTGAAGCATGCTCAGGCAGCCGAGCGCCATGGCGCAGACGCAGTCGTCCTTGTCGGCATCGAGGGCGAGGGTGAGAAGGCCGCCCTGCACCTGAGCACACTCACCAGCGTCACGATGGCAACAAGAGTTCTCAAGATACCGGTAATCGCCGCCGGCGGAATCGGCGACGGGAGGGGTTTCCTGGCGGCGCTGGCCATGGGCGCCCAAGGCGTGTACATGGGCACCGCCTTCATGGCCACGAAAGAGTGCCCCATCGCCGAGCGTCACAAGCTGGCGCTGGTCAATGCCAATCCCTGGGACCCCGAGGTGCGAGACCGCGTATTCGCACCGCCACCCCCGGGGCTGGATGAGTTGACCCGGAAAGGCGAGGTCTATCAACTGGTGGGCGACGCCAAGCCACACTCCATATCCCGTCCCATGCCCGTGATGGGCGGCTCAATGGCGGTGGGTGCAATCACGCAGGTCGTGACGGTCAAGGAGCTGATAGACGGCATCATACGGGAGGCCGAGGAGCTTCTGTCCGGCGACAGCCCGCTGGGCCGGATACTGGCCGAGAGTGCCAAGGGAAAGGGCAAAGTGCAAAGGTGAAACCGTAGGGGCGCGGTCGCCGCGCCCTGACGGTCGAGCAATGTCACCTGCGTCTTGCCCGCCAGACCGTGCGATTGCTTCGTCGCCCTTTCTCGAGGGCGGGCTCCTCGCAATGACAGATTGAGCTGGGAGGAGGAGAATGACCTACAAGATGGTTCTCGTTGACAGGGAGGACGGTGTGGGGACGATTACGCTGAACCGCCCGGAGAAGCGCAACGCCTTCAACATGGAGATGATGGGCGAAATGGACATGGCGTTTGAAGAGCTGGCGAAGGACAGGGAGATCAAGGCCATTATCCTGACAGCCAGCGGCAAGGTCTTCTCCTCAGGGCTCGATTTCAATTGGGCGGCGACCATGGATACACAGAATCTGCCGCCTATGGCCAGCACCGTCAGGGGACGCGCCGTCACTCACGGAGAGCGGAGCTTCCTGACCACCGTGCTCAAGATACAGAGCACGCCCAAGCCGGTGATAGCCGCGATAAACGGCATCACGCTGGGCGGCGCCTTCGTGCTGGCCATAGCCTGTGACCTCAAGATCGCCTCCGAGAACGCTCAGTTCGGTATGCTTCAGGTGAAACGGGGGATCATCCCCGATGGCGGTGGGACGTTTCTTCTGCCCCGCGCAGTAGGCCTGACCAGGGCCTTGGAGCTCGCGCTCGTCGGCGATGTGATCGATGCTCGAGAGGCCGAGAGGCTTGGCCTGGTGAACAGGGTTGTGCCACATGACAGCCTGATGACGGCGGCCAGGGAGATGGCGCTCAGGATAGCCAGGAATGCACCGCTGGCGGTGGCAATGACGAAAGCTGCCATGTACAGAGGGCTCCACGAGCACGACCTGGCGGCGCATATGGACTACGAGGTCTATGTCATGAACATACTCTTTGACACCGCTGACTTCCAGGAGGGGATAAGTTCTCTCTTCGAGAAGAGGGAGCCTGTGTTCAAGGGAGAGTAAGGGGGGCGTGAATGAGGACGTTCACCGTAACCGCGACTATTCCCAGGCCGCCGGACTATCTGCTTCGGACTTTCGCCGAGTACACGCACGTGGAGAGGCTGCACGGGCACAGGGACGTCAAGGTCAAGCCCTTGTATGAAAAGGGTGATGTCAGCATATGCCTCTGGTCCATGAAGGTCCTTGGCGTGACGAGGTCGTTCAGGCAGTTACAGACAGTCTACCCCGAAGAGCTGAAAATGGTGAACGAGACAATCGACGGCTTCGGCAGAGGCACCGTCGAGACAGTAGCCCTGAAGCCGGCACCGGGAGGGTCTGAGATCGCGGAAACGGTACATCTCAAACTGCCGTTCTACTTCGTATGGATGGGGAGGCCCGTCGAGATGTTCACCAGGAAGCTGATAGCGGGATACTACGAGGACCACATCAAGGACGAAGCCAAGAGGTAGGAGCGGGGTGAACCAGTGCAAAGGGCAAAGTGAAAAGTGCAAATCGTTGGGAGGGTCCAGCGTTGTCATTCTGAGCGAAGCGAAGAATCTCGGGGGGCGGCGCTGACCGCTGATACCTGATAGCTCTACGACCCAAGGAGGAATTTATGGTCTATCTCCTCGAAACCCACGAAGTCGTCGGCGGCAAGATGCACGAATTCTCGGAGGCTATGCGCGACCAGTGGAAGCCGCTTGTCGAGCAGGACGGCCTTGCCAAGGTGCTCTGGTTCTGGGAGCTTGCCGTCATGACGAACGTGTCCTACACGGCGGTCTCCATCGTCGCTGTTCGAGATTGGCAGGCGTGGGGCACTTTGGTCAATCGCATGCTGAATGACCGCAGGTGGAAGAAATGGAATCGCGATGTGTGCCAGTGTCGCAGGGAAGTCGTGTCCAAGCTGCTTCTGCCCAATCCGTTGTCGCCTCTTCAGGACGTTGACTTCGCCTCGGTGGGCACCGCAACCGACGAAGCTGCGTCGGCGCTTTACCTGCTCGACACAGGCTGGCCCTACCTGGGCAAGATGGACGAGTACGTCGAGGCCCTGCACAGAGTGTACGAGGCGCAGGTTGCGGCGATACAGCCACCTGTGATTACGGTGGTTGCCGGCTGGCGCACTTGCCCAGGGAGCGGGCGCTGGCACGAGGCGCTCGTGCTCTCCAAGATCCACAACTGGGAGGTACTGTCGCTCATCATCCCCTTCGGCGTGCCGCCGGCGCAGCCGGGGGACTGGATGCTGGAAGGGCTGAAGTACCGCGACCGTTGGGAGAGCAGGCTCCTGCGCACAGAGAGCTGGTCGCCCATCAAGTAGACGGCAGCGGCCACAGAAGGAAAGGAGGAACTCAACCATGCTCTATCTGTACGAGACAACCTACCCCTACCCCGGCGTGATGGACGAGTACGTCGATGTCATGGGCACTGACCTGATACCTGGTTTGAGCCGACACATGACAGTGCTGGGCGTCTTCAGAATCGCGTTCAGACACCGCGAGAGCTTCTTCCTGTCTGAACTCCCCAAGGGCGTGGATACCCTCGAGGGCCTGTCCACTTTCGTGATACACGAGCGCGATGGGTTAACTTGGCACCGTGAAGGCTTCAGATACAGGGACGAGTGGTTCGACAGCTTGCTCGAAGGACTTCCCTTCTCGCCCACGGCAGCCGAAATCAAGAAGCGCCAGCAACGGGGGGATTTCACAGGGAACACGCTGTATTACCGTCTCATCTACAACGTCCTCCCGGGAAAGACCGACGAGTTCCTGAAGGCCTTCGAAAAGGAACTGCTGCCCATGGCGGAGAAGCGCGGGATGAAGCTGGCGGGCTGCTACCGCTGGTTCGGCGCGTGCGGGGAGTCCGGCGAGGTCATCAGCCTGTGGACAGTGAAGAACTGGGCAGAGTGGGGCAAGGCACAGGCGGCACAGCTCAAGGACCCGAAGTACCAGCGGTGGATGGCGAAGGTTGGGGACTGGTGCGCGGAGTGGAGCTACAAGTTCCTGCTGCCCGCGCCCTACTCTCTGCTTCACTAATCGGGAGGTCATTATCATGCTTTATCTGTATGACAGCATAACGATTGTTCCCCGGCTTCAGGAGGAGTACTGGAAGGTAATGCGCAGCGACTACCTGCCCGAGGCGGAGCAGAACGGGTTGCGCCTGGTCGGAATGTTCATGATGGGTATTCACTACAACGAGAACCTGGCGCTCTGGGAGCTGGACAACTGGGCAACCCTGGACCGCCTCCAGCAGCTTCACGACAAGCATCCCCTGATGAAGGCCTGGCAGAGAGAGGCTGTTGACTATGTCACCGACTCAGTGGCCAAGGTGCTGGAGCCCGCGCCGTTCTCGCCCACGCTGGCCAAGCTCAAGAAGGGCGACTACAAGGCCACTATCTACCTGCACACACTGGTTCGGGTTGTGCCCGGCAAGGTCGACGAATACATGGAAGCCGTCTGCAAGGAGTTCGTGCCCATGGCCGGAAGGTGGGGCATGAAGCTGGTGGGCTGCTACAAGGCGGTTGCGGGGACCGCCAGCAGCGGCGAGGTCATCAAAATCTGGACAGCAGGCAACGCACACGGCGACTGGGTCAAGATTCACGAGGCTTCTCAGAAGGATTCGGCACACAAGGAATGGGAAGCCGGAGCGGGGAGATGGCGTCCCGGGGTGACCTACAGGTTCTTGTACGGCCTGGTTCCCTACTCACCACTGCGCACCCCGTTTCTCGAGGAGCCGCAGTCGCCGGAGGAGGTGAGGACGGTAGCCATGCCCGAAGTAGAATGGAAGTGAGCCTAGCTGGCCAGGGAAGCTCGAAGGGGCTTCTGCCCCCTTCGAAAGAACCCTCTTCCCCGTCTCCTTAGGGGGACAGAGGGGGAGGGGTTGGCAAACTGAACAAAATGGAGGAAGAGAATGCCTGAAGAGCTGCCCGCAGAACTGAAAGACTCGATCGATGAGTACTATCTGGAGATGAGCCCAGAGATAAAGGACCTGATCCATAGCTGGCTGTACCGGATCGTCGACGCAGCCTATCAGGGGATCAGCGAGCTTCCCCCGGAGCACAGGGACGCGATGCTGATGAAGATGTCCAAGGCCTGTAGCGACCAGGCCAAGATGGTGCTGGACTGCGAGCCGGGCATGAGCTGGGAGGCTTACAAGAAGCACATGGGCGAATTGGCGCCGCCGTTCGGCCCGAGGAAGATCACCCAGGTGGGCGACATCGTTCACTGGACCTACGTTCCACCCAAGGACAAGAAGGGCCGGCCCATCTGCCAGTGCCCTCTTGCCATGTTCGGTATGATGAAAGGCAGACCGGAGCTGTGCGGCTGTTCCGCGAACAGCGTCAGGGCCTACATCGAGGAGTACACCAACAAGAAGGTGGATTCCGTGGAGACACTGGGCAGCCCCCAGGTAGATGGCACGGACGAGTGCCGCTTCCTGGTGCACCTCAAGCCTTCTCGTTTCACCACCGCCAAGCCCGAGGCCAAAGCCGCCAGGAAGTCGGCCACTACCCGGACCAGGAAAACAACACGCACGAAATCGCGGTAGGGGTTGTGTGGACTCGTCGACCGATGCAGAGGCGCATGGCCATGCGCCCGCGGCCCCCTCCAATCGGGAAGTGCAGCGGGAAGTGAATCTGTCTTTGCGAGTCCGCCGCAGGCGGACGAAGCAATCGCCCGGTATGTAGAGCCTGGGCCGCGTCCCCAGGCGTAGGGGCGCATGGCCATGCGCCCTCGGCTCCCTCGAATCGGGGGAGTGCAAAGGGAAGTGAATCTGTCTTTGCGAGTCCGCCGCAGGCGGACGAAGCAATCGCCCGGTATTGTCGGGCCTGGGCCGCGTCCCCAGGCGTAGGGGCGCATGGCCATGCGCCCGCGGCCCCCTCCAATCGGGAAGTGCAGCGGGAAGTGAATCTGTCTTTGCGAGTCCGCCGCAGGCGGACG
>Ga0315274_10008051_pt1 | contig 15251 bp, 19 predicted proteins | sample YL17G02_20_MG_FD_203700 | JGI IMG/M metagenome (GOLD analysis project Ga0315274, IMG submission 203700) | Sediment microbial communities from Yellowstone Lake, YNP, Wyoming, USA - YL17G02_20 | ecosystem: Environmental > Aquatic > Freshwater > Lake > Sediment | place: USA: Wyoming | collected... | reverse complement strand
AATCTACAAAAATTAATGCGGCGGCTGCGAGAATGGGTCCATCAAAGACTCGTCGGAGCAGCCGCCTTTCCTTTATGTCTGTCAACCACTATATGTAGGGGGTACCCACTCTAAACCCGGAAGGACCTATTTATTTTATATTCCCACGCGGGTCTTTCTTTATCGTCATCTCAAAGGCCGACTCTTATAATAAGAATTTTGATGGTTTTCAACTTCGGCCTCTTTTCCAGAATGTCTCTTCGAATCCGTCACCTCGTTACTACTCTCCCTATTACATAGGCAGGATGGGCTAAATGTTCCATCACAGCAGACTACCCTTCCTAAATAACAATCGCAAACACCTCTGTGCCAAGAACAACACCCACTTCTTGCAATTTCCTCTTTGCTATCTGGAGCGATTTCCTGCTTCAAAACTGGAACAGCATTAGCCAATTCAGCGATCTTGAGGTCATGGCGGCACGTAAAACCGTCGGCTCCCATAATGGAGCCGCCCGGATTAAGAAAAAAAGGAATCATTACCGAAAGAATTAATTTTTTAATTTCCTCCTCCTTTGCCCTCTCCAGCAAAAATGAAAGGCCAGTGCCACCCGGCCCTGAAGTGGAAATAAATCCATGGAAAAAAGTCAAGGTTTCACTTAGGGATACTTCCGTAGGCACCCACATCGATGGAGATGACCTGATTGTCCTGAATTTTTAAATAATAGACTCGTCCATCTCCCGCAGGATAAATGTACGTTTGCATGGTCTGCCATCTTCCCGCCCTCTGCTTGCCGGAGGATTCCGCTACCCATATTGGTTGAGCAGACATAACCTGAAATGGCTGGCCGCACCTCATGACCACTTCCGCCTGCGAGTCTCCCTCGTAAACATTCCCCCTGCCACAAGGCATGAAAGCATGGGATTGATTCGCAACGAAAAGGAGAACGGTCATCAATAGGTATTTCATTTATTCCCTCCTTTCCGAACGTCTTAAGAAAATCTTCATCTTGACCCCGTCTCCGAAGTCGAGTTTTCTCCTTCTGCGGGCAGGAGGTTTAAGTTACTGATAATATCGTCACTGGAGATTGCAAATCCTAGGCCCACATATGGAGAAAATTTTAAAGTAACAACTCCGATAACTAAGCCCTCTGGTATAACTAACGGCCCACCGCTATTCCCTGGATTCACGGGGACATCTGTCTGTATAAGGTTAACGATTCCAAGTTTTCGGATGGCGCTTACAATTCCTTTTGAAATGGAGTTAGAGAGAGGAACTACTAAGCCCTGCAAAGATGGAGAGGGCGTACCGATTGCGTAGACATCTTTTCCTAACGGGATATTATCCAGGGTTGCGAGTGGGAGGTATGCGTATCCTTCACCACTTAATTTTATCAGTGCTAAATCCTTTTCCGGAACTGCCCTGACTGTTCGAGCAACAATTTGTTTCCCATCGGAAGTGACGACCAATAAGTCTTCATTTCCAACTACATGATAGTTGGTGATTGCGAATCCCGCCGGGTTAATTAGAAAACCGGAACCCATACCGGCCTTTGTTATAATGGTGACAGTTCCTTTGACAACGTATTCGAGTTTGTTTTGGGCCCTTTGGAGAGCGATATTTTTGGTATAGTATATGGACTGAAACCCTTCCGTCTCCGTTCCGTAAAGAGGGGCAAATTTCTTATCGGTGGGAGTGTCGGTGAAATGAACAACCCCATTTTTGTCCACGTAACGGTAAACCTGGGCAGCTACCTCAACCGGCAAGGCCCACAGTGTAAATATCAGGCTTAGGGCCAGACTTATCTTCGTCTTTCTCATCATGGCCGTGGCACAGGGACAATAAGCTTTCCTTCGGTATGGCAAGGATGGTTTGTACTGATCCTATCCGGAATTAAGATTCGCTCCTCTTCTGTCATGTATTGCTGACGATACATTTTCCAATATTTATCAATATTTTTTTCATTGGGAAATAACTCTCGCGCTTTTGCTAAATGGCCATTTCTTTCCATGCAAATATCAATGTAATTATGATCTGTATCGCCTGCTTGTTCTTGGATCTCTATTTCTTGGCTTGGTTGAGCACAGACTGCTTGAACCATCAGTAGGATGATTGTCAAAGATGCCAGAATGCTGAGCATGATTCTCACCATTTTCATAATGCTCTGCCATTCCCCATAAATTCGAAACCTCCAATCTTCTTATCGGAACAAATGGGGTTTTTCTGAATTCCAGACCACATAACCCTGTCTTAATCCTTATCGGGCGTCAGGTTATCGGTTCATGGATAAGAATGAATCGTTAGCCCAAATTTGGGCATGATTGTATTTGATTTTGGGAAATAGGGGACGCCCTTTACTTTTGCAGTTTTACATATCGGTAAGCCTATAGGCCTTACCCTGGACCAATTTCTCACCCCGCCTGACCGGCTGACTTACCCCGGACGGTGAAAGACCGAGTCTTCTCGATAGCTCGGCCATGCTTATGCCAAGATCCCGTACCGCCCAATAACATAAAAGGCTTCGCGCATTCACCCGGTTCCGTTCTTTGCCCGGCCCCCAAATCCGAAACGGTTCCAGACCTAACAGTTCCGATACCCGCGTGGCAATCTTGGCAATGTCTATCCCTTGAGCCTGCAAATGATATTTCCGCTCCATACATTCTTGAGAAATGGCGGGTACTTCTTCAACAAAATCTCCATTGCCAAGAATCCGCTCGTCCGACTTTTGAAATATTCTTGCCCTCCGCATGGCTTTCACCGCAGTCCACCCCCCATGGCTGCGAATTAATCCCCCACCGGTCAAATCCGGCCGCCTCCCCTGACCCATCCCCTCATGAACAAATTCCTTATACCGCCGGAGAGCAACCCCTAGCCTTTCATCATAGAGCTGTAATACTCCTCTTTTTTGGGGTCTTGTTTATTGACTTCTCTCTTTCCTTCATTATCCGACTCAGAGTAGAATAATGCAATCTCAAATAATCCGCAACCTCTCGCTGACTATACCCCCATTCCCCAACGGCCTTACCAACTCTCTCATTCCTCATTTTTCGATCCCTGACTACCTTTCCCGAAAATAAATCCTCAAGCCCAGGACGCCCCAAATACCTCAGACAGTAGGCATGACAGAGCCAGTGGTACCGTTGATTGACTTTGTGGAGAACCTCCAAAAAAGAAAGCCGGTCTTGATCATTCCGGAAAATGGGGTTCCGCCCATTCCCTCTCGAGGTCACATGATATAACGCTCCGGCAAATTCGATCCGCAATGGTCTGGACATGAACCTATCCCGCCCCCATTCTTAGAAAATAGCAAGAGTAAAGGCCCAAATGTTTCATACTTCCTTGTTAATCAGTCGACTGATGATGACCAAGAACACTTCACCACTTTCTCAGCCATATTGTTATCAATAGCACATCTCTGGTTCGGGTCTTTTGGGGCAACTACTACAGGATAATGTTCTTTTGCATGACCTTCAATGAAACACAACAGAAATCTGCCATCGGGTGAAGGAATAACAGGATGCCCTGCTGTGAGCCCCTGGATTCGAGTTATTGTTTCACGCCCCGTTGCTATGTCAAGAATACGAACACCTTCGTTCACAAGCATGATTATTGAATTGTTTGCAATATCAAGGCGTGGGTACTTTCCCTCGCCAAACCATTTGACTGACCCTTCAGCCAAATCGAACTTATATAAGCCTGATGCAAACCGCGGGTCCTTTGTGTCATCAGCATTGTAGACCTTACCCCGCCCTTTATCAGATATATCTCCCTCATACAAGATTTCATCCCGGTATGACCTGAATAATACGGAACCGGAATCAGGAAGCCAGCATGGGGCCTCATAGCCTGAAGCCCATCGCGGTACGGTGGCGATAATCCTCCCTGTATGCGTATCTAGAATAAAGAGCTTAAATTTTACACCAAGCACAGAAAAACCCGCCCTGTCCCTATATCCCTGAACCCATCCGACATCCAAAAGAACCGCCAGTTTCTTTCTGTCCGGAGAGATCTTTACATGATAAAAATTTGCATCTGTTCCTGCCTCTAGCTTAACAAACTCACTCAGGGATATTTCATGGATCTGAGTATTCCCGGGTAAGGAATATATCCTGAGAAATTTGTGATTGTCCTTGAAGAAACCAAAATGTCCGACGGTATATGCTAATATGTCACCTTCGATATCCCAGTGAAATGCATCGATGTCATTAATATGTCCTATGTCCCTCCATCCCATGATTTTTGTGTCAAAATATGAGAACCTATAGTCAAACTTACCTAATTTGGGGAAATAACTGGCATATATGCGCCCTGAAGATGCCCGTAACATTTGCGAATCATTCCATTTCGATATCTGATATCTGTCAAGAAGGATCTCTGCCCCCCAATTAACTGCCTGAGTTGCAGACAAAAGGACAATGAATGCGACATAGCTAACAAAGGTCAGAAGCAGACCAATCCGGAGAGATCTTGTCCATGACATCCCCATGCGGCTGTAAAGGAAATACAGCAAAGGCACACTAACTATGAGGCTGATGAATGAATACTGGACGATAATAAAGGGATTAAAACCTGGTTCAGGGAGCAGCAAGGAGACAGCAGCGCTAAATACAATATTTATTAAAACACTCCTCCAGAGAGACCCTGAATATGATATCTCCCGTATTCGCCATTTGAGCAGCAGGCTCTGAACGAGAATGATTACAATCATCCAAATCGCTGCATCTCTAAGGCTATCTCTGCTGAAATAATTCGGTATTGGCACAAGAATGTGAGCGTATGCAGGGGAGGAAAAGACGATAAGTGAGAACAAAATCGTTAAAATAGTTGTCTTTTGCGCTTTCATCATCTAACGAGTTCGTAGAAAAAGTAACTTTTTAAAAAAGCGCTTCTTCTGCTGGATCAAAAATAGAAAATTATCATTTTCTCTCATCGAGACTTCTGCGATTCGTGACAGAATTTCTTATTTTCATTTTGCGGTCATCATTTTGGGGTCAGGTCTTGTTTGTTGACTTTTCTCTTTCCTTCATTATCCGACTCAGAGTAGAATAATGCAATCTCAAATAATCCGCAACCTCTCGCTGACTATACCCCCATTCCCCAACGGCCTTGCCCACTCTCTCATTCCTCATTTTTCGATCCCTGACCACTTTTCCCGAAAATAAATCCCCAAGCCGAGGACGCCCTAAATATCTCTGCCCCCGTGGGATCTCCTTAATTTCCTCTGATTGACTTTATGGAGACCTCCAAAAAAGAAAGCCGGTCTTGATCATTCCGGAAAATAGGCTTCCGCCCATTCCCTCTCGAAGTCACATGATATAATGCTCCGGCAAATTCCATCCGCAAAGGTCTCAACATGAACCTATCCTTCCCTCATTCTTAGAAAATAGCAAGAATAAAGACCTGACCCCAATTACACTGAAGACGTCTTGACGGCTATTTCCCCGGGAAAGAATGTGCAATACATGATCCCTTGGGGCTATCCTCACTATTCTGGGCAGGTATCAATTCCCCGAATCCCCATCTCCCACATCAAAAAAATAGAACCCTTCTTCCTTAATTTGCGTTTGAACCAACGTCCCCTTTACCCTGGGAAAATTTTCAATTGCTCAAAGCTTCGATGACCGCCTCTGGTCTTTCTGCGGCAATTTTAAGCAAAGCCCGGGCCGGGCCTTCAGGACTCCGTCTCCCCTGCTCCCAGTTCTGAAGGGTGGCCACGCTAACGCCGATCATGAGAGCGAATTGAGCCTGGGACTTTTTTAGCTGAAGACGAATTCCTTTAACATCGGCGGGGCTAAATTGAAAGGTCCGACTGGGCTTCATTTCACCACGCCTAATTTTGCCAGCCTGTTTTATGCTGCCCACGAGATTATCAAAATCTTTTCTTCTCATTTGAACTCCTCCCGAACCAGCCTGCTCAACACCTTTAGTTGCGTTGGGGTTAAATCCTCCTCTTGGCTTTTCGTATAGACCAGAAGCATGTAAATAGTCTCTTCCTCTTTATTCCAATAGTAGATTATCCTACAACCGCCACTCTTGCCCTTACCGTGAAGCCTCCATCGAAGCTTACGAAGACCACCTGTCCCGGCGATTATGGTCCCCTGCTCAGGGCGAAAAAGTAACGCAAGCTGCAGTGAATGATACTCCTCGTCCCCAAGCAGCTTACTAACCCCTCGGGTAAAAATCGGTGTCTCCACAAAGAGCATAATTCAATGTACGCCAACGGCGTATAGATGTCAATATCTATTCAGAGTTGGGAAAGGGGAATTCATTCTGCTCAAGGCAAGGGTCCCATACGTGGTGTTACTTCTCTTGGTATCGATTAAGGATCTCCCAATACCTCTGGTAGCCAATTTCATCCCTGAAGACGTCTTGACAGTTATTTCCCGGGGAAAGAATGTGAAATATATGATCCCTCGGGGCTATCCTCACTATTCTGGGCAGGTATCAATTCCCCGAATCCCCATCTCCCACATCAAAAAAATAGAACCCTTCTTCCTTAATTTGCGTTTGAACCAACGTCCCCTTTACCCTGGTCTGAGTCTCGGCAACATCTTTGTCAAAATTGGGGCTGGTCCGTTTAAAGTCTTCGAATCCCGCAACCTTCAGCCGATACCCTTCGAGACTTCCCAGGAATGAGGAGAAATTTGGCGTCTGGAAGCTAAACCCGTGTGGGCCGCCTACGAAGGCAAGTTCACCAAGGCCGACCTTCAATTCCAGCCCCTTGATGATGCCCAATTTTTCACAGGCGTCCTGATGCTGACGGCCCAAATCAAGGAAAACTGTTTCCGCCGCTTTTAGCTTGCCACATTTCGGGGTCAGGTCTTGTTTATTGACTTTTCTCTTTCCTTCATTATCCGACTCAGAGTAGAATAATGCAGTCTCAAATAATCCGCAACCACTCGCTGACTATACCCCCATTCCCCAACGGCCCTGCCAACTCTCTCATTCCTCATTTTTCGGTCCCTGACTACCTTTCCCGAAAACAAATCCTCAAGCCCAGGACGCCCCAAATACCTCTGCCCCCGTGGGATCTCCTTAATTTCCTCATACCCCCGCACATGACCAATGAACCGATCAATGAAACCCTCCTCCCCCAAGATGCTCTGCCCCTTCACCTTCTTCCAAATCGTATCTGACCTCGTCCCTTCTCTTACATAAGCCCGGTATCTCTTTGCCGCTCTTCTCTTTTCTCTCCCCATCTGCCCCAAAATCCAATCAATGGTTAAACTTCGATGGGGTTTATTTAAACCCGCGGTCCCCCGGTAGCTACTCCAACTCCACCCTTCAGGCCTCTTCACCAAACCCGCCCGCACCGGGTTCAACACTACATACCGGCATACTTCCAACAGATAGCTCTCCTTCTCCACCAGAATCGCCTTATACCGACCCTGAAATACATGCCCCACGGTCCGGCGCCGCCGGTTGAAATCCATCGTATACACCCCATTCAACTGACGCATTCCACGAGATAAATTCCCCTCCGGGGTCTCGATAATCAGATGGTAGTGGTTGGTCATCAGACAGTAACCATGACAGAGCCAGTGGTACCGTTGATTGACTTTATGGAGAACCTCCATAAAAGAATGCCGGTCCTGATCATTCCGGAAGATGGGGTTCCGCCCATTCCCTCTCGAGGTCACATGATATAACGCTCCGGCAAATTCGATCCGCAAAGGTCTCGACATGAACCTATCCTACCTCTATTCTTCGGAAAGAGCAAGAGTAAAGACCTGACCCCGAAGATCACAGGTTTCGTCCTGGTAGTCGGAGCCGGAAGCCCCGCTCGGTTGGGCATAAACCTCAATAGCCCTGAGTTCGGCCTGCGCGGGCAGTTCGCCACCAGCCAACTTTCCTGCTAACTCTTCTGATCTTGAGTGCCATAGATTGACATTGAACTCCATCGGCAGATGTGGGATCGGTGTGGGATCCCAATTAACTCGTTCGTATGCGAGTCGCCCATCTACGCGCCAGCGAATGGCAGTGGCACACCATTCGATCTCATATCGATGAAAGTCCTCGGATGCATCGAAGCCCAAGTCGATAAGTGCTGGCGTACCCCTATAGCCATACTCCATCTTCGCTCCCTCGGATCCGGGATTGTAGTAGACGTTTACGAGAATCTTGGTTGTGTCCTTGCCGAGGAACTCGATATCGATCTCCTGCCGGGGTGAATTGCGGTGCAAGAACACCCCTGTGATCAATCCGGGTACATTGGCCGGCCTCACTTCGGCTACAAAGCGGCCGTAAAGGTAACGCTGCCGACTACAAATTGACGCAGACGTAAACTCTCGCACAGAGGTGCGTTCCTCGCGTAGCGTCAATCGTACGACACTGTCACTACCAATCGAGAAGTTGTCCGGGCTGAAGAGGGCCAGATTACTCGGAAACGTATCGTCACGTAGCATCCACAGTGCACGATCCAATCCTTCAAACCGTTCAGATACCCGGCCTCCATTGGACCTTCGCGTAGAGCGGCCGCTGACTTCAGCGAGCGGAATGCCGTGCCAGTCTTTCGGTAGAGCAATCCACGGAGAAGAATCACTCTTCAACCTTCTCGCGGTGGGCGAGAAGCCGCGTCCGTTCTCGCGGTCTCTTGTGGATAGCTTCCGTTGAGCCTGATCCTCGCACACGGGATATTGATCGCTAGGGTAGTCGCATCCGAGGAAGCCACACAGCGACTCCCACTTGTCCGGGTGTTGCGCGGGCAATTCCAGAACATTTCTTGAGGTCTGACGGAGTTCATCAACCAGCAGCCTGGGTATGCCGACGCCATCGTCCGCGTCGGCCGAATAGCGCTCCTTGCTCAACTCCTTCTTCGAGCCATCCTCTCCCAGTCCAATCAGTTCCCCTTCGGTTCCTTCAGTGATGATGAATCGGGCTCGGCGGTAGATCTTCGCTAGTTCGATGTAGTCACGAGGCCTAAGTGAGCCCACATTCACGTACGCGTCAAATACCCTACTTCTCTTCTTGCCGAGGAGATTGTCATGCTCACTCATGGGTAACTCAGCAATGTCACTGCAACATCTATAGCCCAGCATCGAGAGCGCCATTGCAAGTGCAGTCAGACCCGAGCCTTGCTTGCCGAACGCAAAGACGGGCCCGGGCAAGGCCCGCGCCTTGAGCAGCAACGGCTTCTCCCGGGTCAACACACCAACCTTCGAGAGAACGGGGAGGATCGAGTAGGCGTTGGCGGACGGGCAATCCAATCTCTGCTCGATAATGGACCTTTGCGTCACGAACACCTCGAGATTCTCGAACTGATGATTGATCCAGAGATCCACGGGACCACGCACGGGCAGGACGTCAAGTAGTCTTTTGGCTCCCCTCGTAGATAGTACATATCCGGACAACCACCATAACCCACGCAGGGGCCTGAACAGCAGGTCGGAGACCGGCGTTCTAGGCGCTCCCGTGTCGGCCTCTTTGTAAGACAGGTAAAGAACATCGAAAGCAGCGGACTGCCCGTGGCTCTGCATGAGCTCTGCCCATGCTCTATCAAGGGTCCGGGCGAAACCACGGCGGAAATAGACGTCATCTTCCAGCACAAGCGTGTAGGGGCGATCGCTCGCAGCCACGAGCTTCCAAACCGCAATGTGCGAGAGAGCGACGGCCACCTCCTGCCGGGTCATTTCGACACGCTGGGCTTTGGTGTTCCCATGTCCGGCCAGTAGAGGGTTCGGCTCTACAAACAGTTGGTCGGCCAGGGAGTAGTAGGGCTGAAGCTCCTCGCTACTGGGTGGCCCCGTGTAGTACCTTGCGTCGACAGCGGAAAAACGCCTTGCTATCCCAGCCAGTGGGTTCCCAGAGCGGTCATTTAGACTGCTGAGCTCTCGTCGCATCTGGCGCCATCGATCACCCTGCCTGTCCAAGTTGATCACGTATATGCGCTCAATTGTGTCATGCCGTTGATCAACCCCAAGGGATTCGCAGGTTGGCTTGGCGCCCAGATACCTCGTGCCGAGCATCACGCTATACAACAAGCGAGCAAGCAGTCCCGAGTACGTCGCTTTATTCATTTGGAAGTGGAACGCTCCCTTCCTGGTCAGGGTGGTCACCGCCGAGGTGTGTGGCTGCCGGCGACGAGGCGACACAGGCGTGCGCGAGGGCTCGCCAGGTGTCGCCGATGCATTCAGGCAGTGGAGTTCCAGAGTCTCCAGTTCCGCTCATCATCGCGATAGCTTAGCGGCCATCGACTGATGGACATGGCGTTCCAGTTGGTCAAGAGCAGAAAGTCTCGGGCCACGCCCGCAAGCTTGGACGCGATGGAATGTTTGACTAAGCTGCCCGTGAGATTCCCCGGACCGGTCGTGGACTGTATGTCAAGTCGTTCCCCTCCATGACTCAAGAGAATTCGAGTTGACCGAGCGAGTGCCAAACGAATAGCCGGATGAGAGGCCGGTGCGATTAGCGGATTGTTGTTGACGTAGAAAATCCAATCCGGCGAGTCAGCCTGGTTCCCTATGAACAGGTCAGTCTGGACCATGGTGTTGCTCAGGGTGTCGTAACACAGGGGTTGTATCTTCAGCCTGTTGTCGCGAAACCAGGACTGACAGTCGCCGCCTTGGTAGACCTCATCTGCATCGACGTAGAAGCCGCCGTGTCTGAAGATGTAGCAGAGGCGGAAGTAGTCGCTTCTCATTGCCGGGTGAGGACAACGGTCGAATGCCGCAACGTGGGGACTGCCAAATTGTCTGGCGATAAACCGTCTGGCTTCGTTGTCATCGAACAAGACTCGCTCGAAGCCTTGTCCCGTGAGCGATTCCCAGCTGTCAAGACACTCGCAGACATCAGCCGGTATGGCGCCCGAATCGTGCCAAAACTGCACGATGACTTTGGGTATGTTGGCTGGGCCCGAGGGTGCGTCTATCGGAGCAGTTTCTCGGACGAGCTCCCGCATGTACCTGGAGCGGAGGCGGTCGTCTTCGGCTATGTGGGATGGATCATTGAGGAAGTGCATCGACTGATTCCCGAAGACATGGGGGGGACGGCTGTCGCTGTCCTGGGGTGGAGCGATGCTGGGGCAAGCGCAAGCCACCCCCCGCGCGCGAGTGCTTTCTAACAAAGTCATCACCGGCGCGACCGGGGCGGTGCCAGTGGACTCGACCTCACTTTCTTCCGCGTCCGGTGGATGTAATCGTTATGCATCACTTAGAGACATCCAGCTTCATCATCTGGCGGATTTCGGCCGAGAGTGATTCCAGCTTGGCCTTAACCTCCGGATAGTCAACATCCGTGGTCTTCAACCCTTCTCTCTCGCCCAAAGCCCGATCTATTTCGGTATACTTGTCCATATACTTCCTGATTTCAGCGGCCTCGTGAACAGGCAGTTCGAGCGCATCAACGAGGGCCTGTAGTTTCTGGCGATACCACTCACGCTTGACTTCCCAAGACTCGCGGCTGCCTAACCGACCTTCCGATGCCCCCGTGAGAGCAATAATTTGAGCTAACGGAACCGCGATGAACTTCAGTTTTTCCTCACGTACAAAGAGTTCTTTCTTTGTCTGCTGGATCTCACGCAGGACCAGTCGAAGGTTCTTGAGGTCGAGTTCTTGGAGGCGACTGAAGCCGTGTAACACTAGACCAAGCAAAGCAGATACGGCTGCCAAGAAGCAATAGGACGCCTCACCGAGGCGACCCATCCAAAGCAAAACCGTGAAGATAGCAAAGGCAATGGCCGGGATGACTAACGCCATTCAACCCTCCTTCATGCATAACGATAAGGGTGTGCGGTTTCACGAAGCGGAGCGAAGTGAAATCCGTACCACCCGCTTGTTATGGCCTAGATTTCATATCACTCTGTATTCAAAACCTACTTTAACAGTCTCTTTGGACATTATTATCTTTAGCTCAGCGGCGTAATGTTCCCATTTGGTCTTACCTTTCTTCATTAGCGCAAGCAAACCAAATCTGTTGTGATTAGACTTTTCAAGAATTGGTTGTATTTCTTCAAACAATATTCTCTTAAGTCCGCCTATGTTATTGCGTGTATTCTCGCTAAGGAAAACTAGCCGATCAGCTGTGATGAAATTCGCAATTACGTTTTGTATTACTTGCTTGTCAGAAATACTCCAACCTTTAATGGGTACTCCAAGATCAAACCCTTCTGGTAGCGGGATTCCCCTTCTGTAACCTTCCCAATGTGCAAAGGTTCCATCTGACATTTTTCGAAGCTGAGACCATGCCTCTCGTCTAATAAGTGCCAATTTGTTTTTTATTAGATATTGGATCGCCTTATCAATTTCCGGATGATTTGCACACTCGTCCACTATAATTATCGGGGCAGTTTCCCTGAACTTGGGAATATGTGACATTATTGATTCGTTAATGAATTTTTCTATGTCCATAACGTCATGCTTCAGCCGCGAGGGGGCCGCCGCGGCACCCGAGTAGGCTGGAAGCGATGGTTCGCTGTTATTGTATTTTCGACATCATCCACTGCAACAGTCCAAGATCGACAACCATTTCAGCAACCTTCCGCGCAAGGATGAGTTCAACGTCTGGGTATTCATCGACTTTTGCCCTGATCAGTTTGTCGTCCGGGGAGTGAACGACGAAGAATAGTCGTCTGTATTTGCCGACGGAAAAAGATTCGGCATACGCCTTGAAATCACTATTAGTGGCCTCCGACTTGATTTGCACTTGGTAAAGGTCCCCGGTGATTGGGTCCTCCAAATCGATGTCAGAAAATTCCTTCGATTTGCCCACGAATGAGATACGACGCCAGCCGGATTGTCTGAAGATCAAATCAATAAGAAGCTCGAAGTTCTTCCAGTGAAGCCGTTTCAGTCCCCGCTCGACGTCCGATACAAGATGTTCGCGTGAGTGGGAGATCCCGCTGTACTCGGGGCTGAATTCATGGTTGATGAGTCGGCGCAGGTCGTCCAGTTCCTTGACGCGGCAGATTGTACCCTGGAATCTCTGAAGCTTGGAGATACTTCCCGGAATCGTTTCGATAAGGAGAAGGTTGCCCTCGACATCAACCTTTGACCAGGAGCCTTCCACTTTTCGGTACTTGGAAAGCCTGTCCTTGCGTACTTTGCCTTTGGCTAGTCGGCACCACCAGAGGTGCGATTGGTAGAAGGTTATCCATATGTCATTCAGGGTGGACTCGGTAATGAGTTGAAGGGCGCGTGTGTCAGTTGTGGCTTTACCCTTGTTCTCTGCATATTTCTCGATTTGTCTGTGAATCTGCTCCCATTTCCTGTTGTTGATGTCCGCAAGCGATTGCCGGACCCATCCGATTCGTACTTTGCTTTCCCTTATGCTCGACTCCTCCCATTTGCCAGACTCGCCGAGCTTCACGTAGTAGGCATTCTGAATTGGGATTTTCATATTCTTTTTCTCAGCGAACAATGATTAGGCCGATCTATGTTAGACCTTTAGCACAGCAGTTTTGGGTCTGTATAAGACGAAAATCTCAAGTGCCGATTTTTTCATGAAAGCTTAATCCTTCCAACGACTAACAGAATTATTGCGGCCGGATTGTCTTGTTGTTATCAAGACTTGATAACAACAATGCCGTTTCTCCTTATTACAGGCTGTCGGCAGGACTTCGAACTCCTTGACCGCCGCGATTCAACACATGCGTATAGATCATTGTTGTGCTCACATCCTTATGCCCCAACAGCTCCTGGATCGTGCGAATGTCATAACCATCCTGGAGTAGATGAGTAGCAAAACTGTGCCGAAATGTGTGGCAAGAGACGTGCTTGACAAGGCCGACCTTCGCCACGGCCTCCTTTACGGCCTTTTGGACAATGGACTCGTGGACATGATGACGGCCCTGCTCCCCTGTTTCGCGATTCCTCCAGCGGCTCCCCTGTGGAAAGACCCATTGCCAGCGCCAATCTGCGGAAGCGTTGGGGTATTTTCGGTCGAGAGCATAAGGCATTTGAACCCGGCCCCAGCCGTCAGTCAGGTCCTTTTCATGGATTTGTTTGGCAGTCTGAAGATGTTTCTGGAGTGGCATCTTGACTGATGTGGGCAGCATTGTCACGCGGTCTTTGCCTCCTTTGCCATCCCGGATCGTAATTTCGTTGCGGGCAAAGTCCACGTCCTGGATACGCAGGCGGAGGCATTCCATAAGCCGCAACCCCGCGCCATACATTAGGGAGGCCATCAGCCACTTGTTTCCCTCAAGACGGCTGAGAACTGCTTTCGTTTCCTCGCGCGTCATCACCACGGGCACATGGCGGGGTTTCCGTGCTCGGATCACTTCGCCCAGGTCGCCGACCTTGCGGTCAAGCACATGCCGGTACAGAAAAAGCAGCGCCGAAAGCGCCTGGTTCTGCGTCGAGGCGCTGACTTTCTCTTTGACGGCCAGATGGGTCAGGTAGGCGTTAATTTCCGGTTCCGCCATATCCCCTGGGTGACGGATGTTGTGAAAGTATATGAACCGCTTGACCCAGTGGCAGTAAGTCTCCTCGGTTCGTCGGCTGTAATGGCGGGAGCGCAGGGCCTCACGGAGGCAGTCCAGAAGTTTGGGTTTTACGGTGGCCCCGGGTGCATGGCCCGGGTACAGTCCGACTCGATTCGCAGGGACGGGTATGGAGTTAGCCTCTGGCATGGGCTTTCCTCCTCCTTGGGGGGCAAACGAAGATTATCACTTTTTTTTCAAGAATTCAAGAAGCAGGGGCGACCGCCGGTCGCCCCTACAGACATCATAGATTTCCCAGAACCTCCTCGGCTGCCTTTTGGAGGACTTCACGGTATTTTTCCTCATCGCAAAAATCGCCGACATAAGGCGTGGTTTGTTGTAACAAATGTGTCCATTAGGCATATTCATAGAGGGGCACTCTTCTAGCGGGGGAAGGCTTCGTGCGCAACAATCCTTCGATCCGACGCACCGTTTCCGGTCTTAGGAGCACATCTCCGCACACGGAGCAAACTTCTGCGGGCACATGATCAATCACGACTACATGCCCATGGTGACGCACGGTATGCACAATCAGCCGTTCTTCATATTCACCAGGACACCCTTCGATACTGCATTTCATTTTCATTACCTCCTTTGAGTCGGCGTCACCCACTTGGGGAGTTTGGGCTCATACACCGTTATAATGATAAGCACCGACCGAGTCGTCGTACACACTATGTGCAGAGGCCGGCTTACCCTGTTAAGGCCATATAGCAAACAAGGTCCTCGGCAGTGTTTTGGATAGTTCTCTAAGATCTCCCCCGAGGAAATCGCCTCGAGAACTTCATCGAGGGCAATATCTTCCTCCGCCATTTCTTGTTGGGCATGTTGCGTAATGCGGATGTCCTCCGCTATAGC
>Ga0315274_10008050_pt1 | contig 15253 bp, 14 predicted proteins | sample YL17G02_20_MG_FD_203700 | JGI IMG/M metagenome (GOLD analysis project Ga0315274, IMG submission 203700) | Sediment microbial communities from Yellowstone Lake, YNP, Wyoming, USA - YL17G02_20 | ecosystem: Environmental > Aquatic > Freshwater > Lake > Sediment | place: USA: Wyoming | collected... | reverse complement strand
ATCTTGGTTCTGGTTTTAAGATTGCCATGGAGGATTTAGAGCTTAGGGGGGCGGGTAATCTTTTAGGGGTCCAGCAGCACGGGTTTATCGTTGCGGTCGGGTTTGACCTTTATTGCAGGTTATTAAGAGAAGCGGTGAGTAATTTTAAGAAAGTTATCCCAGATGAGAAAACTCAAATCACAAATAAATCCTAACTCGCAAATCAAAAACTCCAGGCAGGTATCTTGGCTATTGATTTTTGGAATATCGGTTGTTGTCTGTAATTTTGTAAGTTGGAACCTGCCTTGCTCATATGCCCAGAATAAAATCATCGCTATTGTAAACAACGATGTCATTACGCAGAAGGACTTAGATGATTTTATCAATTTTATGCGTGTGCAGTTATCCAGGGAATACAACGGTGCGGAATTGGCAAAACAGCTCCAGACCTTGGAGGTAAATTTACTAGACAAATTAATCGAAGACCGCCTTATTTTACAGGAAGCAAAAAAAACCCTAGAAGAAGCAAAGACAAAAAAAGATATTGCCACGGTAGCTAGGCTTGATGTAGGCCAGGACAGGGTTAAGGCCAGGATAAATGAAATCAGGAGACGTTATGCCTCCGACGCAGAATTACAAAACGATCTGGCAGGGCATGGCTTGGTGCTGGCTGATATAGAGGATAGAATCAAAGAACAGTTACTCATGTACAATATAGTAGAACTGAAGATACGCAACAGAGTTATAATCAGGCCTGAAGAGGTTACGAGTTTCTACAACAGCAACATAAAAGAGTTTATGGCTCAAGAAGAGCGGGAGTTAGAGGTTATAGCATTGGAAAACGCGGATTTGGCCAAGACACTCGCCTATAATTTGAAAAGCGGCCAGAAACTAACTGATTTAGCTACAAGATATTCCGTAACAGCCGATACGCTCAAGGTGACGCAGGGAGGGGAATTGAGGAAAGACATAGAAGATGCGATATTTAACTTGGGCATTGGCGAGATAACGGAACCTATCAAGGTCAATAATAAATACTATATTTTTAAATTAAACGACATAATCCCACCCAGACAGCAAGTCCTATCCGAAGTCCAGGAGAAAATCCATGTTTTTCTTTTTCAGAAGAAGATGCAGGAAGAATTGACAAAATGGTTAGAGGAATTGAAGAAACAGTCCTATGTTAAAATCACGCAGAATTAGGGTTGGTATTACCATAGGCGACCCTTCCGGCATAGGCCCTGCGATAACCTCAAAGGCAATGGATAAGATTAAAGGCCTAGCGGATTTTGTGGTTATCGGTGATGCCCGGCTCTTTAATAAAATCCAAGGTTATAAGTTTGTCAATTTAGATAATCTAGGACATAAACACTTTGAGTTTGGCAAGATTAGGGCGGAGTATGGGAGGGCATCTATAGAATATCTGGATAAGGCAATAGAGCTGATAAAAAATAAAGAAGTGGATTGCCTGGTGACCTGCCCCATATCTAAAGAGGCGATAAATCTAGCAGGCTTTCATTATAGCGGCCATACGGAATATCTAGCCAGACAGACGGACATAAAGGATGTTGTGATGATGTTATTAAATAATAGATTAAGGTTTAGTCTGGCAACCAGGCATATTTCTTTAAAAAAAGTTGCTTCAGAACTAAAACAGGATGTTTTATACAAGACTATCTTTTTAACCCACCAGTCTTTAAAAAAATTTTTTGCAATTAGAAATCCGCGTATAGTGGTCTGTGGTTTAAATCCCCATGCCTCGGACAACGGTACCATAGGGAGAGAAGAAAATAGAGTTATCAAACCCGTACTTAACAGATTAAAAAGAAGGTCGCTACATATTGATGGGCCCCTCTCCGCAGATATTGCTATCGCAAAGGCCTACAGGAAAGAATACGATTGCGTTATCGCGATGTATCACGATCAGGCATTGATACCTCTAAAATTATGCGGTTTGCATAGCGGAGTAAATATTACCTTAGGCCTGCCCTTTGTGAGGACTTCCCCTTTGCACGGAACTGCCTTTGATATCGCTTCTAATTACGCATTCGCCAACCCTGATTCGCTGATTGAGGCGATTGAGCTTGCCGTAAAATGTACAGCAAACCTAAAAAGAGCTTAGGACAGAATTTCCTCTTCGATAAAAACATCCAGAGAAAAATATGCGCTGCCTGCGAATTGGAATCTTCAGATATCGTTTTGGAGATAGGCGCGGGCAGAGGAGAGTTAACCCGGCTGATTGCAGAAAAAGTAGCTAAAATTTATGCCCTGGAAATCGACGCCTCTTTATGCCGGATACTCAAGGATAATGTTAACGGGTACTCTAATATAGAGATAATCAACCAGGATATTTTAAGGTTTAATTTAAGAAGGTATTTTAAGAGCGGTGGGATAAAGGTGATCGGAAATATACCTTATTATATTACTACGCCCATTATAGAACGCCTCTTGGAATTTAGAGACAGAATAGACATTATATTTCTGACTGTTCAGAAAGAATTCGCCAAAAGAATGACCGCTAAACCGGGCTCAAAAGATTACGGGTCTTTTAGTTGTTTTACCAAATATTACACTGAGCCCAAGATTCTCTTCTCGATAAAAAGGACCTCTTTCTTTCCTTCGCCAAAAGTAGATTCCTCTCTGCTAAAATTACAAATAAGGCCAAATTCTTGCCTGAAACCAAAAGAGGAAAGATTGCTTTTCAGGATTATAAGAGCCGCTTTCAATAAGAGAAGGAAGACATTAAGAAATAGCCTGGAAGGGGTTCTTTCAGAAAAGAAATTAGAGGAATTTTTCAATAGGTACTCCATAGATAAGAATACCAGACCCGAAGACCTTTCTTTGAAGGATTTTGTCAATTTGACGAATATTTTTAAAAAAAACTATTGACAAAATCACTCTTTTCATATATACTTTATCATTTACAATAATCCCTAAATATAGGTTTTCCTAAGGGTTACTACTAGCGCCATAGGTGATAAAGAATTTTTTAATAAAATTCTGAGTGGGAGGGTTTTTTCTGCCATTTTCGGTAAGATATTTGGGTCGACAGAGCGTATCCAAATTGCTGGAGTAGCTCAGTCGGCAGAGCACGTCCTTGGTAAGGACGGGGTCACGAGTTCAATTCTCGTCTCCAGCTTTTTTAAGATTCGGCGCCACGTTTTAAGATTATGCGCGAAATGATTACTTTAGAGTGTACGGTTTGCAAAAATAGAAATTATACGACGACGAAAAACAAAAAAACGCACCAGGATAGGTTAGAAATTAGCAAATTCTGCAGATCCTGTCAGAAGCATACTCCACACAAAGAAATAAAATAAAGAATAGGGGCGTCGGTTAATGGCATCCCGCACTTTTTTGTGGGGGCTAAGAAATATTAGGGGCGTCGGTTAACTGGCAAACCACTGGTCTCCAAAACCAGGACTGGGGGTTCAAGTCCCTCCGCCCCTGTAAAAAAGTGCAGGACTTGTCCTGCCGTTCCTGTAAGGTTAGACTTGAACCTAAGGGGGTGTGGGGGAAAAGAGATGTCCCCCACGTTTTCGGGGTAACAGCGAGGCGTATGCCGAGCACCATAGGGGCAGAGCCCCTTTGGGGAGCAAGTATGCCGAAGGCAGACGAGCGACGGGTTCAAGTCCCTCCGCCCCTGTAAAAAAGTGCAGGACTTGTCCTGCCGTTCCTGTAAGGTTAGGCTTGTATGAGCATAGTGCAGAAACCCATAAATTTTCTAAAAGAGGTAAAGGGAGAATTAGGTAAAGTTGTATGGTCTACACGTCAGGAATTGATAGATTCAACCATAGTGGTCATTGTAATTACCGTGGCGATGAGCTTATTTATAGGGCTGATAGATATTTTGCTTTCCAAGATACTCAGCATACTGTTTAAATAATGTTAAATTGGTACGTTGTACACACACAGACAGGTTCGGAAGAAAAGGTAAAGACATCGCTGCAGAATAAGGTCGCCTCAGAAGGTTTGCAGGATCTCGTTACCAAGGTGATTATACCTACCGAACAGGTTTCTGAGGTCCGTTCCGGCAAGAAAAAGATATCTCAAAGGAAGTTTTTCCCTGGGTATCTGTTGGTAGAGATGGAATTGAATGAGAAGACATACTTTTTTGTTAAGACGGCTCCGGGCGTAACTGGGTTTATCGGCTTGGGGAAAAAACCCATGCCTCTACCCAAGGAAGAAGTTGATAATATTTTGAAGAGGACACAGGATACGCAGGCAAAACCCAGCCCTAAGATTGTCTTTGAAAAGGGCGAACAGGTAAGAGTAACAGAAGGGCCCTTCCTGAATTTTAATGGCACCATTGATGAGATTCATCCTGAGAAAGGAAAAATTAAGGTTAGCGTTTCCATCTTTGGCAGGTCAACCCCTGTAGAGTTAGAGTACTGGCAGGTGGAAAAAATTTAACTATGGCTAAGAGGATTACGGCACAGATTAAATTGCATGTTTCAGGAGCCCAGGCAAATCCTGCCCCGCCAGTAGGTCCTGCTTTAGGACAACACGGCGTGAATATTATGCAGTTCTGCAAACAATTCAATGAGCAGACCAAAGGCAAGGACGGCCTAATTTTGCCGGTAGTCATCAGTGTTTACGAAGACAAAAGCTTCAGTTTTATTATTAAAAGCCCGCCTTCCTCAGTTTTGCTTAAGCGCGCTGCAGACCTAGCCAAGGCATCAGGGACAAGCGGCAAAGAAATAATTGGCAAGGTTACCAAGAAGCAGGTTGAGGATATTGCCAAACAGAAGATGCGCGATCTCAATACCTCAGATTTAGCCAAGGCAATAAAGATTATAGAAGGCACAGCCAAGAGTATGGGTATTGCTATTGAAGGTTGATGGAGTTATGAAAACAAGAAGCAAGAGATATAAAGAATCTGAAAAACTGCTGGACAAGAGCAAGGCGTATCAGCTTAAAGACGCTATTTCTACTCTTAAAAAACTGACACCTCCCAAATTTGACGCTGCTGTGGATCTGCATTTTAATTTAAGCGTGGACACTAAGAAATCTGACCAGATGGTGCGTGGGACAGTAGTCCTTCCTCACGGCACTGGTAAAAAAGTAAGGGTTGCAGTCTTCTGCAAAGGCGAGTATGAGAAAATGGCAAGGGATTCTCAGGCAGATTATGTAGGCGCAAATGAGTTAATAGAAAGAATAGCGGGCGGTTTCCTGGATTTTGACTGCGCTATTGCGACCCCTGACATGATGAAAGATTTAAGCAAACTAGGAAAGATTTTAGGCCCCCGCGGTTTAATGCCCAGCCCCAAGACAGGCACAGTAACAAACGATATCGCAAAAGCAATTGAAGATGTAAAAAAAGGCAAAGTTGAATTTCGCGTGGATAAACAGGGCGGGGTGCATCTCTCAGTCGGAAGGTCTTCTTTTAGTGAAGAAAATTTGTATGACAATGCCTCCCGCGTTATTGAGGCATTGAATGAGGCAAGGCCGGTATCGGTGAAAGGCAAATTTATAAAAAACATCTCCCTTTCATCCTCAATGAATCCGGGTATAAAGATCGTTATATAGATATGAAAAAAATAGGCCTATTATTTAAAGAGACTTCCGGGAATCGTATCAGAAATACCCTCAGAGATTCCAATGCCGTCTTTATTGTAAAATATTCCGGGTTATCTGCTCCGGATTTAAGTTCATTGAGGAAGTCGCTTAAGAGTTCTAACGCCAGCCTTTTTGTAGTCAAGAATAGCATCGCTAGGCTCGCCTTTAAAGATGCTGGATTAGAAACTCTTCTTAAATTCATAGAAGGACCTTGCGGATTGGTCTTTGCCAAAGAAGAGCCTGTGGGAACCTCAAAGGTGTTATGCAATTTTCTAAAGGGCCACGAACAATTAAAATTAGAAGGCGGTTTCTTAAAAGATAAGGTTATCGAGAAGAAGGATATTGAGTCGATGGCGCGCCTGCCTTCTAGGGAGGTTTTAAGGGCGCAGGTGGTGATGACATTAAATTCGCCTATATCAGGTTTGGTCATAACATTGAACCAGATATTGGCGAAGTTTGTTTATTGTATAGAGCAAATAAAACAGAAGAAAACAAATTAAGTGAGGATATAAGTTATGGAGTATTATACTAAAGATAACCTAAGCGACATAACTTATTTATCCGAACTTATCCTTGACATCGAAGATGTCAAGGATTTAATTCGCCCCGCCAAAGGCGGGGCTCATTAAAGGAGGAAAGAAAAATGGCAGCTGAAAAACTAGAGGAATTAATTAAATCCATAGAGGGGATGACTGTTTTGGAGCTCTCAGATTTGGTTAAGGCCTTAGAGGAAAAATTTGGCGTAAAGGCTAATATGCCCATGATGGCAGCATCTGCCGGTGCGCAGGCAGCAGCCGGAGCTCAGCCAGCTCAGGAGGAGAAGACTGCCTTTACAGTAGTGTTGGCTAACGCCGGTGCTAATAAAATAGCAGTAATAAAGGAAGTTAGGACCATGACTACTCTGGGCTTAAAAGAAGCGAAGGATTTGGTTGATGCTGCGCCTAAGCCTGTCAAAGAGGGAGTGACCAAAGAAGAAGCAGAAGAGATGAAGAAGAAACTCGAGGCAGCTGGCGCTACCGTTGAGCTTAAATAATCTGGTTGACCTAAGATGATTAAACGTAAAAGTTTTGCAAAACTTAGAGAAGTTTACGAACTGCCTAATCTTTTAGAAGTACAACTTGAAGCCTATCGTGAATTTCTGCAGATAGATATACCTCTCCATGAGAGGAAGCACCAGGGATTGCAGGAGGTCTTTGCGGATATCTTTCCAATTGAAAATGCTAACCGTTCCGTTAAGTTAGAATTTATCAGTTATTCGCTGGGAAAGCCGAAATATAACATTGCTGAGTCAAGGACCAGGGCTCTTACCTACGCTGCGCCGCTTAAGGTAAAGTTCCGCTTAACCACCCCCCGCGAGACCAAGGAACAGGATGCCTATTTTGGCGAGATACCGCTTATGACTGAGACAGGCACCTTTATTATTAATGGCGATGAACGTGTAGTAGTCAGTCAGCTGCAGCGTTCACCGGGAGTCTCTTTCGAAGAAGAAGAACACCCTACTGGTAAATCCATATTTTACGGGAGGGTTATTCCTTATCGCGGCTCCTGGCTTGAGTTTAAATATGATTTATCAGAAGTCATACTTGCCTATGTGGATCGCCGCAGAAATTTCCCTGCCACGCAGATTTTGAGGATACTGGGTTTTTCTACCGATGCCGATATAATTGCAGCTTTTGGCAAAGAGTATCCTGAAATTACCAATACCCTAAAGAAAGATTATACCAAGAACAAAGAAGAGGCCTATTTAGATTTTTATCGCAAGATGAGGCCAACCGAGCCTATTACTAAAGAAGCAGCCGAAAGTTTATTTTATAGATTATTCTTCGATCCAGCAAGATACGATTTAGAAAGGGCAGGCAGATTCATCTTAAATAGAAAATTAGGCATGGATGTTTCCCTAGACAAAAGGATTCTTGATTCTGCCACAGTTATTAAGGTAATAGAATACCTGATTAAACTAAAGGCAGGCGAAGGTAAAATTGATGATATAGACCATTTGGGGAACCGACGCGTAAAAACAGTGGGTGAATTAGTGCAGAATCAGGTGAGGATTGGCCTTGCCCGCGTTGAGCGTTCCATCAGGGAAAGATTAAGCATGTTAGGTGAGTTCGATAACCTCAATGTCCATTATTTGATAAACTCGAAATTATTATCTAATCAGGTGCGCGATTTCTTTGCCCGTAGCCAGCTCTCTCAGTTTATGGACCAGGTAAATCCTTTGGCTGAAATGACCCACAAGAGAAGATTGAGCGCCTTAGGTCCTGGCGGTTTATCCCGTGAACGCGCAGGCTTTGAGGTCAGAGATATACATCCTTCGCATTATGGCAGGGTTTGCCCCATTGAGACGCCAGAAGGTCCAAATATAGGTTTGATTGCTTCCTTAAGTTCTTATGCCAGGGTTAATTCCTTAGGCCTTCTTGAGACGCCTTATAGAAAAGTGGAAGACGGCCGCGTTACCAAGAAGATCGAATATCTGACTGCTGACATTGAGGAGGGTAAGGTTATCGCTCAGGCGGATGTGCCGTTAGATAGCGACGGACATTTTGTGGAGCGCGAGGTTTCCTGCCGTTATAAGAACGATTTTCCTAGGGTTCCCGCCAAACAAGTTGAATATATGGATGTCTCGCCTAAACAGTTGGTCTCTGTAGCAGCATCTCTAATCCCTTTTTTAGAGCACGACGATGCTAACCGCGCGCTGATGGGTTCAAATATGCAAAGACAGGCAGTGCCTTTAATGGTCTCTGAACCGCCCATTGTAGGAACCCAGATGGAAGAAAAAGTTGCGCGTGATTCAGGGACAGTCGTAGTAGCAGAGGATTCCGGAAAGGTAACCAGCGTAGATGCCTCCTCAATTACGATTGGCAAAAAGATTTATCATCTCAAAAAATTTCAACGCACAAACGCTAATACTTGTTTAAACCAAAGACCGCTGGTTAAATTAAGCCAGCATGTTGAAAAGGGCGACGTTATTGCCGATGGGATAAGTACCAGAGAAGGAGAACTCGCCTTAGGAAGAAATGTCCTCTGTGCCTTTATGATCTGGCGAGGATACAATTTTGAAGACGCTATACTTATCAATGAGAAACTGGTAAGGGAAGATACCTTTACCTCTATACATATAGAAGAATTTGAGATTGAGGCAACCGAGACGCGCCTGGGAAACGAAGAGGTAACCCGCGATATACCCAACGTGAGCGAAGAGGCGCTCAGGAATTTAGATGAGACGGGAATTATTCGTATCGGCGCTGAAGTCGGACCAGGGGATATACTGGTAGGTAAAATTACTCCCAAGACAGATTCCGAGCCTTCTCCTGAAGAAAGGCTTCTGCGTGCAATATTTGGTGAGAAAGCCGGCGATGTGCGTGATACCTCTTTGATAGTTCCGCCGGGAGTAGAAGGCGTGGTGATAGATGTTCATATATTCCAGCGCAAAGAACGCGGCAGAAAATCCAAGGAAGAAAAAACTAAAGAGTTGGACAAGATCAGGGAATTAAAGGCATACTATAAGCAAGAGATAGAATTTGTGCGCACAGAGAAAACAGCACGCCTAAGTCAACTTCTAGGCGTGGATAAGAAAAAAATAGAAGGCCTTGATTTCAGTGATAACGAAGAAGCAAAAATATTGGCTGCTTCTTTTGATGAACAGATCCAGGAATTATTGACTGAGGAGGAACAGGAGATTGAGAAGGTAAGGCGTGGCGATGAGTTGCCAGCTGGAGTATTAAAAAGGGTAGTGGTTTATATTGCCATAAAACGCAAACTCGCAGAAGGCGATAAATTAGCCGGCAGGCACGGAAACAAGGGTGTGGTAGCCAAGATACTGCCAGAAGAAGATATGCCTTATTTACCGGACGGCACGCCTATAGATGTGGTGCTTAACCCCCTAGGCGTTCCTTCGCGTATGAATGTTGGTCAGATTCTGGAGGCCCACCTGGGTTGGGCAGCCAAGGCACTGGGTATATATGTTAGTTGCCCGGTTTTTGATGGCGCTTCAGAAGGAGAAATTAAAGAGATGCTCAAAAAAGCATCTCTACCCGAAGACGGCAAGATTACTCTTTACGATGGTTACAACGGCGAACCATTTGATCATAAAATAACTGTGGGGTATCTCTATATTATAAAATTAATCCATCTGGTGGATGAAAAAATTCATGCCCGTTCAATCGGTCCTTATTCTTTGGTTACGCAGCAACCCTTGGGCGGGAAGGCGCAGTTCGGGGGCCAGAGATTAGGCGAGATGGAAGTCTGGGCCTTAGAGGCCTATGGAGCAGCCTTCAGTTTACAAGAGATGCTCACTGTAAAAAGCGACGATGTCTCAGGTAGGACGCGTATCTACGAGGCAATTGTAAAAGGGGAACAGCGTCTATCTCACGGTACCCCAGAGTCGTTTAACGTCCTGATTAAAGAATTGCAAGGCCTCTGCCTTGATATTCGCACGGAGAAGGCAAAATAATGGAAGAAAAGGAAATAATTTTATTTGATAGCATTTCTATAAAGATCGCTTCGCCCAGGTGATAAAATCCTGGTCTCGCGGAGAGGTAAAGAAGGCAGAGACCATTAATTACCGCACGCTTAAACCAGAGAAAGACGGCTTATTCTGCGAGAGGATCTTTGGCCCGGTGCGCGACTGGGAATGCAACTGCGGTAAATACAAAGGCATAAAGTTTAAAGGCATTACCTGCGACCGTTGCGCAGTTACCGTGGACCGTTCTTCGGTAAGGCGGGAGCGCATGGGGCATATTGAATTAGCTACGCCCGTTACGCATATCTGGTTTTTTAAGGCAGTGCCCAGCCGTATGTCGGCATTATTAGATATCTCCTTAAGAGACTTAGAAAAAATAATTTATTACGAGGAATACGTGGTAGTTGACCCTGGTACCAGTCTCTTAAAGAAAAGGGAGCTTCTGACCGAAGAGAAATACCAGGAGGCGTTGAATAAATATGGCACGAATTTTAAGGCAAAGATCGGTGCTGAGGCAGTGCGGGATCTGCTAAAGGAATTAGACCTTGATGCGCAGTGCCGTAAATTACGCCGTGATTTAGAAAAATCAAAAGACGTATTGAGCAGCCGTAAAGGCCTTAAGTCTCTAAAGATTATTGAGGATTTTAAAAAATCAGGCAACAGGCCTGAATGGATGGTTCTGGAAATCCTGCCGGTTATTCCACCGGATCTTCGGCCTCTGGTGCCTTTAGACGGCGGCAGGTTTGCCACTTCAGATCTTAACGACTTATACCGCCGGGTTATCAATCGCAACAACCGTTTAAAGAAGCTTATGGAGTTGAATGCTCCCGAGATAATCATTCGTAACGAAAAAAGGATGCTTCAGGAGGCAGTGGATGCTCTTCTGGATAACGGCAGGCACGGTAAACCTGTAATTGGCGCAAATAACCGGCCCTTAAAATCGCTTTCCGATATGCTTAAGGGTAAGCAAGGCCGATTCAGGCAGAATCTCTTGGGTAAGCGCGTAGATTATTCTGGCCGTTCAGTAATTGTGGTTGGCCCGGAACTTAAACTGCATGAATGCGGCCTGCCTAAGCAGATGGCCATAGAATTATTCCAGCCATTTATTATAAAAAAACTGAAAGAAAAAGGTTTTGTGCATACCATCAAAGGTGCGCGCAGAATGGTAGAGCGTGGCAAGATTGAGGTCTGGGATATTTTAGATGAAGTAATCAAAGACCATCCGGTCCTGCTTAACCGCGCACCCACCCTGCATCGCTTGGGTATCCAGGCATTCCAGCCGGTCCTGGTTGAAGGAAAAGCAATCAAGATTCATCCCCTGGTATGTACTGCCTTTAATGCTGATTTTGATGGTGACCAGATGGCAGTGCATGTGCCACTATCTTTAGAATCTCAGCTTGAGGCTAAGATTCTGATGCTCTCCATAAACAACGTATTTTCTCCTGCCGATGGAAGGCCTATAATTACACCTACGCAGGATATCATTCTAGGCGTTTCCTATCTTACTAAAGAGAAGCCAGGTGCAAAAGGCGAAGACAAAATATTTGCTAATAAGGATGAGGTTGTAGTTGCCTATGAGGATAAAATAGTAGACCTGCATGCCAGGATAAAATTAAGGATAGATAGCCTTTTTGATTTAGAGGAAAAAAGGGTTATTCTTGGAAAACAGATTATCACAACCACGGTAGGTAAGGTATTGTTCAACCAGGTCCTCCCTGGAGATTTTGGTTTTGTAAATAAAGAATTAAACAAAAACAACGTTAGCGATATTGTGGTCGAATGCTATAAGAGATTTGGCCATAGCGCCACAATCCAGCTGCTCGATGATATAAAAAGATTGGGATTTGAGATAGGTACATCAGGGGGAATCTCTATCGGTATAAATGATCTACAGGTTCCCAAGGAAAAACAAGAGGTTTTAAAAGAGACCAGGGAGGAAGTATCCAAGGCCGAAGAGCAATATCGTCGCGGAATAATTACTGATAGTGAACGCAAATCTAAAATTATTGACCTCTGGACGCATGCGACAGATAAAATTTCAGATTTACTCTTTAAGGGCATGGACCAGTTTAATCCTATATTTATGATGGCTGACTCTGGCGCAAGGGGGTCACGTTTACAGATAAGGCAATTAGCGGGTATGCGCGGCCTTATGGCAAAGCCATCCGGTGAAATAATCGAAAGCCCCATTACCGCAAATTTCCGAGAGGGATTGAATGTTTTGGAATATTTTATTTCAACACACGGTGCGCGCAAAGGTCTGGCTGATACCGCTCTTAAGACCGCGGACGCAGGATACTTAACCCGCAGGCTCGTGGATGTTAACCAGGAAGTTATAGTCAGCGAGGAAGACTGCGGTACGCTTAACGGGATTACGGTTTCTGCGATTATTGAGGGCGATGAGGTGGTGGTGAGCCTTAAAGACCGTGTTGTAGGAAGAGTGGCCTTGGATAATATCGTCGATATTATTACTGACGAGGTGGTTGTCGAGGCTGGCAATGAAATTGCGGAAGAAAAAGCGGACATGATTGAAAAATTGGGTATTGAAAAGATACGTATCCGCAGCGTCCTCACCTGTGAATCAGGAAGGGGTGTTTGCACCAAATGCTATGGCAGGAACCTGGCTACGGGCAGATTGGTTGAGTTAGGCGAGGCAGTAGGTGTAATTGCTGCACAGAGTATCGGCGAACCAGGTACGCAGCTGACCATGAGGACCTTTCATATCGGCGGTACGGCTTCCAGAATCATAGAGCAGTCAGTTATAAAATCTAAGAATAAAGGCATAGTAAAATACCATAATTTAAGGGTTACCGCAAAGAATAAGGAATTTATCGCCTTGAATAGAAATGGCTCGATAAGCATAAACGATAAACAGGGCCGGGAGCTTGAGCGCTATCCTCTTCCGCAGGGTTCATTTATCAGTATTGCGGATGGAGAAGGAGTAGCCAAGGGTGTTGCTTTTGTGCGTTGGGACCCTTATACCTCACCCGTCCTTACAGAAGTAGCGGGAGTGGTTAAATTTGAAGACTTACGTGAGGGTATAACTGTCCGGGAAGAATTAAATCCAGTGACAAAATTAACTGAGCGCGTGGTGGTTGAACATAAGCAGGAATATCAGCCGCAGATAGTCATTCTGGATGAGTCCAAAGAAGTATCAGGCATTTACCCTATTCCCGTGGGGGCGCATATCCTGGTCAAGGACGGACAAAAAGTGGGTTCCGGAGACCTTTTGGCTAAGGTACCGCGTTTGGTGGTAAAAACCAGAGACATTACAGGCGGTCTTCCCCGCGTAGCAGAATTATTTGAGGCGAGACGCCCCAAAGACCCTGCAGTAATCAGTGAAATAGACGGCTTTGTAGAATTCGGAGAAACAAAAAAAGGTCAACGCGTGATTATTGTAAAATCCACCACAGGCATGCAGAGGGAATATGTCATACCCCACGGTAAGCATCCCAATGTTTATAAAGGGGATAAAGTTATTGCAGGCCAGCAGTTAACCGACGGCCCTGTGGTATTGCAGGATATATTGCGGGTCTGCGGTGACAAGGTGCTGCAGGAGTATTTGGTCAATGAAGTCCAGGAGGTTTACAGGCTCCAGGGCGTGTATATAAATGACAAACACATCGAATTGATCATCAGGCAGATGTTAAAGAAGGTAAGGATTGAAGACCCGGGCGACACAGAATTTCTGGCTACGCAGCAGGTGGATAAATGGAAATTCCAGAAAGAGAATACGCGCGTAATTAAAAAAGGCGGAAAGCCGGCCCAGGCTACGCCGTTATTATTAGGTATAACCAAGGCCTCTTTAACCACAGAGAGTTTTATTTCGGCAGCAAGCTTTCAGGAGACCACCCGGGTTCTTACTGAGGCTGCAACCTCAGGAAAACGTGATGAATTATTTGGGCTGAAGGAAAATGTTATTGTGGGGCATCTCATACCAGCTGGTACAGGTTTTCGTGACCATCGAGATATAGAAGTAATTAAAACAGTCAGAGATAATAAGAGCGAAGAGAAGAAGGAAACTAAAGGGGCAAAGAAAGAGAAGGCAAAGGAATAAAAATGCCGACCATTGCACAGCTAATCAGATTTGGCAGGATATCTAAAAAGAAAAAGACAAAATCACCGGCTTTAAAGGCGTGTCCGCAGAGAAGGGGCGTCTGCCTTCAGGTACGTACTATGACGCCGAAAAAACCTAACTCTGCTTTAAGAAAGATTGCCAGGGTCAGACTTACCACGGGCATAGAAGTTACTTCCTATATTCCGGGTGAAGGTCACAATCTGCAGGAGCACTCTATAGTTTTAGTCAGGGGTGGACGCGTAAAAGACCTCCCTGGTGTCAGGTATCATATTGTAAGAGGGACATTGGATGCAGCAGGAGTTAACCAACGTAGAAAATCCCGTTCAAAGTATGGTGCAAAGAGGCCTAAATGAGAAGGAGAAAAGCACAGGAAAAAGAGGTTTTAGCAGACCCTAAATTTAACAGCAAGATTGTGGCAAAGTTTGTCAATATGGTGATGTTAGAGGGTAAAAAATCTCTAGCAGAAAAGATGGTTTACGGCGCATTTGAAATAGTCAAAAACCAACTTAATGAGCCCGATATTTTGAAGGTTTTCCATAAGGCCCTGGATAATGCCAGGCCGAGGTTAGAGGTAAAGCCCAGGCGCGTGGGTGGTGCGACGTATCAGGTTCCAATTGAGGTAAGGCAGGAGCGCGGGACATCCATTGTTTTACGTTGGATAAGGGATTTTGCCAAAACTAAAAAAGGCAAATCTATGAAAGAAAAACTTGCTGACGAGATTATTGCGGCTTATAAAGGCGAAGGTTCAGCCATAAAGAAGAGGGATGATACCCACAAGATGGCTGAGTCCAACAAGGCCTTTGCGCATTTCCGTTGGTAGGTCGTCTAAATTGACGGATTAAATATTATGAGAAAGATAGCATTAGACAAAATTCGAAATATAGGAATCATAGCGCATATAGATGCGGGTAAGACTACCACTAGCGAACGCATACTTTATTATACGGGTAAAACCTATAAGATCGGCGAAGTGGATGAAGGAACCGCTACCATGGACTGGATGATTCAGGAGCAGGAAAGAGGCATCACCATTACTGCGGCCTGTACCACCTGTAAGTGGCGCGATTTTAATATAAATATTATTGATACGCCCGGCCATGTAGATTTTACCATTGAGGTTGAAAGGTCATTAAAGGTTCTCGACGGGGCGGTAGTGATTTTCTGCGGAGTGGGCG
>Ga0315274_10008049_pt1 | contig 15253 bp, 14 predicted proteins | sample YL17G02_20_MG_FD_203700 | JGI IMG/M metagenome (GOLD analysis project Ga0315274, IMG submission 203700) | Sediment microbial communities from Yellowstone Lake, YNP, Wyoming, USA - YL17G02_20 | ecosystem: Environmental > Aquatic > Freshwater > Lake > Sediment | place: USA: Wyoming | collected... | reverse complement strand
GCATTATAGCGAGGAAATCCGGGCTTCTTGACCAAAGGCTGGCTTCATCTATAATGAAGTTGACTTTGAGAGTAGAAAGATAGGTAGAACAGACATAGATACGGTAAAAGAGAATACCTGCGAGGCGGACTAAATGAAAGATATCATAGTCAAGAATAAGATAATAGGAGACGGTCACCCGGTATTTATCATAGCTGAGATGGCCTGGTCTCACGATGGTTCCGTGGAAAATGCCAAGAAAATAATTCGGGGAGCAGCCGATGCTGGCGCGGATGCCATAAGTTTGCATATCACCAGTCTCAAAGACTATATGGTCACTGATTATGGCTGCTCGGCTGGACAGACGGTATCTGCCGGCAAGGAGAAGGAAAAAATTTACGACTATCTAAATAGAATTAACCTCAAAGATAGTGACTGGGAAGAACTCTTCCCTTATGCCAAGAAGTCAGGATTGGCTGTTTGCGTAATGCCAAACGATATCAAGAGTCTGAGATTATGTGAGAAGCTGCACTCCGATATGTATGTTATTGCTTCATCCTGTTTTGTGGAAGAAGATCTCGTGTCAGAAGTAGCCAAACAGAGAAAACCGGTCATTTTGCGTATTGGTGGTGCTTCACTTGGTGAGATAGAAAACACCGTGAATCTAATTAAAAAGTGCGGGGTGGAGGATATAATATTGCTTCATGGTATTCAGCTTTATCCAACTAGAATTCAAGACACTCAATTGAAACTAATTAATTCTCTACGAGGGATATTTGGACTGCCTGTCGGCCTTGCCGATCACATAGATGCTGAGTCGGAGCTAGCTCTTATTATCCCTTTAATAGCAATACCGATAGGGGCTTCTGTAATTGAAAAACATATGACCCACGATAGAAGTTTAAAAGGGGAAGACATCGAAGCGGCTTTGAATCCCGATGAATTCAAAAAATTTGTGGGATATATTAGGGAAGCCGAAAAATCGCTGGGGTCACCGTATTTTGGAGATTTTTCTGAAGTAGTGCTAAAATACCGACAAGTATCGAGAAAAAGAACAGTCGCCTCCACAAGCATTAAGAAAGGGGAAAAGATAACCAAGCACAATATAGCCTTCAAGAGAGCAGATGAGGGCATATATCCCGATGAGAGTAAGTCAATAATTGGCAGAAAAGTAACTAAGGATGTTGCTGAAGACGAACCAATTACGTGGGATAAATTGATAATATAAGGGGTAAGCTAATGAAACCTGCGATTTTCATTGCTGTGAGAATGAAGTCAACAAGATTGCCTAAGAAAGCCTTGCTTGAAATCAAAGGCAAGCCTGTGATTGATCATCTAATCGACCGGCTAAAGACAGCCAAGTTGCCTCATTTGATCGTGCTATGCACTTCCACTCATCCAGACGATGCTATTTTGATGGATGTAGCAAAGAGAAACAAAATTGAAGGCTTTAGAGGCAGTGAGGATGATAAGCTGGAAAGATTCCTGGCAGCAGCTTTAAAATACAAAGTGGATTTAGTAGTCGCTGTCGATGGAGATGATATCCTCTGCGATCCCAACTATATCGATAAGACTATCGAGACACTCATCAAAACCAAAGCTGACCTCGTCACATGCGACAAGTTGCCCTTAGGGACAGCCTGCAATGGGATGAAATTTAAGGCACTAAAAAAGGTGTGTGAAATAAAGTCCCAATCCGATACAGAGGTCTGGAGAGGTTATTTCACTGACACCGGGCTCTTTAAGGTGATATTTCTGGAACCTAATGATGTAGAGCTCATCCGCCCTGATATAAGACTTACCCTGGACTACCCTGAAGACTATGAGCTGTTTAGACAGATTTTTGAGAAGTTGTACGTTCCGGGAAAGGTCTTCAGTCTGAAGGAAGTCGTGGCTCTTTTCAACAATAATCCTCACCTGATGGATATTAACAAGACTGTGCACCAGCACTATCTCAAAGGTATAGAAAGCAAACTCAAGAAGATTCAATGGAAGGGAGAGTGCGAGAAGCCGTGAATATACTTGTCGTTGGTTTGGGTTCCATGGGTAAAAGAAGGATTAGATGCCTGAAGCGTTTGGGTTTTGAGAGTATGATTGCTTATGACCTAAGAAAGGATAGAAGGGAAGAGGCAAAGGAAAAATATAAGGTGGGAGTAGTAAGCAATTTAGATAAGGCGGTTCTCGATAAAATTGACGCACTTACTATCTCAACCCCTCCTGATAAGCATAATCAATATATTAGACTGGCAATTGAAAACAAGAAACCAGCCTTTGTGGAGGCAAGCGTCATATTGCAAGGCCTGGCGGAATTAAATAGTCTGGCCAAGAAACAGCATGTTCTTATAGCTCCTTCATGTACGGTGAGATTCCATCCGGCTATAAAGGACATTAGAGACATAGTGGCAAGCGCACAATACGGAAAGGTGACGAACTTTAGCTATCACTCGGGACAATACTTGCCGGACTGGCATCCCTGGGGAAATATCAGAGATTTTTATGCCGGTAAGAAGGAGACAGGGGGCTCTAGAGAAATCGTGCCGTTTGAATTGACATGGATAGTTGATATAATGGGGTTTCCCAAGAAGATAACAGGATTCTATGGCAAGACAACGGATCTCGGGGTGGATATTGACGATACTTATGCAATTTCCCTGGACTTCGGCGGTGCTTATGGGAATCTAACCGTGGATGTCACTTCCAGATACGCAACGAGAAGCCTGATATTGAACATGGAACGAGGGCAAATCCTATGGAGATGGGATGAAGGTGTGGTTAAATTGTACGATGGCATGACTCAGAGGTGGATAAACTATTACTATCCTCAGGGTCAGACAGTAGAGGGTTATAATAAAAACATAATTGAAGATATGTATGTGGAGGAGACGCAATCATTCATTAGAGCAGTCGAAGGAAAAGGCAAGTTCCCTAATTCCTTAGATGAAGACATTAAGGTTTTGAAATTGCTCCACAAAATAGAGGGCAAGCTATGAAAAGAACTACAGGAATCGAGTTGTGGAAGAGAGCAAAGGAAATCATCCCAGGCGGAACGCAACTGCTGTCTAAGCGTTCAGAGATGTTTTTGCCTGACCAGTGGCCTTCCTATTTCAAAAGAGCGAAAGGTGTCGAGGTATGGGATTTAGACGAGAATCACTACATTGATATGTCGCTTATGGGTGTGGGGACATGTATCCTGGGATATGCAGACGAGGATGTGAACAAAGCTGTCAGAAAAGTAATCGCCACAGGCTCGATGTGCACTCTGAATTCTCCGGAAGAGGTAGAGCTGGGAGAACTACTGCTGCAATTACATCCATGGGCAGATATGGTGAGATATGCCAGAACGGGCGGCGAGGCAATGGCGATCGCGGTGAGGCTTGCCAGGGCTTCCACCGGAAAAGACAAGTTAGCATTTTGTGGCTACCATGGATGGCACGATTGGTACCTCTCTGCAAATCTTGCAGATGACAAGAATCTCGACGGACAGTTGTTACCCGGGCTCAAGCCCCTCGGCGTTCCCCGGGCATTGAAAGGAACGTCAATCCCTTTCAATTACAACAGAATAGACGAACTCCATGAAATTATAAAGGCGAATGATATCGGGGTGATTGTTGTAGAGCCAATAAGGCACCATGAACCGGAGAACGATTTCCTGGGGCAAATTAGAACTATCGCGGATAGCATAGGTGCTGTCCTGATATTTGATGAGATAACGAGCGGTTGGAGGATGAATATCGGAGGCATACACAGCCTATACAATGTGTCCCCAGACCTCGTCGTTTATGCGAAGGCAATGAGTAACGGTTACCCCATGGGCGCGACCATTGGCAAAAAAGAAATCATGAACATGGCACAGGAGAGCTTCATAAGTAGCACCTATTGGACAGAGAGGATAGGCCCAACCGCAGCAATAGCTACGATAAGAAAGCTGCAAGAGAAGGAAGTCCCGGCCCATTTATCCAAAATAGGCGATCTAATAGGCGAAGGTTGGAAGAGGATGGCGAATAAGCACAACTTAAAGATAAACGTTATGGGCATCCCTCCTTTAAAAACCTTTGCATTCAATCACGAAAGAAGTCTAGAACTGCATACATTATTCACACAAGAGATGCTTGATAGGGGATTCCTGGCCTCTAGGAGCATCTACGTGTCTTACAGCCACAACGAACAGCATGTTGAAAAATACATAGCGAGTGTTGATGAGGTGTTCGGTGTAGTAGAGAAAGCTATCGAGAATGGCAATGTTCTTGATCTGCTGAGAGGGCCCATTGCCCATGCAGGATTCAAGAGATTAGCCTGAACCGCTTAAAGATGGTAAGGAAAATTCAAATAGCTGACCGGTTTATAGGGGAGCGAGCGCCCTGCTTTATAATCGCTGAAGCAGGTGTTAATCACAATGGCGATATCAAGCTAGCCAAGAGATTGATAGAAATAGCTAAAGAAGCCGAAGCCGATGCAGTCAAGTTCCAGACTTTCAGGGCAAAGGATGTTGTTAGCAAAAGCGCAGAGAAGGCAAAATATCAGAAGGAGGCGACTGGCATCAAGGAATCCCAGTTTGAGATGATTAAGAGGCTGGAGCTTAAGGAAAGGGATTTTAGGGAGTTATCTGATTACGCTCATAAGAATGGAATAATCTTCCTCTCATCGCCATTCGACACAGGGAGTGTCGATTTGCTGGACAAGCTTGGTGTCCCAGCCTACAAAATCGGCTCAGGAGAGATTACCAACTTTCCCTTGATAAGATATATAGCGAAAAAGGGCAAGCCAATAATATTGTCCACGGGCATGTCCACCTTAGCGGAGATAGAGGAGGCGTTGCAGACTATCAGGAATGAGGGCGTAAGAGACATCGTCTTACTTCATTGCATATCCGCCTACCCAGCGAAGGCAGAAGAAGTAAACTTGAAAGCAATGCAAACACTGAGGTCAGCCTTTAGAGTACCCGTGGGCTTCTCAGATCACACACTTGGCATAACGGTGCCCATAGCTGCTGTGGCCTTAGGAGCTTCTGTATTGGAAAAACACTTTACCCTAGATAAAAACCTGCCGGGCCCTGACCACAAGGCCTCCCTGGAGCCTGAAGAACTGAAACAGATGGTCGAGGCCATAAGACAAGTGGAAAAGGCCAAGGGCAACGGAATTAAAAAGCCAACAGAGCAAGAGGAAAAAATCAAAAAGGTCGTCCGGCGCAGCATAGTCGCCACAGTTGATATTCCCAAGGGAACTATTATCACCCAAGAAATGGTCGACATTAAGAGACCAGGTACGGGGATTGAGCCAAAGCATGCAGATAAAATTATTGGTGCTAAGGCTAAAGTTGATATAATGATGGACGAGTGTATAACCCCTAGCAAAATACAGTTGAATCTGTCTCCTCTGATTATTGGCCGACGAACGCGCGTACACTAAAGGCTGGGACGATGCTGAGATGGGAGTATTTGGCGTGAGAACTATCGGCGTGGTGACGGTTGCTCGCTCTGATTACGGGATATATTTGCCCCTGTTACGTCGGATTCGAGAGGACCCTGACCTACGCTTGCTCTTAATAGTAGCTGGTATGCATCTCTCCCCGGAATTCGGGCTGACTGTGCGAGCAATTGAGGAGGACGGTTTCGAGATTGGCGAGCGTGTAGAAATGCTCCTGTCTTCGGATACGCCAGAAGCCATTTCCAAGTCCATGGGCCTAGGGACAATTGGATTTGCGCAAGCCTTTGCCCGATTTCGACCAGATATCTTACTAGTGCTTGGCGATCGGTTTGAAATGCATTCCGCAGCAGTGGCGGCAGTGCCTTTCGGAATTCCAATCGGTCATATACATGGGGGAGAGTCAACAGAAGGCGTAATTGACGATGTATTTCGTCACTCGATCACAAAGATGAGTCACATGCACTTCGTTGCGAACGAGGCCTATGCTCGACGAGTCATTCAGATGGGAGAGGAGCCATGGCGAGTAGTTATCAGCGGTGCCCCAGGCTTAGACAATCTGCATCTTGTTCGATTGCTGAGCCGTGAGAAGCTGGAAGAGAAATTTATGATGAGATTAAGGAAACCAATCCTGTTGGTAACCTATCATCCTGTGACATTGGAACACGAGCAGACAGAGATACAGGTTCAAAGCTTATTGTCAGCACTAGAGCAAGTGAACGCTATGCTCATTTTCACATATCCAAATGCCGACACACACAGCCGTACAATAATTCGGATGATCAACCAATTTGTCGCAGAACACGAAGAAGCCCGTGTCGTGACTAACCTCGGAACGCAAGCATACCTCAGCTTTATTAAGTATGCAACTGCTATGGTTGGTAACTCGTCCAGTGGTATTATCGAGGCTGCATCGTTCAAACTGCCTGTGGTAAACATAGGTAGTCGCCAACGTGGGCGGATACGCGGAAAGAATGTCATTGACGTAGGCTATTCGCAGCCAGACATTGTGGTGGGAATTAAAAAGGCGCTTTCACACGAGTTCCGTGCTTCTCTGTCAGATATGAATAACCCTTATGGCGATGGACATGCTGCAGAAAGAATCATAGAAAGGTTGAAACATGTGGAGCTTGATAATAAGCTCCTTCTGAAACGTTTCTATGAACCATGATACAAGTAATAGGTCTCGGAGCAGGTGGGCATGCTAAGGTGGTTATAGAAATCCTACGACTTACTGGAGGATATAAGCTCGTTGGGCTACTAGATCGTAGGCGGGAACTTTGGGGAACTCAAGTGCTGGGAGTCCCTGTACTTGGAAATGATACTCTTATTCATAAGTTATATGAGCAAGAAGTTCGACATGAGTTCATCGGAGTGGGTACTGTGGGAAATACACGGGCGCGAAGGCTTCTTTATGATAAAGCCTGTCGACAAGGATTTGACATCGTTAATGCTACCCACCCAGAGGCAATTGTCTCGCCATCTGCCAAATTTGGCAGTGGTGCCACGATCATGGCTGGTGCAATAATAAATTCCTCTGCATGTTTGGGCAACAACGTGATAGTTAACACAGGCGCTATCATTGAGCATGATTGTGTTATTGGCAATCATGTGCACATTGCCACCGGTGCTCGATTAGCTAGCACTGTCTACGTAAGCGATGGCGTACATATTGGGCTGGGCGCCTCCATCCGCCAGTGCATTCACATCGGCCGCAATGTTATCGTAGGTGCGGGTGCGGTTGTTGTGAGCGATGTACCAGATAATGCGACGGTTGCAGGTGTGCCCGCCCGAATTCTCAGAAAGTTAGGGGAATAATGGCCAAAATAGAGAAGTTCCTTGTAGCTCCTGGCGATAGCATTCGTGAGACCATAGCCTGTATCGACCGCAATGGGAAGGGCATAGCCTTAGTTGCAGATGAGGAACGTCGCTTGATCGGAACAGTGACAGATGGGGACATACGACGGGCAATCTTGGCAGGGATAGATCTCTCCATCCCGGTGACTGAGCTAATTAAGCGCAAGGCTAATTCTCCTTATTCTCACCCTATAACTGCCAAAGTGAACACGAGTGAAGCTGACTTGCTTAGTCTGATGCAGCAACGTGTTATACGTCATATACCGTTGTTGGATGATGATGGACGGTTAGTGGATTTGGTTACTTTGGAGGACTTGGTGCCTACGGACACCATTCCAATCACAGCGACCATTATGGCAGGAGGATATGGCACGCGCTTAAAACCTTTCACTGATGAAATCCCAAAACCAATGCTGCCTATCGGTGGTCGTCCTATCATGGAGTGGATCATCGAGGGACTGCGGCAAGCCGGCATTCGCAACATCATCGTGACGACACACTACAAGGCAGAGTCGATAGTCAAACATTTTGGTGATGGTCGGAACTTTGGGGTACAAATCGAATATATTTACGAAGAGCAGCGCTCAGGGACGGCTGGAGCACTTGCGTTGCTCCCCAGCTGGCATCATTCACTTTTGGTTGTCAATGGTGATATATTGACAACAGTGGACTATAAGGCCATGCTTCGTTATCATGAGAAACACGAAGCTTGCATGACTGTTGCAGTGCGTGAATATCATCTGCAAGTTCCCTATGGCACAGTAAAAATGGAGGATTTCAAGATACTCGGGTTGATCGAGAAGCCCTCGCTTCGATTTCTTGTCAATGCTGGAATCTATTTATTGGAACCATTAGTGCGGAGTTACATGCCTCAAAACAAGTTCATGGATATGACCGAACTCATTGAGCGCTTGCTTGCTGAGGGCCAGTCTGTGGCTGGCTTTCCGGTGCGGGAATATTGGATCGATATTGGGCAGCACGCTGAGTATGAACAAGCTGAAGAGGACGCACGAAACAGGAGGCTTGACAAGTGAACTGGTCAGGCAGGAAAGTTCTGGTTACGGGAGCAGGGGGCTTTATCGGCAGCCATCTCACCGAACGCCTTGTTCATTTGGGAGCCCGAACTAGGGCTTTAGTCCGTTATAACTCCTCAGGATCATTTGGGTGGCTAGATGGATCACCCTGCAAAAAAGATGTTGAAGTCATAGCTGGTGATATCCGTGACCTGGACATTGTACAGCGGGCGGTACAGCAAGTCGAATACGTTTTCCACTTAGCGGCACTGATCGGCATTCCGTATTCTTATCATGCCCCGATTTCGTACGTGCGAACCAACGTCGAAGGGACAGTCAATGTCCTCCAAGCGGCGCTCAATGCAGATGTGAACCTCGTTGTTCACACTTCAACCAGCGAGGTTTACGGAACAGCGCGCTATGTCCCAATTGATGAAAACCACACTTTGCAGGGACAGTCTCCTTATTCAGCCTCCAAAATTGGAGCAGATAAGCTGGCCGAATCATTTTATTTATCATTCAATTTGCCAGTATCGATTATTCGTCCGTTTAACACTTACGGCCCGCGCCAGTCAGCCCGCGCAATCATTCCGACGATTACCGTTCAGGCTCTAACTCAACCTGCTGTGTCCCTCGGTAATCTGGAGCCCCTTCGCGATCTTACTTATGTTGAAGACACGGTTGAGGGGTTTATAGAGATTGCTCAGCATACCGAAGCTATCGGGCAAGTTATTAACATTGGCTCCGGACAAGAAATATCTATTGGAGATTTGGCTAAAACAATTTTAAAACTGATGGGCAAAGATATCCCTGTCATTCGTGATAAACAGCGTATAAGGCCACGAGGTAGCGAGGTCGAGAGGCTTTGTGCTGACACACGCAAGGCGCAGCAGCTACTGGGTTGGAGCCCCAGTAACAGTCTGAAACAAGGGCTTATGAAGACCATCGAATGGATACAACTCAACTATGAGCGATACCAAGCCGACACATATATCATTTGAGCCTGGAGCACCCGCCCCTACTGGCTTCATCCCACTGTTTGTTCCCGAGCTTCGCGGGAATGAGTGGAGATATATCAGGGAGTGCCTGGACACAAATTGGGTATCCTCAGTAGGCCCATTTGTAGACCGTTTCGAGCGTATGTTGGCCGACTACACTGGTACGAAGTATGCTGTAGCAACTGTCAATGGTACATCAGCACTGCATATTGCACTCCTCGTTGCGGGGGTGCAGCCTGGTGACGAAGTTCTGTTACCCACGCTCACCTTTATAGCTCCAGCTAACGCAACCCGCTACGTTGGAGCTTTTCCTGTTTTTATTGATGCTGAGCCTGAGTTCTGGCAAATAGATCCGCAGAAGGTGGTGGATTTTTTAAAGAAAGAATGCAAATGGCGTAATGGTGCGCTCCACAACAGAACCACTGGTCGTAGGGTTAAGGCTATCTTGCCAGTGCACATCCTGGGACATCCTTGCGATATGGACCCTATCCTGGAAATTGCGCGCAAATACAATCTGGTAGTTATTGAAGATGCCGCGGAGAGCCTGGGGGCAAAGTACAAGGGGGGTATGGTCGGTCATCTGGGAGACATCGCCTGCTTCAGCTTCAATGGCAATAAGATTATTACTACCGGCGGCGGTGGGATGATCGTGACAGACGATGAAGCATGGGCGAGCAAGGCAAAATATCTGACCACTCAGGCTAAGGACGATCCGGTGGAATATATTCACGATGAAGTCGGGTACAATTACCGCTTGACAAATATTCAGGCAGCCATGGGATGTGCTCAGATGGAACAACTTGATAATTATATTGCTACCAAGCGGCGTATAGCTGCCAACTACAATGAGGCACTTGGGGGCATAGACCGTATTATCCCCATGTGCGAAGCAACTTGGGCCTTTAGTACTTTTTGGATGTACACAGTCTTAGTAGAGCAGCGAGGAGAAAGCATGAATAGCCGCAAACTCCTGAAGCAGCTAGCTCAGAATGGAATTCAGTCGCGGCCTTTATGGCAACCACTACATCGTTCAAAGGCCCATGCAGGATGTCAGGGATATATGATAGAAGTTGCTGATCGTCTCTCTAGGGACGCCTTGAGCCTGCCATGTTCTGTTGGGTTGCCGGAATCAGATCTAAGAATTGTAGCTGCTGCAATAAGCTCCACATGCCGGAAAATACGGTAGTCTCTGTAACTGAGTACTCACTACTTCTTTAGACTACCATAGGTAATCCCAGCGACATTTGACTTGATGTGAGATAAGGCATGGACAACATAATTAAGGAAATTGAAGCAAAATATCCCGTTGATCGAGTCTTAGTCAATGGAGAGCAAGTTTGGCCCTACCTAAGGATATCTTACCATTTAGAGTATGTAACAAGAATATCGGAAAAAGAGGGCGAAACACTTTATGGAGAGCCGTTATACCCAAAACCGTCATTTTCCCAAAGACTCAAAGAATACCTCGAACTTGTTAAGAATAGCTTCTATGGCCTAAAGAATTGGCTGGGTAAGTACGATTATGTTGCTCTTTCTAATACACAAGAAAGGAGGAGTATTGACGGGAAATACTTTAATAGGCTGATTGATACAATGATAGATGAGCTTGGGCGGGACAGTGTATTATATATAGAACGCCGGGCTCCCTCTTTCTACCCAATCAAAAAAGTACATACCAAAAGAATCGTGGGCCGTGATCTGATAGATCTGATAATGTTTTTAGTAGCATTCTGGGAAAAGCTCTCTTTAAGAAGATACACAATTCAAAATGGATACATATTACAGGCGATCCAAAGAGACTACAATTTGGAAATCGATGATGCACTATTGATCAGGACTCATATAATACAACGAAGAGTATATAGTTTACTGTTCCGCATGATTAAACCCAAGGCAATACTATTGAGTGACTACTATTCGGCAAACATGCCTGCTATAAAATCTGCAAAGAATCTGGGAATCAGAGTGGTTGAGTTCCAACATGGTCTGATAGGTAAGGAGAATCCCTTCTATAATGTTAGTGCTGAAATTGATAAAACGTATTTCCCAGACTATTTATTAGTATTCGGGCGTAAAGAGATAGAGACCTTTGCCAACCGTCGGTTCATTGAACCTGAAAATGTTTCCCCTGTGGGTAGCTTCTATATAGAACATATGAGAAGTCATAGACCTGAATGTAGTCTAGCTAAGCGATTGGAGCCTTATAAAAGAAGCGTTGGAACCACTTTGTCTTGGAGTGATGAAAAGCGTTCCATTGAATTTATTCGTCAAGCTGCAAATCTTGACAACTGCATTTTCTATATCTTAATTCCCAGAAGGCCCACATTAAAATATTACGATACCCTGCATCTCCCCGATAACGTAGCGATAATTAGAGATTTGAACTTTTACGAAGTCATTACGTATGTCGATTTCCACTCTACAGTAAGTTCGACCTGTGCCATTGAAGCACCCTCCCTCGGGGTACAAAACATCTTGCTCAATATTGATGGCGTATCAAAACGATTCTTTGGAAACATATTGAATGACAGCCGCATCACACGGTATATAGACACGCCAGAAGAATTCGTAAATACTATAAATACTTTTGAAAAACTAAGCAGAGACACTATTTCGAAGCTGAATGAGGACATCATCGCCACGGACTATAAGAAGAATATTCGGGATTTCATTAATCTACACTTGAAGCAATGAGCAGGAGACTTGAATGAGAATATGCTATATCGCTGAGGCAGGAAGTATTCACACTCAGAAATGGGTGAAATACTTCGCGGGCCGTGGTCACGAGCTTCATTTGATCTCCCGCAAGTCGTTTGAAGCAAATACTATCAAAGACCTAAATTCGTATTGGCTTACTAGCTTACGTTACCCCGTATTGTTGCGTTATCCGTATGACACGATTAAGGTTAGAAGGCTGATAAAGGAAATCAAGCCAGATGTCCTGCACGTTCACTATGCCGTGGGATATGGCCTTTTAGGGGCATTAAGCGGCTTTCACCCGATCGTTCTAAGCGTTTGGGGCTCCGACGTTCTAGTAGCACCGGAGCAATCTGCAATATACAAGTTGACGGTTGAACTTGCAATAAGAAGGGCCGATATAATACACTGTGATGCAGATCATATAATTGCCCCCCTCATAAGATTGGGTGCGAAGCCCGAGAAGATTGAGCTCATCTACTTCGGCGTTGACACTCAGAAGTTTAAGCCAATGAAGGGAAACGAAGAGTTTCGGGAGAGGCTTGGTTTTGCCGACTTGCCAACGGTAATAAGTGTAAGAAGTCTGGAACCAATATACGATATTGAGACCTTAATCAATTCTATACCCTTAGTTTTGAAAGAGATTCCGGGAGCAAAGTTCTTGGTTGTCGGAGGTGGTTCTCAAGAGGTAAATCTCAAGGAACAAGCGAATTCCTTGGGTATTTCAGCTAGTGTAACGTTTACAGGCCGAATTCCGAATCATGAACTTCCTAAGTATTTGAACTCTGCTGATATTTATGTTTCCACTTCGTTGTCGGACGCTGGGCTTGCGTCAAGCACAGCAGAGGCAATGGCTTGCGGGCTGTCAGTGGTAGTTACCGATTTTGGAGACAACAAAAAGTGGGTAGAAGATGGGACAAATGGGTTCCTTATCCCTTTGAAAAATCCTGAAACCCTAGCTACGAAGATTATCTATCTCATACGTAATAAGGAGCTCAGGAACAAATTTGGACAACTGAACAGGCAAATAATTGTAGAGAGAAACGATTGGGCAACCGAGATGAGGAAAGTGGAAAAGCTTTATGAAGATGTACTTGAAAGGAGTAAGAAATGAAAATGTTGATAACGGGTGGTGCGGGCTTCATCGGAAGCCATTTGTGCGATAAATACACCCAGGAAGGTCACACTGTGCTTTGCTTGGACAATTTCATGAGTGGAAACCTTATCAATATCAGACACCTATTAGATTACCGGAATTTCAAGCTAATTAAAGGTGATGTAAGAGATTACGATTTGCTGGAGAAGATTGCGCGCGATGTGGACGTAATATTCCACCTAGCTGCACAGATTCACGTGGACAGGTCCTATGTTGAGCCCAAATTGACGTACGAAGTGAATGTAATGGGGACGCAGAACGTCTTAGAGGTAGCCAGGATGCATGATGCCAAGAAAATAATTCATGCTTCAACCAGTGAAGTCTACGGCTCTGCTCTGCATGTCCCAATAGACGAAAAACACCCGCTCAATGCTCCGCATCCTTACGGCGCAAGCAAAATCGCTGCAGACAGAATGTGCTATGCCTACATACAGACCTACGGCATGGATATCTCCATATTGAGGCTTTTCAACGTTTTCGGGCCCCGCCAGAGAGATATTGGGTACGGAGGTGTTATATCCATATTCACCAGAAGGGTGCTGAGCAATATCTCACCTATCATTTACGGTGATGGCCTGCAAACAAGGGACTACACTTACATAGAAGATGCTGTCAGAGCTTACGACGCTGTTCTCAATCACGATGGCCCAATTGGTGAGCCCATCAACTTTGGCACCGGCAAAGAGGTCTCCATTCTTGACTTGGCAAATATGATAATCGAGCTGTGTGGCAAGAAAGGTGTTATTAAGCCCGTTCATATTGGGCCAAGGATCGGAGAGGTCAAGAGGCTCATTGCTGACGCAACAAGGGCAAAGAACCTCCTGGGATGGGAAACTAAACACAAACTTGAGGAAGGACTGAAGACCTTTGTGCATTGGTATCAGCAATACGGATTCGAGGAGAGAATCAAGCTTGAGTAAGGAACATCCTGCTTCGCGCACCCCCAAGACAAGTTTGAATATTCCTCCGGAGACGTTGCGGGCCATGTATGTTACCATGCTCAGGATCCGCAAGTTCGAAGAAAAGGTGGCGGAGCTTGTCTACCCATTGAAAGAGATTTTTTGCCCTTGCCATCTTTATATTGGGCAGGAAGCCGTGGCAACAGGAGTATGTTCGAATCTAAAAAAAGAGGACTGGGTGTTCAGCACTCATCGTTCTCACGGGCACTATATTGCTAAAGGCGGGGACATAAAGGCACTAATGGCCGAATTATACGGAAGGCAGACAGGGTGTTCCAGAGGCAGAGGTGGCTCTATGCACTTAGCATCTCCGGAGTGGGGATTACCAGGTAGTTCAGCCATCGTCGCTGGAACGATACCTTTGGCTGTGGGAACAGCCCTGGCTTTCTCAATGCAAAGCAAAGACAGCGTATCGGTAGCTTTCTTCGGCGATGGTGCGGCAGGAGAGGGCGTATTCTATGAGTCGCTCAACTTCGCATCGCTTAAGAAGCTGCCAGTAATTTTTGTCTGCGAAAATAATCTTTACTCCACCCACTTGCCCATATCTGCCTGTCTTGCAGACGTCCAAATTTGGAAAAAGGCTGAAGCGTTCGACATGCCTGGAATTCGCGTCGATGGAAACGATGTAGTGAAGGTCTTCCAGTCGGCAAAGAAAGCGGTTGAGCTGTCGCGCCTGGGCAAGGGGCCCACCTTGATAGAGTGTATGACATATAGATGGCGGGGACATGTAGGCCCAAATGATGATCTTGATAAGGGACTCAGGAGTAAAGAGGAGTTGGATTATTGGATGAGTAAATGCCCTATTAGAGCGTTTGAGGAGTTCATATTGGCACGTGGCATTATATCAGACTCAGAGAGAATCAAGATAATCAAAAGCATTGACAAGGAAATCGAAGATAGCGTCACCTTTGCCAAGAATAGTCCCTACCCTGATGAACACGACTACATCAAGTATGTGTTCAAAACGTAAGTGAATAATCAAATGCGGCAAATATCCTACGCACAAGCTATTAATGAAACACTACTCCAAATGATGGATAGGGATTCACGTGTATTCATAATCGGTCAAGGAGTGACCAGTCCGTGGTACGTGGGAACGACTACTGTAGGACTTCTCGATCGATTTGGCTCCGAAAGGATAATTGATACTCCCGTATCTGAAAACGGTGTTAC
>Ga0315274_10008048_pt1 | contig 15253 bp, 11 predicted proteins | sample YL17G02_20_MG_FD_203700 | JGI IMG/M metagenome (GOLD analysis project Ga0315274, IMG submission 203700) | Sediment microbial communities from Yellowstone Lake, YNP, Wyoming, USA - YL17G02_20 | ecosystem: Environmental > Aquatic > Freshwater > Lake > Sediment | place: USA: Wyoming | collected... | reverse complement strand
CTGCGCCAGATTCGCCGGCCTGGTTGCATCAAGGTGCTTGGTTTTGACGGGCTAAAGGCGCAGATCGCCGCGGCGGAGGCGACGGGACTCGGCCATATGTTGGTCACGGCGCATCTGGGCAGCTGGGAGCTGTGCGCCTATTATGCCCAAAAAGCAGCCAGCAAACCGCTACATGTTCTGGCTAAGCCATCGCGCAGCAAGCTGCTGACGGCCTTTCTCGACGTGCTGCGAGGGCGTATGGGGACCCATGTTTTATGGACGGACAAAAAGACGCTGCTGCGCGATATGCTGGAAGCCCTGCGCCGCCGTGAAGCGCTGGGCTTTGTCATGGATCAAAAGCCAGAGGGGCGAAGTGGCCCGGTCGTACCTTTTCTTGGGGTGGCGACCGAGTTTGTCTTTGGGCCGGAGAAGCTGGCGCGTAAGATCGGGTGTCCGGTGATCGCCATCTTCTGCGTCCGAGAGGGCCCATTGACCTACCGCTTGCTTAGCGAAACCTTGTTTGGTCCACCGCGGCCTGCGGGGCCTGCGGGGGCGGGGGCAGACCCAGCCTGCGCTCAGTCCACTGCGGATGGTGCCGTGACGGCACGCTGCGCCGAGGCGATTGAACGGGTGATTCGCGCCTATCCGGAGCAATGGACCTGGACCTACAAGCGGTGGCGGGAGACAATCTGACCTGGCGCGGCACTAGTGGCAAGCTGGCATCGGCAGAGGGTATGAGCATGGCCGTATTTGAATCATGGCTGCATCGTTGGTTTCACGTCTCGGTGCGCGGCCTGGTCGAGTTTGTCGTGGTAGCTGCGGTGTTTATCTGTGCCGTGCCAACGCCGCAGTCGCTGCTGTGCGGCGCCGTTGTCAGCGCCCTTGGCTTGGTCCTGCGCGTTTGGTCCTCGGGTTACGTGCGCAAGGCCGAGCAGATCGTCGGGCCATTTCGTTGGCTGCGCCATCCGCATTTGCTCGGCTCGCTGTTGCTTTTTTTGGGCCTGTGTTTGGCGGGTCGTAACGCCCCTGTCACAGCGGTGTTCTTGGTGGCGATGGCCATCCTGCACGATAGGGTTTACCTCCGCGCAGAAGCCGCTGCGGCCGCCCAGATTGGGCCGGCCTACACGCTCTACCGCGGCGCGGTGCCAGCGCTGCTGCCGCGGTTGTGGCCATATGCGCTGGCGGCGACCGGGCTGCAGCCGCGCTTTGCTTGGCGCCAGGCCTTACTGCGTGGGCGGCAGCGTGAGCTGGGTGCCGGGGTAGGCCTGATTTTGGCCTGGGTCGCGCTGTACGGGCTCACCCTAGTGCCGCCTCTGCGCCAGACGCATGTGGTGGTGGCCTTGGTCGCTTTGGTGTCTGTCGTTGCGCGCTTTGTTTATTATGCTAGCGTGCGGCGTAAGCCTCGTTAGCCGGTCGCTTATCTCTCCATGCTGCATTCAGGAGGACTATCATGACTTCATCACATACTTCGCCGCATACCTCGCCATATCCCGACTTTCTGCAGATTCAGGAGCTGCTGACTGAGGAACAACGTTTAGTGCAAAGCACGGTGCGCGATTTTGTTGCCAAAGAGATTGAACCCAAGATTCGCACAGCCTATCTGGAGGAGCGCTTCCCCACCGACATCATCCCTAAGCTGGGCGCCCTAGGTCTGCTCGGTTCGAATCTCAAGGGCTATGGCTTACCGGGTATGGACCACATTTCCTACGGTCTAGTGATGCAAGAGCTGGAGCGTTGTGACTCGGGGATTCGCAGCTTCGCTTCGGTGCAGGGCGCCTTGGTCATGTTTCCAATACACGCCTTTGGTAGCGAAGCCCAAAAGCAGGAGTGGCTTCCGAAACTCGGCAGCGGCCAGGCGGTCGGGTGTTTTGGTCTGACCGAGGCCAATGGCGGCTCCGATCCCGGGGCCATGCAGACACGGGCTGAGGATAAGGGAGACCATTGGGAACTGAATGGATCGAAGATGTGGATCACCAACGGCAACCTCGCCGATGTCGCCGTGGTTTGGGCGGCGACGAAGGACGGCATTCGCGGCTTTGTCGTGCCGACTAAGACTCCTGGCTTCACCGCGCGCAAGATGGAGGGCAAGCTGTCGCTGCGCGCCTCGGTGACGTCGGAGCTGTATTTCGACCATTTAAAGTTACCTAAGGACGCCGTACTGCCGCTATCCCAAGGCTTGAAATCACCGCTTAGCTGCCTAACGCAGGCGCGCTACGGCATCGCCTGGGGCGTGCTCGGCGCCGCCGAGGCATGCTTTGACGAAGCGGTGGCCTATGCCAGCGACCGCGTCACCTTTAAGAGGCCGATTGGTCATACCCAACTGGTCCAGCGCAAGTTAGCTATCATGCTGTCGCGTCTGACCCAGGGTAAACTCTTGGCTTTGCGCCTCGGTCAGCTGAAAAACGCCGGTCAGCTGCACTTCGCGCATGTCAGCATGGGCAAGCAAAACAACGTCGAGATGGCGCTCGAGACCGCGCGCACCTGTCGTGACATCCTCGGTGGTAACGGCATCATGATCGAGTACAAAGCGATGCGCCACATGTGCAATCTGGAGACAGTGTTTACTTACGAGGGAACCAACGATATCCATCTGTTGATCGTTGGAGCCGAGATCGCCGGTAAGCAAGCCTTTGGTGCCTAGGCTAACCCAAGGTAACCAGAACCTTCCTCGTCTCTTAGAGGTTTTGTGCTAAGTCTAGCCGGAGGACTGGCAGTAAGGTTTGATCGCGGTAGGCCGATACCTTAGTCACGTGGGCCACAGGTGCGGCTCTCGTCTCGGGAGCGGCATGCAAAAGGCGATCGCACAAAAGCTAGCGGAAGCGAACAAGCTCATCTTCGTCAAAAGGTATGGCGAGGCGGAGCAGCTGCTCGACCAGTTACTGCAGACCCCAGAAGGTGGCGCAGAGCTACTGGTCCATATGCGGCGCATCGAACTTGGCACCATGCTCAAGAGTTTGGCCAAGCTGCGTACCCACTATTTGCAGCGCATGCAGGCAGAGCGTGATCATGGCGCCATTGAACTCTGTTTGGCCTTCGTCGAACAGCAAGGCGAGCTGATCACCCCAAGCGAGGCGACGAGCGTCTTTCAGGATATCATGCGGCGCCACGGTCCAAGCGCGCCGGCATACTATGGCATTGGCTGCAGCATGGAGCAGCAGGGCAACTTTGAGCGAGCTATTTTTAACTACCAGAAGGCACTGAATCTTGATCCCGAATGGTTCGTTGCCTACTTTGGGCTGAGTCAGGTCCATTATCAGATGGGTGACGAGCGCCGTGGTGACCAGTTCTTCTACCTCTTTGAACAGGCCGCCCCCTTTAATGTTTATGGCAATTTTGAAACCCATAGGCAGCTATCCACGGAATTTCTCCAGCGTGAGCGCTACCTCGAAGCTGAGGCGGCCATCCAAGCCTTATCGGCCTGGTGGGTTGAGCATAAGGGCACTTGTCCCCTGGAAATTCAAATCTATGAGATGCTCGCCATGGCGCGCATCCAGGCGGCCCAGGGTGATCATGTTCATAGCGAGATCCAAAAGAGTCGGGCCCATGCCTTGGCCGGAGGCGCACTCGATGACCCACGCACCAAGGAAAACGTCCTTTATTTTATCGCTAAGGTGACCGAGGACTTTGAGGGTCTGACCCCGGCCTTGCCATTTTACCAGCGCATTTTGAGCTCCGAAGGAGCATCGCAGGGAGTGGTGCAAAAGATTGGCAGCCAGTTGCTTGGGCTTGGCGAGCACCAGCTAGCGCAATCGATGTTTACCGAGGCCTATCAGGCACATCCAGAAAACCCTGATGTGCGCTTTTGCCTCCTGGTAGCCAACCTGAAGCTCGGCGGTGTCAATGTCGAGGAGTACCTGATCGGTCGGGAACGCCTGCGGCAGTTAGTCGAGAACAGCGGCGACAAAGTTGAGCTGCTGGCCTTACTCCATAGTCTACTGGCGAAATTTAGCGGTGACGCCGATGTGCAAGGGCATATTGCCGACGTTTATCTGCGCTTAGGAAATATCGATCGCGCTGGTAAACACTACGACGCAATGTATCAGCTTGACCGCGGCAACCGCGTGACGGCGCTCAAGTATGCAGCCTTTGTCATGCAATATAAAAGCGCTGATCGGGCCATGGAGATCCTTAGTTCGATTCATACGACTGAGGGTTTGCCAGCCACGAGTCAGGCCGAAATCTATTGGCTAAAATCGAGTTTCTATTCGCAAAAGCAAGATTTCCACATGTCGCTGCAGCTACTTCGCAAGGTGCAGACGATGGACCCATGGAACGTCGCCTACCTACTGTCAGAGATTACCAGCCTCATGCATCTCGCGCCGCTGGATGCCGATCTAAAAGAAGTCGATGCCATGTTAGCAGGTCTAAGTCATGGTGATGAGTCGCCAGAATCCTGGGTGGATTTTGATCAGCGCACCGGACTAATGCTCGAGCAGCACGCCTATGAGCTGGTCTATGCCCGGCGCAAACTACGCTATCTATATGCGAGCGGCGCTTCGGCGCCACTTTTGGCCCTGGTTCAGGCCGCGTGCAAGTACGACGCGGGACGTGCGACCTATGACTTTATGAAGTTGCTCAACACCAATTTTGATAGTCCAGATATTTATTGGGCACTCGGGATTCTATTCAAGGAATTATGGCAGCTAGAGACGGCAACCGTTTGGTTTGAACAGATGCTGCTTTTTCCGGCGTTACCGCCTATGGACCAAGCGAAAGCCTATCTGGAGCTGGCCGATTGTTTTGTCTGGCGCGGCAAATCCATCGACAAAGCCGTCGAATATGCCAAGTTGGCGATCGATCTAAACCGTGAGCGCGGCGAGAAAAACCTAAAAGTTTTAGCTCACTGCTATCTCAAGGCGGGCCTTATAAGACAGGCGACGGCGGTCCTGTCCGAGCTACCACCCGAGGTAAGCACGGAAGCTCGCTATTTGCAGGGTCTACTGCATTATCGAAACGGCAGTCGCGAGCTTGCCAATCAAGTCTGGAAGCCGCTTTTATCGACCGCCAGCGAAAGTCTGCGCTTGCACACGATGAAGCAAGACGTCCTCAAGTACTATTTTGAGGGTGTGCCCTACTTGAAGGCGAATTAAGCCTGTATCAGAGCTTGATGCAGACTCTACCTTCCCGTTTTGGTAAGGAAAAATCCTTCGCCGAATGGAGAAAAACATTGACGGGTGGGGCGTTTTATGGAGAATAGGTCTCGAGCTAAGACGAACATATTTTATTGCTAAGCATGGTTGCCGGTATCCCCTGGGCTGACATTGGATTCCTCTGATTTCTTTGGAGGATTTCGACAAGGCTCAAGGAAACCTAAAGTTATAGGTCGAATCGACCGATAGCTGCAGCCGTAGTTGCTCTGTTCATGACCAACGCTGCCCGCGTTGGTTGTGCCAAAACGACCACTAACAGGGGTGATGTTGTGAGGTTCAAAATCGAACGGGTCGGGGGATCGAAAGCCATGCAAAGTTTGTCCCAGATTTGTAGTAATTGCACCGTCGAGTCCAAATGCCGCAAGCGCGAATTTAGCGTCGAAGCATGGACGGTCTTGGTGATCTGGAATGAAGTTCAAGCCGCCGCTGTCGATCAGCCGCTGTGCGATGAGTGCTACAATGAGCTGCGCGAAACGCTCATCGATCGAGCCAGCGACGTCGCCGAGGCCTTGTTGGTTGGTGCTGACGCTAAACCAGCCGGAGGAACGAAGCACGCCTCTCCTGGTCGCTCGAAGGTGCGCAGGGCAAGCTGAGTTTATATCTCAGTCTGCAAGATCCTTGTTGCAGAAGGTTTGTTTATCGGCTTTTACTTGTTTACCAAGTCGGGCCGTCTAAAGTTTTGACGCTACCTGTCGACATATCCTCCAGACGTTACGCTACTCGCGCCAACCAGTCTTGGAGGGTCCTCTCCCATGCCAGGGAATCTGCTCACCAGTGTCCAGAATCTTTGTGTCATCAGCAAAAAGTCGCTACTAACCCCAGATCAAGCTTATGCAAAAGGACAAGGCGCCTACGGCGAGGCGTTGCGCTTGATGTGGGCGGGTGAGTATGCCGAGGCAGCGGATAAAGTCGCTGCGGCATTGGCGGCGGAGGATGTTCCTACCGTGCAACGCTTCGCTTCCTATCGGTTGTGGATCGAGGCCCTCGCTGAGCAACAGGATCACGCAGGGCTACGACAGCTAGGTCAACACCTGTTTCGGCTTGGCCAGGGCGATGAGGAGGTGCAACCGACCTTTGCCGCATTGCGTGGGATTGCTCATTTCGAATGCGATGAGCTTGGCGCCGCCCAGCTCCTTGCCCGTGCCGTTCAAGGTGACGAGCCGAGTCCTTACAGCCTTGAGCTGGTTCAGCTAGTCGCGAGCCGCGCGCCGGGTCATGCGGACCCAGCGCTTGCGCGTAGTCCTTCGCCACTGATCGATTATTATCATTGGCAAACCCTAGCCCGCGGTCTGTTGCTCGGCCAACACCAGAGCGCACTGGCGCGGCTGCTGCTGACTCTGCGCGAGCAATCCCATGACGCGGTGTTGCCCTATTTGTTCGACTACCACCAGCACATCGACCAAGGCGACTACCAAGCTGCAGCTATCTCCGCGGCGCATTTAGTCGAGTTGTATCCCGACTCCATGGACTACGCGTACTTTTGGGCTTACGCCTTGTACGAAGATAAGAATTATCCACAAGCTCGGCAGATCCTCCAGGCCGTGGTGAAAAAGCACGGCGAAGACGATCCCGAGGTCGCTGGCTTGCTTGGGCACTGCTTGGCAAAAAGCGGTGATCTAAAAGCTGCGACAACTTGGCTTAAACGCTCCGTCGCACTACTCAAGGTTGCTGGTCTACCGACCTCGCACGTCAGTCTGCAGCTTGCCGATGCCGAAGACGAGATGCGTGGAGAAGAGCTGGATCCGGCGCTGACCATTCCCCGCATGACACGCAAATGGCTGGTGAGCCTGTCGCCACGGCGTTATCACGAGCTTTTGACCAGTCCAGTCGGTACCATTGATCGCCTGCTCAGGCCGATGGGACCGGAGCCGAAGGCGGGGGACTTTTGCTTTTTTGCCACGACGACGCAGGTTGATCCGCAAGGTAGCGCGCAGTGGCGTATCGTCGCCATTTATACGCTCGATAGCGACCCGATTTGGCATCCGACGCATGGCTATCACAGTGCGCTGCGTTTAGTAACGCGACTTACGGATGGTCTGCCGGTGGATATTCAAACACAAAAAGAACCAAAATCGGTATCAAATAAACAAAAAATCACCAAAATTAAGCGGCGTGATCAGCACATTAACTACGGTGTCTACGAGCTCGACAACTATGCCATCGACATCATCGAGGATGCCGTGCGGATGAGTCGTGATGATATGATTGAACGGCGGCGCGGCTCCGCCGAAAGTCGTCGGCCCACGGCCTAAGAAAGGAATCCCATGCGTATCGCTCCTTGGATGGTGCTCACATGTGTAGTCTGGACTGGGCTTCTCTTTGGAAATAGCGGCGGGGCACAAACCCAGTCGGCAGAGGGTGACCCTAGTCAAGTGCAAGGCGAGCCGGAGGTTATGGAAGCCGAAGCCGCGACGCCAGAGGTGACGCCCGACGCGGCACCGGCTGCCGCCTCGACTGATCCTGCTGCGGTTAAGCCTGCCAATGAGCAGGCGCCACCTCGCACGGACGGCGTCGCAGGAGACGATGCCCACCAGGCCCCTGCAGGTGCCGCTTCGGCGGCGCCAAGCCCGGTTGGTGCCGTAGCTTCCAGCAGCAATCCTGGAACTACAGGTAAGCCCGACCTTATCTCCAGCGGTGAGCGGGTATCGGTCCGCGATGGTGATTTTTCCGTGACGCCGCCAAAGGGCTGGGAGGTGTATGAGCACCTGGGCGACCTGACTCTACTCATGCAGATGCCGCATCAAGATGGCGTGAAATACCAGCGCACGATTCAAGTCGCGAGCTTTAGTAACCCTCGTTATATCGATGAGACCACGGCGAAAGAGTATGAGGAGGTCATTTCCCGCAAGTTTGCCGCCACTTCGGCCGCGATCGAAGGCTACCGCATCCGCAATCATTTGGTGATCGACATGGCCGATGGTCGGCAGGGCCTGCTGTTTTACAGCGAGTTCACCCTGGATGGTGTGGCCTTGATGCAGGCGCATATATTGGTCTCCTCGGCGGGTCGGCATTATCTCATGACCTATACCGACGTGGCGGAACATTTTGAAAGTGAAGCCGCCAACCAGTTTCTCACCGAAGCATGGGACTCGATGATTTCAGTCCAACTCGGCGCGCCGACGCCCGGGCGTTTTACCGCGATCATCTATGGTGCCGCTGCGGCTGTTACCACTGTCTTGGCGGCACTAGGCATCATCTGGTTTAGACGCCACCGCGCCGCGCGCCAATACCGAGACTACGCCGACGGTGACAGCGACGGTACCCTCGAAGGCAGCCTTCCCGCGACGAAGATGAGTAGTACTGCCGGCTCTGCCCTGTCACAGTTCACGACAAAGCCACAGCACAGTGCCCAGTCCTCGCACTTTTCGAGCCTTAACTCCGAGTCGTCCGAAATGCTGTCCAAGCCCAGTAAGAAGGCCAAAGCCCAGTCAAGCGAGGGTGCTTCTCCACTCAGCATGGTGGCCAGAACCACCAAGAAGACCAGCAAGAAGCCCGAGACCATGTACAGTGAACGCGATGAGCCGCTGGGTCTGGATCTGGACGATGACGAGGCGGTTTAGACCTGGTTTGCGCGTATAAGCGCCTTGCACCGCGGCAAACATTGGCTATACTGCAGCCCTCGCTTCCAGTCCACGTGCAGCGAGGGAAAGTGCGGGAATCAACGTGTTTGCAGCGATGCAGTTTACCAAGGGAATATTGCGCCTCATCGACCAGCGCCTGCTGCCGCAAGAGGAGGTTTGGCTCGAATGCCGGGGTCTTGAGTCCGTCGCCTTGGCGATCGAGGACATGGTGATTCGTGGCGCACCGGCGATCGGCTGCGCGGCCGCATACGGCCTCGCTCTGGACGTCCAGGTTGCAAGCCTTGGCGGTGGCACGTGGGACGACTACAAAGCGCGCTTTCACGCTGGTATCAGCCGCTTGGCGCGGACGCGTCCAACCGCAGTGAACCTATTTTATGCTCTAGACCACATGCGTCAGCTTGGTGCCACGCTGGCTTCGACCCTGTCCATCGCCGCAGCAGCGGAGGAGATCGTCAAGCTTGCCGGAGACTTGGCCGCGGACGACCTAAAGACCTGCCAGGCGATCGGCGCCCATGGTGCCAGATTAGCCGAAGGACGCAAGCTGCGGATTCTGACGCATTGCAACACCGGTAGTCTGGCCACGGCGGGGTATGGCACCGCCTTAGGCGTGATTCGCTCGTTACACGCAGCAGGCCAAGTCGAGCTGGTCTATGCCGACGAGACTCGGCCGTACTTGCAGGGCTCGCGCCTGACCGCCTTTGAGTTGCGCTCGGAGGGGATTCCCTACAAAGTGATCGCCGATTCGGCCGCAGCATATCTCATGCAGTTGCAGCAAGTTGACTGGGTGATCGTTGGTGCTGATCGCATTGCTGCCAACGGCGACACCGCCAACAAGATCGGCACCTATGGTCTTGCCGTGCAGTGCCGACATCATGGTATTCCATTTTATGTTGCCGCACCGCTCGCCACCTTCGATACGACGTTGGCCACCGGAGCGGAGATTCCGGTGGAGGAGCGGACCCCTGACGAGATTCGCTACACCGGTGGCAGGCAGATGACGCCCGTGGACGCTCCTGTGTACAATCCGTCCTTCGATGTGACGCCGGCTACCCTAATTGCCGGACTGATCACCGAGAAGGGTGTCCTCAAGCCACCCTACACCGAGTCCATTGGCAGGCTGCTGCGCAATAGCAATTGACAGATGCGGGGGTCTTTGCGACAAGCAAAGCTCGCTGGTGATAGGTTTGGGGGTATAGCTCAGTTGGTTAGAGCGATACGTTTACACCGTATAGGTCCACAGTTCGAATCTGTGTGCCCCTACCATCCTCGGCCGCTGGGCTAGTAGGCCCCTGGCTGCTGGCCTGCGATGCCCTGACGCGATTCATCCCAGCATGCAACTCCCTGTCTTTGCGGGTTAAATGCCGACAACGTGAGTTTGGCTAAAGTTTTTTGCCGGCCTGTCCGATAAGGGTTTTAGTTCAGCAATCAGGACTGCTGGCCTCGTAGGTCGGCATAAGCCGGAGGCATTCTGTTATGGTCGTTAAAACTCCCGTCATTCTGAGTTCAGTGGTGCTCTTGCTTGCGACAACCTGGGGTTGCAGCACGGCGCCAACACCTGCCGGCAACACCAACGCGTCGAAGCAAGGCGGAGCCAATGCCACCGGCACAGACTCCACCGGAGCGGGCAGTGGCACTCCTGGGGCGCCGGCAGCCACCCCTGGCACCCCTGCCGCTGCTGGTGCAGCGACGACGACACCAGTCGATCAAAAAACTGCGACGGCACCCGCGACCGGCGCGACGGCCACGAACGCAAGCGGCTGGTGCGCGGCTGCCGCGGCGACGTCCATCGTCAAGACGCCTGGAATGGCGAAGCCCTTCGCCCAGCTCTGTGCTAACGGCCAAGCGACGACCTTTCTTGCCGATACATTGGTCAAAACGGCTTATGCTGGCACTGGGGCCCCTGCGCTGCAGATGATCAATCCGATCTCTGACCCAAGCGGCACCGTCACCGCATTCTTCGGCGTGGGCATCAAGCTGCCGCTGACCTCCAAAGTGGAGTTTGGCGCTGGCGCCCTCGGACAGGGCAGCGTCGCCAATGCAATCCAGTTAGTTAAAAATCAGGGCGACACCCCTGGCGCCATCACCTCAGTACCGGTAGCGTCCAACCCAGACAAGGGCTGGGTGCGTGGCTGGACGATTGAGAACATCTCAACCAAGGCCGTGGCCATCGTCAACATCAAGACTGACTATATCACCCAGGTCGATCAGTATGACTTAGGTGGTGGCTACTATATGTACACATCGCAGCTTAAAAAATCGATCGAGACGATGAAGGACTACCAGTTGCTCACAGCGTCCTTTGACATCAACGGTGTCGGCTACCTCCTGACGGTCGCCCAAATTGCCGCGGATGATCACGGCTTCTCGTCGATTGCGATCCAGGCCGTGAGCGATATCGCCACTGCAACGATCAAGTTTATGTACACCACGGCGACGGCGAAGTAAGCCGGAGCTGAGCCTAGAAGCTGTAGGAAATTCCAGCGCTACCCATGATGACTTTTAAACTAAAGGTGCCTGGTTGGTAAAATCCATCGGGCACCAGCAAAGCGCCGTACATATAAACTGCCGCCATTTCGATGTAGGAGCTGCGTCCCATCGAGTAGCGGTAGCCACCGGAGTAGATATTGCGCGGGACAGCTTCGAGCTGTCCGATTCGGACACCACGGACTGAGGGGAATTGGGTACTCGTGCTGTCGACCGGATCCCCCGCGCGCATATTGCCGCCATCCATGCCAAAGGCTGCCTCCAGGCGATGCTTTGGGGTTAGCCAGACCCTGGCGCCGACGGTGATATCATTGGTATCGATAAAATCAGTCGCGTCCCCATCGGTGCCCAAGCCTTGCTTGTAGATGCTGCGTCCAGCGCTCCAGTTCTCGCGTACAAAATCAAAAAAGGCGCCGAAATAACCAATCCGCCCTTCGATACCAAAACCGATCTGCGCCGGATCAAAGCCGACCCCCTTGAAGTCCTGGTTTTGAAAGACCGGTTCGGTGGCATTACTGGAAGCGGTGTTTACATCTAGCGACCCGGTATAGGTTCTCGTCACGGCGGTCTTGTAGCTGAGGCCGATGGTCACGCTGTGTGGCAGGTTGAGCCGAGTGCCGACGACGTACTGTTTCGAGGTGCCCTTGTAGTCGGCGTTTAGGGTGACGCGGTCGGTGCCTGACTTTACCAGCGAGACCTTGGACTGGTCGCTGTAGTAAAGCAGGCTAACGCCAATCGCAAACATTTTGTTGAATTGGACGGATGAACCGACTGCGGCACGAAAGGCTGTTTGATTACGGGTGACATTCGAGGCTTCAATGGTGCCCGGTGTAATTTGCGCCGGAACGCCATTGTCGACTTGAGCGGTACCATTGCCAAGGGGTAGCATGGCGACGCCAAGCGCAAGCTGCGGTATGGGCTTCCATGCCAATCCGAAGCTGGCTAGTGGCGTCGTCGCAGTGAGAACTGCTGGGACGTAACTGCCCGTATCGGCGTTTTGGTAGGTATAGGTGATCTGCGCCATCGACAGATCGATTTCGGGCTGCACGCCCCGGGTGGTGCTAAGGTTTGCCGGGTTAAAATACATCGATGTGGCGCCGCGCGACACGGTTTGGCCAGCGCCTGCCGCTGCCTTGGCCTGGATTCCTGGCATAAGGAAGTCAGCTGCTAGCGCACGGGGAGCCAGAGTCAGCGCGAAGCTTAACCAGGCGAGACCTGCGATCGTCGATATAGGCTGCACGTGCTTCATTGTTAGAATTTTATCACAGGTAGATCTTTGGTTTATCATAGACTGATGTCCCACGTGGACGGTGGCACCGTGGTGGCGTCAAGGGCTGCTGTGGTGGGCCCGGATGTGATTAGGTAAAAAACTATCTTTTGCAGGAGCGACCAACATGGATCATCGTTGGAACGGGACCAATTTTCTCGGCGTTACGGCCGTGGCCCAAGCGTCAGCCTTGGCGCACACAAGGCTATACCGCTTCCTTGCCGCGTCGGACGCCGCGGATGCGGTGATGCGCATCCTTGTCGCGCACCTGGCATTGACTCCCGCCGACCTAGCGCTGGTCGAGGACTTCACCTTGAGCTTGGGTGGGGCAGGACGACACCTCGCACTGGTGAGCTACTTCCAGCAGATGGCCGAGAAGATCGTCACGGATGCCGAGTTGGCAGCCTATGTCGTTCAAGAGTTTTTCGTCTCGACCAACTACATTGCTTATTACAAAGGAGATGCGCCACGGTTACAGATGTTGGCGGATTTAGAGCAAGGTCCAGAGGCAGAGGTGGCGCTAGCCTAAAGCTCGGTGCATAGACGAACATTTCTCCAAGAAAAACCGACTATATACAATATAAATAGACAGCTATAGATTGCTATATCCGCCATTTATCCGTCATCGCTAGGCTGGCGTAGACGTCCAGGACCGCCTTATCCGCCAATGGTTCCCAAGCCACCTATCGACAGTCTTGGCTCGGCACTTGCTGGATTTTAAGAGGGTGATGCTCTGCAAAAAAAGTCTGATGCCATTTATTGCTCCGGCGCAGAATGGAGGCCGATGGCCTGCAGCACGACTGCGGCGATGCCTTCGCTGCTCTCGCTGAGCCTGTGGCCACCTGGAAGCTTGACCGCCTGGACGCCGCCTAAAAGTTTCGGGCAAAGCGCCTTGTGATCGTTGGCGCCGAAGAAGCACAAGCGCTTAAGCTCCTTGAGCTTGGCCAACTCCGGTGCCACCAGTTGGCCGTCCTCGGCATCGTCGTCATCAAACCATTCAGCGAGTTGGAATTCAAAGCTGGCTTTGGCCGAAGGGCTAATAAGAGCGACTAGCGGCACGGCGGTCTTGGTCGCTCCTGATAGGCGCGAGACCATGAACGGCAAAACATCGGCCCCAAAGGAGTAGCCGATGATGATGGCTTTTTGCTTGTGCCATTCATTCAGGTAGTAGGTGAGTAGTCGCTGCAGATCAGCGCCGCTGCCGTCTGGAGTGCGTTCGCTCCAGAAATACTGCAGCGAGTCCAATCCGATCACTGGAACGCCGGCCTCAGACAGGCCATCTGCAACGTCGCGGTCTAGCCCAGCCCAGCCACCATCACCGGAGATCAGGACCGCCAGATAATCGGTCTTTGACGCCTCGGGCGGTGCCGTGACTTCGACCAGCGGTAAATCGACGTCGTCTAGGTTAGGCGCTGCGGCCTTTGCGGTGTCCGTGCTCCTGCCGCGACTCTGCGCGGTATTGATCTGGGCGCGCCGGACAAAGGCCGTTGCGCTGACATCGCGAACGGCGCGTACAAATTCCATCTGCCAGCGTCTCTGCACGCCAAATCCGTGGCCCACTAGGTCGAGAGCCACCAGTCGCGCATTGCCCGAAGCGGCGACGAACGCTTCTGTTTGCTTCAGAGCACAAACTTGATCGACGCGCCCGTGCAATGCCACCCAGAGTGACGGTAGCTGCCTGCTGGGCAGGACGTCATAGCCTCGATGGACGCCTTTCTTGGTCGTGCGGCGCGGTTTACTGGCGAGGCCGTCGCCTTTGCATAAAGGCTTGCGGCTGGCGATATCGGGACAAAAGCCGAGGCTGATCGCACCGTCGAAGGTTCCAGCCGGAGCCGCCGCCAAAGCTGCGTATGCCAGCGTGGCACCGGAGGAGTAGCCGACTAGGAGCGGCCGCAGGTAGCGGCGTATGCCCAGTCGCCGCAGCACTACTTGGGTGAGGGCTTGCAGATCCGCTGGTGGATAGATGCACGATTCTTTGCCTTTGGCCGTCGCCGCCAAATAGCGCGGCACATCGACGCCGATCACCAGGTAGTCCTTGCGATAAAGCATTTGAGCCATATCGATCACGCCCTGATTCCAGCCACCGTCTCCGGACAGAAACAAGACCACGTGGGTCGGGGTTTTTGGTTTATAGACCGCGACGGTGCCAAAGCGGCCAAAGCTGATACCAGTCACCAATCCATCCTTGGAAGGTGCAGGGGACGCGGGTAGCGAGCGAGGTTTAACGCCAATGATCTTCGGCGCAGAGCCGTTGCCGGCCGCACCAGGACTCTGCACGGTGGTGGGCGGAGGGCCTACGACGGCGGGAGGAGCAACCGTGTTGCTGTTGCCGGCGCAAGCGGGGATCACCACGGTTAGGATCAACAGCCATGACTTAAACTTGAGCTGATTCACCGCGTGATAGCTCCTTTGAACCCGGCGTTGATCAGAGTGGCGATGTTGGCGAGGATGTAGGGCAGCTGCCGACCTGGAGGGCTGGCGATGTACTTCGGACGCCACTCGGGTGCGAATTTGTCCTTGTAGTCGCGCAGCCCTTGAAAATGATAAAGGCGCTCGCCACGCTCGAACAGTGTGGCACCAAGCCGACTCCACAGAGGTGCGAGCGGTCGACTTTCCATACCAGAAAATGGTGCCATGCCAAGGTTAAAACGCTGGTAACCAGCGTCTTGGCCCCATGTGATCAGTGAGATCATCAGGAAGTCCATGACGCCCGCTGGGGCATCATCGCTAAAGCGCATGAGGTCGAACGAAAGTTCGCCTTTGTCTTCGGCTTCCCAGAGATTGGCGAAGCA
>Ga0315274_10008046_pt1 | contig 15255 bp, 12 predicted proteins | sample YL17G02_20_MG_FD_203700 | JGI IMG/M metagenome (GOLD analysis project Ga0315274, IMG submission 203700) | Sediment microbial communities from Yellowstone Lake, YNP, Wyoming, USA - YL17G02_20 | ecosystem: Environmental > Aquatic > Freshwater > Lake > Sediment | place: USA: Wyoming | collected... | reverse complement strand
GAGGATCCCCCCCACAAAGTGCAGCGCCATCGGGCTCAACCCCGCATACCCGCTGCCCGCAAACAACGGCTTGCCCTTCTTCCACAGCGAAATGTGCGTGTGCATCCCCGATCCGTTGTCCCCAAACAGCGGCTTGGGCATGAACGTCGCCGTCTGCCCGTGCTTCCGAGCAACATTCTTCACTACGTACTTGTAGATCATCATCTTGTCCGCACAGCTCACCAACGTGTCGAACCGAATGTCGATCTCCGCCTGACCCGCCGTGGCCACCTCGTGGTGTTGGCGCTCGATCGCCACCCCGAGCTGCTCCATCACCAGGCACATCTCCGTCCGCAGGTCCTGCTGCGTGTCCGCCGGCGCCACCGGAAAATAGCCCTCCTTGTTCCGGATCTTGTTGCCCAGGTTCGGCCCCTCCTCCCGTCCCGTGTTCCACACCCCCTCGCCCGAATCCAGACTGTGGAACGAGCCGTTGCTCTTATAGTCATACTGGACGTTGTCAAAGACGAAGAACTCCGCCTCCGGCCCGAAATAGGCCGCGTCCCCCACCCCGGTGCTGACCAGATACTTCTCGGCCTTCTGGGCGATGCCCCGCGGGTCGCGGGAGTAGGCCTCGAGGGTGCCCGTCTCGGCGATCGTGCAGGTCAACGAGAGCGTGGGCACGGCCATGAACGGGTCAATGAAGGCCGTGGCCGGGTCGGGCATGGCCAGCATGTCGGAGGCCTCGATCGACTTCCAGCCGCGGATCGACGACCCGTCGAAGCCGAGGCCCTCGGTGAACACCTCCTCGGTCAGCTCGGCGATCGGGCAACTGAAGTGCTGCCAGGTCCCGAACGTGTCCACGAACTTGATATCCACCATCTTCGCGCCGGCCCCCTGGGCCAGCTCCATCACTTGCTTGGGCGTGCTCATAGTCTCTTCGGAATGGGTAGAATCCAGTTCAAAGGCATGCGTCGTCCCAGCTACGTCACGAAAGAAGGGAAATCCCTAGACCGCCTGCTCGCCAGTTTCTTCGGTGCGGATTCGCACCGCGTTGTCCACCGGGCTGACAAAGACCTTCCCATCGCCGATTTTCCCTGTCTTGGCCGCTTTGACAATGGCCTGAACCGCCTCGTTCACGCGCGAGTCGGCCAACACCAACTCGATCTTGATCTTCGGAAGGAAATCGACCGTGTACTCGCTGCCGCGGTAGATCTCCGTGTGCCCCTTTTGCCGGCCAAAGCCTTTGACTTCACAGACCGTCATCCCTTCGACACCCACGGTTGAGAGCGCCTCTTTGACGTCTTCGAGTTTGAAGGGTTTGATGATGGCTTCTATCTTCTTCATGATCGTTGTGCAGCGGACGCGATACTAGTCCTCGGTCAGGGGCTGTAAACAGTATTCTGAATCTGAGGTCGAAGTCACTGCGAGGGGAATGTCGTGGGCACCGCGAACGACGATCGTTGGGGTGCGCGTCAAGGAAGCACCGCCGCATCAGCGAGGGCGGATTCGTTCTCTGTCCTTTGCTTAGGCATGTGAAACTCTGAGTGAGAAAAGTTAATACCCGCAACCCCTTCTTGACAACGATGCGCCAACATGGTTTCTTCCGGCACGATTTCTCACCGGACTCTGGCTCCCCGGAGGCTGGGTGCTCTTTGATAGTTGAAGGCAGATTTCGGTCCGGATTTGGTACAGATTCGGATCGAGTTACCCACTGAATCCTACGATTGTACTGATTCCGATAATTCCCCGGGCCTTTCCGGTCATCCCCTGACTGAAAGGCCCGGTTTTTTGCGTGTGGTCTGGTCCGTTAAGCCGGCTTGAGTCAACGCCCGTCCCCAACTTCGTCAGCTGCGAACCTCAGGGCAGCGTTGGGCCGACAGGGGCCGAACTCCAGCGCCAGTTCCCGAGCGCCTGGAACCGCAGCTCCGGTAGCCAGCCGCTCTCGGCTGCGGGGGAATTAACCCAGGTGAACCCGCTGATAATCAACGTAAATACGGCATGATTTGGGTCGTGAATGCACTTGACACACCTCTGCGGTTTCCTTGTTACTGGCGCGGTCATTTGGGCTTTCTCCTTCGGAAGGCCAACCCTTGAACGGTACGACAACGATATGAAAAAGCAGAGTCCTTGGTCCCTGATCGCTTTGGTGATGCTCGCACTGACATCCGGCGTGTTCGCCAGTGAAGCGGACATAAAAATCCCACTGCTGGACACCGTGAAATTCGCGGGCCTGAACGGCCTCAGCGGTACTGCGCTGATGTATCTGGGCATCCTCCTCTGCTTCATCGGCGCCGCCTTCGGTCTCGTGCAATACAAGCAGACCAAGGCCCTGCCGGTGCATGAGAGCATGTCCAAAGTCTCCCACATGATCTGGGAGACGTGCAAAACCTACCTGTTCACGCAAGGCAGGTTCCTCGCCATCCTCTGGGTGCTGATCGCCGCCTGCATGATTTACTATTCCAAGGTTCTTCAGGGGAACTCGCTAGGCCACGTGGTGGTGATTCTCCTCGCCTCCGTCCTCGGCATTCTCGGTTCCTACGGCGTGGCGTGGTTCGGCATCCGCATCAACACCGTCGCCAACTCCCGCACGGCGTTCTCCGCGCTGAAGGGAAACCCGCTCGCCACACTCGGCATCCCGCTGCGCTCCGGCATGAGCGTGGGCCTGCTCCTGGTCTGCGTGGAACTGTTCTTCATGATTTGCATCCTGATGTTCCTGCCGCGCCCACTCGTCGGCCCCTGCTTCATCGGGTTCGCCATCGGTGAATCGCTCGGCGCCTCGGTGCTCCGCATCTGCGGCGGCATCTTCACCAAGATCGCCGACATCGGCTCCGACCTGATGAAGATCGTCTTCAAACTCCCCGAAGACGATCCCAAGAACCCCGGCGTGATCGCCGACTGCACCGGCGACAACGCCGGCGACTCGGTGGGTCCGACGGCGGACGGTTTCGAAACTTACGGGGTGACCGGCGTGGCGTTGATTGCGTTCCTCGCCCTGGCGCTGGCGGCCAGCCCCACGATCTGCGCGACGCTCATCATCTGGCTGTTCACCATGCGTGCGCTGATGATCGTCACTTCGCTGGTGTCCTATTTCGTGAATGAAGCCATCAGCAAGGCCATGTTCGCTGGCAAGAAGGACTTCGACTTCGAGGCCCCGCTGACGCACCTGGTCTGGATCACCTCGGCGGTGTCCATCGCCATCACCTTCATCGCCAGCAGACTGTTGCTGGGCGACTTCAAGGATGCTGCGGGCAACGCTCAACCGGCGCTGTGGTGGGTACTCTCGATCATCATCAGTTGCGGCACCGTGGCCGGTGCGCTCATCCCCGAGTTCACGAAGATCTTCACCAGCACAAACTCGAAGCACGTCAAGGAAGTGACCAACTGCTCCAAGCACGGCGGTGCCTCGCTGAACATCCTGTCAGGCTTCGTGGCCGGCAATTTCTCGGCCTTCTGGATGGGCTTGGTCATCATGCTCCTCATGTTCACCTCGTATCATTTCTCGCAGAACCCGGCGCTGCTTTCGCTCATGCCGGCGAAGTTCCTGTTCGCCGCGCCGATCTTCGCCTTCGGCCTCGTGGCCTTCGGCTTCCTCGGCATGGGGCCGGTGACCATCGCCGTGGACAGCTACGGGCCCGTTACGGACAACGCCCAGTCGGTCTATGAACTGAGCCAGATCGAAGCCCGCAAAGGCATCAAGGAAGAAATCAAGAAGGACTTCGGTTTCGATGCGGACTTCGAGAACGCCAAGTATCAGCTCGAAAAAGGCGACGGCGCGGGCAACACCTTCAAGGCCACGGCCAAGCCCGTGCTCATCGGCACGGCGGTCGTCGGCGCCACGACCATGGTGTTCGGCATCATCATGCTGTTGCAGGGCATGTATGAGGCCCAGTTGGCTTCGGGAATTGCGGGTCCGTTCAAACCCGTCATCGACGCCTTGAGCATTGTGCAGCCGGAAATCATCCTCGGCCTCATCATGGGCGGCGCGGTAATTTACTGGTTCACGGGCGCTTCCTGCCAGGCGGTCGTGACCGGCGCCTATCGCGCGGTGGTTTACATTAAGGAGCACATGAAACTCGACTCCACCACGGCGTCGGAGAAGGACAGCAAGGAGGTTGTCCGCATCTGCACCGTTTATGCGCAGAAGGGCATGTGGAACATCTTCATCGTGGTGTTCTGCTTCGCGCTCGCGTTGCCGTTCTTCAACGCTTACTTCTTCATCGGCTACCTGATCGGCATCGCGTTCTTCGGCTTGTTCCAGGCCATCTTCATGGCCAACGCCGGCGGTGCCTGGGACAACGCCAAGAAAATCGTGGAAGTGGATCTCCGCCAGAAGGGCACCGACCTGCACGCCGCCACCGTCGTCGGCGACACTGTGGGCGATCCCTTCAAGGACACCTCGTCCGTGGCGTTGAACCCGGTGATCAAGTTCACCACGCTGTTCGGCCTGCTCGCGGTGGAAATCGCCGTGACCATGACGAACCAGAACACGAAGACCGCCATCGGCGTGTTCTTCTTCCTCGTGGCGCTGATCTTCGTCTATCGCTCGTTCTACGCCATGCGCATCCCCGAGGAGAAGTAGTCCAGACTGCCTTTTCGCGAAGCGAGCAGCGGCAACGCGGCTCGCTTCTTTTATGCGCAGTTCTCAACTGCCTGCTGGGGTGCGCCCTGGGGCGGGCAAGTGTTGGCCCCCGTGAAACGCAGTGGCCACACGTAAAGGATGCCGGACGCGCAGACACTTGAGAAGGGTGGTCGGAGCGACAGGATTTGAACGCGACTCGGTTTCGCGGGGTTCACGGCTTTCTCACGTTGGCACCCTTCCGGGTGCTCTTTCGCGTGCTGGATTTTCAGCAAACCAGACCGGTCTTCAAGCTGACAATCCATCCTTCCAGCACCGCCTTCCCATCCGAAAGCGGACACCATTTCCGCCCGGTTTCAGACTGATTCCCAGCGGAAACAGATGCACCAGCGGACTTCTGTCAGCGGCGGAATGAAAGTGGAGGAAAGCTGGCGGTTTGAAATTCCGTTTTCTTCCGTTGGATTTTCTTGCCGCGCTCCGCTGTAAGAGCCTGTTACAAGTTTCGATGAGTGAATCTGCGAAATACTGGGCGAATTCGCAGAAAAGCCGTTCAGCGCATGGCGGGGTCAAAATTCAGTTCGGCTTGCTGCGCTGCCAGTTCGCGCACCAGCGCCGGTTCCCTCGCCGTGAAATCGCCGTCCGTCAACATCGAAGAAGACCTCGGCAAGGCCGTCGGACGCAGAACCAAGGCCCCGGACGCGTTGTCGGTCGAAACCAGCACAAAGGCCGACGCCATGGCTTGGCGCGAGTCACTGGGCGGCGTGCATGTGCCGCCGGGAGTTCATCGATTCCACACCCACGAGGAGGCAGAGGAGTGGCTATGGCAAATGATCGCACGTCCACGTCCGAGTTAGAGCCGCAGCGGGATGATCGGGTCCAGGTGCCGTAGCCGCATCGGTTCGGGGCGATGCAACGCAAAGACGCGAAAGCGCAAAGGCGCAGAGAATTGCCGGCTCGATTTGAATCCGAAGCGGTCACCGGACTGTGAAACGTGAGGCGTGAACCGTGGACCCGGGCCTTGGGCGGGCTACACCGGGGGCGTGATCAGCGGAATCAGGTCCCGACCGTTGCGGTGGTAAACGGAGAAGTCGGCGCGATCGACCGTGATGACCCAGCTGTCGCGCATCAGTTCGGTCATCCGCACAATGCGCGCATCCGCCAGGTCCGTGCCACGGTCGGCATACTTTCGCAGCAGGGCCAGCACGGCAGCGGTCTATTCCGCCAGGTTGAAGGCCAGGACGATGTCGCCCGCCTGGACCATGCCCACGATAGCGGCCGGTTGGCCGGTCATGGCGGCGGCTTCAGCCAGGGCTTCGTGGCAGGAACAGAACGGCGCGCCGAGGGACTCGAGGGTTTGGCAGGCCCAGGCGTGGTGGCGGTCCTGGCGATTGAGCGCGGCGATGAGCGGGCCGGCATCGAGAATATTCTTCATGCCGTTCGACGCGACCATCGCCGGCGGTAGGTCTTGTTGACGCTGAGGTCAACCGGGCCTTGCATGGCCCCGAAGTGCCGGTACATCACAGCGAGGGCGCCCGGCTTGCGCAGCCGGTCAACGAGTGCCTGACGGGCTAGTTCGCCCTTCGAGAGACCGGTCTGACGTGCTGCATCCTCCAGCGCCCGGGCGAGCTCGGAACCCAGACGAATGGTCAAGGTGTCGTTCACGGGCGCAGAGTAACGCCTCGATGGCAGAGGTGCAAGACACACCAGACAGCGCAGAGATCGGAGATCGCTGGCTAACCCGCGGTCCGTCCTTCCGGAGCATGCCCAGCCGGCGGCAGGAAGCCGCCAGCCTCCTCATGCGTGTCCAGCTATCGAAAGCATGGCGCGAAGGCCTCGCCTGACCTGATTCGGATCTCCCAACCCTCTGGCCGGATCATGACCCTGACTGCGCCATCGTCACCCGTGAAGAACACCGGCACGCCGCGCCTCTTCAGCCGGCCCCGCAACGCCAGAGTCGGCTGCTCGCTCGCCGGGTACTCGCCGGTGCTCACAATGATCGCTCTCGGTTGGACGGCTTCGAGCAGCGCGTCGCCGAGCGGTTCGCCAATGTTCGGCATTCCGGCCACCACGATGTCGGCGCGCAAGTCCTTCTCCCGCTCCGCCAAAGCGCCTTGGCCGAGTCGGCCCAGGTCTGAACAGACCAGGATGCGCGTTCCGTGGAACTCGCCGAGCAACACCAGGGCGTGATCGTCGGCGAGTGCGAACCGATCGCTCGGGTCGGGATGGAGGACCCGCCATGCGCCGAGGCGGGTGCCGTGGCCTACGTGTTGTTGCTGGATCGGCGAACCGCCGCTCATTGCGGATTGCGGATTGCGGATTGCGGGTTTGGGAATGGGGACTCGCGGTGCTCGCGCCCCAGCCCTCGAGGTCGCGCCGGTCACCGATTCGATGGCGTTGCGATAGGCCTTGGACCGGAAGCGGACGTCGCTGGTGATGAGGCGGCGCACCTTGAACTCGGCCGCTATCGTCGGCGCCCCGGCGACGTGGCGGAGATCGCCGTGCGTCAGCACCAAGGTCGCGAGCCGGTTCTTCCCTTTCGCCCGCAGGAACGGCACGACCACACGCTGCGCCGCCGACTCATCCCCGCAGTCGATCAGCAGGTCGTCGGCGTTTCCCGGGGCATCGACGTAGAGCGCATCGCCGCCGCGCAGGGGCAGGACGGTTATGGTGACGTCAGTTCGGTGAGCCCAGGCATGGAACGTCCAAATGAGCGCGACGGCGGCGGCGCCGGCGCAGACCCATTTCAATCGACCTGCCTGGAAGGCCCAACCGGTTAACAGAGCGAAGACCAGGGCGTAATAGACCAGGAATCCGACCCAGCCGGGCGCGGAGACGTAGTAGTAAGCGCCGGGCAGTGCCGCGCACCCGTCGCTGACCGCGACCATGCATTTCATCCAGAACCATCCGCTGTGGTTGAACAACTCGGTCAGGGCGGGAAGCCAGTCGCCGCAGAGCAGGCTGCCGAGGCTGCTCATGAGCGCGAGACTGCTGAGCGGTACGACCAGGAGATTCGCGAGCAGACTGACCGGCGTGAACAGATGAAAGTAGTAAGCCACGAGTGGCACTGAGCCGAGCCACGCCGCCAGCGAGGTCGCGAGGCCGGTCGTGACGAAGCGAAGGGGCGGGTCGAGCCGGCGCCGCCAGCGAGGCCGCAGCTCGTCCGGCAGAAACGGGTCGTGTCGGAGCAGGCATTGGCGCCATTGCTCGATCGGCGGCAGCAGCAGGGCGAGGCTGAGCACGACGAAGAACGAGAGCTGAAAGCTGGCCTGGAAGAGCTGTTGCGGGTCCCAGACCAGGATGATGAACGCCGCCGCCGCGAGCGAGTTGAGCAGATCGACCGGCCGGTGCAGCATCCAGCCCACGATGATGACGCTCATCATGATCGTCGAGCGGATCGCGGACGCCTGCCAGCCGGTGGCGGCGGTGTAGAACCAGATGGCCGGGATAACCACCAGCCCGCAGGCGCCGCGAGGCACCTGCAACACCCGGAGCAGGCTGACGAGGATGCCGGCAATCAGCGCGATGTGAAGCCCGCTGATGGCGAAGATGTGCATTGTGCCCGAGCGCATGAATGCGGCCGAAACTTCGTCGGTGAGCGCGGTCTTCCACCCGAGCACCATGGCCCAGTTCAACCGGAGCGGTTCGTCCTCCTCCGGCAGCCCGCGCGCAAGTGTTCGTTGCGCCCAGGTGCGGAAGCGGTCTGCCAGGGGCGGGATCGGGGATCGATCCGGGGGGGCCGCGATCCGCCAGTCGCTAGTCGAGTCAGCGTGGAGTTGGAAGTAGATGCCACGGCGGGCGAGGTAATTCCGGTAATCGAACAGGCCGTCGGCGGCCGCCGGGGGGGGAGGCCGGAGAATGCCAGTGACTTCGACGGTTCTTCCGGCGAAGAACCCGGGTCCGAGCGGGCCGCGGGTGCTGATGGCCACGCGACCGAAGGCGGGTTGCCAGCGGTCGCCCTGCTTCAAGAGCTCGACCTCCACCTCAGCCTGGGTGTTGGTGGATCGGAGGGCGTTGTGTTGATAGAGCTGCCAGCCGGGCGTGTCGGGAAGTCGGCCCCGGATAGTGACGAGTTCCGTCTCGCCGGCGATGAGCCCGCGCAGGTCGTGAGGCGAAAGGATGGCCGTCCGACACGCCATCCCGGTCCAACCCGTCAGAAACACCAGGAGCCAGAGCAGGTGGAGCCGAAGGCGGGCGAACGAGAAGCCCGCCACCGCGGTGATGCCGCTGGCCGCGAAGAGCCAGGCGAGCGGCGGCTCCAGCCAGTTGCCGGCGAGGAGGCCGGCCACGTAGCAACACGCCGTCATGGCGAGGGGGCGCCGCATGGGGGCTCACGTCCGTTTGCGCCAGCGGCAAGTACTCCACACCAAAAACAACCCGCCGGCGGCGCCCGCGGTGTCAAGGCAGACATCCAGTGCGGAACCGAAGCGCGACGCGACGAGGGACTGATGGAGTTCGTCGCTGACCGCATAGAGTGCGGCCAGCGCGAGAGCCCACGCGGGTTCGCGCCAGGACCAGGGCCGAGGGTCGGGCTTCACCGGCCGGCGCAGCGCGCGCCAAAGCAGCATTGCCAGAATCGCGTACTCCGTCACGTGGGCCGTCTTCCGAACGACAAACACAACCTGACCGATCATCTCCTCAGGGAGGCGGGGAAACATCCAGCGGACCAGCGGACCGATGATGCGCGACGTGCGTTGGCTGGACATGAGGTCGGTGGAGCCAGAGAAGATGAGGGCCATCCAGACCAGCACTGGAAGCCAGTATTTGATGAACAGCCCTCTGCGCAACACGCCGGGATGAAAGCAGCCGGGCGCGGAGCGCGTCGAGCGCAAAGTCGGCGATGGGCTGCTGGCGGGGAAGACTGATCCGTCACCCCGTCCTGCTTATTGGGTTTGCCAAAAACCGGGTTCTCTGGCATGGCAGGGGCCGCCGATATGAAACCTGTTGCTGTATGTCTGGTCATCGCCGGGATGGGCCTGCTCGTCGGATGCCAACGGGACGAAGCCGCCGCCGTGCCGGAGTCAGATGTCCTCGTCCGGTCGCACTTTGCCGGCCTGGCTCGCGTCGTCAACGACCCCAAGTCCACCAAGCTCAAGGAGATCAACTCCCTGCCCCAATCGGCCGCCCTGCGCGAGCAGACGTTGCAGAAGCTCGCCCGCGCGCCGAAGACGCTCTTCAAGGACCGAGTCTCCGCGGAACAGGCCGACCAAGGCGCGGCTTTGCTGCGCCCGTTGCTGGAGGATCTGTTGGACGAGGAATCTCTGTTGGAAGTCCGAGGTCGGGACGTCCAGAGCCCGGAATGGACGTTGGCGGTGGCGGTGAAGGCCGACCGGAAGGTGCTTTGGCAGACCAACCTCGCGGCGCTCGTCCAGGTGTGGGGCCTGGGGACCGTGAGCCGGGCGACGCTCGAGGGTTTCGCGGTGGCCGAGGTGAAACGGGCGCAGTCGCCCACCCTGGTGCGCTGGGTGGACGCCGGACCCTGGCTGGTGTTGGGAGTGGGCAACGCGCCGCTGTCCGCGACGGACCGGCTGGTCCGGACCCTCAAGACAACGGGGCGGCCGGGCGCGGCCTTGACCCAATCCTGGCTCGAAGCGGAGGCGGCCTTGGGGAAACTGGCCGGTCCGCTGGAGCTGTCGCCCAAGCTGCCCTGGCCGCAGGTGACCGTGTCCGTCGGCAACCGCGACGAGTATCTGCGCACCTTGATGCGGCTGGCCTTCGCTGAGCCGGTGACCGGACCACTGACGCCGTGGCACGTGCCGACCAACTTGATTCGCGAGCCGTTGATCAGCTTCACGGCGGCGCGTGGGGTCTCGCCGCTGCTTCAGCGCTCCGAAACGCTGAGACAACTGGAACTGAGTCCGGTGCCCAACGAGCTGTACTTCTGGGCTCAGCAACAGGTGGCATTCCAGAGCTTCCTGGCCTTCCCCACGCCCGACGCCACGAATACCGTTCAACGGCTCGCCGAGGGCGCCAAGAACGTGCTGGGATCGGAGCGGCAGAAGCGGGGGTTGGCTCAGGTGGAATGGCAATCCACCAACCGTCAGACCGTCTGGAAGGGCTTGCCGTTCGTGACGCCGTTCACCCAACCCGTGCAGGATGTTGGGACGAGCTTTGTCTATGGTGGCCTGTTCCCAGCCGTGCCGCGGACGGAGCCGGTGCCCGGCGAGTTACTCGCCCAATTCGCTCCTCGGACCAATGTCATCTTCTACGACTGGGAGATCACCCAAGCCCGCCTGAATCAGTGGCGGATGATGGTCCAGTTGTTCGCCGTGATTGCCCGCAAACCGCAGTTCACGACCAACACCGCCGCGTTGCCCTGGCTGATGGGCGTCGAGAAACACTTGGGCAACAGCGTCACCGAAATCACGGTCAGCTCGCCCCGGGAATGGACCGTGACCCGCAAGTCCCACCTCGGGTTGACGGCCGTTGAGCTCGTCACCCTGGCCCGTTGGCTCGAGAGCGTGGAGTTCCCGCGCCTCGGCCTCGAGCTGCCGCCCGATGCACGGTTGCAGCGGAGCAAGATGCCCACCAAACCCTAGGCGGCTTCCCATGCTCAAGCTGGGGGTCAATATCGACCACGTCGCCACCCTGCGCGAAGCCCGCTACCGCGGCCGCGACGCCGGGGAACCCGACCCGGTAGCCGCGGCGCAACTGTGCGAAGCGGCCGGCGCGCACGGGATCACGGCCCACCTGCGTGAGGACCGCCGGCACATGCAGGACCGCGATATCTGGAAACTGCGCGCGGTCGTTCAAACACGCCTGAACCTCGAGCTCGCGAATGCGCCGGAGATCGTGGCCATTGCGCTACGGTTGAAGCCGGACATCGTCTGCCTCGTCCCCGAACGGCGTTTGGAGGTGACCACCGAAGGCGGCCTGGACGCGGCAGCCAACCTCCCCGCGCTGACGGAAACCCGCCGGCGGATGAATGAGTCGGGTATCCCGGTGAGCCTGTTCGTGGCCCCGGACCGGCCCCAGATCGAAGCCGCGGCGGCGGTGGGGGCTCAGTTCGTCGAACTGCACACCGGTTCCTTGGCGGAGCACTTCGCCGACGCCGTGCGGCGCGCGGAGGAGGTGGCGCGGCTCCGGAGTGCTGCGGAGTTGGCTCATCGGCTGGGCGTGCAGGTCAACGCCGGCCACGGGCTCAACTACACGAACCTGACAACGCTGCGGCAAGTTCCGCACCTGGTCGAACTGAACATCGGGCACAGCCTCATCAGCCGATCGGTCACGGTCGGGCTGGCCCAGGCGGTGAAGGAGATGCTCGAACTGATGAAAGGCTATGCAGGGTAGCCCGGAGGCACCCGGCGCCCTGGCCAAGCCATGATCCTCGGCACTGGCGTTGACATCATCGAGGTGACGCGGATACGCGGCTCCTACGAGAAGTTCGGCGAGCGCTTTATCAACCGCGTCCTGCGACCGGACGAGATCCGCTATTGCCTGTCCCACCGGGATCCCGCGCCCTTTCTGGCGGCGCGCTTCGCGGCGAAGGAGGCAATTTCCAAAGCGTTTGGAACCGGGATCGGTCGTCACCTGGGCTGGCAGGACATGGAGGTGGCCCGGAAGGAGTCGGGCGAACCTTACGTCATCCTCCACGACCAGGGCCTCGTTCTCCTGGCGGAACGCGGCGCCAACCGGGTCCACTTGACGCTGAGTCACACGAACCAGCACGCCGTGGCCGTGGCGATCCTCGAGCAGCGCTAGCTCGCGCCTGGCTTGCCGGCCCGGCCGGCGGGCGGAACCCCGGCGGATCCGATTTCTCCGGCGGGGGTCGCCTGCTCCAGCCGGGTGATGGTCGCGCGGAGGGTCTGCTCGATCTCGCCCTGGCGTGCCGGCGCCAGGATTCGGCTGCCGTCCATTTCGCTCACGTAGAAGCTGTCCACGGCGGCTCCTTTCTCCGTGCAAATCTTGGCCAACGAGATGTCCAAGGCCAACTCGCTCAACGCGCGCGAGACGGCGTAGAGCAGGCCCACGTGATCCTCGGTTTCGAGATCGATCACCGTGCGGGACTCGGATGCCTCGTTGTCAAACCGGATGGCCGTGGGGATGTGCTCGCCTTCGAGTGCATGATAGAGCGGGGCGAACGATTGGCGCGGCGTGATGAGCGGGGTCAGGTCCAGGCCGTGGGCGAGGGCGTCGAGGAGCAGGCGCTCGCACTTCTCCCGCTCCTCCTTCCGCGTCGGCAGACCGGTCTGCGCGTCGGTGACCGAGAACGTGTCGAGGATGAGGCCATCCCGCCGGGTGAAGATCTGCGCGCTCAGGATGTTCAGCCCGGCGGCGGTCAGCGCGCCGGTGATCTTGCTGAACAGGCCCGGCCGGTCCCAGGTGCAAATCTTGACGGACGTGCAGCCGCGGTCGGGCTCGTTATGCCAGTAGACCACGGGGGCCAGCGCCGGGTCTTCGGTTGCCAGGTGGCGGTGCATGAACTCGTGGGCGAGGGTCAGGTCGGTGGCAATCTCCCGCGCGGAGTGAATCTGGTAATAGCGCGGCGGCAGGTGGGTGAAGTGCGCCTGCAGTTCCTCCTCGCTCAACCGGGCCGGCCCGAGCCGCCGGACCTCCACCGCCAGCAATTCCCGGTGTTGCTCCTCCACGCGCTGGAGGTCTTCGCCACCCGCCATGTGCTCGTGGGTTTTGCGATACAGCCGCGTAAGCAGGGCGTCCTTGAACCCGTTCCACAACCGGTCGCCGGTCCCGAGGGAATCGGCCACCGTGTGCAAGGTGAGCATCTTGAGCGTCTCGAGACCCCGCACCTGCGCGGCAAAGGCGCGGATCACGGACGGGTCATCCAGGTCCCGGCGTTGGGAAATACTGGCCATCAGCAGGTGGTGCTCGATCACCCGCCGCAGCGCGTCCGTCGTGGTGGCATCCAGACCGAGGCGACGCGCCACGTCGAGGGCGGCCTGCCCGCCCACCTCCGAGTGACGGCCCGTGCGGTCCGCCTTGCCGGCATCGTGCAACAACAGGGCGAGATAGAGCACGAAGGGGCGTTCCAGGCTCTGAAAAACCTCCGCATACCCATTGTGCGGCGGTTCCTGCGCCTCCCAAATCCGGTCCAGGTGTTCCAGACACAGCAGCGTGTGCTCGTCCGCCGTGTACTGATGGAAGAACTCGTGCTGGACCAGGCAGGTCAAGCGGCCGAATTCCGGCAGATACCGCCCCAGCAGGCCGGCTTCGTGCATCCATCGCAGGATCGGCGCGACGTTGCCCCGCTGGTTCAGGATCGCCAGGAACGTCTCGTGCCCGTGCGGGTCGCGCAGGAAGTCGCGGCCCACCAACGTCAGTTGGTTCCGGATCGACTGCGTGAGGTCCGGATGCAACTTGAGCCCGCGCTGTTGGGCGTGAAAGAACACGCGCAGCAGCCGGCGCGGCTGATCCCGGAAGACGCGCGGCGATGCGGCGCAGATTTCGCCATCGACAATCCGGAAGCCGTCCACGAGCTGTTGTTGGACCCGTTGCCGGCCCTGGCGGAACAACGCGCTCAGCGACGGGAGGCGGCGTTGCGGGTTGGGCAGCAGGGCCAGCCGTTGTTCCAGCGTGCGGGTGATCAGGAAGATGTTCCGCATGTGGGTATAGACCTCATGCATGAACAACTCCAGCCGTCGGAACGGGGAACGCTCGGTAAAGCCCAGGCTGCGGGCGATTTTCGGCTGGAGGTTCTTCGTCAGCGCGTCGGCGGGCCGATTCACCTCGTAGTGCAACTCCGTTCGGACGCGCAGCAGGAAGTCGTAGGCTTTCGCCAGCTTGTGCCGTTCGTTTTCATTGATCAGCTCCCGCGCCTCGAAATCATCGAGCGTCCGGGTGCGGTACTTGAAAAAGGCCATCCAGAGGAGGTTCTGGTAGTCGCGCAGACCGCCGCAGCCGCTCTTGATGTTCGGCTCCTGCATCGTGGCGGAGCCGCCGAACTTGGCGCGTCGCGCCTCCTGATCCGCCAACCGCGCCGCGAGGTAGCTGTCCTCGCTCCCGCGCACGCACTTCGCCAGCACCATCGCCTCCATCCGCCGGAACAGTTCCGGGTCGCCGGTCACCCGCCGCGCCTCGATGAGGGAGGTTTGAGAACGCATGTCGCGGCTGCTCACCTGGAGGCAGTCTTCAATGGTGCGCACGGAGTAGCCCACCTTCAGGCCCAGGTCCCACAGCCGGTAGAGCACGCCGTTCGTGAGCGCGTCCAGCATCGGATGAGTCCGGCCGCGCGCCAATGACGTGCCGTCGGCCGTGTGGAGGAACATAATGTCAATATCGCTGTGCGGGTTCAGCTCGCCGCGGCCGTATCCGCCAATGGCGACGACAGCGAATCGAAACGCGCCCGCCGCCGCCCCCGGTGCGCCGGAACTCGAAACGGCCTCGACCAAGTGGCGGAGCAGCACGTCCATCATCGCGGCCCGCGCCCGGCAGACTTCCTGGCCGCCCCCGCCCGCGCGATGATGCATGCGCAGCCGGTGGGACTCGACCTTAAGGAACTCGCGGTACCGTGCCACCTCCAGGCTGGGCGGGTCGTGGGGGCGCGGGCGCAGCCGTTTGGCCGCGCTGGCTTCCATCTTCTCCAACAAGGTTGGCACCGGCGGAACTTAGGAAGAAGCCTCCGCGAATGCAAGTGCCGCCCCAGCGCTGCGCGGATGCGCCGTACGGGTGAGCCGATCGGGTCGGGTGCCGGGGATTGCGCCCCGGCACCCTCCCACACCACCGGACGTGCGGTTTTCCGCATCCGG